>ERZ1370068.7553-contig-6465_pt1 | contig 34235 bp, 55 predicted proteins | sample MGYA00561227_ERZ1370068 | MGnify/ENA primary metagenome ERZ1370068 (study PRJEB38410, sample SAMEA6850437) | metagenome | study: Metagenomic assessment of the ecological functions of the soil: analysis of the soil microbiota associated with the...
TTACGTACTGGCTGGGTATTTCCATATCGCTGGCAGCGCCTTCATCATCACGGCAAACGGCTCGAACGCACCTTCGCCCTTAACCATCCCCGCGCCGTTCCTGCTCACTAACTTGCTGCTGGAAAAGCTGAAGAGGAGAGCGCCTCAGCGCGCGTAGTGACGGTCTCCTCCAACGCGCAGGCCACCGGGCGTATCGACTTCAGCGACCTCCAAGGCGAGAGGTCCTACTCCGGGGCACGGGCGTACAGCCAGTCCAAGCTCGCCAACGTGCTATTCAGCTACGAGCTGGCCAGGAGGCTCAAAGGCACCTCGGTCACGGCCAATGCGCTGCATCCAGGCCTGGTGAGCACATCCTTTCGGAGCCGAGGACCCCGCCACAGTCCAGCGGGTATTCATCCCGTTCCTGCGGCCCTTCATGAAGTCCCCGGCCCAAGGCGCCGCCACGTCAATCCACTTGGCGTCCGCGCCTGAGCTCGAGCAGGTGACCGGCCGATACTTCGCCAACCGCCACGCCAAGAAATCCTCGGAGCCGAGCTATGACCAGGCCTCGGCGGCCCGACTCTGGCAGGTGAGCGCCGATCTGGTCGGCCTGACCACAGCCGGGGACGTCGCCGAGCAGCTACCACTTGCGCCCAAAATCTAAGGAGCAACCGAATGAATCCCGACACCAGGTCGCTGCGCACAGCCAGCCTTATTGCTGGGCTCGCACTCGCCTTGATCGTCGTTCTAGCCCCCTTCGGGCAACTTCCTCGCCGTCCAGCCGCTCATTACGCCAGGAGATGCGGCCAAGACTGCACATGGACATCACTCAATTCCGAGGCGCTGTTCCGATGGGGCATCGCGAGCCTGATCCTCGACGGCTGTTCTCGACATGATCGTCGCCGTCGCCCTGCTTGGCTCTGTTCGAGCCTGTGAATCGAAGCGCTCTCGATCATGGCAGCGTTGTTCCGAGTCGCGTATGCAGCGGTCTTCCTGGTGGCCATCATTCAGCTTGTGGTGGCGCTCGGGCTGCTGGGCGATCCAACGCAAGCGATTGCGCGCAATCGATGCGTACAACACGATCTGGCTCTGTTGGCTTGATCTTCTTCGGCATTCATCTGCTGCTGATCGGCTACCTGGCGTACCAGATCCGGCTACATGGCGAAAGTCTTCGGCATCCTGCTTGTCGTCGCTGGGATCGGATACCTCGTCGACGGGTTCGGCACCGTGCTCGTCCCGAACTACATCAATCAACATCAGCTCAGTTCACCTTCGTCGGCGAAGTCGGCGCTCATGTTCTGGCTGCTGATCAAGGGCACTCGCAAAGACTTCAGCAATGGTGAAGCCGACCAAGGTCACTATTTCGATCCTGACTCTTTGCCTGGCCGCCGCCAGTCGGCGCCGTCGGCCGTCGGGGAGCCCCGATAGTCACTCACCAGATTCACGAAAGGGAACCGACATGACTAACGCCGTTCAACCAGCGACAGAAGCTGAGCAACAGAGCGGGCTAGCACGCCGACTATGGATCTGGCCGATTGCGACTTGATCAGCTTTCCGATCGCTGGATATCTTGCCGATCTCGATCGTGGATGGAGTCGATTCCAGTGGGCGGGCGCTGCTCGGGGGTCTCATCGCGGGCTTAGTTATCGGAGCGGCCGAATGGTTCGCCCCCGAGGCGTGTGGGTCTCCGTGGCTTCGTGGATCGCGCGGCCAGCATGAGCATCGTGGATGGCCGCGGGTCTCGCCGGCGGGTGCGGCACTCCGCGTCGACTACGGGATGAGGCCAGAGGTGACGTCCCGGCTCATGGGTGCGGTCACCGGGCCTCGGTGTCGGGTCGCGTTGCGAGGCCCTGGTGCTATCGGGTGATCGGAGGTCCCTGGCGCGCTGTGGTGGGCGGTCGCGAACCGCGCCAGCCGGCGGGCACTTGTGCTGGCCCGTGACCTCGTACGTGTCATCACGAGGAACATCTTTGTGAATTTCACCTTAGCTTAACCTTCGGCAGTGTGAGTGTCGCGTCGGACTGGCCGACGTGGCTCCTCCTTGCAAATATGTTGCCCGAAAGCTGGAACCCGAAGCGTCACTCGCTGAACCAGCAGACCGCCGCTTCGCTCCTTTGATCATCATCCCCGCCACCCGGCGTTCAACCTGTTCCCGGACGACCGCCGTCATGCCGCCGTCGACGAACAGAACCCGTCCGCCGATTTAAAGTCCAGAGGGATGGCGTGGAGGCGCTGGTGGAATGAGCATCGACCAGGTGTCTTCCCACTTCCTGGGCCCCGGAAAGCGGCCTGCTGGCGCGCTGACCTCACCCATGCGGTGAACTCATGTCATCGACCGGGGAGCTCCGGGCATAGCCTGAACTTTAAAAACAATACCCCGGCGCGAGGCGTTCGCCCGACAATCGGAAGGGTCACAGGTCGGGCAGACCTTCATATCATATTGATTGATGCTGCCTCTGGTTAGGCAGGGGCTAGCGGAAAGATGCCCGGTTGTGGTGAATAGCGCTGGCTTTGTAACTGACCTGATAGATGAGCGCGATCTTCTTTTGCGCTGCCGCCATGGACCACTCATGCCTCGGCGCATCTCGTTGGGCCGATCGAGGAATGCGCTTGTCGTGTTAGGCCACCGCTGGTGCTCACCAGCCCGAGACTGAACTCGACGAACGCCTCGATCGCAGGATGCCGGCGCCGTGTTGACGAGGAATACGCTGGTGCCCCGGCAATGTGCCGTCTTCGATGGTAAAGTTATTCCTGGAATGATTGGCGCCAGGTCGGCAGACGCTTCCATGGTGTCACCTTCGTCCCGCCGCCGGTCTCTCTGCCGTAATGGCTTTCGTGGCGCCGAGATGCGTATCTTCGCCCGACATCGCGTCCGTGGACGCCACCCGCACCGGGTTTGGAGCAGCCTTGGCGAGGGCAAAACCGATCCCCTCGGCTCGAGCCCGCACCAGCTCACCCGCGCCAGCCTGGGATCGAATACAGGCTCCATCGGGGGTCCAGCACCTCCTCGGCATAAGCCAAGAGAATAATCCCTGACCCGGAGCAGATCACGGCCCCCAGGCACCCGTGGGCGATGAATGAATCCTGGAAGGTGCTTCGCCAATGATGAAAGCGGTAGACACACGCGCCGAGAGCTGCGTGGCAACCCACAGAGCCGTCGATATGAGGGCCGCGCGATCACGATGGCGCGCAGGGGCAATGCGGGCTGACCACTGGCGATGACCGCGCTGAACTGGTGGTAAATTTCGGCAACGCCAGGTAGAAGAAGATAAAAGAAGTTATCTGAATGGCAGCACCGCGGAACCCAGTGGAGCAAGCAGATCGCGCTGACCCAAAACCGATGCTCAGAATTGCTGATCACCAGATGATATGGGGCCAGGATCTGACTCCAGTGCAGATCGCGCCAACGCAACCAGGGAAGGCAAGCAGTGAAAGCATCACGCCAAAGCCAGCGCTGGTAGACTGGGACCTGACCGACTGGCGCCCGTCGTGGTGAGAATCCAGAATCCCCAGTGACACAACCGCTACGCCCAGCGGAATCCCCAGGGCGCCAATAGCGCGCCCGATATCCATGGCGACCCTCCAATGATGATGGCGCATCGATCGCAGAGTAGAAAGATGGTGCAAGCCCTTTTGACGTCGATCTCCAAACAGTTCATCCGGCGGCGAAGAGGCGCGTGTAACTGGAGGTGCGTCAGAGCCATGGTGACGCGGATTTGCTGTTGGCTCGGGTTGCCGTCCCTTCGAGTCTATAGGCCCCGCGCCGGCAGCCATACGGGACGCGCGCGGGCGAACGATTCGAACCGCCCGCGACGCCACAGCATCATCATGGTGCTTGGCCGATCGCCAAGCCGAAGGCGGTGACACCTGCCGGCCTGCACTCTGCGCCTGCAGACCGTCGACGCGATGAGCGAAAGCAAATGAATGCGCGCGCATGAGCCTGGCGAGAAGGATGCACGATCTCTGGCCGTGGTGGAAAACCGGGATCCTGTGAGGTGGTCTCGCGAGGTTTAGCCGCTGTGGTCGTGAATGTCCCATGGCATCACACGATCTAAGGATGAGGAAGGGTGCCACTCCCTGCTAAGTGATGCAGCCAGCCAGGTAGTGCTGACGAGTGCTACGCTGGTGGAAAAATCACTCCTTCTGCTGGCTTCATGGTAGAGAAACATCCTCGAATGGCTGTGGCATCTATGACCTCCCCAGCCTCCCCATCGAGGTCAAAGAGTCCCCTCGGCGCTGCAGATTCCTTTCTCGGAGCGGCTGCAATCGTGTCTGACGCCAATGATTGAATGCCGCCGGGCAATCAGTTCCGGGCACGCGTGCCACGTGAGCCCCGCCCGCCATGGTGAGGTGACCACTGGTGGCTCGCGGCTTGTCCAAGTAGGACGTGAGCGTGACACGTGATTGAAGCTGAGACTTGAGATCCAAAGACTCATCAGCCCATTTCATGTGTGATCAACCAAATCAAGGTGGGACCTTACGGCCAGCAGGCCAAATTGTTGTGGGGCACAGGTGCTATACGCCATCGATGCCCTGGATGAGATTTATATCACGTGCCAGTGGCACTCAGCATGCAAAGACATCACAACGTAATTCCCGCGGAGTCTCGCACTTTGACTCACTTCATGCAGGATCTGTGTAAACCGCCCGGTCGTAATACGGCCTGAACGCCGGCAGCACCGCAATCGCGCTCGCCGATCCCAGCTGTGCAGGTGATGGCTCGGTGATCACCAGCGCGCGCTGCCAGGCTGATCAACTGTCAACCGCCATGGTCGACCTCCTCTCGTTTCATAGTATTTGAGCCACGACCAGAAGTTCTGATCACCAGAGTCTATCAAAGACAACGTGCCCCTTTGTCACGAGTGCTGGTGAGACCCCGTGTAATGACATGGCTGTCGTGACATATCAGCTTGGAATGGGTCCTGGCCGAACGGACATTCTTGTGGGGGGATCAGAAAAATGCCAAGATCATTTTAATTATAATAAGTAGATCGCTCCGACCACCCGATAATAAGCCGTGGCAAATCGCTAACCCCGCAGCTCACTTTGCCGATGTTTCAACTGTAAATGATCAATAATCAGGACCCGCCTGGGACTTCAGTAACTGACTTCGCGGTGAAACATTCCATATAAAACGAAGAGGCACAACAAATCAAAAAGCACTCGGTTATATCCAGTGCATTGCCACCATCGTAACAACGCCCGATCCGAGCCGGGCATCATCTTGGAGATTCTCGTAACCTTCGATCCCCACCAGCACCGCAAGCCGTCTGCAGATCGCCAGTGGATGCGGTGGCTACCAGCATCATACGCGCCGCTAAGCTTTCGACATCAGCGCTGCGCGGCAGCGGCGTAATATACCGCCACGGCTGAAAATCACCGTTGGGGAAAGCGGGCGGATCGACAGATAATCCTGGACTGCCGCCGCGCAGCCTCCCACGCCGTGGACTGGCAATACGTCACGACTCAACAGCGTCTTCGATCTTCGGTGGCGATATCGTTAACGCGGAGTGTTTGAAAGTCGAGTTCCACCACCGCCTGGGCCGCCCCCGGCGACTGCCGTGTCAACACCCCGCCGACCGCCGCGCACTAGCATCAGCCATCCTCAGCGCCATTCGCCGGCAGGTGGCATGGAGACCGGGCCCCAGACCACCGTCGGGCCGCTCCATCCAGCTCGCCTCGATGATCCTCAACGACGACGACTTGCATCGGCGTGTCCCGGATGTACGCCCAGCGTCGGGCAGCAATGCTCACGCTTGGTGCGTTCATACAGCTCCACGCTCCTGGTCGGCTGCGCAGTCGATCGCGGAAAAGTAGCATCCGCTTCCACCTCCGAACTTCCATCGGTGGAGACGTGCACCTGTACGTCCGGTCGTGATCGCGCAGGAAACGATGCTCGTACCAGTCGGGCTCTCGGAACTGCAGTACGGTAACCCAGCAGTCTCCAGATCGGGCAGGTATGCCGGCCCCATCCGAGGAGTCGGCGAACCGCGAGCACGATGTCGATCACCGGCTTAGCCGCAAGCTCCTGGCACACGCAGTCGAACCAACGTGTTCGACACGCACCACCGCGGGGCCCAGCGCGCTCCGAATGCGCTCCTCCTGCCGGCCGCGTACTGCGCCGCCCATTCCGGATCAGGGTCTACGAGCTGGACCGGTCCATCGGCACGCACGGGCGCCTGCAGTACTCCGGTTGTGTTGCTCAGATGTAGTTCAGTATCGCCGTGACTGCCCACCCGAGATTCCGGATTAAGGCGAGCGAGAACGGCATGCCACGTCGGCCGACGGTGGTCGGCCACGCATTCAGCCACGGTTTCACCCGCTGAGCCCACGTAACTGCTCCCGCTCCGCCAGGGTGCCCGCCGTTCGACAGGACGAGACGTTCACAGTTCTGCGTGACCACATTCGCGCTGATAGGCAGCGGGCTGGCGAGCGCGGATGTTCCTCAAGGTTGCGCGCGATGAGCTGGGCACGATCCGCTGCGGAGGGCAGTAGTGCGACCCACGCCCCTTCGACGTACCCACTTTCGCCTCATCTGGATGCGTGTCTCAACCAGATCCCATGTCGACTTCGTGCTGACAGCCACGCCGCGGACTGTCACGCCGCATTTCATCGCCGATAGTCTGTTGACAGAGGGCTGCCGGTGCTGGCCGAGACCCCGCCGTGCTCTGGATCTCGACAGCCTTTCGTGCCAATGTGGTCGGCGGTGGGCGACTCTGGCGCTGGTCCAGGTGGCCGAGCAGTACCTGATGATGCCCTCGCACGCCGCCCGGGCGGCCGCTGGTGGCCGCCGGCGCCATCGGCACGCCGACCCAGGTCCAGGTCTCCTCCACCCAGCAGTACCACGCCGTTGCGCTTGATCCGCGGCCTGCTCGCCGCGGGCCGCGGGCCGGTTACGGTCCGGGCCACCCGGTTCACCGCGCCGCTGGTCAGTCCGCTGAGCCGCACCGGCTGGACCGACGACGAGGAGGCGCACCCTGACGACCACGACGATCGCGACCCTCGACTTCGGGGACGGACGCTCGGGGGTGTACGACTTCACCGAGCAGCAGACACGCAACCAGCTGCGGTTCCGGCGGCTCACCGTGCGGGGATCGGCGGGCGAGCTGCACAACGACGAGGTGGTGCGGATGACCGGTCCCGCGCACGCTCGTCCGCACTCCCCTGGTCCGCCGGCAGACCGGCTACGACCTCGACCTGATCGGCTACGACACCGAGCACATCTCCTTCGGCTCCGAGGTGCTCGTATCGCAACCCCTATCCAGGTCGACGCTGGATGGACGACGAGATCGCCATGGCCACTCTGCTGGAGCGCACGGCGAACTGGGTGCGCGGTGAGGGCCGCGAGCCGTACCCGCTGGCCGAGGGGGCTCAGGACCAGCAGACTCGCGCTGGCCATCGAGGAGTCGGCCGAGACCGACAGCACCGTGACTACCTCTCGCGAAGCATGGAACTGAGCGTCGAGGCCCCTGGCCCGATGAGGCGGAGCGGCAGCACCTGTTCGACCTCGCCACAGCCGGTTGGTCAGAGCTCCACTGTTTCGTCGGGTCGGACCCGATCGCTCGTTCGCTTGCCCCAGAGTTGCCCGCTTCCGAAATCTACAAACTAGCTACTGGCCTGCCCCGGCTCAAGCCACCGGACTCGCACCCAGGGTGACTCGTGGCGGCATGCTGAGTGCTCACCTGGTCAATCCAGACGATCTTGACATGCGGTCACCCGGATCGTGATCAGCAACCAGGGGTGCGACGCGTCTTCGGCTGTCGCGGATGGCGTGGCCGCTCAATGCAGTGATCTGATCTCCGGCTTCCAGACCCGCTTGCGCGGCAGCGGTGCCACCAACAATGCCCTCGACTGTTGCGCCCGAAGGCTCTTCAGAGCCGCCCCGGATAGCCGAACTCAGAGGACGACGCGTCGCTCAGTTCCACGCCGAGGAACGGCGCCGGTCCAACCCGCACCATCGCTGCTTTCTTTCCCGGACCGGATCCGCTGCACGATGCCGAGAGCGCGCTGAATCGGAACTGCGTAGCCGTTGATCTCACGGCCGCTGGAAGCGGCAGTGTCGATCCCGACGACCTCACCGTCGGCGTCGTACAGCGGCCCGCCAGAGTCGCCCGAAACAACGTCCGCGGTGGTCTCGATCATCGCCCTCAATGTTTCCGAGGCCACGGGCCCTTCTGCTGCCGTGGTGATTGAAGCCTTGAGCGACACGGATCTTCCCTTTGGCGGCGCTCAATGTGCCCGTGCCGCCAGCGTTGCCCACGGCGGTGACCTTGTCACCGACGGAAGTCTTGTCGTTGTCGATCTTGATGGTGGTAAGGCCTGCTGGCGCCCTTCAGCTGCAGCAGCGCCACGTCGGCTGTCTGATCGCTCCCGACCACCGTGGCCTGATACGTCTTGCCAGTCTCGGCGACAGTGACCTTGATCTTGCTGGCGCCTTCGACGACGTGGTAGCTGGTGAGGACCTGACCCGAGGCTGTCAGCACCATTCCGGTACCTGCCGCCCTGGCGTTTGCATACGGCAGCACTAGTGTCGATCACCACGACACCCTTGGACTCTGCGGCGCCAGCCGGACGCGACACTGCGGTGGCTACCGGGTAGCCGTCGGCGCCAGGCGGATTCGTCGTCCCGCGCGTTGTCCCCGGCCCCACGGCTGCCGCGCTTAATCAACGGCGACGCCGGATCACGACGTCGCTGGTGGCCAGCTGCCGCCGGAGCAACTGAGCCGGGCATCGGTGATAGCAAGGCTGCGCTCACCAGTACCGCGAGGAGAGTCCGTGCCCGCGGATCTGCCGTGAGATGAGGCGAACGATCGCGAGAGGGCTCGCGGCTCCGGCCCGGCGATCTGAGCCCGCCGGCGCCTCGGTAAGAACCGCTGTTGTTGAGGGCTGCTCTGAGCATGATCATCAAGGAGACGCTTTCTCTCACGTGGCGCGGCGACATGAGCCAGAACATCTCCTCAAGCCATGACACAGCTCGGACGCACCTGTCAGAGGCATCTGTGAGGACTGTGCTGCTCCAAGAGCAGGTGCAGGGCATCGAAGCCGCGATCTCTGCCTCAGATGTCCACGCCGCCAATGCGCAGCAGCCGCATGCTGGAGGCGAGCTGGGGACGCATAGCCGCGTCCCAAGAGGTCCAGACGACTTTGGTCCGGAGACTGGCCGGGCCAGCGAGGAAGCCGGCTTCTGGCGGCGGAGTCATCTTGGCTGAAACCCTGAAAACTCACTCGAGCCGGCTGAATCCGCTAAAACGGCCATTGAATGGGCAGCTGAAGCGAGGTTTCGAGGAACAGAGCTCTGAAACGTCCGGCGCCCAGCTACCCACCGCTGTCGTGGCGCACTGGTCGGCTCCCGCTGATAGCTGGCGCGAGCCCGGTCTCGCGACGCGCCCGATTGACCCGTATGCCGGAGACGAGCGCGCAGGTGAACAAAGATCAGTGCCATCGAACCATGGAGCCAGCCCACTGCCGAGTTTTCGTGCGCGTAGATGCCGAGGAGGCTTTGTGCCAGCGTGGCGGCGAAGACTGATCAGACCCCATCTGATACCGCCGGGGATCCGGGCGAAGAAGGAGCTGATCAAGAAACATCAGCGCCAGCAGCGGAAGGATGGTCACGCCGACCAGCTGGTGCAGGTTGAACCCGGCAATCCCGCCGATCTGGGGACTGTCGCTCTCAATGAGCGCCTTGTCGATGGTGCCGCCCGCCGAGACCCACTCGAACATGCCGAACACGGCATAGGCGATCGCCGCCGCCTGCAAGACGACGCCTGCCGCGATCAGGTACGCCAGCGACCCGATAGAGCCGCTTCATCATCGACTTCCTCTCAACTGAAGATGGATGCGATTACGCGCGTGAGGATGCGGCACATCGGAGGCAGATCGAAGTCGTCGTTGCTCATGCGCAGCAGCGCTCGGGTGGCGCCGGCGAACCCGATACCGGCAACCAGCAGCCCGATGCCCGCCACCACATGGTTCGGCAGGAACGGGTGGGTGGCTCCGCCGATGATCAAGGCGATCGCCATCCACCTCGGCGCCACCCGGCTACGCCACAGGGCGATGCCGAGCAACGGAAGTCCGACCACGATGCCGGAGATGAAGCAGCAGGGCGGCGGCCCCGGTCACCGGGAGCGCCCACCACGCCTCGTCCAGCGCGGCGACGGTTGCCACATCGAGGCCTTTCGGTCACCGCCAGATAGGCCAGCAGGTCGTCGGGAACCAAGAGCGGAAACGCGCTCAAGCATCCGAGCAGGGTCCAGACCGCACCGACGCTGGTCAGCACCGGCGGTTCGCGCCCGGTCACCCAGGCCAGCGGCAATGACGGCTGGAATCAACCCCACCAGGAAGCGGCACGCCCAGCCACTGCGTCACCTCGTACAGCCGTAGGTGTGCGGAGATAGCCGCCGCGGTGTCGGGAGGGGCGCATCACCCTCGAAGGGTTTGAGCACAGAGAACGATTCCCATGCACAGCATGGGCAGCGGCGCCACGATGGCGAGGAGGAGTCGCCAGAAGGTACGGAGTGCTCGCGGCGGCGCGGCGCGGTCTTGGCCGAGGTCGCACTTCGGGACGCTGTCGGCCCGCAGGCTGGTGTCGGACATTGTCGGTCTCCTCCTGGTTGATGATCTTGCTCTCGATGCCAGAGTCGGTCCGGATACCTCCCGAACGGCAGGGGTTGCTCTGTCGTGAAGCCGGGGATTTCCGGTCTGACTGGGGTCCCAGCACTACTCACCTAGGGGTGGTCACCAGGGAGAATGACCATATGGTTGGCGCACGATCCTGAGCCGGCGTAGCAGCTGGGATCCTTTCGGCCTTGCCGCGGCCGAGGTCGCAACGGCGATCGTCTCGGGTTTCGCTCGCCACTGAGCTGGGCCGAACTGGTCGACCTGCTGGTGGTCAGCAACGCCGATTCTCGGGCTGGCGCTCGCGGTGGCCGGCTGGCTCGATCGCGGCTCTATCGACCGCGAAACCTGATCGGCTGGTCCCTGCTCGCCGGCGGGTGCTGGGCCTCCACCGGCGCCGGAATCGCCCTGCTGGCGTGGGCCCACTCACAAAATCTCGAGGGCTGGTTCTGGCGAGTCGTGGCGACGGTCACGAACATGGGTTGGACGTGGGCCTCACGGTCTTCCGTGCCGCTGGCGTTGCTGCTGCTGCCGGACGGCCGCCGCTGCCGGGGCGACGCTGGCGTTGGGCGCTCCCGCTGCTGGCCTTCAATGGGCTGTCTTTTGCCGCCCTCGGCGTGCTCTCCAACTTCCAGCATGGCGGTCAGGCGTGCCGGGCTACTTCTCCCGGCCCCGAGGTCCACGCTGCGTTGTCCTGGCCGGGGCCGTGCTCGGCGTGACGGTCCTGAGCTCGTACGGGCTGGCACTGGCAGCCCTTGTGGTGCGCTTCTACCGCGCGAGCGACTCAGGTCCGGCGGCAGCTGTCCCGGGTGCTGCTGGCCCTCCTCATCGTGGTGGTCATCTCCGCGCTCGACCCGATCCTGCCGGACAGCATCTTTTCGATCTTGGTAATCGCGCTCATTCCGGCTGTCGATCACGGTGGCCGTGCTGCGCTACCAGCTGCTCGACATCCGGCTCGTCTTGTCCCGATCAGTGCTGTATGTCCTGCTCACCGCGGCAGTCGTCGGCGCGTACCTGCTGATCGTCGCCGTCTCGGATGCCGTACTTCGACCGGGCTGGGGCTTGGGTCCTCTCGTACTGGCCACGCTGCTGATTGCGGTTCGCCTTCAACCCAGTCCGGGTCTGGCTGCAGCGCAAGGTCGAGCGGGTGATCTACGGTGCTCGCCGTGATCCCGCCGAAGCCATGGCGGCGGTCGGGGCTCGGCTCGGCGAGGTGGGTGGTGCCGACAGCGCGGGACTTCCGCGGTCTTGCAGGCGCTGGCGACCGTGATGCGCTTTCCGTGGGCAGCGGTGGTAGTCGAGGGTGCCGAGATCGCCTCCTTCGGCAATCCACCGGCCGCCCGGCACGCCACGCCTTTGCTGCCAGGCGGTGAGGTCGTCGGCGAGCTGATCGTCGGGTTGCGCCCGGGAGAGGCCCGGCTTGATCCCGGCGACGCGCGGGTCCTGGATCTGGTCAGCGCGCCGATAGCGGCGACCGTCCAGGCGGTTGCGCTCGCTGAGCAGCTTCGGTTCCTCGCGCGAGCAGGTGATCACCGCCCGGGAGGAGGAGCGCCGGCGGCTGCGGCGTGGATCTGCACGACGGGCTCGGACCGGTGCTCACTGGCGTCGTCCTCAACGCCGAGGCGGCGCTGTGACGCCTGGCCAGTGACACCGCCCAGACCGCGGATCTGCTGGTCCAGCTGCGTAGATCAAGCGACCGGCGCGCTGGAGGACATCCGCCGACTGGTCTATGACCTCCGGCCCCCGGCGCTGGACAGCCTTGACTTGTGGAGGCGCTGCGCGAGCAGGCTGCCGTGCTGGGGAAGCGTGAAGGTGCTGCACCGTTGCAGGTCAGCGTGGAGGCGCCCACGCCGCTGCCCGAGCTGCCCGCCGCTGTGGAGGTCGCCGCGTACCGTATCGTCACCGAGGCGCTGACCAACGTGGTACGGCACTCGAGTGCGTCGGCGGCCGTCGTGACGCTGACCGTGACGGCGGGAGTACTACAGATCTCGGTGCACGACGACGGGATCAACCTGGGTGCTGGCTGGCAGGCCGGCGTTGGGCTGACCTCGATCCGCGAGCGGGCCGCTGAGCTGGGCGGTCGATGCCGCATCGAGCACGACCGCACCGGCGGCCGGGTCGACGTCGAACTGCCGTGCGGCTCCCCACGCGGCTCCCGGAGCACGCCGCGATCCGATGACGCGGTGCAGCAGCGCATGACACTGCGAATCGTGGTGGCCGACGACCACTCAGTCGTCCGGAGAAGGTCTGCGCGCCCTGCTGTCGGCGGTCGAGGGGTACGAGCTGGTGGGCACTGCGGCGACCGGCGCCGAGGCAGTGAAGGCGGCGGTCACGTTGCGTCCGGACGTGTTGGTGATGGACATCCAGATGCCTGACATGACCGGGATCGAGGCGACCCGCGGAGATCCGTCGGGTGGCGCCCACGGTTGCCGTGCTGATGTTGACGATGTTCGACGACGACGAGTCGGTGTTCGCTGCGATGCGAGCTGGAGCGCTCGGTTACGTCCTCAAGGGTGCCGCGCCCGAGAGCATGATCAGGGCCATCGCAGTCGTCGCCGGTGGCGAGGCCATCTTCGGTGCGGGTGTCGCCACGCGGGCGCTCAGCTACTTCAGCACGCCGCGCGCCGATCCTACGGTGTTTCCCGAACTCACACCTCGTGAGCGGGAGGTGCTGACGCTGATCGCCGAGCGGGCTGGGTAACGCCGCAATCGCCAGCCGGCTTGGCTTGGCGGCCAACACCGTCGGCAACCACATCTCGAACATCTTCGCCAAGTTGCAGGTGGCCAGCCGCGCGGAGGCCATCGTACGGGCTCGGTCCGCTGGACTCGGCGACTGAGCTGCCGCACAACGCAGCGGACGTCGCCGCCGTGGCGAGATGCGCGGAACCAGTCCACCCGCCTTCGAACGGTTAGCGGGATGGACGTCGGGTGGTCCAGAGTCTTGATGATCGGCCGCACTCATCATGGGTCGAGGCAGAGTAGCGCTCGACACCGTCACATGGCTCAGTCTGTAACGCCCAGCGAGTCGCTCTGAAGGATACGGAAAGCGAGCGATCCGCCACGGGAGAAGGCAGAGCGGAACTAAGGCGGTGTCGCCTCGGCAAGTGGCGACTGCCCAGCTCTCGGTCCGCTGATGCTCGCCTGAGAAGGTGTGAATCAGGGCTGACGCGGTGCCGGCCTGCGAAGAGGAGGTCACGAAGGTGTCGCTGGGTTAGCCACGTGATCTGGTGGCAGGTCTATCCCCTCGGCTTCCTCGGAGCCGAGAAGGAGCTGGGCGCGCTCCGGGGCGAGGTAGACCGGCTGCCGCGGCTGCAGGGGTGGCTCGATCACCTGATTTCCTGGGGCGGCAACGGCTTGCTGCTCGGCCCGATCTTCACCTCCAGCAGTCACGGCTACGACACGGTCGACTACTTCCAGATCGATCCGCGCTTGGGTGACGACGACGACTTCGACGCCTTGGTCGCCGCCTGCCGGAGAGAGGGCGTGCGGCTGCTGCTCGACGGTGTCTTCAACCATGTGGGCCGGGACTTCCCGCCGGTCGCGAAGGCACTCGGCCGAAGGACCGGGATCGGCAGGCCGAGGATTGGGTGTCCCAGCTCTACGACACCGGCGGTGTGATCACTGCCGACTACTTCGAGGGCCACGACAACCTCATCACCCTCAATCACAGCTCGACACGGGTGCAGGAGTACGTGCGTGACGTGATGTTGCACTGGCTGCGCCGCGGCATCGACGGCTGGCGGCTGGACGCCGCGTACGCCGTGCCGGCGAGCTTCTGGGCCGCGGTGCTGCCGGCGGTCCGCGAGGAGTTCCCCGACGCCTGGTTTGTCGGCGAGATGATTCACGGCGACTACATCGACTACGTGAAGACGTCCGGCCTGGACTCGGTGACGCAGTACGAGCTGTGGTGGGCCATCTGGTCCTCCATCGACAAGCATCAACTTCCACGAGCTGCAATGGACGCTGGGCCGCCACGCCAGGTTCGTGGAGCACTTCGTCCCGCTGACGTTCCTGGGCAACCACGACGTGACCCGGGTGGCCAGCCAGATCAGCGATCCGCGGCACTGGTCGCACGCGGTGGCGCTGCTCGGCTTCCTGCCAGGGGTGCCGTGCGTCTACTACGGCGACGAGTTCGGCCTGGAGGCGGTCAAAGAGCAACCGCCCGAGCGGCGACGACGCCGTACGGCCGGAGATGCCGAAGGAGCGGTGGCTGTTCACCCACTCACACCCGGAAGTGGAGCAGGCATATCGGCGGATGATCGGGCTGCGCCGCCGCAACCCCTGGCTGGTCGACGCGGTGATCGAGACCGAACAGGTGGACAACGCCCGCCTCGTCATCCGGGCCCGGGCCCGGCACGGCGAGCAGTCCTTGGCCCTGGCCCTCAACCTGACAGGTGAACCGTTCGTGCTCGCCGACAGCGTGGAGGTGCTGGAGGCCGAGCCTGCCGTCGCAGACGGAGCCGTCGCTCCGCACGGCTGGGCCGTGATCAGCGGGCTAAGGCCGGCTCGAGTCCCGCGAAGCAACGATCTAACGGCCGAGTGGCGGCTTCATGGGTGGCGCCATCACCCGTCGACAGTCCGTCCCACGACCACCGGGATGCGCAGCCCGTCCGGGACATCCTCTGCGGACGCGGTGGTATCGCGACATCGTGGTCATGGTCGCCCAGGCGAAGTAGTCGTGCAGCACTTGCTGGAGCCGGTCGTCGCTGGCGAGGCCGACGTCGACCAGTGCTTGATCGAAACAGGCGATCGCTCGACGGTCCATCTCCTGGTGCGGACCGTTGCCGCTATGCAGCCTGCACCACAAAGGTCTCGTCGCCGTAGCAGTCTGAATACGTCGTTGGGCCACCGAGCGACTCCGCCCAGTAGGCAGCGAGCCGCTGACTGTGCTCGGGATGGAACCCGTGGCTGAACGCGTGGCTGACCACCCGTCAGCCATGACCCCGGCATGCCACGCGTTGGCCAGGCGCAGCAAAACCGTCAGTACCACCCGCGGCTTCGTATACCGCTCTCGCATGTCCCAAAGATGGCACGCTGTTGCGGCCCGATCGGTCGCTCGCCGACTGCCGCAGTCTGGCGGAGCGCCATTCCGCTGAACTGGTGTTCGGACCGGTGCCGGGCTGGTCCCTTCGATGCGTCTGGGGGAGCTGAAGGGCGCTCTCGCTGGCCGTTCCTCCTGTGGCGATCTCGCGGACGGTCAGGTCGGATGGGCGAGGACGCCAGCCTGGGGCTCCACGCAGCGGCGGCTTCTACGAGGTCCCTCTTCGCGTATCACGTCAAGGTTTTGAAACGCCAGGGGTGCCTCGGAGAGTCTCGGCGAGGACGGCTGCGAATTCCGACTGTCTCGCGGGCGGTTGGAGTTCTCCATGCCCGCTGTCGTAGGAGGCGAATTCCACCATCAGCAGGTATCGATCGTCGGCGTCCCGGTCCCTGCTGAGGACCGCGTGATGCGGGATGCGATGTGCCTTCGGTCCTGGTTATCCAGGCATCGAGGTTGGCGTTGAAATCGTCGATCCGACTGGTTCTGAACTCGATGATCTGCGCGAACTTCATGACGCTGTTGCTTCCAGCACGATGTTGAATGGTGTTTCGGCGACGCGGCGCAGTGTCGTGAACGCCGGCGGCGGTGACGATGTCACGGAGCCGGGCCTCGCCGGCCTGCGCACCCAGCGCCGCGCCCACCTCCTGAGACAGCGAGCTCGGCGTGCAGAGCAGGGTCGAGAAGCCGTAGTAGGCGGCGCCGACTGGGTTGAGGTTGTCGCTCAGGTCGTCGTTGGCGAACGGTTCGATCAGCATGAGCGTGCCGCCCGGCGCGAGGTGATCGTGGACATGGGCGCAGGCGCCCGATCGGGTCACCCATGTCGTGCAGGCAGTCGAAGAAGCAGACCAGGTCGTAGTGGCCGTCGAACGTCGTCGCCGGCGGCGGTCCTCGAAGCGGACCCGGTCGGCAAGGCCGGCGTCGGCGGCCCGCTTGCGGGCGGCGTCGATCGAGCCCTGGTGGGCGTCGAAGCCGACGACGCTGGAGGCCGGGTAGGCCTCGGGCGAGCAGCAGCGTCGACGCGCCGTGCCCGCAGCCGACGTCGGCGATCCGGGCGCCGGCTGTGAGCTTGGCCTCGACGCCATCGAGCGCTGGGATCCATGCGCTGGTCAGGTTGTTGAGGTAGCCGGGCCGGAAGAAGCGCTCGCAGCCGCCGAGGACGTGCGCATCGTGGGCGCCCCAGGAGAACCCGGCTCCGGTGCGGAACCGTTCGGCGATCGTGTCGGTGGCGTAAACCGAGCCGACGGCGATCTCGAACGCACCGATCACGCAGGCCGGGCTGGTCTCGTCGGTGAGCGGGATGGCGTGCTCGTCGGGCAGAGAGAACCGGCCGGCACCGTCGTAGGTCAGGTAGCCGCGGGCCGCCTGGGCGCTTGACCACTCCCGCACGTACCGCTCGGCCGTCCCGGTGCGGCCAGCCAGTTCCGCCGGGGTCAGCGGTCCGGCGCCTGCCATCGCGCGATACAGCCCGAGCTTGTCGCCGATGACCACCATCGCACCGCCGAGCAGCGCTCCAACGTCGCCGACTGCCTTCTCGACGAACTCCGTCATGCTTCGTTTCATCCATTGCCATATTCCTTCGCTTTCAAGGGCGTTGACTGGTTGGCGGTGATCTCGATTCGCACTCATCGCCCCGACGGTGACGTGAGCTGGACAGTAGGCCGTCGTGTGGCTGACAGAAGCCCGAAATTGGAGACGAGCAGCGGAGTCAGATACGTCAGCGCGGCCTTGAGCCAGACCACGCGGTTGCGCGGCCGTCGAGGATGACGCCGAGTTGGTTCATTGCGAAGAACACGGTGCCGACGATCAACGCGACCGAAACCGTCCGCTTGAGGTGCTGCGGCGCGAGGACTACCTGGACCAGCTCTCGGCGCGTCGACCACGTTGGCGCTGTCTTGTCCATCTCGACCTCCTAAATCCAAGGGGCTGTCGATGAACGTAGGAGCGATCCAGCGGAGATACCTCCGTAGTGATACGGAAACCTGATCTGCGACTTGGCTAGATCCCGAACTCCGAAGCCCTGCGGATCAGCTCCGTCTTCGAACCGACCCCGAGCTTGCGTAGATGCTGACCAGGTGGCTCTCCACAGTGCGCTTGCTGACGAACAGGTGGCTGGCAATCTCGCGTTGCCGTCAGGCCCGCGAAGCGAGCAGCGCCACCTCGCGCTCACGCCGGCTCAGCGCATCCACGCCAATGCTGGCGCGGCGCCGAGGCCGGCTCTTGCGGCCGGTCACGAAGACCTCGACCGCATCAACGATCGCGTCGACGTCGCCCGAGCCATGGCCGGTGATCAGATCCTGGCAGCTCGACGTAGCTGGCCGAGGGAATGTGTTCGGCGAGGTAGCGGGCGTGACCGACGTCGATCCAGGTGTCGCCCGTCCGATGCAGGATCAGCGTCGGCTGCTCGATCGCCGGGAGCAGGTCCCGGATGTCCATCCCCATGTTCATGCGAATGACGTTCTGCGCCATGGCCGGGCTCGCGGCCGTCCGCAGGTACCGCGCCCACCAAGCGCGGTGCCGCTCGTCGTCGGTCGGGCTCGGCCGACCTCCGTCCCACCATTCGCCGGTAGCCCATGCCCGGTCCATCCCGGCGATCACGTCCTCAAGCTGCTCGAGCCGACGGGCCGTACGGGTAGTCGGGGCCAGCGATGCGGCGGGCCCAGGACCCGTACAAGATCAGCGCCTCCGCCCGCTCCGGGTGATCATGCGCGAACAGCAGGCCGAGGGTGCCGCCCTCCGATATGCCGAACAGTGTGCTCCGCGCGCGAGCCGACGGCGTCCATCACAGCTCGGATGTCGTCCATCCGCTGGCCCATCGGATGGGGGCTCTCGACCGGATCGGACATGCCCGTACCGCGCTTGTCGAAGAGGATCAAGGCGCGAGAACGCGGCCAGCCTGCCCAGAAAGTGGGCCAGCCGCGGTTCCTCCCAGGCGAGCTCCACATGCGAGACGAAGCCCGGCACCAAGAATCAGGTCGGTGGGCCCGTCACCAACCACCTGATACGCGATGCTGACCCGACCGCTCTTCGCGTACTGCGTCGCCCGCTGCACCACTCTGCGCTCCAGCCGCGATCCGCCCAGCCCCGCGACCCCATAACCGTAGAGCCGGAAACGCCCAAAGGCACAGGCCGAATCGTCAGCGCCTGCAGGTCCAGATGGGAGTCGTGAGGGAGGAATTACCGAGAAGACCGCGAGAGTTGCGGGCGTGTCCTACACGGTTACCGACCTCACCGATCTACGTCGTCGGCACCCGCGCCTACCCTGTCGCCGATGCAACAACGGCCCGCCCATCACCGTTAGGACAGCGGCGCGCGTATGGTCAGCTGAGAATCCGCAGCTGTTCGGCTTGACTGCAGGCCAGCCGTCAAAGACTGCCGGGCACCGGCCCGATGTCTTCCGCGCTTACCGATCGTCCACCGATCACCAGTTCATCGACCTCAAGGCGGCCAACTGTGAGCTTCTTCGCTGATGCGTTGCCCACCCTGAGACGTCCCACGGCGACGGCGCCGATCGCCAATGCGCCAATGGCTGCGGCACCCGTGGCGAGTGCACCGGTAGCGACGAGCCCGTAAGGTGCAACGCCGCCGACTGCGATCGCTTTCGAACCTGACCGCAGGTAACTCTGCGGCTGTGCTTTCTCTGCTTTCGCGATTATGTCCTCGCGACCCATGACGTCCTTCCTGTGCCTCGGCCTTACTAGGTTGATCTTCCAAGCCGACATTGCCAGACAGCAAGTAGCGTGAATCAAGGAGGCAGCGATGAATTACGCGGACGGTGACTTACCGGATCGTGACGACAGCGGCTCGATGCATCTGCTGGACAAGACAAGGCCTCACTCGGCAGACGATTGCTGGGCAGTGCCGAGCCGCGGATACGACTCCTCGTGCGCTGACCAGGAAGGCAGGTGTCAGACCATCACCGAAATGATCATCAGACCCCTACGGGCGGAGGACCGCGAAAGCTGGAGACCACTGTGGCACGGCTATCTGGAGTTCTACCGCGCTGCGCTGACGCCAGATGTCACCGAGCAGACCTGGGCGGCGCTCATCGATCCCAGCTCGGCGGTACACGGACTGGTGGCCGAGCAGGACGATCAACTGGTCGGGCTTGCGCACCTCATACTGCATCCGACGACATGGGCAACCCGCCCGACCTGTTACCTAGAGGACCTCTACGTCGGCCCAGCCGTGGCGCGGCCGGAACATCGCCCGCCGGCTCATCGAGGCCGTCTACGCGTTCGCCGACGAGTCCCGGGCCGCCACGGTCTACTGGCTCACCCGAGGAGTACAACGCCCCGGCACGCTCGCTGTACGACACGCACGCCGCGCCGGACATCGTTCGTCGTCTACGAGCGGTAACCCCAGTTGAGCACATTGCAGCCAGCTAGACGTCGTCGGCGCCGAATGGCGTCTCCGACATGGATGTTGCCCATCGCTGAGAATGTCGGCGCGAGAGTCCACCTCGGTGGATCAAGCGCGTAGCACGCCCTTTGTCGTCAGACGCCACCAGGTTGCACGCACGGCTCGCAGAGCCGCTGCCTAGACATTCGACATCGCCCACTCGAAACCGCCGACCGACAAGGCCATTGAGATCGACCCCCTCGGGTGATCAGGTTGCGCACGGGCGTCGTGCGCCAGCCGAGTCGACCGCCACTTGGAAGCGCGAGCTCGTCGAGCACCTCGGCCTCGATGAGCGTCCAGGTCATAGCCACCGCCCGCCACCTCGCGCACCGGTGTGAAGGTCCACTGCTCCTGACGCGTATCGATCGCCTATCAGGCCTCGGCCAGCGGCCCGCTTGGGCCTCCGGGACGAGCACAACTAGGTCCTGTTGCCCGAGCGGCCAATGCAATCGCCTCCACCCGCCCACCAGCCACCGGGTACGCCGTGCGAGCAGGCAAAGCTGGGTCCAGTGAAGCAAGTACGTAGCCCTGCTGGATTGGCAGATCACTCGCCGCCGCATCCACCAGCTCCGGAGCTTGCGGGCAGAGCACAATACCAGCCGGGAGTACCGAACATCAGCGCAGCGACCGCGTCGCCAGCCGCCCCGGCAGCGTCCGGAGCGAGGACTGCGATCCAATAGCCGGGCCAATTGAAGCGTGCCGGCTCCGCGATCGCGACCAACCCAACGCCGCGGCCGGCCAACAAGCTGCGCCACTGGCCAATGGCGTCGCTCAGGCTCTCCCGCCGCGTCAGGAACCAATTCCGCAGGCGGGACCTCGCCAACGGAGGCGAGGCAGGCGGCGAAACCGCAGACCGCCCCTCCAAGGTCGTTGCGGACTGGCAGTTGAACGTCGAGCACCTGCCCAGTCTCGCAGCCATCAGGCGGTCAGCCTGAGAGCCGTCAGGAACTGAGACAGCATTTCCTCAGCGCACAGTTCGCAGCTCGGCGTCGATCGCGGCAGCGCAATCTTGGAGCTTCGGCAGAAACGATCTTCTGCAGCCTCGTGAGCGGCACTCGGGCCACATGAGCACTGGTGTTCACCGCAGCGACGACCCGGCCGGCGGCATCGTGTACGGGCACCGCTACGGATCGCACACCATGCTTCGAGCTCCTGGTCGACCACGCACCATCCGCGACTGCGGGTGCGCTCGACACTTCGCCACGCAGGCGGTCCCGATCGACAATCGTCCGCTCGGTCAACGGCGCAAGCGTTGCCTCGCTCGAGGTAGTCGTCCAGCTGATCATCCGGAAGGGCGGCGAGGAGTACCCGACCCATTGATGTCGCGTACGCAGGCAGCCGGGTGCCTACGGACAAGGAGAATGGTCATGATGCGTTTGGTGGCCGCGCGCGCGACGTACACGATCTCGAAACCATCCAGCACAGACGCCGAGCACGACTCGTGCACCTCGTTCGCGAGGTCGCTGAGGTGGCTTTGTGCAACATCAGCGAGGGACAGCGAGGAGAGGTACGCGTAACCGAGTGTCAGCACGCGCGGAGTGAGGTGAAATTGCGCGGCCATCGCTGCCGACGTACCCCAGCGTCTGCAGCGTGATCAGCGAACGTCGCGCGGCCGCTCGGGACAATCCGGCCTGACGTGCCACCTGTGACAGGGTGAGCCGCGGTCGCTCGGCCGAGAAGCAGCAGATGACGGCCAGGCCGCGCTCGAGCGAGTGCACGTAGCCGGCTGGACGCTTCGTTGACTCGGTCACGAGATCAGCGCTCCTGCTCATCATTGACAGTGTTCCGTTCTGGAGAGACGCTTGTGAATGGTATGCGCACGACTGTTCGCTATGCGAACAGTCAGAATCCACTAGCTGCGCTTACAACTCGCACGAGAAGACGACTCACATCACGGAGGAGGACGGTCGAGCGATGAGTTGGAATGCCATGACCGTACGAAGGCAAGGACACGGTTCTTCGCGTCGTACGAGATCAGGCCGAGGGCTTCTTCACGTTGGCCGATGTACCGGAGACGTGGACGAGCCCAGGACGGCCTGCCCTGAGTGGGAGGTGCGCGACATCGTCGGGCACATCGTCGACACGACGGAGGGGTACTTCCCGGCGTTTCGATGCCGCCCGCAGTCACTCCGAGGTCGAGCCCGCCTACGGGCTGGTCGGCATGGCAAAACGCGCCGAAGAGCAGGGCAGATCGTTCCGCGACCTCCCCAGAAGGAGATGGTCGACAGGCTGCGCACCGACTTCGACAAGATGATGGGCATCTTCGAGGTCCTGACGCCGGAAGACTGGACGGGGCTGATGGTGCTCGCACTTCTACATGGGCCCGGTGCCCGCGTTCTTCTACCCGGCGTTCCAGCTGATGGATTACGGCGTGCACTCCTGGGACATTCGCGAAGGCACGGGACGGGAACACGGGCTGCACAGCGATGTGGCGGACCTGCTCGTCCCGTTCATGTTCGGGATCTGGGCCGGCACAATGCGTGCGACACCGGACATCGAGCCGTTCACCATCGGCGTACGCGTCACCAGCGGACCGAATGCTGGTGACAACCGCGTCAGCGTGTCACCGGATGGCATGACCTACGAACGGGTGACATCAGCGATCTCCCGGCGGTGATCGAGTTCGATCCCGGCAGCTTCGTTCTCACCGCGTTCGGGCGCTTCAACGGCGGAACGGTCCGTGGCGACAAGGCTCTGGCCGACCGGTTCCTCGGCATGTTCTTCCGCATCTAGGCCGGCGACGGAGAGTGATGACTGACATCGACCTGGCCGCGATCGAGGAAGAGCGGGCACGAATACGCGCGACGCACCTGCGAGCGCCCGAGCAGAGGCCGCCGTCCTCCGCTCGTGGCCTGCATCACGCCGCGGTGCTCTGTGCCGACGTCGAACGGACAATCCGCTTCTATCAAGACCTGCTCGAGTTCCCTCTTACCGACATCTTCGAGAACCGTGACTACCAGGGGTCCAACCACTTCTTCTTCGATATCGGCAATGGCAATCTGCTGGCCTTCTTCGATTTTCCCGGTCTCGATCTTGGTCCGTACGCGGAGGTCCTCGGTGGGCTGCACCACATGGCCATTTCGGTTGAGCCGGCCAAGTGGGAGCGGCTGAAAGGCAAACTCGACGACGCCGGCGTGCCGTACCAAATGGAGAGCGGAACCTCGATCTATTTCCGTGACCCAGACGGCGCGCGGATGGAGTTGATCGCCGACCCGCTTGGGGAGATGTACGGCTCGAAGGTGCTGTGACAGCCGCGTACCTGTACTGACGCGGTACGGACTCCGTTCGGCCGGTTCAATGGCGCGCTTTCCGGAGTACGCCCGGACGACCTCGCTTCGTACGTGATCACTGCGCTGCTCGAACGCAGACCGTACCTGGAGGGCGCCGCAATCGATGAGGTGATCTTCGGCAATGCGAACGGCGCAGGGGAAGACAACCGCAACATCGGCAGGATGGCCGGTCTGCTGGCAGGACTACCGGTCACCGTGCCGGCGACGACGGTCAACCGGCTCTGCGGCTCGAGCCTGACGCGGCCATGATCGCCTCACGCAGCATCGAGACCGGCGACGCGGAGATCATCATCGCCGGGGGCGCGGAGTCGATGACCCGAGCGCCCTGGGTGTTGATGAAACCGGACCGGCCGTTTCCCGCCAGCGACCACCACGGCGGTCTCCACGGCCCTCGGTTGGCGGTTGATCAACAAGCGCATGCCGGCCGAGTGGACGGTGTCGCTAGGTGAGGCCAACGAGCAGCTCCGGGAGAAGTTCGACATCCCGCGCGAGCGACAGGACGCGTTCGCGTACCGCTCGCACCGGTTGGCCCAGCACAGCCTGGGAGGACGGCTTCTACGACGATCTGGTTACCCGGATTCCAAACGTGGAGCTCGCTCGAGACGAGGACATCCGCGCCGACACCACGCATCGAGAAGCTCGCCAAGCTCAAGCCGTCCTTCCGGTCCGACGGAACCATTACCGCGGGCAATGCCTCGCCAATCAACGACGGCGCATCGGCTCTGCTGATGGGTTCGGAGAAAGCGGCGGGCATGATCGGCAGCGATCCGGTGGCCCGGATCGCGGGCCGGGGTGCAGCGGCGCTGGAGCCGCAGATGTTTGGCTACGCGCCGGTGGAGGCCGCCGAGATCGCTTTGCGGCGGGCCGGGATCGCCTGGCGCGATGTCGGGGCAGTGGAGCTCAACGAGGCGTTCGCGGTGCAATCCCTGGCGTGCATCGATGCGTGGCCGGTGGATCCGGACATCGTGAACAGCCGCGGCGGCGCGATTGCCATCGGGCATCCGCTCGGGGCATCTGGAGGACGAATCCTCGGCACGCTTGCGAAGGTGTTGCGAGGAGGGCGGGCATCGTTGGGAGCTTGCTGCGATCTGCATCGGCGTCGGGCAGGGCCTCGCGGTTGTCGCTGGAGAACCTCGAACACGAGTCAGAAGCGCGGCATAGATGGCCACCGTGCGTCAGCGACGCTGACGAAGGCCGTCGCCGGGATCGCGGACGGGTCCACGGTACTGATCGGCGGTTTTGGCACGGCCGGCCAGCCAGTGGAGCTGATCGACGCGCTGATCCGCAGCGGCGCCAGTGGATCTGACGGTCGTCAACAACAATGCCGGCAACGGCCGGGCCGGGCTGGCCGCCCTGCTCGCCGAACGGTCAGGTCCGCAAGATCATCTGCTCATTTCCACGGCAGGCCGACTCCTACGTCTTCGACGAGCTCTATCGAGCCGGCAAGGTGGAGCTCGAGCTGGTGCCTCAGGGCAATCTGGCCGAACGGATGCGGGCTGCCGGCGCCGGGATCGGGGCGTTCTTCTGCCCCACTGGCGTCGGGACACCTCTCAGCCGAAGGCAAGGAACGACGCACCATCGATGGCCGTGACTACGTCTTGGAATATCCGATCAAGGGTGATGTCGCGTTGATCAAGGCGTTGCGTGCGGACACACTCGGCAATCTTGTCTACCGCAAGACGGCTCGCAACTTCGGACCGGTCATGGCAATGGCTGCGCAAGATCACGGTCGTACAGGTCGGCGAGATCGTTCAGCCGGGTGGCATCGACCCGGAGGTCGTGATCACTCCGGGAATCTTCGTCGACCGCATGCGTGCAGGTCACCGGCGTCGAGCCCGCTGGCCGAGTCGGGGCAGCCAGGATGATCACTGCAGCCGGCGATTTGACGTCGGACTCGCCCGCTCGGCCGAGATGATCTTGCTCGGCTGGTCGCCGCAGACATCCCACCGCGGCTCGTACGTGAACCTCGGCATCGGCCAGCCCACCGGGTCGCGGACTTTCTGACCCCGGCAGCGGGGTGATCTTGCACACCGAGAACGGCATGCTGGGCGTGGGTCCGCAGGCGTACGGCGGACGACGTCGATCCGGACTTGATCAACGCCGGCAAGATCCCGGTCACCGAGACGCCAGGCGCGGCCTACTTCGATCACGCCGACTCCTTCGCCATGATGCGCGGCGGGCACCTCGACGTCTGCGTACTCGGCGCCTTCCAGGTGTCGTTTACCGGCGACTTGGCGAACTGGCACACCGGCGCTCCCGACGCAATCCCCGCGGTAGGCGGCGCCATGGATCATCGCCATCGGCGCGAAGGAGGTCTTCGTGCTCATGACCCTGTTCAGCAAGGACGGATTCGCCCAAGCTGGTCCCGGCATGCACCTATCCGCTGACGGGTGTCGCCTGCGTCAGCTCGCGTTTACACCGATTACGGGGTCTTCGTACTAACCGATCACGGCGTCGTGGCGCGCGAGACGTACGGGATCGAACGTAATGATCTTGCCGAACGGCTGCGGGTCACCTTCCACGAGGCCTGACATCTTCTCGCCCGTGCCACAATGCCGGAATCGGGGACCCCAGAGGAGGCCACATGAACAACCATGCTCGCTGCTTCTGGTTCGAGCCCTCGTGATCTGGCGCTGCATCGCCGCGCGGTCGAGGCGGTCATCTGGGGGAATGCCCGCGGTCAACTACCAGTTGATGCACGAGGCATCCGCCCGCGCAGGCGGACCGGGCGAGCAACCAGATCGTCTACTGGCCGAGGCCTGCTGGACTGGACCAACCAGACGCTGACCCCGAACCCGGACGTCATCTACGTGATGCCCTTCTTCACCACCAAGGACGTCGGGCCAAATCGTCCTCGAGGTCCCTCCGGCCAACGGCGGCACCTTGAACGGCAGCATCATGAACTTCTGGCAGGCGGCAATCGAAGATGTTGGACCCGCCGGCATCGATGAGGGGCGAGGCGGCAAGTGCCTCATCCTGCCGCCGTACTTCGTCGGCGAAATCCCTGACGGCTACATCCCGCTCCGTTCCGACACTTATCAAGGCTATGGACTTATTCGGCTCCGTGCTGCGCAGCGGTAGCGACGCCGATGTCGCCGAAGCCATCGAGTATGCGAAACAGATTCGGCTGTATCCGCCTCTCCCGAGGCCGACGAGCCACCCGAGACCGCCTGGGTAGACGCGAGCCAAGGCCCATTCGACGCCGCTATTCCGTACGACCTCCGGTTCTTCGAAGCTCTGAGACAAGATCATCCAGGCCGAGCCTTGGCTGCAGCGGGATCGCATCATGATCGACTACCTGCGCACGATCGGCATCGAAAATGGCAAGCCTTTCGAGCCGGGATGCCGAGACTCAACAGGTCCTCATCTCAGCCATCGCCGAAGCGCACACCTGGATCGACGCTGAATACGAGGCCACCTTCCATCCCTTCAACGAAGACCAGCACTGGGCATTGCCGGCATCGCCTGAGATGCTCGCCGCCGTCGAGTCATTCTTCGAGCAACCCGAGGCCTATCCAGTCGATGCCCGAGGCGTCACCTACTCCTTCGCCTTCTTCAGCGCACGACACATGGGAACGGGCCAGTTCTACCTGATGACGCTGGTCGACAGGGACGGCCAGCCACTCGAGGGTGACACCAGCTATCGACTGCGGGTGCCACCGGATGCTCCCCGTCACCCAGTACTGGTCCGCAACTGTCTACAACCGCGACACCCACACCTTGATCACCAACGTCTCCCGTTCCGGGCGTTCTCGCAAAGCCCGGGCCTCATGGTGAATGAGGATGGCTCCGTCGAGCTCTTCTTCCGGTCCGATCGCGCCGGACAGCCAAGAGGCTAACTGACGCCGCACCGACCCCGAAGGGCGATTTGAAGTGCTGTTCCGGCTTTCTACGGACCGGCACCTGCGCTGTTCGACAAGACGTGGCAGCTTCCCGACCTCGAGAAGCGTTTCTGGCTCACGTAAGAGGCGATTGCGGGTCAAGCAGCCCGCTCGACCTCGGCGCGTTCGCCGAAAGCACCGGTGAGGCGAACCGTACATTGAACTTCGAGAAGTAGTCGCCATGCTTGCACGGGGAGTGAAAGCCTCACTCCACATACTGGTACCGGGTTCAAGATCGCCCCTTGATCCCGCGCGTCAGATCCGAAGGGGCCGTAGGTCGTCTCGACCGAATCCGACGCGGTTCCCCAGCGAGGAATCGACGATGGCTTATCGTCGGCTTGCGACGTTCCCGCACCGGCGCAGATGAGGAGTCGTCCAGATGGCCACCGAGACGAAGACGCGTACGGGTGGAGTGTTGGCGGCAACCTGCTTGTCGACTCTGGTCGTCAATGCCAACACGTCAGCCGTCAGCATTCTGCTTCCGGCCATTAGCGAGGACACCGGAATGTCGGTCGACACCTTGCAATGGGCGGTCACCGGTTATTCGCTGGTCGGAGCTGCGGTCATCGTGACCTCTGGCTCGCTGGGCGATGTCTTCGGCCGGAAGCGGGTCTTCCAGCTCGGCCTGGCGCTGTTTGTCGTCTCCTGCCTGCTGATCGCGCTTGCCAACAACGGTGGAATGGTGATCGCCGGACGAATGATTCAGGGCGCAGCAGGCGCGACCATCCTGGCCTGCGGGCTCAGCCTGCTCTCGGTAGCCAACACCGGCCAGGCGCAGTTGCGGGCGGTGTCGTTGTGGGGTGCGGCGGCAGCGGTGGGTGCCGCGGCAGGGCCGCTACTCGGCGGTGTCTTGGTGGAGATCACCGGATGGCAGGGGCTGTTCTGGATTGACTGCAGGGGTGGCTGTGCTTTGCATGGTGCTGACCTTCTTCACAGTGACGGAGTCGCGCGACCCGAACCGTCCGCGATCGATTGACTACGCGGGAACGGTGCTGGTGGCGCTTACCCTTGCGCCATTCATACTGGCCGTCAGCAAGGGCGGTGCCTGGGGCTGGTTCTCGCTCGCCACGCTCGCTTGCTTTGCGGTGGCGGTCGCCTCAGGCTTCGCTTTCGTCGCAGTGGAACGGCGGATCGCTGTCCCAATGCTGGACCTGGCGCTGCTGCGCAACCGAGTCCCTTGTCGGTGCCACCATCGCCATCCTCATCGGCGCCGGCACCATCAACGGACTCATGTATCTGCTCAGCCTCTACTTCCAGGACCCGAGCACGCTCGGGTTTTCGCCACTGCAAGCCGGCTTGGCGACACTTCCCGCGACTGTTGGTCTGGTTGTGATTGCACCACTCGTGCCTAAGCTCGCCGCCCGGTTCGGTGGCCGCCAGGTGATCGGTGTGGGATTCGCCGTCACGACCGCCGGATTCGCGGTGATCGGTTTCGTCCAGCCTTCCTGGCGCTATCTGGCCTTCCTGCTGCCCCTGGTCGCGATCGCGGTCGGGATGGGACTGTCCAACGGGCCCGCCTCCTCGGCGGCAACGGCGGCCGTTTCTGCAGATCAGGTTGGTGCAGCATCCGGGGTGTCGAACATGGCACGATACGTCGGCGCGGCAGTGGCGACTGCACTGGCAGCGACGATCTACGCCACGGTGACCGCAGGCCGGACCGCGGCCGGCAAGACGCGCTTCGGAGGCACTGTCATCCGGCCTGGCAGTGGCGTCGTGGCTGATGGCGGCGTTCAGCTTCGCCGGTGTTCTGATGGCCTTCGTGATGGCACGCCACCGTGCGGCCAAGGGAACTGCTGGAAGACTCCGCCGCGGCCGCGGCGGCCCATACGCATACGCTCCCGACGTCCGCAACTCCCGCACCCGCGCAGGCCGTCGCGAACGAATAGCGATCAACCAGCGGACGCAGCGACGGTGCTAGCGGCCGCGCGCGGTTGGGTAGCGTTGCATGAAGAGTGCTTCGGCGAGTGCCATCGACTGTATTTCGCTGGGAGCCACGCTCTCGTTCGGGGCGTGGATGAGCGCCGCTGGCTCCTCAACGCCCATCATGATCAGCTCGGCATCGGGGTAGGTCTCGGCGAACACGTTGCACAGCGGGATCGATCCGCCCTGACCCAAGCGTGGTCATCGGCGTCCCATAGGCTTCTTCCATGGCGCTGGCAATCGCCTCGTACGCCGGCCCGTCGACCGCGGCTCTGAAGGGTGCGCCCTCCGCCTCAAGATCTATCGTGACCTGGACTCCCCAGGGAGCGACCGCCTGGAGATGATCAACAAGGGCCTGGTGGGCCTGGTCGGGATCGGTGCCCGGCGGAATGCGTAGATTCAGCCGAGCAGCCGCGCCGCGGCACGATGGCCGCCGTTGATCCGAGCACTGGTGGGCAGTCGATGCCGAGGATGGTGACCGCGGGACGCGCCCACAACATGTCACTGACGCTGCCGTCGCCCAGCAGCGACACGCCGTCGAGTACACCAGCGTCGCTTCGGAACTGCTCAGGCGGATACAGCTCACCCGTCCAGGTCTGAGTGTTGTCGAGCCCTGTGATCGTGGTATTGCCCTGGTCGTCCCGAAGCGTTGCCAGCATCGCGACCAGCGCGGCGAGCGCATCAGGTGCGGGGCCGCCGAACATCCCAGAGTGGACTTCAGATTTGAGTGCCTGAACCGTCACGACGACGTTGATCATGCCGCGCAGGCTCACCGTCGCCGCTGGGTGGCCGACGGCCGCGTTGCCGGTATCGCAGACCAGGATCGCATCGGCACGCAGCAGGTCGGCGTTCTTCGGGACGAAGTCCTCCAGCCCACCGGTGCCCTGCTCCTCTGATCCCTCGACGACCAGCTTCAGATTGACCGGTATCGTCGTCGCCGAGTGCGCGCAGGGCCAGCGAGGTGCGCGACGATGTTGCCTTTGCAGTCGGCCGCGCCGCGGCCGTACCAGCGGCCGTCGACCTCGGTGAGCTGGAACGGCGGGGTTCGCCACGCGGCCTCGTCGAGAGGCGGCTGGACGTCGTAGTGCGCGTACAGCAGCACGGTCGGTGCAGCAGCGTGTCGAGGATGCTCCGCGACCCGACCACGGCCTGGCTCCCATCGGCGGTTTCGGCAAGGCGTACGTCTGAGAAGCCGAGCTCAGAGAACTTGCCAACGAACCCACTGGGCGGCTGCGGCGCACTCCTCGGGAGGGAATTGGCGGGGTCAGCCACCGACCGGATGGCGACGAGTTCACCGAGCTCGTCTCGGGCCTGCGGCATCAGCCCGGCAATGCGCTCTCGCAGCTCCATGTCCGGCTAGCCGCCTGCTACTGGGGCCGTCTTGAGCTTCTCGACCAGCTGCTGGAATCTGGGTAGCTGGTCGGGGCAGTAGATCTGGATCACCAGCAGCTGTCCCTTGAAGATCCTGCTGTCGACGATGACCGGACGAATTCCGGGTCCGCCCGCCCCGTTGGTGAGCTGGCTGAACAAGAGCGCCTTACGCAGCGCGCTGGCCGGATCCTTGCAGATCGCTCCTCCGTCATCACCGAGCACGCCGACGATCTGCTCTTGCGATGGGACGACGCGTACACCGGCCTTCTGAAGCGCCGCAATCAGCTGGTTGGCCTTGTCTTGAGCCTGCTGGCTGGACTGCGCCGAGCGATAGAAGACAAAGCAAATGATCAGTAGCAGTACCAGCGCGACCGTGATCACGATGTAGACGACCCTGCGGTCCTTTTGGGTCGATGTCTCTTCGACAGTGCTCATGACGGGCTCACCTCCGCCTGCTCAGGCTGCTTCCACGACGGTTTGCGGAACCTGTAGAACAGGAACGGCACAAGGAGTCCGAGTCCGAGGGCGCCGCCCGCCACAATGACGAAGTACGCTCCGCCGCTACCGGACTCGATCTGCGACGGTGGGATGAAGCCGATGAGCAGGGCCGCCAACGATGCAGCGAATCCGACACCGCAAAGGGCACCTAAGATCGGCGCCCGGTATCCGCGCGGATGGTCCGGCTCCTTACGACGCAGCCGGACAGCTGCCACGAACATCAGCAGATACATGATCAGATAGACCTGGGTGGTGATCACCGAGAAGATCCAGTACGCGCTCGAGACGGTCGGGACGAGAGCGTATCCCAATCCGATCAGGGTCGTGATCACACCCTGGGTGACCAAGATGTTCTGCTGGACGCCGTTCTTGTTCATCTTCTGCAGGAACGGCGGCAGGTATCCCTCCTGCCGCGAGATGAGCAGCAAGCCTTTGACGGACCGGCCAGCCAGGTCAACATACCGCCCAGCGAGGCGGCCACTATCATCAGGCCGAAGATCGGGGTCAGCCACTGAATACCGAAGTTCGCGAAGATCGCCTCGAAGGCCTGCATGATCCCGGCGGTGAGCGAGAGCTGCTCGGCCGGCACCACCCAGCTGATCGCCAGCGCCGGCAGAATGAAGATCAACATCACCAGTCCCGAAGCGAAGAAGATCGCCTTTGGGAACTCCTTACCTGGTTCGCGCAGCGATGAGACGTGCACCGCGTTCATCTCCATGCCCGAGTAGGACAAGAAGTTATTGACGATCAGCACCAAGCTCGCCAGTCCGGCCCATGCCGGCAGCAGGTTGCTTGCCGTCATCGGCGCGGCCGACGGGTTGCCCTGCCCGAGGAAGACAGCCCCAAGCAGGACCAGCACCGCACCAGGGATCAGGGTCCCGATGATCAAACCACCGCTCGCCAGGCCGGCGACGCCCTTGGTCCCCCGCGAGGAGACCCAAACCCCAGTCCAGTACACGACCACGATCACGATCGCGGTCCACACACCACTGGAGGCAAGTTCAGGATTGATCACATAGGCCAGGGTGCTCGCCACGAACCCAAGCAGCGTCGGGTAATAAAAGATGGTCATCGCGAACTGGCACCAGACAGCCAAGAACCCCATCGGCTTGGAAATCCCGCGAGCCACCCAGTTGTACACGCCGCCCTCATAGCCGGAAGCCAACTCTGCGGACACCAAAGATGTAGGCAGCAGGAAAATGATGGCCGGGACGACATACAAGAAGATGCACGCCAGACCGTAGACGGCCATGGTTGGTGCCGGCCGCAGGCTCGCCACCGACGAGGTGGTCATCAAGGCCAGAGCTATCCAAGAGATGTAAGTCACCGCTTTGCGACGAGCCACCGTCTTCTCAGCAGCCTTGTCAGAAGCCCCTTCTGCGGGTACGTCCATGGCGCGTCATGACGCCCACTCCCATCGCGAACCGCTTGCGGTCAACCTGAGGCCGCAAGTTCTATGTGGATGATCACCAGCAAATAACTGCCAACGTCGACATGACATGACCTCATCGCCTCTCTTTTAAAGAGCTCGACTGGATACCACCATCGTGGCGCTGGCTCGCAGGGCCCATCGTCACCCGATTTGGGTGAATTTCATCAACAATTCGCTTGCGCGTAACGTACCGGCCAATTTCGGGCAAACTACTCCACGACGCGCAGTCCATGGTCGGTGTTGTTCAGACGCCGGCCGCCGTCTGCGGTGACCGTGACGATGTCCTCGATCCGAACGCCGAACCTGCCGGCGAGATAGATCCCGGGTTCGACCGAGAAGCACATGCCCGGCACGAGCGGCTGCTCTTCACCCTCGACCATGTACGGCGGCTCGTGGGTGGTTACACCGATGCCGTGGCCGGTGCGATGAATGAACTGCTCGCCATAGCCCGCATCCGTGATGACCTTCCTCGCCGCCCGGTCGATCTCCTGGCAACTCACACCCGGCCGTACCGCATCCACACCTGCCTGCTGCGCCTGCCGGACGACCTCGTGAACCTCTCGAATCTCCGAAGTAGGTTCCCCGACGCAGACCGTACGGGTGGTGTCGGAGCCGTAGCCGTACCGAAGGCCGCCGAAGTCCAGGACGACCGCGTCGCCAGGCTCGATCACCCGATCCCCAGCCTCATGATGCGGGTTGGCCCCATTGGGACCAGACCCGACGACGGTGAAGTCGACCTGCTCGTGTCCGAACTCTCGCAACAGAGCAGCAAGGTCAGCAGCGACCTCGGTCTCGCGCCGACCCGCGAAACGTCGCTGCACGATCTCGCCGTAGGTCGAGTCCGCGGCTGCCCCGGCAGCCGCGAGCCGCATCAACTCGTTGCTGTCCTTGACCGCACGCATCATCGGAAGGCTCTCGGTCAGCGACCGATAACTCGACCGTCGGCAGCGCTCGCTGCAGGCCGAGAAGATGCATCGCCCACGCTGAATCGGAGATGCCGAACTCACCATCCGGCCGCAGTAACGGACCGGCTACCTCGTAGGGGTCGGTGCCGTCCTCCCAATCCACGAGCGAAACGCTGCCCGCGCCCTCAGCCGCCTCGGCATCCGGCCGCTCGAGGACAGGGACAAGGAGCGTCGGCTCGACTGTCCGGGAAGAGCACGAGCATCGTCAGCCGCTCAGTGATCGCGGTTGGCTGGTATCCGGTGAGCCAGACCAGATCCGGGCCAGGAGTCACGATGACTCCAGCGAGGCCCTTCTCTACCACCAGAGCTCGACGACCCGACGCATTCGCGCCGCGAAGTCCTCGCCGGTGAATGGTGGTGGTACCGGAGGATCAATCGTCGTCATTGCGAACTCCTTCCGCCTTCAAGCCTTGGAGATCACAGCAATGTGCGCATCACCCGGCGCGGGTGATCAAGGCGGCGCCACGGAGCAGCGGGCCAATATCCCCCACGAAGGGTGATGCCGACGCCGCTTCGTGGAGCTGCTTCACTCAGCGCATGTGTAGATGGATGGCCGTACTCCGGAGACCCCGATCCTCGCTGAAGAACCTGCTGTTCAAACCTCAGCACTCGATCATCGACCAGAGCCTCCATTCCCGCATGGGCGCCACAACAACCAACGGCGACGGCTTCGGGATCGGCTGGTACGGCGAGGGCGTCGAGCCGGCCCTGTTCAAGAGGCATCGAACCGGCGTGGAACGACTGGAACCTGCGGGAGGTTGCAGGCCAGGTCCGTACGCCACCGCTGTTCGCCCACATCCGGGCGTCGACCGGTACGCCGGTACAGCGCTCCAACTGCCACCCATT
>ERZ1370068.985-contig-1090_pt1 | contig 34234 bp, 66 predicted proteins | sample MGYA00561227_ERZ1370068 | MGnify/ENA primary metagenome ERZ1370068 (study PRJEB38410, sample SAMEA6850437) | metagenome | study: Metagenomic assessment of the ecological functions of the soil: analysis of the soil microbiota associated with the...
CCTGGCGTTGTTGGGGCCTGAGAAGTGGCTCGCGACGGCGCTTGCGGTTGCCAACGTCGGCCTGGCCGCAGTCTTCCTCATCGAGCCCTGGTTGTTCGGCCGCGTGGTCGATTCCCTGGCTGTGAACGCCTCCGGCGCTGCCTGGTCCTACATAATGTGGTGGACGGCTGTGGGGTTTGTGGGTGTCGCTGGCAATGTGCTGGTGGCGTTACATTCCGATCGACTGGCGCATCGACGCCAGCTGGCAGTGATCGTGGACTTCTTCGAGCATGCCCTCGCCCTCCCCTAGGCTTCCACAACAACCACCACACCGGTCGACTGCTGCGCACCCTGCACACCGGCAGCGCCAACCTGTTCATGTTGTGGCTCGCGTTACTTCCGCAGTCATCTGGAGCACGCTCATCGCGATTCTGGTGATGATCCCACTCGCACTACGGACCAACTGGAAGCTGGCGTTGCTCATGATCATCCTGATGTTCACTTTCGTGTTGTTCAACACCATAGTCGTGCGTCTCACTGGCACTGCTCAGCGCAAGGTAGAACAGCTGAACCAGGAGATTGCTGAGCGCACCGGTGACGTGTCTCGGCAACGTCATGGTGGTGCAGAGCTTCTCGCGAATCGTCACGGAGGTCGCCGCGCTGAAAAACAACTGGTCGGGCAGGTGTTGGCGGCGCAATACCCGGCAAGTTGCGTGGCTGGGCCTGGGCGGCGGTCGCGAACCGCGCCGCCAGTACCCTGACGGTGATCGCAATATTTGCCTTTGGCGTGCAACTTCACGGCAAGGGCGAGATCAGTGTCGGTGAAGTTGTGGTGCTTCGTCGGCTTTCGCCCTGATGATGATCGGGCGCCTGGAGCAACTGGCAGGCTTCATCTCGGAACTGTTCTTCCAGGCTCCGGGACTGGCAAAACTTTTCGCGGTCTTGGACACCAGCAGTGGCCAGTAAGGAGCTCCCGGGCGCTCCAGGATCTGCGCAACGTGAAGGGCGAGGCAGCATTCGAGAACGTGTCCTTCGGTTACGATGCCGCGCAACCCGGTGCTCAGGTGGACCTCACCTTCAAGGTGCCGGCCGGAAGCCGCACCGTGGCGGCGGTCGTCGGTGCGACCGGCGCCGGCAAGACCAGCGCGCTTCCTCGCTGCTGTACCGTGCGTACGATCCCGCTAAAGGCCGCATCACCATCGACGGGTGTGACATTCGCACGGTGACCCTCTCCCTCCCTGCGCGAGCAAATCGCCGTGGTCTTCCAGAACCCAGGCCTTCTATACCGCTCCATCGTTACCGAGAACCTGCGCATCGGTAAACCAGATTGCGAGTGATGCGGAGCTTTCTGGAGGCGGCGGCACTGGCCGCTGAAGCCCATCAGTTCGTCAGCCGCGAAGCCCGGAGGCTATGCCGCCCTGGCTGCGCAGAACATGGCAAGTCGCTGTCGGGTGGCGAGCGACAGCGCTTGTCGATCGCCCGCGCGATGCCTCGGGCGACGCGCCGATTCTGATTCTCGACGAAGCGACCAGCGCGCTCGACAACGCCGCCACCGAGGCGCGCGTCCAGCGTGCACTTAGAGCTCCACTGAAGGGGCGCACGACCTTCGTGATCGCGCATCGCCTCTCTACGGTGCGCACGTGCAGATATGCGATCCTAGTGCTCAAGGACGGTCGGCTCGTTGAGCAGGACGCTACGACGAACTGGTGGTGAGATCTAGGGGCGTATTCGCCGAACTCTGAGGCGCAGGGTAAGTTCGTCGCCGACGCGACCGGAAGGTCTGACAGCCGAGCTGGAATCCTCAGCCGTCAATGATTTCGGTTGATCCGTGGGCAATGCCGCACGCTGTATGCGCCGCCGGGATGATCAGGCTTGCAGCCCGGATCTCAATGAGAGCCCTATCGTGCAGGCCGCGGCGTCGCGAGCGCAGCACTACCGAGGCCGATAAAAGTAGCCGCGCTCAGGTACCGACCGAACGGGAGCCAGCGCGACCGGCGCTTGACGAAGCTTCTGTGAGACTTGAGGCCGTCAAAACGTAGAGTGTGTCGGTGCACAATGCGATGGCGACGAACAGAGTGGCGAGCACAAGGCCTTGCGTGAGTGGCGAGGCGGCGCCTGCATCAATGAACTGAGGCAGGAAGGCGGCGAAAAAGAGCGTGGTCTTCGGATTGAAGGTGGCCATCGAACACTCCGTCGCGAGAACTAGGGCGACCGCGGGGAACCCCCTTCCCTGCTTGCCGATGGGGTCGGCCGGGCGCGTGCACGCAATGCCTTCACGCCCAGGGAATACGAGGTAGAGCGCTCCTAGCAACCTTCACGATCAAAAATGCAGTGGCCGGAGGCGCTCAGCACCGCAGCAGGCCCAGCAGCGCAGCTGCGGCATTCGCAAGGTTGCCCAGGGCCACTCCCGCGACCGAGGCCAATGCCGGCCCGGCGTCCGTGCGACAACGTCTGCGTGAGCAGATAGATCACTGCCGGCCCGGGCACCAGGGCGAGCACCAGGCTCGCCGCCAGTGAACACGAGGGTGTGAGGATTCCGGAAGGTGCCTATGACGCTCAACGGACTCCCCTGACGTTAGGCGCTGATGACCTGGCCGCGGCGGTTGATTATGTGCGCCTAGCTTAAGCCGAGCGCTGGAGTGCACCGTGACCTCGCGGAGCCAGCGCGAATTGTAACGAAACCGACATAAAGGACCCTCTAAGGCTCTTGTACTAAGTCTCGGCAGGCTGGGGCTTTATTGTGTGTCGTACCCTATGGAATACCTCGCACGCCCCTCAGAGGGGCGTCGGTTTGTGGCGTAAAAACGATAACTCAACGCTCCCGCGACAACTTACCAGCACAACAGGAGCCGTACAGTGGCGACAAACATCATGCCCGTCAGTGGTTCGACCGGAATCAGCAAATCCGACCGCAAGGTCATCTTTTGCGTCGAGTCTGGGCACGGTCTTCGAGTGGTACGACTTCTATCTGTACGGCTCGCTCGCGGCGATCATCTCCAAGCAGTTCTTCTCCGGCGTGAACGAAACCACCGGTTTCATCTTCGCGCTCCTGGCTTTCGCGGCCGGCTTCGCCGTGCGTCCCTTCGGTGCGCTGGTGTTCGGACGGCTTGGGAGATCTGGTCGGCCGCAAGCACACTTTCCTCATCACAATCGTCATCATGGGCTTCGTCGACCGCCCTGGTCGGCTGCCCTGCCCAGCTACGCAAGCGATCGGCGTGACTGCGCCGGTCGCGCTGATCGTCCTGCGCCTGCTGCAGGGGCTCGCGCTCGGAGGCGAGTACGGCGGCGCCGCGACCTACGTCGGCGAGCACGCGCCGCCGGGCAGGCGCGGCCTAGTACACGAGCTGGATTCAGACGACCGCGACGCTCGGGCTGTTCCTGTCGTCTGCTGGTCATCCGCTGTGCCGCAGCTGGCTCGGCGCGGAGTTCGACACCTGGGGCTGGCGCATCCCGTTCCTGGTGTCCGATCGTGCTGCTCGCGATCTCGGTGTACATCCGCCTGCAGTTCGCCGAGTCGCCGGTGTTCCTCGAGATGAAGGCGGCCGGGCGACGTCGCAAGGCGCCGCTGACGGAGTCCTTCGCGCGTCGGAGAACATGAAGCTCGTGCATGCTGCGCGTTGCTCGGCGCGACGGCGGGCCAGGCGGTCGTGTGGTACTGCGGCCAGTTCTACGCGCTGTTCTTCCTCACCCAGACGCTGCAAGGTCGATGCGCGAGCCGGCGAACCTTCTGATCGCGGCAGCGTTGCTGGTCGCGCACGCCGTTCTTCGTGGTGTTCGGCAGCGCTGTCGGACCGCATCGGTCGCAAGAAGATCATCCTGGCTCGGCTGCCTGCTGGCGGCGCTTACCTACGTTCCGATCTTCAAGGGCGCTCACGCACTACGCGCAACCCGGCCATCGAGAGTGCCTCGTCGCGCGCAGCCGGTCAGCGTCGACGCGGACCCGAACGCCTGCAGCTTCCAGTTCGACCCGGTGGGCAAGAAGAAATTCGTCCAGTCGTGCGATATCGCCAAGGCCGCGCTCGCCAAGGCCGGCGTGCCCTACCGCAACGAAGGCGCACCAGTCGGCAGCGTGGCACGGTGCGAATCGGCGATGCCCCGGCGATCGCCTCGGTGGAGGGCGGCAGCATGTCAGGCGCCGACTTCAAGGCGGCAACCGAGAAATTCTCCAAGACGCTGAGCGGCGCGCTCAAGGAGGCTGGCTATCCCGCCAAGGCAGACCCGGCACAGATCAACTATCCGATGGTCTGGTTGCTGCTCTTCATCCTGGTGCTGTACGTCACCATGGTCTATGGCCCGATCGCCGCGTGGCTGATCGAACTGTTCCCGGCGCGGATCCGCTATACGTCCATGTCCCTGCCCTACCACATCGGTAACGGCTGGTTCGGTGGCTTCCCTGCCGACCGTGGCTTTCGCGCTGGTCGCACTCCGGAGACATCTACTACGGCTTGCGCTATCCGATCATCATCGCGCTCATGACCCTGGTTATCGGCGCGTTCTTCTTGCCGGAAACCAAGGACCGCCCGGTGCGCTAGCGGAGGGTGCGCCGTAAATTCAGACACAGGGTTTCGGTACCGCGCCGTGATTCACAATCACGGACGTCGCGACCGCTGCCCGGCAAGTGCCTCGCGATAGGCCAGCGGCGTAGATAGAGCTGAGGAGCATTCGCACATGAACGATGCCAACGACAAGCGTCGCGGCTGGAGCTGGTGGTATCTGCCTCTTCGTGGTCCAGTTCGTCGCGGTTCTCTGGCCACCCTTCTACAACAGCATCGAGCCTTCCTGGATGGGCATCCCCTACTTCTATTGGTATCAGATGCTGTGGGTTCTCATCAGCGCCGTGTTCACGGCGGTGGTGTATTTCGCAACCCGGCCGTAGCGCGACCTCGAGGGGATCTCATGCAAAGTGTTAACTGGGTTGCACTCAGCATCTTCGTATTGCTGTTCTTATTGATCACGTGGCTGATTTGCCGCGGCACGCTGGAAGCGTGGCGATCTCGATTTGCTGCACGAGTGGGGACTGGGTGGCCGACGCTTCGGCACGGTCATTACCTGGTTCCTGGTGGGCGGCGACGTCTACACCGCCTATACCTTCATCGCGGTGCCGGCACTGCGCCTTTGGCGCCGGGGCCGTCGCGGTCTTCGCCGTCCCGTACACGATCGTCATCTACCCCATCCTCTTCCTGGTGTTTCCGCGCCTCTGGTACGTCTGCCACAAGCACGGCTACATCACCTCGGGCGACTTCGTGAAGGGTCGCTTCGGCAATCGCTGGCTGGCACTCGCGATCACCATCACCGGCATCGTCGCGACGATGCCGTATATCGCGCTGCAGCGAGTCGGCATCCAGGGTCCTGGATCGGGGCGCTGGGCATTTCCGGCACCGGACTCGTCGCCGACCTGCCGCTGTTGATCGCCTTCGTGATCCTGGCCGCGTTTACGTACTCAGGCGGTCTGCGCGCACCGGCCTCGATCGCGATCGTCAAGGACATCCTCATCTACATCACCGCCTTTGCCGCGATCATCGTCATCCCGGCGCAGCTCGGTGGTTTCGGCAAAGATCTTCGCCGCCGCGTGCCCCCGGCCAACGTCATCCCTTGCGGTCCCGGGGCCCAACACCACGGGCAGCCTACAGCGCCTATGCCACTCTCGCGCTGGGGTCGGCGCTCGCCTTGTTCCTCTATCCACACTGCCTCACCGGCCATCCTGAGCGCGAGCAGCAGCGGCAAGGCCATCCGGCGCAACGCCGCCATGCTGCCGGGCTACACCTTCATGCTCGGCTTGCTGGCGCTCATCGGCTTCTTCGCCGTCGCGGCCGGCGTTGGCAAGCTTGCCCGAATACGCCGCTAGGCTTCAAACAGTTCGGCAACAGCTTCGCCGGTACCCGCACTGATGCTGCACAGCTTCCCTTCCTGGTTCGTCGGCGTTGCCTTCGCCGCCATCGGCATCGGCGCGCTGGTGCCCGCGGCGATCATGTCGATCGCAGCCGCCAACCTGCATACCCGCAACATCCATCGCGAGTTCATCAACAGGAACCCGCACGGACAAGCAGGAATCGCAGATGGCGAAGTGGGTTTCGCTCATCGTCAAAGTCGGCGCCCTGGTCTTCATCCTGTTCGTGCCTGACGCAGTACGCGATTCACGCTGCAGTTGCTGGGCGGAATCTGGATCATCCAGACGCTGCCGGCGGTGCTGCTTGGAGCCTATACGCGCTGGTTTAACGCCTGGGCGCTATTGGTTGGTTGGGCAGCGGGGTACGTTTGCCGGAACGGCGATGGCCATCGCCGTGGGCCTCAAGCCGACGTATCCGCTGGCCTTCAGCGGCCACACCTTCCCGGGGTATACCGCCTTCTACACCCTGCTCCTCAATCTCGCGCTCGCCATAGTTCTGACGCCGATCTTCAACGCCATGAGCGGCGCGCAGCGACGCGTCGATGAAACGCTAGCCGCGGATTATTACCCCTGAGGCGCGGCGTTGCGGAGGCGGCGCGCGCTTGCAAGCGCGGGCGCCGGAAGTCGTTGCAGCAAGAATCGTTGGTGACCGGCAGCCGTGCGTTGAATGCCAGGCAGCGATGCAGGCTGAAACGGCGGCTGACCGCGCAGCATCACGGGGTCCGGCCGCTGCAGCATGCTCACTATTTCGCGAGCAATCCCTGTTTCGCCATCTCGTTGGCGGTGGCGTCAGCAACCTCCCTGATCAATTGGTCGAGATTGCCGGGATTAGTGGTGCGGCTGGTGCTCGCCCACAGCAACTTGTCATCGGTCAGCGAGTACACGAGCGTTTCGACCGAGACGATGGTATCGGTGGTGAGGTAGCCCGGGGAGTAGACGCTGCCCCAGCCGTAGCCCCAGTAGGGCGAAACCGCCGTAAGGCGCCGGGGTCATGCCGGGGGTGTAGTAGATCTCCTGATCCTTACTGACGACGCGCATCATGACCGCGCCATTGACGCCGGCGGCTTTCAGCTTCGCCCGGGCTGCATCCGCGTCCGCACGCAGCTCACTCGGGACCAGCGTATAGGCGGTACACCGTTGGCGCCGCGCTTTGTGATATCGGCCGCCAGGATATCCTCACCCGCACGGCGCTTGGCTTTCATCGGGCGAAACGAACACCGCTGGCGACGGTCTTGCCAACCGGGTTGATCGTGGTCGCCCCTGGTGCCTTCAGGTCGAGGTAAACGTGGTGCTGCCGCAGGCAGCCAGAAAAAGCGCCGCGAGGGCCAAAGCTACGGTCCGGACATTCCTGTACATGGATGATTTTCCTCCCCTGAGGCGGGAAGCCTACTCCGGCAAGGGCACGACTGTCATCGCGCCCGGTTCCGGGTCCCTGACGACGAACGCCGTGCGTGCCCGCGCCTACGGCGCGTGAGCCTCACGAATGGCGGCCAGGAGCTCTTAGCACGGACCGCTCCGTCCGCCTGGCCTCGCTGATCGTCACGCGCTGGCACGTTTTGGCGCGCAGCCCGCGGCAGCAGGCCGATGACGCTTGGCGCACGCGCGTGTTGTGAAAGCGGCGTGCCGCAGAGCGCTGAAGAACGGCCGCGGACGCGCGGCAGCAGAAAAACGCCGTCGCGCTACGGCAGCCCTCGCGCGCACCGCCGTGTTTGCGTCGATGTGAGTTTGACCGCCGCGCTTTGGCAGACACTGGTGTCACTGACCGCTCTGCCGTACCGGCATCTCGGGCACTAAACCCTCAACCGGCCCGCAATACACGGTCATGCCATCCCCGGCGGGCAGGCGCAAGGGGTCGGCAGGGGAAGGATCTGCTGCAGCGGCGGGTCAAGGAGCACGGCACACACTTGCATGCGTGCCGATCGCCGCCGCCGCTGGTGCTTCTCTAGGAAGTCAACGGCGGCCGCGGCATGTGTTTGCAACTTGCGTCGCCGCCGCTTTCGCGTCGTCGCGTCGCTGCCCACGACGACTGCCCGGCCGCAGTCGCTGCCGACCTTACGAGCCGGGCCGTTCGACCGCATCACGTTCCGTCGATCATTGCGCTGGCGGTTCTTACACTGCTTCGCCCGGCTGCGGTGATTTGAACTGCGCGCCCCGCGCAGCCGCCGCGCCGGCCGCGCGACGTTATGCAAAAGTCCTTCACTGCGCCGGAACGCGAGAACGTCATGAAGTTCGGCTTGACGACTAAAGCGGCACACCTCCCTACGTTGCGAACCCTAAAGCGCGCCATAGCCCGCAACAACACGCGCGCACCGGGGAGGGTCTGTTCCATGCGTACCTATCGATACGTAGAGTGCAGCCGCGTCGGCGGCGCTGCCGCCTGTTAGCCACTGCCATGACGCCACCGCGACGTCACTGCGGCCTCTGCCAGCACTCGCCAACGGGTTGCGCGAGCTGTCGGCGTCCTATGAGCGCCCGGTGATTCGCGCCTGTCGTGCACCGCTGGGGCACTGCATGCTCGCCGATCGCGCGGGCGATCCGCTCTGGCGCAGGTGCGTATGTTGCCCGGCGCCAAAGGCCGAGACCGTGACCGCGCAGCTCGCCTCGGTCAGAAGCTCCGGCTGCAGACCCGCAGCACGGTCAGCCCGTACCACGATGGAAGGCTTCCTGCCCGCTGTCCGCGGTCCGGGCGGCATCCAACACGTTCCCCGGTATTCACTCGCTGCACGCCTCGCGGCGGCCCACGTGCGGCACGCCGGCTCGGTTCAGAGCCAGGTACCGTGGCGCTGCCAAGACCGATTCATCGCCCAGCATAGCGGCGCGGCTTTGACGGCAAAGGGGATCGGCGTCGCCACGCTGTCTGACAGTTACGACGCCTGCACGGACCGCATCACGCACGCCGCCGATGACATCGCCAGCGGCGATCTGCGCAGCTGAGGGGGTGACGGTCGTTCAGGGCTCGATCCGGTCACTCTCGGAGAAGGTGCGACCGGTGAGGGACGAGGGACGCGCGATGCTGCAGCTGGTGCACCGACGCGTGGCGCCGGGCGCGCAGCGCCGGCTTTGCGTCGGCCTTCAACGGTGAACGCTGCAGTTCGCGGAGAACATCCCTCGCGCGCACCCGCGCTCCACCTTCCACGCCGACATCTGTTGCCGATGACGTCGGCTACTTCGATGAGAGCCGATGTACTCGGATGCTGGCATTCTGGCGCGGAGGCGGTGAACCTCGTGAGCCAGGCCGGGGCCGCGGCCTTTTTCCTCCGCCGGCAAGCGGCGGCCTCGAGGCGTTCGAGGACACCTACCGGCCGATCTCCTTCAAAGAGAGCGCAGGATCTGGTGGCATCCGGTCACGGCAACGTGGAAGCTCGGATTTGATCCCGGCCGCCTTGCGGCAGACGGTTCATAATTTCAACGCCAATGGCACGCCGAGCGCCACGCGCATCAGCCCCGCGGGATGCGCAAGTGGACTTCCCGGTGGGATGAGCCCTTCAATCTGGGAAAAGTCAAGACTGACTTCAACGTCTATATCTTTGACAAGGATGGCAACTGGCTCGGTCAGTATGCGCGCCACGGTGTTCTACTACACCACCGACGACAACACTGGTGGACCAGGCCACGGGTTCCTGGAGATGATCCCGTTCCCGACCGACATCGTCGGGGGCGCCAATGTCGGTGACTACCACCAGTTCGTCATTGGCAGCATGAACGGGCGGTAAACACTCTGGCCGTGAGTGAGCGCCGGGCTGCGCAACCTGGGGTGCAGCCACGGGTGGACAGAGTGGCGGCGATGCTACGCCATTCAGACTTCCCAGGACTACAGCTCCCCGGGTCCATGCCATCTACTTCGATTCAGATGGCAAGCGCCTGCAACATCCCAGTTAGTGCGGGCGGGCAACTGACCGCGGCGGGACGGCGTCGACACGACCTTCTTCGGCTTCGACGCCGATGGCGCAACGGTCTGCCGAACTTCTTCGGCATCGAGCGCCGCAGCACCAGATGCCGCCGCACCGGCGCGCCCTGGCACTACAGGGGCAGCCGGCGGTGCCGGGCAGCCGCTCGCGCAAGCTGGCTACGCAAAGCTGCCGCAGCGGACGGCGACGCCGCTGCCGAGTGCCGAACATCCGCTGGATCGCCGGTGGCTCCGCCGGGCCGGTAGCGTTCTCGGCACGGGCACCGGACTGGGTACTTCACGCTGGCTACCAGTCTCGCGGCGGATCGCTTCCGCGCCGCACGGGCGGCCGATCGCGTCGATCACCTTCGCGATACGACCAAGCTCAGACTGACTGGAGTGCCAATCCCAATCGCTTCAGCGTCTGCGGCAATGCCTTCGTGGGCGTGGCCATCACGGACATGACCTGGGCTACGAGCCCCTGACCAGACGCAGTTCACCATCACGTTTTCGCGCTAGGGGAATTCACGGGCGAGTCCTTTGACTGGGGCATGCCGGTGTTCGCGCCCGCCCAGGGATCGACCCGGGAAGACCGGACCGCTTCCCGTGACATGAAGATCACCGTGACCCTCGACAATGGACAGACCTGCAAGGGTCGGGTGCTCGCAATGGCCTTCCCGAAGCTGCAATTCAACAACTTCACCGGCTTTGGGCCCGTGAACTCCGACGCCGCGACGCGTCACGGGTCGCGACGACTGAGCGTCGGCAGTAGCCTCACAAGCCACCGGGTGCCTGCGGTTCGCAGGCACCTGGGATGGCTGCTTCGATATACCGGCCTCGCCGGTGGTCAGCCGCCCACAAGACGGCAGATCTGGACGGCCACCCGGACCGCTGCGGCTGACAGCAGCCGGATGGTCTGAATCTTTCGTACCCGCCGGCGCATCATCGCCGCGGCTTCGGCACCCGCCTTCCGCCAACCTCCAGGTCAAAGGTCGATTTCTCGAACCCGACGCCAGCGTGGAGCCGAAACGCGACGTGGGTTGGGCAGGGTCGGCGTATGTTGCAGAAAGCTCTGCCTCGCGGCAGCGCGTGCGAGCCGCCAGCTCCGTCGCCGTGCTGCACGAGATTCCTTCTTTGAGCTCACCGCAAGTTGCGCTGCGTCCTCTGCCACTGAGGCCGGCGCGCGCGCTGCCCTCGCCCCGCCAGCACAGCCGCGAGGCTCTCCCGAGCTCGGCCGCGCGCAACGGCTTCGCCAGAATCATGTGCACGCCGGCGCCCGCCGCCTGTGCCTGCAGATCCGGGCCGCCATAGCCGCTGACGAGAATCGCCGGGATGATCCGGCCGCACGCGGCGGACTCCGCCAGCAGCTCGGTGCCGGGCATGTCCGGCATGATGGCATCGCTCACGACTGCGTCGAAGCGTTCGGGAGCCGCCCGGAACACCTGGAGCGCCCAGGTTGTGCCCGACGCAACCCACCGGCTCGTAACCCAGGCCCGCCAGGACCTCTTCGGCAAGATTGCACGAGGCTTTCCTCGCCGTCCACGATCAGAATCGTCCCGCTCGTTTCCCCGTCGGCGCGGGCGGCGGCGCCGGCCGCTGCGCCGGCTTGCCGGTCGCCAGCGGCAGGAAAACGCCAGAACCGCGTGCCGGTACCGCGGCGGCTGTCCCACCTCGAGCGCACGGCCGCGTGGTCCAGTGAATGATGCCAGTGCACGAGCGATAGCCCGAGTCCGGTGCCCTCGCCCATCGGCGGTGGTGGCAGAAGAATGGGTCGAAGATCCGCTCTACCTGGGCGCTCGTCAAGTACCGACGCCGGTGTCGATGACGTCCACGCGCGCATAGGCCGCGCGCGCCGCAAGCGCCCGACCGTACACAGGCGCTCGGTGTCAACGTCGACCTGCGAAGCGCGGATCTCCACTCGACCCGCCGCGACCGACCGCCTGCAACTGCCGGCGTTGGTTACGAGATCGGCGAACATCTGGTGCAGCTGCCCCGGATCGCCGGCTTCACGACCACAGCGGGCGCGGCGGCGCGCCTCGCACTTCGACCGACACACGCGCGGCGGCAGGAGGCGGTCGGCGCCCAGGTTGCGCGTACCTGGCGGTGACAGCTGGCTGCAGCACGAGCGGCGGCGTCGCACCGCGCGACCCCCCCGGACGGCTGAACGCTAAATGCGCGCGACCAGCTCGCGCGCGCGGTTCGCGGCCACCACGATGTTGTCAAGGTAGCGGCGCCGGCTGCTGCCGGGGGCTGCGTGCTCGATCGCGAGCTCGCCGTAGCCGGCGTAATGGCGCCGAGCACATTGTTGAAATCATGCGCGATTCCGTCGGGCCAGCGTGCCGAGCGCACCTCGGCTTCTGGCGATTGGTGCAGCTAGACGTCGTACGACGCGCTCGTGGCGCGCCAGCTGGCGCAGGAACGCGATGAGCGAGCACGGTGGCCAGCGCGGTGATTACGATCGGGCGTCAACTGGCGTTGGTCCAGGCGCCTTCTCGCGCCACTCCTTGAGAATGGCGTGATCCGGCCGCAACCACGATCACCGCCGGGTAACCGGCCACGCGTCGCAGGCCGACGCGCATGGAGCCGGCCTCCGGCACGTCGAGCGCGTCAGGTGCAGGGCATCGGCCGTGCCAAGGCACGGACGCGTGCGCGCGTCGGGTCCACGGGGACGGTCCGCACTCAGGCCCGGGCGCGTCATCGTGCTGACCAGCACCCGGCCGTCGGAGCGCCGGTAACGTCACGTTGCTGCGCCATCGCCAAGCTCCAACGCCTGGTAGAAGCGGCGGATGTAGCCGACATCCACGCCGCCTCGGCGATGCCGCGGAAGCCGTCGCCGGCCAGCCGGCGGTTGAGGACGAACGTGGCCGGATCCCGACGCGACTGATGAACGGCTTCCGCTCGCGAAGAGCCTTTCTCCTCCAGATCCGGCGCTCGTCAGCCGCCGTGCGACGTAGTAGGTACGGATCGCTCAGGATCGAGAGGTTGGAACGCCGGCGTGAACTGGCCGATCTGCTGCAGGCGCAGCCGCTGCGGATCAAACAGACGAGGTTGCGCACCTGCGGCACGCCGCCTGCATGTGCCGCCGCGGCAGGTCGGGAACTGAGGCGCGGCGCTCATTGATGGCACCGGGGGCGTCGGATCCAGCAGCGCCGCCTGGGTTGCAGGATCAGATCCGTCGCCCGCAGCGCGCGTGCCGCGTCGGCGAGCGCGCCGGCAACGTTGTCGGCACCGTCGCTGCGCCTCGGCGAGCGTTGCCGAACGATCATGCAGGGCGTCCGAACAGTCGCCGACAGCCACACCGGCAGCGCACACGGCAACCACGACGAGGATGAGCCGCAGGCGCAGCGCGCGCGCGCGGCGCGTCGCAGCTTCGCTCAGCGCGGTGAAGGGCGGCTTATCGGCCGGGGCAGCGGGAGGTCCAGGGGCTGACCATAGGTTTTGCGCGGGTAAAGGGCTTGGCAAGAACGCGCGTCACTCGAAACGGGCCGCCATGGCATCATTCGCCATGTCGCCCGCGGTGAAGCGTCCGGAAGCGAGCACCAGCGCCGCGCGCGGGTAGGCGCGTCGCCAGAAATCAAGAGTCTCATGAGCCTGCTGCTGACACGACACGTCGATGAGTACTGCGTCAATATCGGCCAGCGCCGCCGCGGTGCCCTCGGCATATACCGCCTGCGCGCCGCCCCTCCTCCAGCCATTCGCGCGAATGAGGTCGCGGTGAAGACTATCACGCCGACCACGGGCACGCGCTTCACACGCGGGCTCACAGCTGCCGGTACCGCACTCCTGGTGGTCGATGACGATGAGGCGGTGCGCGAGCTGGTGCAGGACTCCCTCGGGAACAACGATTTCCGTGTGACCGATTGAGCGCGACCGGCACACAGCTATCGTCGCCTTGCGTGCCGGTGTGGATCTGGTAGTCCTGATCTGCGGTTGCGCCGGCGAGGACGGCATGCAGTTTGCGCAGCTGGCGCCGGTCAGATCCCGGTCATCATCCTCACCGGTCAGGCCGGAGGGGCCGATCGCGCTCATGGGGCTGGAGCTCGGAGCCGATGACTATCTGACCAAACCGTTTCAGTCCCCGGGAGCTGCTGGCGCGCATCCGCACGGTCCTGCGTCGCACCCACAGCGTTCCGGGCGGGCAAGGCACGCGTGTGCCGCGCCTACCGCATTCCGGGATGGAGCTGAATCTGCGCACGCGGCGCCTCACGGCCAGTGACGGCACCGAGGTGGCACTGAGCAACGGCGAGTTCAATCTGAGCCAGCCGCGCTGCTGGCCAGCGGCAACCGCGTGGTCAGCCGCGACCAGCTTGATCGATGAGTCGCCGGTTACGATAATGAGGTCTACGACCGCGCCATCGACGTCAGATCCTGCGCTTGCGGCGCAAGATCGAGCGCAGCCGACCGAGCCGCAAGATCATCCTGACCGAGCGTGGCGTCGGCTATCGCCTGCGCGAGTCACCGTCGAAGCCGTGTATTGATCGCCCGCCTGTCACCGTGTAACCCGTGCGCGCCATCCGGACGGCGCGTGCGCCCTGTCCGCTTTGATCCTGGGACAGCAAATCTCTACCCCCGTGTCGCGGGCTGCTTGCGGGTTACATTTCACCTGTAACACGCCGTGCGCCCGACGTAATCGTCACTTCCACGGCTGGGCTAGCCTTTGAAGGTCACATGTGGATCGTCAAACTTGCGCTGCGGCGCCCGTACACCTTCCTGGTGCTCGCCATCCTGATCACGCTGCTGGGCGTGTTCTCGATCCTCCGCACGCCCACGGACATCTTCCCTGACATCAAGATTCCCGGTGGTCGCCGCCATCTGGAGGTACACCGGGCTGTCGCCCGATGAGATGGCGACGCGGCTGGTGCTGGCAAGCGAGCGCACCGCGCAGACCACCGTCAATGACGTCGAGCACACCGAGTCGCAGTCACTCACCGGCACCTCGGTGGTGAAGTACTTCTTTCACCCCAACGTCAACGAGGAACTCTCTTTTGCGCAGATAACCGGCGTGTCTCAAACCGGGCTGCGCCAGGCGCCCCGGTACCACCCCGCCGTTCATCCTGGCCTATAACGCCTCGTCGGTGCCGATCCTGCAGCTGGCGCTTCTCGAGCGAGACGCTTTCCGAGGCGCAGCTGTTCGACCTGGCTAACAGCATCGTGCGCACCGGCCTCGCCACCGTGCAGGGCGCCTCCATGCCCCTATCCCTACGGCGGGCTGCAGCGCCAGGTGCAGGTGGACCTGAATCCCGATGCGCTGCGCGCCCAGGGGCTCTCGGGCAACGACGTCCACGGCCGCCATCAGCTCGCAGAACTCCATCCTGCCGGCCGGCACGCAGAAGATCGGCGACACGGGAGTACTTCGTCGACGTCAACTCGAACCCGCGCACGGTGCCGGAACTGAACGACCTGCCGATCACCACGCGTAACGGCACGGTCATCTACGTCCGTGACGTCGCCCACGTGCGCGACGGCTACCCGCCGCAGACCAACATCGTGCGCGTCGACGGCCAGCGCGCGGCGCTGCTCATGAGCGTGCTGAAGACCGGCAGCGCCTCGACGCTCGACATCATCAGCGGCATCAAGGCGACGCCTGCCCCGTATCAGGCGTCGCTGCCCGCCGGAGCTGCAACATCGCCGCTGCTCGGGATCAGTCGCGTGTTCGTGCGCAGCGCCATCAGCGGCGTGGTACGCGAGGCGGTGATCGCGGCCGCCGCTGACCGCGGCTCATGATCCTGCTGTTCCTCGGCAGCTGGCGCAGCACGCTGATCATCGCCGATCTCGATTCCGCTGTCGATCCTCGCGTCGATCATCTGCCTCGTCAGCGCTGGGCGAGACCATCAACATCATGACGCTCGGCGGTCTGGCGCTCGCGGTCGGCATCCTCGTCGACGACGCGACGGTCACGATCGAGAACATCAACTAGCCACCTCGAGGACACGGCGAGGGACGTCGAGGAAGCGATCCTCGACGGCGCGCGCGCAGATCGCCGTGCCGGCGTTCGTCTCGACGCTCGCGATCTGCATCGTGTTCGTGCCGATGTTCATGCTCGACCGGCGTCGCCACGCTACCTGTTCGTGCCGCTGGCCGAGGCGGTGGTGTTCGCGATGCTCGCCTCGTACGTGCTGTCGCGCACGCTCGTGCCGACGCTGGCGAAGTACTGGCTGCAGAAGCACGACCCGCACGCGCGACCTGACGGCGCGTGGTTTCCTCAGCAACTGCAGCTAGCGTTCGAGCGCGGCTTCGAGCGCACGTGCGCGAGCGTGATAGTGCGCGCTCTGAGCGCGCCCTCACCGCCGGCGGACGCTTTGCCGTGCCTTCCTGGCCGCCATGGCGCTCACCGCGCTGTTGGCGTCCCGTTTGGCCGCTACCTGCCCGGTCTCGGCCAGGACTTCTTCCCGCGCGTCGACGCGCGGCCAGATCGACTGCACGTGCGCGCGCCGACCGGCGCGCGTATCGATGAGACCGCGACGCTGTGCGACCGGGTCGAAGCCAGTCATCCGCGCGGTCATTCCGGCCGCGCGAGGTCGTCGACGATCGTCGACAACATCGGCATGCCCTACAGCGGCATCAACCTCGCGTACTGCAGCTCCGCGCCGGTCGGCTCGAGGACGCGGACATCTTTGTCGAACCTCGACGGAGAATCACCGCCCGACGGCTCAGTACGTGCGCCAGCTGCGCAAGCGAGCTGACCGCGCAGTTTCCGTCGACACGAGCTTCGCCTTCCTGCCGGCGGACATCGTCAGCCAGATCCTCAACTTCGGCCTGCCGGCGCCGCTCGACGTCCAGGTGGCCGGGTTCAACGTTGATCGGCAACCGCGCCTACGCCGATACGCCTGCTCGCACCGCCTGCACCAGATCCCGGGCATCGTGGACCTGCGCATCCAGCAGGCCTTCAACTACCCGACGCTTCAACGTCGACGTGGATCGCAGCAGGCCGCGCTGCTGGGGCTCACCGAGACCGACGTCGCCTCGGACCTGCTGGTGTCGCTATCGGGCAGCTCCCAGACCATGCTCGTCCTTCTGGATCGATCCGAAGATCGGCACCCAGTACCCGGTCGTCGCACAGACGCCCGCAGTTCCGCCTCGGCCTCGACTCACCGACCTGCACCACTACCGCCGGTCACCGGCGCCGGCAGTCGCACCGCGCAGCTGCTGGCGAATCTGGCCACCTTCCGGCGCAGCATGACGCCGGCGGTCGTGAGCCATTACGACGCCACCCGGTCATCGACATCTACGGCGCTGCCGACGGCGCGGATCTCGGTACATATCTCCGCGAGATCAACAAGCTCGTCGCCGACAGCGCAAGCACTCCCTGCCGCGCGGCTCGCAGGTCAAGGTGCGCGGACAGATCAAGACGATGGGCGACTCCCTTCACCGGACTGCTGCATCGGACTTGCCGGTGCGATCATCCTCGTCTACCTGCTGATCGTGGTGAATTTCCAGTCGTGGCTGGATCCCTTCATCATCGTCACGGCGCTGCCGGCGGCGCTCGGCGGCATCGTCTGGATGCTGTTTCGTGACGGACACCCCGGTCAGCGTGCCGGCGCTCACCGGCGCCATCATGTGCATGGGCGTCGCCACGGCGAACAGCGTGCTGGTCGTGAGCTTCGCGCGCGATCGCATGACCGCGGGCGACGATGCCCTGCACGCAGCACTCGCAGGCCGGCACGACGCGCTTCCGTCCGGTGCTCATGACCGCGCTTGCCAGGATGATCATCGGCATGGTGCCCATGGCACTTGGGGATGGGCGAAGGCGGTGAACAGAATGCGCCGCTCGGGCGCGGCGGTGATCGGCGGACTGCATCTTCGCCACGATCGCCACCCTCTTCTTTCGCGCCGACGGTGTTCACCATGATCTCACAAGCGGCGTGGAGCAGCAAGTAATGCTCAGACCAGCCGTCATCCCCTGCTGCCACGGTCGCACGAGGCGCCAGCGCCCGGCGCTAGCTGCGTGTGCTGATCCTCGTCGGCCCGCGCTCATCGTCGCGATCTGGGGCATCGTCGTCGCATCAGCGCGCGCACCGCGCTGGAAAACATGCGGCGAGCGCGGCGGTGGTCACGGCGACCACGGCGCAGCCGGCGCAAGGGGCCGGGATCCTCGACACGCTGGTACTGCCAGGCAGCGTGCAGGCCTTCTATGAAGCGCCCATCTATGCGCGCACCAACGGCTATCTGAAGATCTGGCATACCGACATCGGCACGCCGGTGAAGCAGGGTGCGCTGCTGGCGGAGATCGAGACGCCCGAAGTCGACCAGGAGCGGCAGGCGCGGGCGGACCCGGCAACCTGCGCAGGCGAACTCACGACTCCGGCACGCACGACCAATGAGCGCTGGAAGGGACTGCCGTCGACCGAGTCGGTACCCGCGCAGGATGCCGATGCTAGTGCCGGCGACGCCGCCGCCAAGGCGGCGGCGCCTCCCGGCGGCTGCCAATGTCGCACGCCTGCAGGAGCTGGAATCGTTCAAGCGCGTGCTGGCCCCCTTTGACGGCACCTCGTCAGCCGCACGCGCAACACCGACGTGGGCGCTCATCAACGCCGGCCAGGCGCGCCGGCAACGCGCTATTTTGCGTGGTAGACACCCATCGGCTGCGGGATCTACGTCTCGGTGCCGCAGCCGTACGCCTCGCGGTGCATGACGGTCTGACCGCCGCGCTGGTGTTCGCCGACCATCCGGGCGAGCGCTACGAGGCGCAGGTTGCCAACACCGCGCACGCGCTCGATGCCGCCCTCGCGCACCCTGCAGGCCGAGCTGATGATCGATAACGCCAAGGGCGAACTGCTGCCCGGCTCGTACGCGCAGGTCTATTTCACCCTGACCGGCGCGACAATACGCTGCGCGTGCCGGTGAACACCGTGCTGTTCCGTACCGATGGGCTGCAGGTTGCGGTGCTCGACGCGGCACCGCGTGCACCCTGCACCACCATCACCCAGGGGCGCGACTTCCACCGAAATCGAAGTGCTCACCGGCGTCACGGCCGATGACGTGCTGGTCGCAAATCCTCGACTGCGCTCGCCGAGGGCGCGCAGGTACGTCTGGCGCCGCAGAACGCCGCCGCACAGCCGCAGGCGGCGTGGACATTCCTGATGCGCCGGCTAGCGGCGGCCGCGGTGCTGGTGCTGCTTGGCGGTGCTCGCTCGCGCCGCGCTACGAGCGACCTGCCATGCCGACTCCCGCCAGCGGCGTTCAAGGAAGCCGGTGACTCGAAGCTGGCCGTGCCGGTGGACGGCAGCGCCGCGCGGCGCGTGGTGACGGTTTCGGCGACGGCGATCTTGATGCGCTGGAGTCACAGGTGAGTGACTCCAACCAGAACCTCGCGGCCGCCCTCGCGCGTCCTGAGCAGGCGCGTGCAGACCCGCGCGCGCGCCCGGCTGGTTCCGACCCTGACTGCGAACGCCAGCGCGACCCGCGAGCGCATCCGCTCAACGTCCCCACTTACGTGCCCGGTAGGCCCGCCAGCGGAGATCTCTTTACCCTCGGCGCCGACCTCTCCTACGAGATCGATCTTTGGGGCGTGCGCAATACCGTCGCCGGTGCGCGCTACAGCGAGCAGGCCACCGCAGGGCGATACGGCGGTGCTGGATCTGTCCGTGCACGCCGAACTGGCCACGGACTACTCACACTGCGTGGCCTGACGTCGAGCACGGCTGTCGATCAGCACGGTCGCCGACTAATGCCCGCGCTCGCGCTGACCCAGAATCTCTAATCAGGGCGGGCGTGGCACCGCCGACGTGCAGCAGGCGCAGGCGCAGCTGGAAACCGCCCGACCCAGGGCCGAGCGCCACGCCTGCGGCGCGCGCAGACCGAGCGATGCCATCGCCGTCCTGGTCGGACGCGAGGCCTCCGACTTCGATCCCGGTGCGCGCGTCCGAGCAAGATGCCGCCGCCGCCTACGGTCGATGCCGGCCTGCCCTGGAACTGCTGGAGCGACGCCCGACGTCGCCGCCGCCGAGCGCGCGTCGCGGCGGCCAATGCCGGCATCGGCGTGCGCGCGGGCCTGCCTACTTTCCGGTCTTCAGGTCTGGTCGGCGGCGGCGTGCGCAGAGCAGCGCCACGTCCAACTGGATCAGCGCCCCAGCGAGTTCTGGTCCCTTGACCGCAGGCGTGCTCACCTTGCCGGCGGCCTGCACGCGGCGCAGTCGGTCGCGGCGCACGCCGCCTACGATGAGTAGGTCGCCAACTACCGCGGCGCGGTCCTGGGCCTTTCAGGACGTCGAGGACAACCTTCGCCGCACTGCGGCAACTGCAGCTCGAGAGTGTCAGCCAGGCGGCGGCGGTAACCGCGACCCAGGGCGCGCTCGATCAGGCCAACCTGCGCTACGGGGGGCGGCATCGTGACCTACCTTGATGGTAGGCGACCGAGAACGCCGCCCTCGCCGCCTCGCCTGACGGCGATGGATATCGAGATCCGCCGCGCCAGGCGACGGTGCTGCTGGTGAAGGCGCTCTGCGGGACTGGAAGAACCCCGCCCAGCCAGCCTCGGGCGCCCAGCGCGCCGAGCTGCCTCACTGGCGTGTACCGTCCCCGGCCAGCCAGCGGTACACGGCGCTGGCGAGTCCTGCCCCGATGAGGGGTGCGACCTCGAACAGCCACAGCTGGGCTGATCGCCCAGCCGCCGACGATGAGCGCCGGCCCGGAATGCGTGCCGGGTTCACCGAGGTGTTGGTCACGGATGCTGATCAGGTGTATGAGGGTCAGACACAGACCATGCCGCGCCAGCGGCGCTGAACCCCGGGGCGCGCGTCGTGCAGGCGCTGAGGATGACGATCAGGAACATGAACGTCAGCGACGACTCCGACCAGGGCCGAGGCCAGCGAATAGCCGCCGGGAATGCTCCGCGTAGCCATTGGAGGCCAGGCCGCCGCTCAGATCGAAAGCCCGCCTTGCCGCTTGCGATGAAATAAAGCAGCGCGGCGGCCAGTATCGCCACCGAGCACCTGACGATGACGTAGGGCAGCAGCTCGGCCGCCTTGAAGCGCCCGCCCACGACCAGGCCGAAGGACACCGCCGGGTTCAGGTGGCAGCCGGAAATGTGACCGATCGCGAACGCCATGGTGAGCACGGTGAGCTCAAAGGCCAGGGCTACTCCCAGCAGGCCGATCCCCACGTGGGAAACGCGGCGGCCAGTACCGCGCTGCCACATCCGCCGAGTACCAGCCAGAAAGTGCCCAGGAATTCTGCAGCCAAGCGTTCTGGAGCGGCATAGCGTCTCCCGCGTCGGTTAGTGTTCTTATCCGTGGTGCCTGAGGTCACCGCGGTGCCAGGTTCACCACGATAACAGACGCACCCGCCCGCAATGCGAACCCGCCAGGTTCTGCGCGCGCAAGCGGCCGCCCGCTGCTCGCAATAATAGCCCCAATTGCCCGTCTCGGCAGCGCTCTGCCACGTGTCGTCGCGGCGCAGGCACGCCCCAGTGGCACTGCAACACATGCTGCAGCGCGCGCGTATTTCAACGTCACCCACCCGCTTTTGCGGGCCGGCTGTCGGCCTGCGTGGCGAGCGCGCGCGGCTTCGTGCACGCCGCCTTGGACAATGGCGCCTGACACGGGGACTGGCTAGGATCTGCACGTCCCAGGGGCTCCGCAGCCACGTGCCTTGGGGCTTCAACACCAGAACAAAACGAAAAGCCACTCAGGGGAATGCGATGGAATGGATCATCAGTCTGATCACGGGCGCGATCGGCGGAAATGTCGCCGGCGCAATTCTTCAAGAATCTGACGCTCGGACGCACCGGTAACCCCTCGCCGGTGTGGTCGGGAAGGCGTCCGCGCGCGATGATCCTCAAATGCCTCTCACGGGTGCAGGCGTGTCGGTGGCGGCAGCGTCGGCGGGCAATATCGCCTCTTCGGGCGTGGGCACGTCGTGATAATGCTGATCGTCGGCGTCATCAGTGAACGCCACGACCGAAGCAGGCCTGGGAACGCCGTCACGGGACGCCGAGCGCCCTCAGTGACCCGCCGCCAGCCGCAGGTCTCCAGCTCGCGCGGCGTCTGCATGGCGCTCAGGGCCTCGCTGCTCGGCCCGATGCTCTTCCGCAGTGGCGTCCACGTCCGGCCTCAGCGCGTGGATGGCGACATTCAGCCGCGCACCACTGCGTCACCTTGGCCTCTGCGTCCGGTGAATGGCACCTTCAGGTTCTGCGCCGCGTGCAACGTCGCGGCAGCAGAAGTTGATGCTGTTGAAACCGCTGCAGGCCTCCGTCGAGGATATCCCCGGCGGGTACGAGCGCGCGGCGAGGCGCGATCTCGATCCCGACTACGGGCTGGCCGCCAGTGCCGTAGAGGAGCTGGTGCCGGGCGTCGTCCCGGGCGAGGTCGTGTGTCTGGCGGTGCGCCTCACTGGGATCAGTGGGTGCGGGCAGGCGTCGGATCGGCCGGCTGTGTACGCCGCGCTATTCTGTGCGGAGCTCAGGATCGCCGTGCGCCCGTACGCCCATCCCGCCATACCCAGCGAAACCGCTGCGATCATCGTCTCGCAGGCCATGCCTCTTCATCACACACCTCCATTTATGGCGTGCCTGTCCGGGCGCGCGCGCCGCGACCGCGATTGAGTTCCTGCGTAAGGTACGCGGGCGGCGTTGGCGAAGATTTCACCGGCGGGAGCCGCAACATCCATAAACAACATGGCTTTGCGGGAAGTTCGGTCTGAGCGCTATCAAGCGCCCATCACACGCGCTCGAAGCGGTGCGCAGCCGGCGATTGGCGTCGCGCGCCGGTCGGAGTTGTCTCGACAGCAACGGCGGCAGTGGCGGCAAGGCCAGGCAGAGAACACCCGCGGGTCGCTCGCCGGCGTAGCGCCGCGACTCAAAGCGCTACGTGTGCACGCGCAAAGTCGATGAAGCTCGCGTTGTACGTCCGTGTGCAGCAGCTGCACGCGCGCCCTGTCACCCACGTCCAGGCCCTCAGCCCACCACGCGCCCTCGGCCAGCGGACTCATGATGCGCACCAGGTCCCTTCTCCGAGGGCACCCGTCACGACGGCATCCGAACTGCTGGCCGATGCGCGGCGTCAGCAGCATCGCGGCGGCGGACTTGCGCACCGAGCGCCCACCCGGTCGGCATTGCGCTCCTGCTCGCCGCAGTGGGAGGCGCAGCGCGCAACTCATCCTCGCCGTAGGCGCTGGCGGCCGCTGAGCGCCGCCTTCAGCAAGCGCTGGGCAGCACATCCGGAAGCGCCGGTTGCCGTCGCGTGCGTAGTCGGTGACCGCCAGCCCGAAGTGCCCTCGGCGGCTGCCCCGGGCGTTTCAACACGTACTCCCGGCGCCGAGCAGCTTCACGACCGCCAGCGACAGGTCAGGAACTGCAGCGGCGGCGGGCCTCTCGTCGCTTGACGAGAAATCTGCCAGTGCGCCAAGCATCCGGCAGTGCGGGCAGTGTCTCCCCGAGTGCCCGCGCGACTGCATCGATGCGCGGCCAGCGCTCCGGCTGCCGCAACACGCGCCGCAGCGAGGCCGAACCGTGTGCGCCTCAAGGTAGCGTGCGACCACACCGTTGGCGGCAATCATGAAGTACCTGATCAGTCCTTGGCGCGGTTGTCCTCGTCGGGCTTCAGATCGGCCAGCGCACTGCCCTCGTACACCGCCTGCAGCCTCCAGGGTCGCAAGCCCGAGCGCGCCCTGGCGCTGGCGCACGCCCTGAGCACCCGCGCCACCGCATCCTGCAGCCGCAGCTGCGCCTGCAGGCCACCGACGGAGCCGATCCTGCGAGGGCGCCGCCCTTGCCGTCGAGCCAGGCGGCCACGCTGTTGTAGGCAAGCTTGGCGTGATTGATAACGCACGCGCGGCAGACATCGGAAGCGACGATCTCGCCGTGCGCGTCAATGCTCATGTCGATGACCACGGCGAGGCGCTCCTGGTCCTCGGCGAGCGAAGTCAGATCCGTAGATAATTCTCTCCGGCAGCATGGGAAGATCTGTGCCGCCGTGTAGACCGAGGTGGTGTTGTGCCGGGCGTGCTCATCGACCGGGAGCCGGCAGCCACCAGCGCGTCCACGTCCGCGATCGCCACCAGGATCCTGGTCGCGCCGTTCATGCGTGCCCGCGGCGACTGATAACTGGTCTCAGGTCGCCGTGAATCGTCGTTGTCGATCGAACACCACAGCAGTGCGCGCAGGTCGCGGACCTGCGCGCCGGCTTCGCGCGCCGGCTTGTCGACCCCGCGTAACTGCTCCGCGACCGCGGGCGCAAAGTCCGGATCGAGACCGTTGTCGAGCATGGCGCGGCGCGCGATGCTCTTCAGTGCCCCGCCGTTCGAGTTGTTCTGGTGGCATCGCACGATGATAGCCGTGAATCGTTCCGCCGCGCTGCGCCGCATACAACGAAGCAGGCGACACGCCGTATCTCCTGCCGCCCTTCGGTCGCAACAGAGGGCCGACAGTCGTGCGTTCAGTCGCTGCGCTCGAAAAGCTTCCGGTGACGCAGCTTCTTGGCGGCGGCGCACGCCGCCGGCAGCGCCATACCGCCTGCCGGGTGGGCCGCGATCGCGGAGGCGAGCGCGCAGCCGGTGCCGCGGCGGTGCTGGCGGCGCGCGGCGAAGCGCTGGCTGCGCCATCCTGCAGGGCGAGGATATCCACGGCGTGCGCCAGGGCGCGTGACCGCCCTTCACCAACACCGCGCGCGGCCGAGTGCCAGCAGTGCGTGCGCCTGTTGCCGCATCGTGCTGCTCATCGCGCGCCTCGGGCAGCCCCAGCAGCGCGGCGGCTTCCGGGAGGTTGCTGGGTGAGCAGCGTGGCGAGGGGCAGCAGCGCGCGACTACCAGGGCGGCGCGTCCCGGCGCATCGAGCAGCTCGCCCCCGGAGTGAAGTCGCCGAGACCGGATCGAGCACGACCGGCACCTGCGCGCCGCCGGCCCAGGGCCGCCGCGACCGCTGCACGGTGGCCGCGGTGGCGAGCATGCCGATCTTCACCGCGCCGATCGTGGCCGAGCGCAAAGGCGCCTCGATCTGGGAGCGCACCAGTTCGGCCGGCAGTACGCTCGCGCCGAGCAGCGCCTGATGAGTCTGCGCTGTCACCGCGGTCACGGCGCACAGCGTGCCGACGCCCAGTCGCGAGAGCGTGCGAATATCAGCCACGATTCCCGCTCCGCCGCTGGAGTCGCAGCCGCCAATGACCCAGAACCGCCGTCATTCCCTCAGGGCAACGAGCGCGAGGCTGGCATGGCCCCGGCGTCGCGGCCCGGCGCGGCACGCCAGGGCACGCACGCCGCCGCGACAGCACGAGCACCGACGCCGCTGGCTGCCCGGGGAATTGCAGCTGCGTCTGCTCCAGGTCCTCGACCCTCAGGCGCAGCGTCGCGGAAACGGCGAGACCGCGGCCTCGGAAGTGCTGCGCAGGTCAATCACGACATCCGCCGCGCGCCCACTCGGCGGGCGCGATGAAGCGTAAGCGGCGCGCCGCCCTCTGGCTCACGCGCACCCTGGAAGCCGAAGCCCCCGACGCGCAGCGTCTTGAAGTCGACCGAGATCAGGCGCCCGAGCGGGACCTCGGCTGCCACTTGACAGCAACAGCGCCAGGGTGAGGTGGCCTGCAGCGCGCCGATGACGGCGACGGCGTACCGAGCACGCCCGCCTGCGCGCAGGAGCCGCGCGCGCGCGGCATGTCGGGAAACACCGCGCGGTAGCTCGGCGCACCGCCGCAGAAGGCCCCGACGTAACCCGGCAAGTCCGAGGACCGAGGCGGCTCACTCAGGGCGGTGCCTGAGCGCTGGCAGGCGTCGCTCAGCACGTAGGTTGCCGCGAGACTGTCCGCGGCATCGATGCCGACCGATACGCCGCCGACGAGCGTGGCCGCGTTGGCAGGCCGTGAGGCGCTCGGGATGCACCTCGATGCGCACCCGCGGGTTCGTGGCCAGCAGTGCCTCACGCGCGGCCTCGACCTTGAGTCGGCCCAGATCGCTCATGCGAAACAGCGGTTGCCGGTGCAGGTTCGATTCCTCCACGCGGTCGTGATCGGCGAGGATCAGGCGTCCGACGCCTGCGGCCGCGAGGTACGGCAACAGCGCGCAGCCGAGTCCCCCGGCGCCCACCACGAGAACCGCGGCGTCGCTGAGCCGCTGCTGGCCGGCAGTCCCGACCTCGGGCAGCACCGACTGACGCTGGATAACGATCGTTCATGCTGCCCTCAGGCCGCCGCCGCCAGCCACTGCCGCGCACGCGTCTCCGGATCCGCGGCGCGCACGATGTCCGTTACCACCGCCGGCGACGTCCGCGCCTGCGCTGCCAGCACCTGCGGCAGCCGCTCGAGCGTCACGCCGCCGATGGCGACCAGCGGCACCGCGCCGATGCGGCGCTTCCACACTGCGATGCGTTGCAGGCCCTGCGGCGTCCAGGCATCACCTTGAGTGTCGTGTGGTAGATGGGCCCGAGCGCCACGTAGTCCGGGGCGATCCCCAGCGCGCGCTCCAGCTCAGCCGCATCGTGGGTGCTCACGCCCACGCGCACGCTCGGCGCGGCGCAGCGCCCGCAGGTCAGCGCCCTCCGAGGTCTGCCTCGACCCAGGTGCACGAAGTCGCAGCTCGCCGCCAGCGCCAGGCGCCAGTAGTCATTGACGATGAGCTGCATCCCGTGGGTGCGGCAGCACTGCCTGCGCCAGACGAATCTGCTCGGCGACCCAGGCTGTCGGGCCGCCCTTGATCCGCAGCCGCACCAGGCGCACCCCGAGCGGCGCGAGACGCTGCACCCAGGCGGCGCTGTCGACGATCGGGTAGACGCGTGGCAGCTTCATCCGCGAAAGGCGCTGCCCAGAACCGGCGTCGATGGCTGCGCCATGTCGCGCGCCTCGATGGGGCCGGCGGTGCGCGCGGCATAACCGGCCTCCACCGCCAGGGCGAAGGCGCCCGCCATTGCCACCGGGTCGCGCGCCTCGCGCCACCGCGGTGTTGATGAGGACGGCGTCGAAGCCCAGCTCGAGCGCCTGGGCCGCATGCGAGGGGCACACCGATGCCCGCATCGATGATCAGCGGCACTTCGGGAAAGTGCGCCCGCAGCGCCTTCAGGCCAGAGAGGTTGCTGAGGCCGCGCCCTGAGCCGATCGGCGCTCCCCACGGCATCAGCACCCGGCAGCCCGCCTGCAGCAGCCGCCCGGCGACCACGAGGTCCTCGGTGGTGTAGGAAACACCTGGAAACCCTCCGCGCACAGAATGCGGGCCGCTTCCGTGAGGCCAAACACGTCCGGCTGCAGCGTGTCGTCCTCCGCCGATCACCTCCAGTTTGATCCACGGGTGGCGAACACCTCGCGCGCCATGTGGGCCGTGGTCACCGCCTCCTTCACCGAATGGCACCCGGCCGTATTGGGCAGCACCTGCACGCCAAGGTCGCGGATCAGGGCCCAGAATCCCTGGCCGGCACGCTCCCCGCTCGACCTCGCGCCGCAGCGCGACGGTGACGACTTCCGCGCGCGCCGCGCGCACCGCCTCGGCCAGCACCGCCGGGGAGGGATAGCGCGCGCTGCCGAGGAACAGCCGCGAACGCAACGCCCGGGCTGATAGAGCTCGAGCATCAGCCCCTGCATCGGCGCCAGCACCTCGAGCTGGTCGCCTTCGGCAAGGGCGCGTCGCGGCGCGCTCGCCCACGGGCACGAACTCGCCGTTGAGCGCCGTGGTCACGATGCTGTCGCCATAGCCCAGCGCCGCCAGCGCCGCGGCCAGTTGCGCGCACCGCGGTCTCACGCCAGACGCCGTTGACCTGAATCCTCATCCATCACCTCGGGAAATGCCGGCCCTCGAGCACCACCTGCGCCGCACGGCGCGCCAGCGCGGGGGCAATGAGAAAGCCGTGACGGTAGAGCCCGTTCACGTACAAGGTTGCACTCGCGGCGCAGCAGGCGCGGCAGATTGTCAGGAAACGCGGCACGCACGCCGGTGCCGGAGCTCCAGGATCTGCGCCTCGCCGAAGGCCGGATGCAGCGCGTAGGCTGCCGAGAGCAGTTCCGAGCACCGAGCGCGCGCTCACGCGCGCGCCGCCTCGTCACTCTCGATCATGGTCGCCCCCACCATGTAGAGGCCCGCGCCGCGCGGCACGATGTAAACCGGAACGCGCGGATGCAGCACGCGGACCGGGCGGCGCAGCGACAGCTCCGGCAGCTTGAGCAGCAGCATCTCCCCTTCACGCCGCGCAGCTCCGGCAGCACCTCACGCGCGGCCAGCCCGCTGCAGTCGATCACGCTGCAGGGCCGGCGAGACGCCGGCCGGTCGCCGCGGTCGCAAAGCGCAGCGGCACGTTGAGCTGCTCGCCGCGCGGCCAGCTGAGCGAGCGCCGCGCGCGGGTCCAGCGTGGCCCTCGGCGCGAAAGTAGAGCCCTGGGCAAAACGTCCGGCGAGTTCCGGCTCCAGCGCCGCAATTGCTTCCGCGTTCAGCGGCTCAAAGGATCGCACGCTGCGCCGAACTGGGCGAGGTCGGCGCCATCGCGCGCGTGCGCGAGCACCAGCGTGCCCTCCACCCGCGTCGGCGGGAAGTGCTGCTGCCACCAGGGGATGCTCTCCAGGCGCCCAGCTGCGCTGATCAGGGCGGCGGAGTTCTCCCGCTCGCACCAGTGGCGCGAGCATGCCGCCGGCGATACCAGTGGAGCAGCTGCGCGCGCCGCGGGCGCTGCGGCACGTTCCAGCACCTCCACGGCGGCGCCGCGGGTGGCGAGCTCCAGCGCGCAGGTAAGACCTGCCACGCCCGCACCGATGACGCTGACGCGCATGCGCTGTTAGTCCGCCCGGCCGCCGGCACGCACGTAGCCTGCCAGCCGCCGGCGCGGAACTTGGCGGCCATGTCCTGCATGCCTGGCGGCGCGCGCTCTCGGCGCGCACCTCGTGCGAGATGCGCATCGAGCAGAATTTGCGGCCCGCACATGGAGCAGAAATGCGCCACCTTGTGGCCCTCCTTGGGCAGGGTCTGCGTCGTGGAATGCGCACGCGGTGTCCGGGTCGAGGGACAGGTTGAACTGGTCCTGCCAGCGGAAATCGAAGCGTGCGCGCGACAGTGCGTCGTCGCGCGCCTGCGCGCCCGGATGGCCCTTGGCGAGATCGGCGGCGTGGGCGGCGATCTTGTAGGTGATGACGCCGACCTTCACGTCGTCGCGGTCGGGCAGCCCGAGATGCTCCTTGGGCGTCACGTAGCAGAGCATCGCGGTGCCGAACCAGCCGATCATCGCCGCGCCGATGGCGCGAGGTGATGTGGTCGTAGCCGGGCGCGATGTCGGTGGTGAGCGGCCCCAGTGTATAGAACGGCGCCTCGCCGCAGGTGCGCGAGCTGCTTGTCCATGTTGGCCTTGATCTTGTGCATCGGCACATGGCCGGGGCCCTCGATCATCACCTGGACAGTCGTGCCGCCAGGCGATCTGGCGTGCAGCTCGCCGAGCGTTTCCAGCTCGGCGAACTGGGCGCGCGTCGTTGGCGTCGGCGATCGAGCCCGGGCGCAGCCCGTCGCCCAGCGAGAAGGCGACGTCGTAGGCGCGGCATGATCTCGCAGATCTCCTCGAAGTGCTCGTAGAGGAAGCTCTCCTGGTGGTGCGCCAGGCACCACTTCGCCATGATCGAGCCGCCGCGCGAGACGATGCCGGTGACGCGCTCGAGCGGTCAGCGGGATGTAGCGGCAGGCGCACGCCGGCATGGATGGTGAAGTAGTCCACGCCCTGCTCGGCCTGCTCGATCAGCGTGTCGCGGAACATCTCCCAGGTCAGATCCTCGGCCTCGCCGCCGACCTTCTCCAGCGCCTGGTAGATCGGCACGGTGCCGATCGGCACCGGCGAGTTGCGCAGGATCCACTCGCGGATGTTGTGGATGTTGCGCCCGGTCGACAGGTCCATGACCGTGTCGGCGCCCCAGCGGATCGCCCACGACCATCTTGTCGACCTCCTCGGCGATCGAGGAGGTGACGGCCGAGTTGCCGATGTTGGCGTTGATCTTCACCAGGAAGTTGCGGCCGATGATCATCGGCTCGGATTCCGGGTGGTTGATGTTGGCCGGGATGATGGCGCGGCCGCGGGCGACCTCGGCGCGCACGAACTCCGGGTGACGAAGTCAGGGATCGCGGCGCGCCGCAGGCTGTTGCCGTCGCGTAGTCGCCGGCGGCAGCGCCGCGCGCCCGGCGAGGTTCTCGCGGATGGCGACGTACTCCATCTCCGGGGTGATGAGGCCGGCGCGCGCGTAGGCGAGCTGGGTGATCACGGCATCGCCGCCGCAGGCGCGCAACGCGCGCGGCTGCAGAAACTCCGGCGCCGCCTCTGGCCCCCGCGGTTGAGCCCGTTGTCGAGCAGCTGCACTCTTGCGTCCCGGGTAGGCCTCCACGTCCGTCCCGCGCGCTGATCCAGGCGCGCGCAGCGGCGCGAGCCCGCGCTCGATGTCGATGCTCGACCTGCGGGTCGGTGTAGGGACCGGACGGGTCGTGACGACCGCCAGGGCGGCTCCTGCGCTGACGGGTGCAGGTCAATTTCCCGCATCGGCACGCGAATGTCCGGGTGCAGGGTGCCGCTGCGTGTACACCTTGCGGGAGGCGGGGAAGGACTCGGACACCACGCAGCAGCTGCGCATTCATGAAAAGGCTCCTCAACGTTGAAGTCGAAGATCCAGGTGAATGCCGTCGCGGAGGAAGAGCGAAAACGCGGCGTCGCTCGAGCACGCGATCACCAGGACACTTTCCTACGCCAGCATGGAACTGCGCGATCAGGTTCGAGGGTCGCCATGCCGCGCTACCCTCAAAGCGCCCGCTGGCCTTCTCGCCAGTCCCGCCGGGGCTCCCTAGCTCGGTGGGAAAGTAGTATACGCCTCGAGCGCTGCGGTCAATGGCGAGTGACCGCCAGCGGGCGCCCCGTGTGACACTCGCACGCGAGCTCTTGCGCTTTGAGGTGCTGCGATGGCGCGCGGCAGATCTGGGCCCTCAGCTCCGGCAGGTTTTGCCGCGCTCACCGCGATCTTCGCTAAGATCGGCGTCGAGCACGTCAGCCCCGACATCGCGACACTCATCCGCACCGTCGTGGTCCTGGTGGCGCTCGCAGCACTGGTGGGGGCGACGCGGCAGTTCCCGGATATCGGCGAAGACTTCCGCGCGCAGCTATGCTGTTCCTGGTGCCTCGCGGGGCTGCGCCACGGGAGCCTCGTGGTGGTGCTACTTCCGCGCGCTGCAGCGTCGGGGATGCGGCGCGCGTGGCACCGCTGGATAAGCTCAGCGTGTACTGGTGGCGCTGTTCGGGTCAGCTTCCTCGGTGAGAAGCTCGCGCCGGTGAACTGGTCTCGGATCGGCGCGATCGCCGCCGGCGCCCGGTTCGTGACCCTGAAGGCTCAGATATGCCGCGCGCGCCTGTCACCGGCCGCACACGCAGTGCTGAAGGAAACGGCCCCCGCCGGGCGCGGAGCCTCGTCCTTAGTTACGCCTGACGGCTGCCACCACCGTGACTGGCCTGTCCGCTCCATCGACCGGCCTCGGCGGCCAGCTCCGGTGCTGCGAGAAGCTGCGCTTCTCATCCGGCACGCCCTGCCTGCCCTTTACGCCCGGCGACCGCCGCCAGATTGCGATCCTGGGAAAGCTGCGCTTAGCGCCCGGATCGCCTGGCCCGCCCTTGCGCCCGGCCTCGGCCGCGAGGCGCCGGTTCTGCGAGAAGCTGCGCTTCTCATCCGGTACTGCCTTGCCACCCATGCTCGCAATCTGCCGCTGACGCTCTGCGTTCATCGAGGCAAAGCCCCGGTGGGAGGTGCGCCCTTCATCAACAGCTCCTAGTGCCATCACTGTGCTCCTTAAACCGGCTCTCAAGACCTGGAGTCGATCGCGCGGGCGCTCATGGCGAGATCAGAAGCTTCTTCCCGACGGAGCATACCCCTCGATAGTGACGGGGCAAATAAGCGATATCTGACAGCCCTCCGACAGACACCGCGCGGTTAGGGAGTTACGCGATCGATGACGAGATTCAGCAGGCCATCCCGTCCTGACTCTGTAGGTCACCTCGCCGAACGGATCCCCGCGGGCGCCCACGGGGCTGCCGGAGCGGGGCGACCCGCGCGACCAATCTGCACGCCTGGCGGCCGCAAAGGAGCGCCCGGGATCATCGAGTCCGCGGGCGTGAGGGTCACTGCCTGGGGGAAACGGGCTCGCAGGCGCTTGGCGGCCAGCGGTGGCCCGCCCTCGCCTGCTGGCGCACGAAGACGAACAGCGGCGCGGCGGTGCCCCGGCTCACCGCGGGCGACAAGGTGACATTGACGCGCACGGCCGCATCCGCCGCGGTCGCGCCCGGTTGCGGCACCGGCAGCAGTGGGCCAGCCTGCACGGCCACCCTTCCCATCGAGTGCACGGATCTGCCTGCATCGAGGCGGACGCACGCTGTCGGGCGGATCGAGCCCGCGATGCCGCGCGAAGCGCTGTCGGGCCAGCGGCAGATCGCCACGGCGTGCGCCGTCGTGGCCCCCGGAAGAACGCGCCTTGCCCGAGTCCGGCGCGAGCACCAGCGCCCGCTCGATCAACTTGCCCGCCCGGGCCCTCGAGTTCCGATTCATCCGTGAGCGCCAGCGCCTCGGCCTGCACCCATCAGGGCCTCCGACGTTCTTGCCCCCGCTGATGACGGTCGGCGCGTTCGGGAAGGCGCGCAGCGCGAGCGGGTATCCCTGCAGCACCAGGTAGGAGCGCCCGAGCATGAGCCAGCCGTCGAGGTTCTCCGGGTGCTGCTCGAGCTGACGCGCCAGGCGCGCGACCATGGTCTGCGGCGAGTCCGCCTCCGGGCGCCGAAGCGCGCCAACTCCAGTTGCTCCAGGTGACGTAGAGCAGCGCGGCGCCCACACACCAGCAGCGGCGGCCACGGCCCGAGGGCCGCCCGGACGGCCGGCGGCCGAGCCGGCGCCCGCGGCGCAGCAGCGGCACCGCCACCGGCGATGACCACCGCCACGGTGAGGGCGGCCGCGAGCAGTACGAAGGTGATCATCAGCGGCGCAGGTCCTCGTCGAGGCGGCATCAGGATCCTGGTGCGCAGCAGGTCCGTGCGCTGGTGCACCACGCGCCAGGCGATCCCCGCGCCGAGCAGCAGCAGCAGGCCCTGGGACGAACCAGATCCACCCGGTGCGCGCGGCGAAGCGCGGCCGGAAGAGGATGAACTCCCCGTAACGGGCGGCCATCCAGGCGCGCACCTCATCGTCGGACTTGCCGGCCAGCAGCTGTTCGCGCACCTGGTTGCGCAGGTCCGCGGCCAGGTCCACGGGGAATCGAGCGATCGACTCCGTTCTGGCACTGCATGCAGCGCAGTTCATGCGTGAGCGCGACATAGCGGGCCTGCAGGGCCGGATCTGCCAGCTGCGTGGTATCCAGTGCGCGCGACCTGCGCGGTGGCCGCCAGCAGCCACACCCACCACCAGCATGGCAGGGGCGCGCATCCAGCTCTTCCCGGCTGCGCCGCAAGGCGCGGCAGGATCTCACGTGTCCAGACTGTTCGTCGTCGAGGGCACCGACATGCTTGTAGACCACGATGCCTGCGGGTTGACGAGGAAGGTCTCCGGTGCCCCGTAGACGTCCCCAGTCGATGGCAGCCCGTCCGTTGCGATCCACCGCGACCACCTCGTACGGATTGCCGAGCTGCGCTGAGCCACGCCTGCGCGCGCGTCGTCGTCCTTCCAGTCGAGGCCGATCAGCGCTACGCGCCCGGAGGCGCGCACCTTTGAGCAGCATCTCGTGTTCGGCACGGCACTCGACGCACCAGGCGCCCCACACGTTCAGCAGGTACCAGCGCCCTGCAGGGACGCGGAATCGATGCAGTGCGTGCCGGATCGGCCAGGTCCGGCAGCGAGAACCGCGGGGCGGGCTTATTGAGCAGCGGGGAGACGATGATCCCCTTGTCCGGTGAGTGACGATGCCCACGGCCAGCACCAGCGCCAGCAGCACGAAGATCCCGGAGCGGCAGGTAGAAGCGGTTCATCCTGCGCGCCCGGACACCGCCGTGGCGCCTGTCACGGCCGCCCGCGCAGTGCGATGCCGGTCAGAGGCGGCGATCGCCGCCCCGATCGCCATGATGAGCGCGGCCAGCCACACCAGGTCGCTCACCAGCGGACGCACCTGTACGCGTACGCTCCACCGCCCCGCGCCCAGGTCCTCGCCCAAGGCCAGCAACAGATTGTTGCCGTGGTTCACGCGGATCGCGGTCTCGAGGTGACCTGGTGCTGCACCCAGAACTGGCGCTTCTGTGGTGTCAGCGTCGCCACTGGCTCCTCCCGGAGTGCGTCACCACAAAGGTGTGCCCCCTGACGCCATCGAGTTCGACCCTCGACCGGTTTCACGCCCTGAAAAAGCGCAGCTCATATCTCGGACCTGCGCCACCCTGCCGGGGAGACGCCAGATCGCGCTCGAGGGTGAAGGACTGCACCGTGGTGAGAGCCATCACGGCGATCCCCAGGCCCATGTGCGCAATGGTCAGCGCCAAGAACGCCGCGCGACAGCGTCAGCCCCGGCGCCAGCGATCCAGCGGATCCAATTCTCCAGCGAGGCGATGAGAATCCAGGATGCCCACGGCTGAGCAATACGTAACTGAACGAAGTACA
>ERZ1370068.9700-contig-8459_pt1 | contig 34230 bp, 53 predicted proteins | sample MGYA00561227_ERZ1370068 | MGnify/ENA primary metagenome ERZ1370068 (study PRJEB38410, sample SAMEA6850437) | metagenome | study: Metagenomic assessment of the ecological functions of the soil: analysis of the soil microbiota associated with the...
ACCCGACCCGCGTTCCCTGCCTGACCGGCGGAGCCACCTTGGGCGCTCGTACCGGCTTGCCCATTCGACCCGCCACGACCCGCTGAGCTGGCTTGTCCTGCCGAGCCGCCCCGCCGCCGTTACCCGCGACACAACCGGTGACGCTCACGTCGTCGACCGCGATGCCCGGAGAGCTGGGTCGTGGCATTCGCATCGTGGTGAAACACGAGCCTGACGCTGCTTCCGGGCGTACGAGCTGATGTCGGCAGTCCGCATTCCCCAGCCAGCGCTTCACCGTAATCGAGCCCGCGAGTCCTTGCATCGCACCATCGAGGTACTCGAAGAGCCGCTGCGGCTCGCGCCGCCAGTTTGGCGCATCGTCGACGCTCGCGTGATCATTCTGGGCGTTGTCCATCTGATACTTCTGCGCCCAGCGCACGGTGATCGGCGCTGCGCTCCCGCCAAGCTTACCGCAGGCGACAAGAGATCGCTCGAGCTCGAAGCCGCGTACTTTCCTGTGAGGTTCGTCTTGAAGCAGTTCGTGCCGCCATTGCAGCTCGTGATCGGAGCGGATGCCCCGGACGGGCTGCCCCGCTGCCACTGGTCCAGCGTTCCCGAGTGCGTGAAGTTCCCGTCGCCGGCTTCGAAGTCCGTCGTGTACAGAGTGGAAAGGGAAGTCCCCGTCGGACAGGCGGCAGCAGGGGCCGAACAGATCTGGAGACCCCAGGACGTGAGCGACCCGGTATCGACCGGGGCGTCGTCGGTGACTTGCAGGGACCACATTCCTGCGCGCGCTGACCGTCGAACCAGCTCAACCGAAAGCAGGCCGGGTTGGTAGACCATGCCGTACAAGACGGTGAACACGCCTGCAGGCAGCGCCGCTTCGTCGTCGAGCGTCATGCAAATGACGTTACCAGCTCGAGCTCCCCGACGTCCGTGAAGAGGCCGACGGTGTTCCCACCCGGAGCGATCAAATACACGTCGAGATCCCTGGGAAACGTGTGCGTGAGTCTGTAACGGTTCTGGCCGCTGAGGGCTCGCGGATGATGACGTCGTCCGGGACGGCTCACAGGGTCGAGGTGACGATCGCCCGGAATCGCGTGATGGCCAGCTGGCGTCGAGTTCGTGTACGTCGCGCAGTTCGGCGCGCTTCGTGGACGCATCGCTCACGCTCAGCTGGTACGTGCCGGCGGCGCCGCCCCCAACGCGCGCGGCGTGAGGTGCCGCTGGTCTTCATCGCGTGAAAATGCGGCCCCGGACCGGGGCCGTGGTCTCGCTCCCGGCGTCGTTCAGGCGGCAATCCGTCTCCGTCGGGGAGCATGAGGGCGACGCCCGTTCCGTTCGTCACGCAGCGCTGCACGCGCTCCGATCGAGATCGAGGCTCGCGAACAGCGTGTCGCCTGCGTTCAGGGCGATCGTGTGAGCAGGAAGTCGACGTCCGAGGCCAGCGTGACAGCGCCCCGGAAATCCAGCCGGTGCCGAAGCGGCATGGCGCCGCTATCGCGTCGTTCGGCTCGGCCTCGGTGCTCGGCGTTCCGCTGCGGAGGCGGAAATGGAGATCGTACGGCCGGACCTGCCCCGGTGGCGTTCAGGTGGTTGACCTTCACGTAGTGGGTCCCCGACGTCGCGATCCCCGTTCCGGCGATGCTCGACGAAAGCGTGCCGAACGAGCCGTTGTCGTCGTCGACTTCGAGCACGGTCAATCCGTCCGTGCCGAGAATGCTCAGCACGCGTGTCGCCGCTCGTGGACGAGGAAGGCGGTCTGCGTCCCTGCATACACCGCGATCGTTTGCCTGCGCCGTGAAGCGGTAGAAATCCCCGTCTCCGAGCCGAAAATGTTGGCACGCACGACCGCGTCGCTACCGAGGTTCGTGGCGCTCGCGATGTCGCCGTTTGGTTCGGCTTCGCTTCCGAGCACACTGCCCCACGGCTTGCTCGGTGCTGCCGACGCGGCGCCTTGCCGGTATCCTCCGGGGCGCAACCGATCAGCGCAGAAGAAAGTCCGAAGCACACGACACCAGCAACCGACCGCACCAAGAGTTCCATGCGCGAGGCGCTAACACGGCGCCTCGCGAAACGGAACAGAGCGCGCCCGACCCGCTAAGGCCGGTTATCCGTGGCGCGGCGCCGCGAACGCCGGCGACTCGCCACGAAGAACAAAGCGATGGATCCCGGCGTGCCGTTCGTGGCAGTCGGATTCGAGCACATCCCGGTGAGCGGCGCGCACGTTCCCGCGACGTGACACTCGTCGCTCGGCATTCAGACGACGTTGGCGTGGACGGAAGCGTTAGGCCAGCCGCCGGCGAGCTCGCTGAAGAAGGCGGAGCGCCAATACTCCGTCAGTGCCTTCAGCTTCTCGTCGTCGCTGCCCTCGCGCTCGGCGTTCGCGGACTGGAATGCGACGGCGCGCGCGTGCCGGAATGAAGCCGATGCGCGCTTTCGCCCGCGCCGCCGCTTCGCGCGCGCTCTGGCGAGCGAGATCCATCTGTGCCGCGAGCGCTTGCCGATTCTCGAGCTCGAACTTGCCGTCTTTGTTCGGCCGGCCTCCGAGCGAGTAGTACTTGCTGACGAGCTTCGCCCGGGTGAGCAAACGCGTCGCTCGCCGCGGCGAGACGCATGAGCTTCGCGCCGATGCTTCGCTCCGCGGCTCGACGAACCCTCGGAAATCGCGTTGAGCTCGCGGCCGAGCTCGTATTCGATCTCGAACTGCGCGAAGAGCGCCCGCGACTGCTCGGCCGGAAACCCCTGCGTCGCCTACGAACTGATCCGGCGACGAGCGCGTCGAGGTAGGCGAACACGGCCGCGGACGCGGACGCGTAGCCGGCGACGGTTCGCTCGAGGGTCGCGCCGTCCATGGTGGCCGCGCCGTGCCCCCTCGACGATGAGTACTTGCATGTCCTTCGCGAAGTCGAGCGCGGTTCGCGCGAGGTCGTGACAGAGCAGCGGAATCAAGAGATTCGTGAGGAGCGTTTCACGCTGTCGTTGTTCAGACGCTGCTTGCCGTCTTGAACGCTCTTGAGCGTCGCTTGCGCCTGGGCGGGCGAAGCGATCGGCCGCTCGGGCCGCGGCGTTCGCTCGAGCCGCGGCGGTGAAGGCCGCGGTCGCCGCAACCTGGCCGCCGCGCGTGCGGTACTGTGCTCGTGCTCTCGAGCTCGTCCGAGAACGCCTTGATGTCTGCGTTGATGGACGACGCGTCGTTGAGTCCTTTCACGAGACCGCCGAAGTTGTTTCTCCGCGCGAGCGTGGCAGCCTCGGTGAAGCGGCGGGCGACCGAGATGTAGGCCACCGACAGCGCATAGTTTTCGAGCGCGGGTGCCGGGATGCCGTCCCGCTCGTAGCGCTGAGCGGTATCGTACGCGAGCTGACCGTCGTCGAGAAAGCTCTTCGTCGATCGGAGGGGACCCCCGGCCGACGCGGTCGCCGTCTTGAGCACGGCGAGCTCGCTGTCGATGCGAGTTTTCCAGACGGCGAGCTTCGTGCGGAGGAGCGCTTTCGCCTGGCCGCCGCGGTCCATCTCGGCTTCTGCGACGGGATCGACGCGCGGCAGCTTGTCGGTCGTGATGAACGCGTACGCCTCCGTAGGAGATCGCTGAGCTCGCGCGCTTCGAGTCCCAGGCTCTGCGCTACGGCCATGAGATCGACGGTATTGCCCGTCTTCAGGTCCTTGTGGTTGCGCGTGCCAATCGGAAAGCCGAAACGCTTGAGCCCGCTTCGCGCGCCCCCTGCATCTTTGGACGATCCCGCTCACCGGGCCTGCCGAGCCGTCGGGATTGATGGTGCCGGTCATGGTGGTGTCAGCGCCGGGGCGTGGCGCCCCGCATCAGGGCGATCATGCTGACCCGTCGTGAGCATGCCGGCCGAGGGACCGTCGGTGAGGCCCCCTGACGTGGACGTTGAAGTCGTAGTCGACGAGCGAGCCGCCGACGGCGCGCGACGCGTTGAACGCCGCGAGCCAGGTAGCCGTGCGCCACTGATCCCCACTTCCGCCCGCGAACTCTTCCGAGAAATCCCGGCCGAAACGACACTGGCTCGAGTTCGGTCCGACGCGCGCACGCGCTCGGGCGACGCTCCACCCCGCGCGGTCGGCCCCTTCCTTGCCCGTGAACCAGACAGGAGCTTCACCGTCGCTTCGCGCGCCTCTTTCATCACGGCGGCGCCCGTGCCGCTCGCGTTCGCGGTCCCGCCTTTCCTGCCGGCGATGGCCACGAGCAGGATCAGGCCGACGCCGACGGTACCCGCGAAGAGGAGCCCCAGGATGACCCGGCAGCGGCCGACGAGCCCTTCTCTGGCCGCGTCGCTTGCCGGCTCCCGCGGCGGCGTGCGGTACGGGATGATGGTGCGCGGCCGGATGCGTGGGCGCCATACGCAGGGGCTGGGCCGTACGCCGGCACGGCGGGCGACGGCGCGTAGCCGGGATCTGCGCGAGGACCGGACTCCCGGCACCGTCGGTGGCGTTCCAGGTCCCGGCACGGCGTTGACGGCGACGGTGCGCCCGCGGGCTGGCCCCGTGCTCTTGAGCTCTGGGAGCATCAAGTGATCGCGCCGATGTGGAGAGTGTCCCTTCACCCAGACGATCTCGGTGACCCGCTGGCCGTTCATCCACGTTCCGTTCGTGCTTCCGAGATCAGCGCACTCTCACCGTGTGACCAGTCGAGACCACCTCGGCGTGCGTGCGACAGGCAGGCCGAGTCGGCGAGGATGATGTCGCGCTTCCCTACCGACGACGACGCGAGATTGACCGAACTCACGCTGTCGGGCGGCTTTGCCCGGATAGTGGATCAAGACGACGTAGAGCCCGACATTCAGGCGAAGCTAGCCCCCTCGTTCAAAGGCCGCAATCGACGCTTTCAAAGCTTGGGAAGACTCGGAGTGTCGGAGGCGTAAGAAGGTAAGCCCGCCGTGTCTTCGCCATCTCCCACGACTCTCGCGCTCGCTTTGATCGCTGCGCGAGCGTGCTTTCCGGTGTGGGGTCGGCCTGCCCGCGGGTGAGGCCGCGGAATTTACCTTCAGGGCGCTCGGCGCGAGGGTTCCCGACCTGGAGCTTTCGCTCGTTCGACAGGCGCTCGAGCGCAGTGTTCTCGGAGCCGGTGCGCGTGATGCCGCGGGTCGAGCTCCGAAGAGCGCGTTCTGCGCGCCGCGCTCACGCGCTACCGCGCCGAAAGGCTCCTCGAATTCTTGCGTCCGAGGCTCCCGCGGGAAGCGCTTCGGATCGCGGGCATCACGGCTTCGGACATCTCGACGGCGAAGCCGCCCTTCGAGGACTGGGGCATTCTCGGGCTTGCCACCATCGACGGGAGCGCCTGCGTGCTCTCCACGTTTCGTTGTCATCGTCGCGCGAAGAGCGCCGAGCACGCGCGTTCGCTTCGCGAAGACCGCCGTCCACGGATCGGATCAGCACCTTCGGCCTCGAGCACTGTCCCGTTCGCGGCTGCCTGATGGAGGACGGCGGAGGCAGCGTGCTCACGGCCGATCGCGAGCGAGACCTCTGTCCCTCCTGCCGAAAAGAGCTTGGTGCGCGCGGCGTCCTCAGGGCGCCGCCCGGCTCGCTCGCCCTGGTAGCGCTCCGGCTTCCGCGCGCGCCGGGATTTTCCAGCGCCCCAGGATCCCGGGCGTCCTGCCGGCAAGGCGGCTCTTAACTCCCTCGAAGGGATCGCTCCATGCGCCGTGTCATCGGATTTTCAGCACTTCTCTCGCTCCTTGCGCTCGGTTGCAGCGCGAACGACGGGAGCCGCGCAGGCGAGCGCTCCCCGGTCGTTTTCGAGCCGCTCATCGGCGCGCCGGCGGGAAACCGGTACGAGCGATTGCCGGGCTCATGTTCGATCTCGGCGAGGGTCCGCCCAACGCGACCAACGCACAGAACGTCTGGATGGGAGCGACCGAACTCGGTACGCGGGCTTTAGCATCCGAGTCGTCCTACGGCATGCAGGACATCGACGTCGACCTGCTCGGCCCCTACACCCTGCCGGTCGCGAACCTCCTGCCTCACGCTCGCGTGCTGCGGACCTTCGAGCGATCGCGGGGGCAACGGGCCCGAGGTGCAGCGCATCATCGATTCGTTGCCGATGGACTACATGCACTACGGCTACCTCTACGGCATGCAGACCGACTCCGGCTGCGGCACTTCCAGGGCGACGAGGGCAGTCCGATGCGTCCGGCCGTCTATTCGAGCTACGGAACAGCTCGCTCACGGGTGGGGCTCAGGAGGATCGGCCACAACCTCGGCATGGTGCACGAGCACGATGAATTGCGGCGGCCAGACCGATGCCCGACGATCTCTCGTCGTGCACGAACGTCGAGTACGGCAGTCGCCTGAGCTTCATGGGCATGGGGCGCGGTCACCCGTCGGCGTACCACAAGGCGCAACAGGGTTGGCTCAGCCGGGTGCAACGTCGTCCGTGCGGGCGGCGCGGGCACGTTCACGCTGTTTCCGCTCGAGACACCGTGCAACGCGGACGCAGCTCATTCAGGTCCGGGCTCCGAAGTCGCGGCCCGCGCCGGTCAACACCACGGTCACGCGCACTACTACCTCGAGCTCAGAGTCCCCGTCGGCTACGACTCGATGGCGGTGAGACGGTCCACAGGTCATGATCTACATCGCTCCGACCTCAGCACGGCGAACCAGTCCGCGAGGAACACGTTCTTGCTCGATCTCACGCCGGCCACGTCGCAGTTGACCGATGCCGGCCTTGCCACCGCCGGGCAGAGCTTTTCGGATCCGGGCGGCGGCCTCGCGCTTCACGCTCGACGCCGTCAGCATGACGAGCGCAACCGTCACCGTTTCCGGCAGACGGCAGCGGTGCACACACGTGCATGGACGGCACGGCGTTCACGGCTCCTGGTCCCGCCGAGTGCGGCATGGGAGCGGGCGGCAGCGGAATGGGTGGAGCGGGCGCCACGGGCGGCGCCGGCGCTTCGGGCGGTGCCGGCGGTTCATTGCAAGGAGGAGCGGCAGGCCTCGGCGGTACGGGTGGCGCGGGCGTCTCGGGTTCCTGATGCGAATAGCCAATTGTCGCGTAGACCATTGGATTAGATGGACACCTGACGGCAAGTCCGAGACTTGCCGCGCATCAGAGTGGCAGAGCCATTGGACCGGGCGCCAATGTGCTTAATTACCCTTGAAAGCCCGAGCTAAATTCAGTCGTCGCTCTGTGACGAAGAAGAACTTTCCAAATAAGACCGATCGACCCGCTGGTTAGAGTTTATGGTTGAACCGCGCTCGTGGTAACCGGCTTACCAACCGGAATCTTCTCTTTGCGCATGGCCGCATGATAAAGAAACGATGCGAGCACAATCGCGTTCTGTTGCAGGTCGGCTTCGCGCACCCGCTCAAAAGTATCCACGTTAGTGTGATGCATGCGCACGTCATAGTCCGCATATTCCTGGATCACGTTGAACCCCGGCACGCCGACGCGAGTGAAGCTTAGATGATCGGTAGCGCCGATGCCCGGCAAGACGTTGCGGCGCGTGCCCAGATCGCGAAACGGCTCGAGCCAGGCGTCGAAGATTGTTTTTGCGGCTTCGTTGTTCTCCATGTAAAAGCCATAAATCGGACCGGTGCCGGGATCGATGTTGAGGTACATGGACATCTTCTCGCGCTCGGCTTTCTTATCGTCTCCGCTCAGGTATTTAGCGACATATTTCTGCGAGCCGAGCAAGCCTTCCTCTTCACCACTCCAGATACCTACGCGGATGGTCCGCTTTGGCTGCGCGCCCACCGCTTTCAAGATTCGCAGCGCTTCCATGGCTACGGCGGCGCCATCAGCATTGTCAGCCGCGCCCGTCGCGGAATGCCACGAATCCAGGTGGGCCCCGAGCATCACGATTTCATCTTTGAGCGCCGGATCGTTGCCCGGCAATTCGGCCAGTACGTTGTAACTGTTCTTGTCCGCATCGTGAAACTTGGTCTGCAGATTCACCCGTAATTTCACCGGCACGCCCAGTTGCATCATGCGCGCAATCAGGTTGTAGTGTTCGGCCGCGAGCACGATGCTCGGCAGCGCGTTCTGACCGTTGTCACGACCGAGGACAAACATAGTGCCGTGGAGCCCCATGCTGGTGCGGAGGACGACGGCCGGGCCTTCCTGACGCAGAGTTTGGGTCAACGCCGTGGCGTTGGCGCGCGTGGTTTGATCGACTGGATGCCGCGGCTGGCCAATCACCACGTCGCCGGTCGCGGTCGTTGGTTGCAGCCGGTCTTTATCTTCAAAGACAGTTTGAATCGGCTGGCTCAAGACAATTGCGCCTTTGATCTTGCTGCGCAGCGGTTCGACTTCCGCGGGTGACTTGCCGCCCAGCATCAACGGCATGCCGACGATTTCACCAGCGGTCGAGGATGACCATGCTTCGGCATATCCCATTAGCGGCAGGTAACGTGGCTCGATCATTTCGATCGTCAGTTTCTCCAGGGTCCAGCCGCGACCGAATTCCCACGCCTCCAGACGCGGATTTTGCGCGCCCCATTCCTTCAACCGGTCGCGCGCGTACTCGGCTGCGGCCTTGTGGGCCGGCGTTCCGGTGAGACGCGGTCCGATGACTTCCGTGAAATAAGTGAAAGTCGGATAAACCTTCGAGCGTTTAAGCCCTTCCTCGCGAATCTTCGCAATCATTTCCCGATCGACCGGCTCTTGCGCATAAGCAGACGAGAAGACAGGGAACAGGCCCAACCAAACTGCAAACGCCGGCGCGAGCAGTTTTCGCATAATGATTTCCTCCGAGTCGAAATAGAGTGTTAGTTGAAGGCGATAGAGTGTAAACAGAGTCGAGACCGAAACAAGCAATGTCCGGAAACGAAACTCTGATTAAGTAGATTCCCCTCCCCTCTGGGAGGGTTAGGAAGGGCGCAGCTACGAGTCGATACCAAAAAAGATTCAGCTCGGGCTGAAAGCCCGCGCACTTAAGTAATTTTACTTTTCTCTTTCCCGTAGCTGCGCCCCTCCCCAGCCCCTCCCAAAGGGAGGGGAGCATGCTATTTTCAATCTGACCTTGATCAGAGCTTCCTGAAGTTTGTCGGACATCAGCTCTTCAGGATTCGGCTCATCAGGATCAGCGCGCCCAGATGGTTCGAATTGTGATCTGCCAGCAGCAGCGCTTCGCGTAAAAGCGTCTGGCCGGTCCCATGCGGAATCCTGGCGAACAGATCGTTTGCCGGATCGGCGACCAGTTCCTGCATTGCTTTCAGGTCCTGTCGAAATTGCCTGACCGTGTCGTTCCAGAGCTCCGCCGATCCTGCTTGGGACACGTTTGGCCAGTAGCCCTCAGGCCATTTCGGCGACAGGTGAGCCTGGGTCGCGTGAGAACTCGAGTATGTCCCACTGCGCGATGCGCATGTGCTCGAGGACCTGCCAGGCCGTATAGGGCAAACCCTCAATTCGCTGGCCGCATTTCTCAACCGGAAAATCTTTAACAAAGTCCTCAAAACTCAGGTGCGCGTTGCCGCCGCCGAGCAGCTCGAGGAGTTGATCGCGAAGTGATTTGTCGGTAGTTGATTGATTCATTTGTTCATTGACTCATTGGTTCAATTGTTTCATTTCTCGCTGGGCCATTGAATCAATGAACAAATGGATCAATGATTCAATTTCCTGTTTATTCGATAAGCATCGTACCGGCAGACGGCAGAATAATCACAAAACTTGCACGTTAGTCTGCCCAATGAGGGCTTCACCCGGAATCGCCCGCTGCGCATCTGGTCGATAAATTCCCAAACCCGTCGTTCGACGTCACGGCGGATGCGCCGCCAGTCATCGTCGCTCATTTTGGCCCTGGGACTGGTTACGCTGGTGCAATCCGCGAACGCCAATCGATACAAACCGCGATTCAGCCGCGGACCTTTGCCTCGCAGCGTGTAGTAACCGCCGCCGGCCAGCTCATATTCCGGCAAGAACAACTGTTCGAGCGCCGCCAGATAGATGGGAATCTGCACCTGTCGCCCACTGCGCAAGTCGTCGAGTTTCGCGCCTTCAGACAGCTTGTAATCATAGGCGACAGCTACTCGTCCATCCTGGCTGAGATCGACTCGATCGATTTGCCCCTGAATCAGCGCCGCTTCTGTAATCCGATCCGCCGGCGCGTTCAAATTTCAAATAATCTTTGACCGAATGAGGATCGCTGCCGGCGGAAGCACGACCGAAAGCCAGTTCGAAGTAAGCAGGCAGAACACCCCGATCACTGGTCTTTTCCTGGAGCCGGAGCTCGTAAAGCAGCACCTGATCGAGAATCAGTTTGCGAATCTCACAATCGATTTTCCAAATCCGCTCGTTGAGCGGCGGCACCTTGTCTTCGTGTTCCTTAAAAACCTCGTCGGCGGTCGCGGCTAAATCCGCGCGCAGCTCGTCTCGATCGCGGTCAGGCAAATATTCGCGCCGGTGCTTCTCGAAAAATCGCCGCAGAATATCGTGCAGCAGTTTGCCGGCGTCGATAGCCTGCAGGTCCAGGGCGGCTTCGCTGCGCGGCTCGATTCTTAGAACCCGATTGCCAAAAAACCTGAAAGCGCAATTGCCGAAAGTGCTCAAGCGGCTGGCGCTGTAGACGTGTTCCGCGCCGAAGTGTCGCGCCAACATCGCGCGCAAGTCGGCGTTCGTGATTTCACCGTCATAGGGACCGAACCATTCACCCGCGCGCTCGTGCTCAATCTCGATGCGTCGGAACGCGGACGCCGTAAGAAAGCCGCGCTCGCCGGCTCGCAATAGCAGTCCTTCAATCTCAGGCTGAGTTAGCCGGCTGCGGTTCCGCAACGCGCTTTGCCTGATCAGAATCGTGCTGAATTCGGTTGGTGTTGAAGCTTCGGTAACATTTGACCGATCGATATCGCTGCGAAACTGTTTGAATTCGATCTCCAGGGGCGCAACCGCCCGTCGAAGTTCTTCGACATAATAAGAAGCAACCGTTTCCGCTCCATCGTTGAGTGCCAGCGGCCGGCTCAAATACAAACGATCGGTCGCGCGGCAGGCCGCCTGATAAAAATAATGTTCTTCTTTCAGCAAAGTCTCGCTGGAAATGTCTTCGAGAAAGACACCGTGCTTTTGCAGGCGCACGCGCTCTTCGTGCGGATAGAGCCAGTCGCGCGAGGCGCGCAGGGGAAAACCGCCCTCGATCATTCCGGCGATAAAGACGACCCGAAAGCGTAACCCCCGAACGTCGGTAGCCTCGAGCACGCGCAATCCGTCGCGGTTCCCGGCGCTGATCGCCAATACCTGAGACTTCAAACATCGTTCGACTTCTTCGATGAATGACGACAGCTGAGTTTGGGGGAGTAGTCCGTTTTTCAGAGAGTCGGTTTCTTTACTGGCCCTCCCTGACGGTCGGGCTTCTGACACGACCACTGAGGCATAACTAAAACTGCGCACGGCGGCCACAATCGCGCGGCGCAGACTCTCACGACCACGCACGTCGAGGGTCGCTTGAGGAATATCGCTGGCGCCAGACCGGCACTCGAAAGGAACATTGACTTGATTTGAAAACTGCAATTGATCGAGCAGAATCATCAGCGCCGATCGCAGCTCCTCCACTGAGGCTGCTTCAGGCATGGCCGACAACAAGCGTTGCACGTGCCGCATGATGAGAACTGCCCAGGCGATCGACGCGGGATGGATGGGGGCCGGCTTCTTCCGGCGATCCATGGCCGCGCCATCTTCCGGCGGCGCTTCGTCTTCCGCTGTGACGGCCGCATCTTCGGGCTCGTCGCCGGCGATTAAGGATTGCGCCGCTTCCGGGGAAGGGAAGACCCGGATCAGCTTCAGGGCCCGATCAATCCAACCATCGACTCGTAATTCGCTGCCGACATAAGCAATCACATTTTCGAGATCGTCAGATCGCCAAAGGCCGATGCCCAGGGCTTTTCGTAACTTGTCGCCAGGCTCATTCGGCTGCTGCGAATCGAGCAGCAGATATGCGTGCTTCGTGTCGAAGAGTTTTGTCAGTTCTTCCAGGCTCTGATCCGAGGCCCGAAAATAATCGGTCTTGATCAAGTGCGCGATGTCGCTGGTCTTCGGATTCTTCACCTGCTCGGGTGCGTCCTTCAGGAGTTGAAAAAGCTTTCCGCAGGCGCGAACTGCCGGAACGTCGTTAGCATCCACGCGCCGTTCCAGGTTGCAGGGATCGACTCGGCCGCAAAGACACGCGCAATGGTGTCGGCATAGGCGGCCCGCTCGCGCACGACGAGCGCGAGGTCGGACAGTTTGTAGTCTTGGTTGATGACGAGTCGCTTGATCTCTTTGGCAATCGAACGGATCTCAATTTCACGGTCGGCGCACTCAAGCATTTGCAGCGCGGGAGCGCTCGCATTTCCGGCTTCTTCGGAATCGGGTTCACTCTCAGTGCTGACATTGAACAGCCTTGAGCGCAAGGCCGCCAGCGATTGATTAACCTGAGCCAGGTCGTGGCTGGCTTTGGTTTCAAACGGCGCGATTGATTGCAGTTGATCGATGGTTGATTGGAAAGGCCGAAAGATCTCTTCGTTCTGCGCGTCGTGGTTCAAATTCACAATCACATTCGAGACCTGTGGGATTAAGCATTTCAGAATCTCGCCCTGGACCGGAGTGAAATCAAAGAACCCATCCAGCACGAGCAAATCAACCTCGCTGAAAGAAGAAACCACACCTTCGTTTTCCTCAAGCTCGGAGCGCAACAGCTGCAAGGCGCGAAGTTGCTCAGCGTCTTCATCGGTCAGGCCGTACCGCTCCAGCGCCTCGGCATAGGTTTGGTAAATCAGGGCAACGTCGCGATCGAAATCCAACTGAGATTTTGGACTCTGAAATTTGGACTCTGAAATTTGGTCTTTTGCGCCCGGCCTTTGGGCTTTGGACTTTGGACTTTGAAACTGAGTGTCAGCGTCCCGTTCCTCTACCGCTTGCCGAAATTCTTCCGCCGTCTTGCCGGCGCGCTGCAGTTCGCCAATCAACGTCGCAATCGTGTTGACGCAGCCATCGCGATTGGCGAGAGTTTTCATCCCGCTTAGCTGTCCGGCGGCGTTTAGTTGTTTGATGATTTGCGAGATGAGACTGCGGCGCAGCGGCAGGTCTTCGCGATCGATGGGAACGCGTGTCAGAAGCCCGCGCGTAAGCAAGGGCTCCGCTGGCTGAGTTGCCCTCCCTGACGGTCGGGCTTCTGACACGATTCGCCTGACTAAGCCGCGAAACAGATAGACGGGAAACTCGCCCCAGACGCCCGAGGCGCTTTCACCGTCCAGCAGTTTTTCCGTGACCAGATCAAGCAGCGGATGGGAAGCCGCGATGATAAAGCAGCCGGTTAGTTTCTCCGCGCGCGATGTACTCGGCGCAGCGCGCCGAGCAGTCGCTCGCGATTCGTTCCCAGTACCGGACCTAACCAGATTTCTTTTGACAAAGGCGTTCCCTCGGCGCCGCCGAGTCGAAATCAAGGAGTGTTTTCTAATTTGACGATGGCCGCGCTGGCCGCCTCAGCAACCGTAACTGAGTGCCCGAGACGACTCTTCTCATAAGTCGTTCAGCAAAGCGCGCAGGTTTGGCAGCGTCTCTTTGGCGCCGAGTTTTACCAGGGCTTCTATCACACAGACGCGCATAGAAGGATCATAATCGCGCAGCCTTGCTATCAGCGCTTCATCCGCAGCCCGGTCGCCTATCTCGGCCAAGGGCCCAGGGCACCTCGCACTTTGAGCTGGATGTCGGTTAGCAACGGAATGAGAATCGGCACCGCGCGCCGATCTTTTAGATTGCCGAGGAGATGTACCGCGTAATACCGGTCAGCCCGTATTTGTTGTTCGACGTGATAGCGGCCGTCGCTGGAACCCCCGGCTTGCCCCTGGCCTTCAGGCCGATCGGATCGATCGTTAAGCATAGCCGCGATCACGGGCAACCCTCGCTCGTCACCTAAACCCGGCGAAAACAAACGCGACGTTACCTCTGAGATGCCGGTCGTCGTCATTTAGCCAAACGTCGAGAACGCTGAGTACGCTACGATCTTGAGTCGCCACGAGCTGCTTGGCGATCTCCAACTGTTTCCAGAAAACTCTCTCGTTTATGAACTGCCGCAACAGCTCATCGGTGGCTGCATGTCTTTGCTGCTGATGTGCGAACCCGGACACCGCGAGGGTCAAAGCGAATATCGCCAGGATGGTTCTTACGCTCGCTTCTCTGACAAGGGTCCGTCCGATTCTCATTACCTGCCACCCTGGGCACCTGCCGTTTTGGAGTTGAGTAAAGGGAACGCGTCGTCGTCGTTCACTTCGTCATCGGTCTGAGCCGACCAACTCTGGAAACAAACCGCCGTCGTCACGGCTCAGAGTCCGTGTCAATTTATCGATCGGTTTCGAGCTCCTCGGGCTCTTCTCCCGGTAAGCGCGCCGCGCTCTTTAAACTTTCTGGCGGTCACCATCACACGCTGTTCGAACGAGCCAACGCCACTGTTATATGCTTCCACCGCACGATCCAGCCCGCGGCCGATGTCTGTCGAAATGTGTCCATGAACTTGCGCAGCCGGTCGTAAAGTTCTTTCCCCAGTTTGCCGACTTCGTCAGCGTTTGCCGCGCGTTGCTCCTGTTGCCAGCCGTACGAGATCGCTTTGAGCAAAGCGATCAAAGTCGTCGGCGTCGCGATGATGACTTTTTGATTTATGCCATCCTCGATCAGCTTTGGATCCTGCTCCAGCGCCGCGCTGTAGAAATTCTCGCCCGGCAAGAAACAGCAGCACGAACTCCGGGGTCGGCTGGACCGCTTCCCAATAAGACTTTCGGCTCAAGGCGCCAATATGAGCGCGCACCAGACGCGCGTGCTCTTTCAATCGCTCAACTCGGATCACATCATCTGACGTGGTAACTGATTCGTAGAAGGCTTCAAAGAGGTACTTTCGCATCCACCACGATAGTGCGATTGCCGGGCAGGCGAACGATTACATCAGGCCTGATACGCCCGTCTTCATTCGTGATCGTTGCCTGTTCGTTGAAGTCGCAGTACTGGACCATGCCGGCGAGCTCAACTACGCGCCGCAATTGAATCTCACCCCAGCGCCCGCGAATGTGTGGCGTGCGCAGAGCTTTGACCAGGTTTCCGGTTTCGGCCTGCAAGTTGCATGTTGCGAGGAGGCCAGACGTTTTCACCTGCTCGATTAGTCCCGAATAGGCGCCCGCGCGCGCGCCGCTCCGATTTCGTCGATCTTGCCGTCAACCTTTTCCAGCGATTCCTTGAGCGGCTTTGACCAGCTGATCGATTGCCTGTTGTCTGTTGTTCGAGATCGCCCTTGGCCGTGGCTTGAAATTGTTCCGAGAGTCGCGCGAGCGAGGTTGAGAAACTCCTGATTGTTGTCTTTTCAGTGCATCGCGCGAGAGGGCTTTGAATTTCTCGGCCAGCTCCGTGGTAGCTTGCTTGAACGATTCCTCGCGCTCGCTGCGCCCCGCGTTGCTCGGCGGCGAGTTGGGCGCGCAAGGCTGAAGTCTCGTCTTTGGCCCGCGCCAGGTCAGCCGTCTCTTTATTAAAAGCCTCTTGCAGCTTTTGAGATTCACGATCTTTTGCTGCCAGCCGTTCATTGAGAGTGGCCATTTCGGTGGCGCGGTCGGCCTGGCCGTCTTCGTAACTGCGCTTTGATTTCGCGCGCAAAGCCAGCCAAGCACGGTGGCGCCGATTAACGCACCGAAAAGAACCAGGATTACCGGCATGAATTCATTCATCGTCCAAGAGTCTAACAGACGTTGTTTCGAAATGAAACACCGTCGCAGCTTAGGTACGCACGCTTCCGGCGTGCTCTGGTTCCAGGGCGTCAGAGGGCACGCCGGAGGCGTGCGTACCGACTGTCTTTTCCGATCAGTTGAGTGGTCCGCTCAGTCACGCTCGGTAGGGGAACGGGTAGTCGTTCCTCCAATTCTCGGGTGGTATCTGCTTTCAGATTATTTGTCGGCGAGTTCGGTCGGCATCCTCGATCGCTTTCGATTTGGGACGGCCCCGGCCCCGCGCATGGCGTCCAGGAGGCCATACATCGTGACGGAAACCCCGGCCAGGATGATAAATGTGCTGAACAGGCGGACGAGTTGATGCAACTGGAATTGCTTGTTAATGACCAGGAGGATGGCGCCAATCAACAGAATCAACATGCCCCGCATCATCCAGCTGACCATGCGGCGCAGGGCCTGCTTCTCTCGTTCAGCTCTCTCGACTTTTAGCTCTTCGGCATCCAGAGTTGTCCGAAATCAGCCGGCCCACCGGCTCGAGATTGAAGCCGCACTTGCGACAGAACTTTTGATCGAGCGAACTTTCGTTACCGCAACTGGGACAATGCATAATACCTCTAACGCCGGAATCATCCGCAGAGTTCGCCGAACACCTGGAGTCAGTACCGGGAGCGGTAGCGACCGGGTATGGCTACGACAAGATTGGGACGATCGGCGATCACCCGGTCGCTACCGCTCCCGGTACTGACTTCAATCTGGCGTAATCTGCGAATTATCTGCCCGAAACACGCTACCAGGCGTTCGAAAACTTTCCGCGTCACCCGCACGTCGTTCAAATTATATTCGCGAATCTCGGCGAGCCTGCCGGCCTGGTACAGTTCGAACACGCGACTGCCTTCCACTTCGGACGTCTTACTCGACTCCAGGCCGATGGCCCAGGCGATGTCGTCCAGTGCGCACTCGATTCCGCCCGCCCAGCCACCACGCGCGCATCGTGTCGTACACCCCCAGAACGTGAAACTCGCTCAAGTCGACGAACGGCTTGACGGCGATATTATTCACCAGACAGCGCTGAAAGATGAAGGCAAATCGAACCCAACAATGTTGTGCCCGACAACCAGATCGCATTCCTGAATCGTAGTCGGACATCAGCGCCAGAAATTCTTGCAGCGCCTGCGCCTCCTCTTGTTCGTTTCCGGCTTCATCAATTCCAAATGCGTGCTCGCTTTCGATGCTGGTAACGCCTTCGAGTCTGAAAGCCGGCGACCGGTCCGACATGAACGGCGATCGAAATGATGCGGCCGGAAGTGGCGTTGAGCGATCCCGAGTTGATAGACGCGCTCTTCTTCAGCGGCGGTGGTCGTTGAGATAACGTTGCTGTTGCTCGAGGCGCATGTTCCCGAGCTTTAGATCTTTTTCGAGTTTTGGCCCAACTCGATCGCGGAAGCCGGTCAGGGCCAGCGTTTCGATATCCAGGGTGAACGCGCTCGGCAGCAGCGGATCGCAGCCATGATAGCTGTCGCGGTATTGTACTCGATCGTGAAATGGTCCGATATTCCGAAACGATGAATTGTGGACTGATCCTGATACGACTCGAGCTTGCCGGTGACCCCCAAAGACCGGGCCGTCAACTCTTCACGGCCTTCAAGCACTTCGCCCCATATCTTGAGCGGCATGACTCCCGGTTGCATTCCGGGCGCTGACGCGTCGCGAAACGGCTTGCCGTTGTTGAGTGCGGCGTTCGCGCACAGCGGTGACGACTACCATCAGCCACGCTTCTTCGGCGAATGGGAGTTCGGGGATGGGGATGTTGCCCTTCATTGGTTCGTGTCAGTGACCGGAGCCAGTACCATCAGCGTGAGCGGATGAGTCAGAAATAACCAGTAGCCGAGATTGATCCTGATTTACAGGCTTGAACAGAATGCGTAGTTACTCATGGGTCAGAAGCCCGCGCGTCAGCAAGGGCTACTCTCGCCATGGGTAGCCCTCCTCACGGTCGGGCTTCTGACACATCAACTCTACAAAATCTGTAAAAACTCTCATCAAAGCCTGGCCTGATAAAGTCGCGTGCGCGCGGAAAGCGTTCTTCGACTGCGGACCGCAACCCGCTGAGTTCAACTAGCATGGGCTTGATGGTCTCAGATTTCTCGGGCAGCGAAATCTGTAGCGCGCGCCAGGCTGCAATTGAGCGGTCCATCGCCACCAGCGCAATCTTTGCCGAGCCATTTGCATCCATGCGCTCCGTTTTGGCCAGGACTTTGTCATAATCCACGTCTCATCGTCGCCTTCTATATCAAAGCCGTCCAGAAAGTCCATTGACAGGTCATCATCGTCAACGTCTTCACCTATTTCAGCTTCCGCCTGACAACGCACGCATCAGTTTGACGGCGATAAAGAACTGATACCAACGGATCACTGCCAGCCGCATCCTGAATCGTGACGTCCGGATCCTCAGTCTGACGACCTGGTCGTTCATGTCGTCATGCACGTTTTCTTCGGTGGCAAATTCGTCTCGAAACCATCCTTGAACACCGGTGGCATAATGATGCGCGCACTTGAGACAACTCGCTTTCCTCAGCTTCGCTTAATCTTTCGTTCCTGCTCAGCCATCTCTGCTGAGACGTCGATCGAGTTTAGATCGACTCCGGTTTCGGCGGCCCATTCCGCGAGCAACTCGGCGGTGCTGCGGAAAATGGATTGCAGCTTTCGCCAGAACTTTTCGTTGGTGATGTCGCGGACCTCGGGATCGTCTGAGATCCGGATCGGCTTCTTCGGTCGCGTATAGAAAACAGCGAGAAGCAAATGAGCATCGCTCGCACCAGCGATCGCAGTAATTGTAGATGCCGGAAATGAAATTCTCATTGTCGGCCAGGTCGCGAAGTTCGTTACGGCTCATCACGTTCCGCCTTATTTTGAAAGTTTACGATTCTGAATGCCGGGCGTGTCGGAACCGGAAGCGGTAGCGACCGGATCAACATACACTGCGATCGAACTAAATCAGGGCCAGGCTCGTGGGTGATCCCGTCGCTACCGCTCCGGGTTCTGACACAACGCTCCGAGGTCTGATCGCGATTCGCACCCGCCGTCGGTTCGTTTGCGGCTCGCATTGTAATGTATTATTTCTATCGTCACCATGACCAGCGGCGAATGCGTTAAGATTGATTTTTCTGAAGCGCTTCGTCGTCTGCCCGGACCCCAGGGCGAACATAACGTTACCCTCTTCGAACATGGTTCCCTCGTAGTTAAGCTGTCACAGCCGCGCGGCCCTGGACCTCCAGCTGCCCCATTCGCGCGACGAACTATACGTCGTAGCGCAAGGCAGCGCTGAGTTCGTTTGCGATGGCGCGCGGCAAACAGTTTCCCCGCACGATGTTCTGTTTGCCGCGGCCGGTATCGCACATCGTTTTGAGAACTTCAGCGATGACTTTGCGGTCTGGGTTTTCTTTTATGGACCCGAAGGCGGCGAAGCTGATCAGTCCTGATGAGTCTTCATCCATCAGAAGGCGTGAGACCGAAAAGCCATGATTACCTTCCATTCCATAAATCCCAGTTTCGTCGTAGCCGGATGTCGCCGCGACGATTCGTTGGTATGAGACTGAACTTGGTTTTAGCGGCGATCCGTTTCCCAACTCTGAACCGTATGTGTTCGGTATCCTGCGCCGCGACGACGTGGAAATCTTCCTCATGCGAATCGCGGATTACCGCAAGCCGGACCTGTACGACCGGCGGAGCGGCGGCGTTTGGGATGCCTACCTGCGAGTCAGCGGCCTGGAGAAGATGTGTACGAGCAAGGTGAAGGATCGCATCGATATCAAGCAACCCCTGCACAGGCAACCGTACGGGCTGTTCCGAATTCGAGATCCGTGATCCGAACGGCTACATTACTGGTTTTCAGTGAACTGATCGAATGAAACAAGTCTGGTGAATTTCTAAAGCCGAAGAACCTTGGCCTGGTCTTGCGGGACGGCCGCGCTCTATTTCCTGGGCGCGAAGCTGGGGTTGTCGCTCGCCTTCTATTAACGCCAGTGTCTCGCCGGTGTGGCCGGCTACGGGCATAGCCATAGCTCTGGTTCTATGGTTCGGCTACCGCGCTTTGCCCGGAGTCTTAATCAGGCGCGCTGATCGCCAACTATACGTTGACCGACGTTTCGCTGCTTGACGGCGTCGGGAATTGCCGTTGGGCAACACGTCTGGAAGGCGTTCACTGCGGTTTACCTGCTGCACCGCTACTGTGCGACATCGGAATCCCTTCCACCGCGCGATCGATGTTACTGAAGTTTGTTGCCTATGCGGCAATTCTCAGCACCGCCATCGCGGCGACGATCGGCAACCTCACGTTGTGCCTCAGCGGTAATGAGCAATGGGCTAGCCTTCGGCCGGCTCTGGTTTACCTGGTGGTTGGGCGATGCGGTCGGCGCCCTGGTGGTCACTCCCTTAATCCTCAGCTGGCTGGAGAAGCCGCTCGAGCGTTGGCAGGGCCTGCGCTTGATCGAAGCACTCGCTGCTCCTGGTTCTGTTATCAGCTGCTGGCGGCAACGATTTACACGAACCTGGTCTTTGGCTACGAACTCGGCGCGGCTCTGGGGTCACATCGCGATACCCGCTGTTGCTCTGGGCGGCATTTCGCTTTGGACCGCGCGGCGTGTCAGACGGCTAATCGCGTCGTTGTCCGGCGATCGCGATCTGGGGCACGATTCACGGCACTGGTCCATTCGCCAGATCCTCGTCGGCGAAGGAGGACTACTCTACCTGCAGGCCTACGTCGCGGACTTCGCGGTCACCACTCTCGCTTTGGCGGCGATCGTCACCGAGCGGCAGGCAAGCACAAAAAAACCTTAGCGGCGGCCTGGCAGTCACGCGGATTCTGACAGAAGTCGCCCGCGCTGATTGACGCCCTGCCGCGAGATCATTCAACGAATTTGCGCCACGTTCGGATGGCAGAGTCGGCGCGATGTGGCGATCTGAATGCCGAGGCTGATCGCTTGCATTGTTTGCAGGTGTGGCCTTCGCAAGGTGCCCGCAGCAAATTCGAACTGGCTTGTTACCAGATGCAATTCGAGAAAGGGATTGGCCTGCCGGGTCGTGTCTGGAGCCAGCTCACGGCCGGCCTGGATTCCCGATGTCACGCAGGACGATAACTTTCCTCGCGCCGCACAGCGCCGCGGCTGAAGATCTGCACGCAGCTTTTGCGTTTCCGATTCTCTCGGGCGAAAAACTTCTGGGCGTAATGGAGTTTTTCAGTCCCGAGATTCGCGACCTGGACGACGCCATGCTCTCGACTTTCAGCGGCATCGGCAGTCAGATCGGACAGTTCATTGAACGAAAGCAGGCTGAAGAGGCGATGGAGTTAGCCAGTCTGCTTCCCAAAGAGAATCCTTATCCGGTGATTCGTCTGCTCGAAGGCAGGATCTCTGAGTTACGTGAATCCAGCCGGCCGCGAGTTGCTGGCTGACTGGAATCTGGATCTGGGCGATCCGGCGCCGCCGAAACTCGTCGAGGTGGCTGAGGCTACGCTTGGCCGATGGCGAACAAGCGCGATGTCGAAATATCGATTGGTGAAGAGACGTACCTGATCAATTTGGCCCCGGTGCCACAGGCCAAGTATGTAAACCTCTACTTCAGCAATATTACGGATCGGATGCGCACCGAAGAGGCCCTGGTGCAGAACCAGGAATGGTTGCGTCTCGACCATGGCGGGCAGCCGCATGGGCACCTGGACCCGTGACCTGGATGAAACCAAATCGCGTGGTTTGGTCGCCCGAGCTGGAACAGATTTTTGGTCTGGATCCGGGAGAGTTTTCGCAGCGGGAAGAGGACTTCTTTGAACTTATCCATCCGGAAGACCGCGAAATTGTGCGCGACGCGGTAATGAGCGCGATTGAAACCGCAACGCGATTACGAAGTTGAATTTCGCTACCGCCGCAAAGACGGTATCGGAAAGGTGGATGCTCGGGCGCGGTCGAGGGTTCTACGACGACAGCGGGAAACCTCATCGGCTGGCGGGACTGGGACTCGATATCACCGAGCGCAAACAGGCTGAAATGGCGTCCAAACGCCTGGCCGCCATCGTCGAATCCAGTGACGACGCGATTGTCGGCAAGGATCTCAACGGCGTGATCACCAGCTGGAACTCGGGCGCCGAGACGATTGTTCGGCTACACCGCTGAAGAAATGATCGGGACGGAGATTTCGCGGCTCATTCCGCCTGAGCGACCAGACGAGGAACCGGCGATTCTGGCAAGGTTGAAGCGCGGCGAGTTTATCGATCACTACGAGACCGTGCGCCTGACCAGGGATGGAAACCGGATCAATGTATCGCTGACAGTCTCTCCAATCATCGACGCCAGCGGCAAAGTTATCGGGGCTTCGAAGATCGCGCGAGACATCACCCAAAAGAAGCGTGCTGAGCAGGAGCGCGAAGAACTGCTGGCCCGCGAACACGCCGCGCGCGCTGAAGCCGAAGCCGCAAACCGCGATCAAGGACGAGTTTCTGGCGACGCTTTCGCACGAGTTGCGCACGCCGCTGACGGCCATGCTCGGGTTGGTTGACGATGTTGCGCGAGTGGGCGGTTGGATGAAGAAACGTCGAAACACGCGCTCGACACGGTGGAACGCAACGCGCGGGCGCAGGCCCAGTTGATCGAAGATCTGGTCGATGTGTCGCGGATTGCCGGAGGGAAGCTGCAACTTGACGTGCAAGCCGGTAGATCTGTCGGCATTAATCTATGCAGCAGTCGATATCGTGCGCCCAGCCGCCAATGCTCGCGGTGTTTTGCTCGAGATTTCGGTCGAGCCCGGCCGTTGGCCCGGCGGCCGGCGACGACTCCGCGCGATTGCAGCAGATAATCTGGAATTTGCTCTCTAACGCCGTCAAGTTCACGTCTCGGGACGGCTATGTTTACGTCAAGCTTCGTCGCGTCGAATCAGTTTGCGGAAGTGGAAGTTCGCGATACGGGCATCGGCATCGATGCTGATTTTCTGCCCTGGGTTTTGAAAGATTCCGTCAGGCCAGAGTCATCGGTGACCAGATCACATCGAGGCATGGGACTTGGGTTTGGCGATCGTCCGCCACCTGACCGAACTGCACGGGGGAACGGTCACTGCTCCACAGCGACGGTGAAGGACCACGGCGCGACCTTCACGATCCGAGTGCCGTTGGCCGCAGATCGCGGCGCCGCTGACGACAACCGCGATGCGGAGACGTCTCAGGAGTCCAGCCAGACGCTGACCGGGCTGCGAGTCTTGCTGGTTGAAGATGAGCCTGACGCTCGCGAGCTTCTGGCGCTGACTCTAAGGGTTTCCGGCGCCAGCGTGTACGCGGTGGAATCTGTACGCGAGGCCTTGAGGCACCTTAACGTCGTTCAAACCGGATGTTCTGCTCAGCGACATCGGGCTGCCGGTCGAAAGCGGCTACGATCTAATTCGCCAGGTGCGGGCGCTGCCAATCAATCTCCACAAGATTCCGGCCGTCGCGTTGACGGCCTTTGCCACCGAAAAAGACCGCCAGTTGGCGTTAGCCGCCGGCTTTCAGGTTCATCTCAGCCAAACCCGTCGAGGCGCGAGACGCTGATCGAGGCGATTGAAAAGCTGGTTAATGGCAAAGCCCCCACAAACGCATGACTAACTCAAAGGCTAAAGACTCAGGCCGCTGCCGCTGGGCCAAGACTGATTTGTCGATTTCTTATCATGATCGTGAATGGGGCGTGCCCGTGCATGACGAGCGCACGCTGTTTGAATTCCTGATCCTCGAAGGCGCACAGGCGGGTTTGAGTTGGGAGACGATCTTGCGAAAGCGCGAAAACTACCGGGAGGCCTTCGACAACTTCGATCCCGCAAAGGTCGCGAGAATACGACCAGCGCAGGATTGCCAGGTTGCTGAATAACGAAGGAATCATTCGCAATCGCCTAAAAGTCAACGCAGCAGTTCAGAATGCGCGGGCTTTTCTGGCGGTGCAAAAAGAGTTCGGCAGCTTTGATAAATTTGTCTGGAGTTTTGTAAATGGTGCGCCGCTGCGGCAAAGCGAGGCGCCCCGGTTCCAGTCACAACCGCGATTTCAGATGCGTTGAGTGGCGATCTGAAGGGACGCGGGTTCAAATTTGTGGGCTCGACGATCTGCTATTCGTTCATGCAGGCGGTGGGCATGGTCAACGATCACGATCTAACGTGTTTTAGATATCGGGAAGTTTCTACGAGCAAAGGACAAGCTTCGCCATCCGAACGCGAAACATGATTAACCTGCCAAATGATTTTGACTTTATTGATTTTCATTCAGTGGAATAAGACAGAAAGTAAGAATATTCGAAGCGTTCTGCGCGCAAGATAACGGCTGGATCGCTACTGCTTCTGCACTCAGAAAGAAAACACATCCATCAATCGAAAAATAAAACACATAAAAAATTGCTTCTGAAAATGGTTTTAGGTATAAACACTCCCGTCACGAGGATTACGGTTCTTGAGACCAACGAAGGGACGGCGAACGGAGTCGTGAGGCTCTGGGAGAGAGCAAAGGCAGAGCGGTTTGCAGTTGCTAGTGACGCCCTTAGTTGAAGCCGAAAGGCTTGCCAGGAAGGCCGAAAGGTTTTCTGAGCGCCCGGATAAAAACGGGTAGCAACCACGAGAAGGACCCGCTAGTGGTGAGCAAAGTCGCTCAGACGAAAGTTGAGCCTCGTTGCCGGGGACGTAACCGGCGGTGGAGGACAGCCACCTAAAAAGACCTATTGGCACCATGTTCCGCAAGGAATGTGAGATTAGTGGAAACAGATTTTGCGGCCCGCAAGGAAGCGAGATTAACTGAAGCAAGTCGTGTGCTGACCGGGAAGCGTCGACCGCCGATGGCTTGTCGGAATACAAATTGGCAGCTTGTTCTAGACGTAGGCAAGTTGCCATCTTACGAACCGCTTCGGCGGTTCATAAGATCAGAGATTGCGCTGCTCAGCAGCTTCGGTTGAGAGCAGCGCGATTTCTTTTTGGGAATAAGCCGTTCGCATACAGCTTGAAAGAAGCGGGCTTCTGATCTCGTCGCCGGCTTGAATCTCGCCTCACCAGTCACCAAAATCTTGGTGGCGCCCCAATTCGAATAACTTTTCTCTAGCCCAGGCGTTTTACGCCTGGGAACGAAGAGGGTTAGTTTTGCAAGCCCCATTAATGGGGCTTTCGTCTCGCCTCCCGTTTCTTACCCAGGCGTAAACGCCTGGGCTGCAGAAAATCCACGATGAAAATTACTCACCTCCAAAACTTTACAATTTTTGACACGATCACCGGGTAAGTTGACTGGCTTTTCGGTGTTTACGCTGATAGAGTTCCGCCCCCGGATGTCATCCACAACTTTTTGAGAGGCGGCTTACCGCCTGAGTCGGGCGTAGTGTCCGGCGCGAGCGCAGAAACCTGAAATAAGGAGATTGTGTAATGAGCGAAACGGCAACACAAACCCAAACGGAGCACGCACCAGGAAGTTTTTGTTGGATCGAACTGGCCACGACCGACGGTCCGGGCGCGAAAAATTCTATGCCGAGCTTTTCGGATGGGAAGCACAGGATAATCCAATCGGGCCGGATATGGTCTACACAATGCTGAAACTTGGCGGCAAAGATGTAGCCGCGCTTTACCAGAAGGGACCAGAGATGCAAGCGGTGCCAACGCATTGGGCATCTTATGTCTCGGTCACAAGCGCCGACGAGGCAGCTGCCAAAGCCAAAGCTTTGGGTGGTACTGTCGTTCAGGAACCGTTTGACGTCAGCGGAACATGGACGCATGGCGGTGATCGCTGACCCAACCGGCGCGACCTTCTGCGTTTGGCAGCCCAAACAACATAAAGGCATCGGCGTCAAAGGCGAGACAAACTCGCTTTGCTGGAACGAACTGTTGACCAACGACACCGAAAAGGCGATCGATTTCTATACGAAGCTCTTTGGTTGGCAGACCAAGACCGATAGCGGCGGCGGGACGCCTTACACCGAGATCATCAATGGCGCAGATCACATCGGCGGGATAATGCAGATTCAACCGCAGATGGGGCCAATGCCGCCAAACTGGGGAATTTATATTGCCGTCGCCGACTGTGATGGGACGGCACAAAAAGCCACGTCCCTGGGCGGTCGGCAATATGTTCCGCCAACGGATATTCCGAAAGTGGGTCGATTCGCGGTGTTGAGCGATCCACAGGGCGCCGCGTTCAATATCATCAAACTGAACCTGGAGCACCACGAAAACAAATAGAGATAGCGGGCGAGAATGTCGGTGGCGGTGTAGCCCTCCGGGATGCCCGACGTGCAAGCCCGCGCCGGACGGGTAGGGGAACATGTCGAGGATGTAAAACTTGGACGGGGCAACTGCGTTGGCGGCCACCTATGCCAGGACAGAAGATCCTGGCGCCGTGGCGGTGGCGAACGGGTGATCTCGCAGGGATTTCATCCACCGGGATTGAAGGCGCGGAACGCCCTGTTGCTCTTCGCTCCCAGGTCTTGTTGCCACTTGGGTTCGATCAGATGAAACGGATATTGTCTGCGACTGCTGGCCATAGAGCCGCAGATAATTGCGTAATCGCAAGGGCTCGGGCAATGGTGGAGTTGGTGGGAGCCTTCGTTATCTTCAAGCATCTCAACAACATGCGTCGCAAATTCGAACAGCTTGTTTCCAAAACATGAAACAGCAACTGGGCTCTCTTTTGGAAAAAGCATCATCATACTTGGCGTGACGGCAGCCTGCAGTTTGACGGGGATTACCTGGGCAGCCGATTTTACCGTTACCTCGCCCGGCTTCTTTTTCATTTTCAACAATACGGGGGCAGGAAATCCGACGATTGCGTTACAGCGAGGCAAGACTTATGCCTGACCTTAGCACTACACCAGGTTTCACCCATTTGCTATCGGCACGTCGGTGTTCTGGATACCTACCGCCGGGTGTCAGCGGGAACAACGACCAAAGTTCGGAACGATCACGTTTGCGGTGATCAGTTGCTCCCCAGTGCGTGTATTACTGCGGCGTTCACGGGTTCCGGTGGCCCGATTGTGATGTAGTGGATGCGCCGCCACCGATCGCGATTACGATTGTGAACTTGAAGGTGGATAGGTAATCCACGGTGACCTCGACCCTGGCAGCGACGACGAACGGGTTTTACACTTGTCCCCGAGTTCACCACGAATTTGTTTTCCACAAACTGGTTCGCCCTGACCGTGCAGACCAACCGGTTCACCCGAATGGAACCCAACGAAGCCATTTGTGGTCGGCCGCAAAAAACAATCCGGTGTTCATTCGCATCGGGCGCAGAAGGCTAGCGAATCCGATGCGATCGTGGGGCGCCCACAAGACTTGAGAGGTTTGTTGTTTGCAAACGCGACCCCAGGAAATTGTGCGACGCGACCACTGTGGCGGGCGTGAATGGGCTATGGCCTCATGCCAGGGACGTTTTCAGAATTGGGAGTTCCGCCCGCTTCGCAGAATTTGATGACGGAATACTTGGCCACAAAGATTCTCTGACCGTCAGCTTGTTCGAGTTCGAAGAAATCGGCCAGCCTGTCTAGATTCTCAGTAAGGAGTCGGCGTACTCCTTTTTTGAAGGCGCGTTGTGATAAACCACGACATCTTGGTTTCGTTCGGAGCAATACACGTCGTAGCGCTTCGTGACATCAATCAACTTCGATCTGAGACTTAAAGGGAGGTTGCGCTGGCGTGGAATTCGACTTTCAGGCGGTGGACAGTTGCTTCTTCCTCCGACGCAGTGATTTGGTTTCCTCGACGCTCGGCAGGTAATTTGGGTCTAGTTCCTTCAATATCTCCCGTCGTGTCTTTTCAATATCCACTCTACCCAAATTCACCAAGACTCGTGCGGCTACACCGTCGCCTTCGCGCAGCAGGCCGAGGAGAATGTGCTCGGTGCCGAGGTAAGTATGATTGAGGTGCGCTTCTTTCTTTGTTCGCCAGTGCCAGCTTTCTTCACGCGCGGTGTGTAGGGAATGTTGCCAATCAGCTTCTGGTCGGCCCAGTGCCAACCTGCTTCTCGACTTCCATTCAGACGGTTTCAAGATCGAGGCCCATCTTTTGAACGTTCACCGCTGCATACCTGGCCCAAGGCGATCAAGCCGAGCAGCAGGTGTTCGGTGCCCGACAAAGTTGTGGTGGAAACGGTCGGCTTCTTTGCGAGATAAGCGCCAGAGCTTGTTGGTGAACGCACGCGGAGTGTAGTTGTTGACAGTCTCCTCTGTGGGCGCTGTGCGGAACAGTTTTTACCTTTGGACCGGTTGATGGCGAATCGGCCGGTGACAGCAGGGTGTCACCGGTTCACTGAACGCCTTCCAGATTTTCTTCAGCCAGTTCATGGTGGCGCAGCTCTTTCATTTTGTGTCGACGGTTTCTCTTCAAGACACGATGTCGCTCGCCTGAACGGCTTCCGGTTCCCTTTTTCCGTTTTGATGGTGATGGAAGGCCCGATGACGGTGGACGTGCGGCCGACAATCACACGGCCATCATGAGCGTGAAGCGCGTGGGGCGATCCCTTCAGTTTCCAGGGTTATCAAACGCCGACCACGATTGCGGCACGGTTTTCTTCCCGTCGCAAATGGGGCAGGTAATCTGACCCGAGCCTTGGCAAGTCTTGCACTGGACCTTGGTCGATCCATTGCATGTCGGGCATTTGCCAACGTTAACGGCCTCGCCATTTTTCATCTGCACCAGCTCGCCTGCGTGGTTCTGATTCCAAGCTTTGAAGGCATCTGCCGTCGCGCGTGGGAATTTCTTCCACAAATCCGTCGGCGGATGGCCGGCGACGTTCATGTGCGCCCGCGTGCCGTCGTTGGAGTTTCAGGCAGGGCGCGGGACAATTCGCCTGGCCGCCCACGCAACTGGGCACGCTGCACTTGGATTTGCCCGTGCCTTTGCACTGGAAACAGGGCTGCGTTTTTCCGCGGCCCCTTCGTCGCCGAGTTGGTCGATAATTGCGCGCGCTGGCTGCGCCGAGATCAACAACAGGACGACGGAAGCGAGAAGCGCAGAGAAGGTTTTCATAGCATCAGTTCACTGATTCACGGATAATGCAACCTCCGGATTCATGCACGCGAAATCGCGCTCAGAGCTATCGGTAAGCAGTGGCAGTTACTGGTTGAAACCGGAGAGGTCTATGGCAGCTTTGCGCCTGAATATTATGAAACTCCCCTTACGCATGATGTTCGTTTCCGTTTTGACTCTCGTCACCGTTCGCAGCGCTTTCGCCCAAGGCAGTCTTACTCCACCAGGCGCGCGCCGGCATACGACGATGAAAACACTCGATCCAGATCAGGCGAGCCGGAAAACCGATCCTCCGGTTTCCTTGTTTGGCATTTATGCGCCAGGGCATATTACCTCACCACCAATCTTATCAGTATAGCCTTCGATGGTATCCAGATTTATGTAGTGACGTGGTTCTGGATCTGAATGGGTTTACAGTGACCAGCTTGAGCAATTCCCTTTATGGCGTCTATGTAACGACCACTTGCGCAATATTTGTAATTCCGCAGTGGAACGTTCCGCAATTGGAGTGGTGGGATTGCGGCGTTTACCGGTCGGGCCTGCAAGGTTTCGGACGTGCGAGTGGTGCGGTGTGGTTATCCCGGCATCAACGTCGGCCCGGGTTCCAACGATTGAACATTGCAGGGCGTTGATGGCGTCAGTGGAGATCCTGGGGAGGACGGCACGCGCATCACAGATTGTCTTTCCATCTCGAACCAGTTCGACGGCATTAGTTCGTTTTTGAAATCCATCGTCGAGCGTTGCACGGCCAAGAACAATGGTGGCAATGGCATCGTGGTTGGGCCGTCCGGTGTCGTTGCGGATTGTCTGACCGGGGTAATGGCAGCGGCATTTCCACCGGCGAAGGTTACCTGGTGCGAAATTGCAATGCCTTTGGCAACAACGGCGCCCGGGATCTATCTTGGGTTCAATTCACGGGTGCTCGATTCGCAGTGCGTGAGCAACGGTAACGTCGGGTGTTCCTGCCGAAGGTTGCGTTGCGGAGCGCTGCGCAGCCGCGTTCTGTGGCGATCGGGTTTCTATGCGCAGGACAACACCACCGTGAAGGATTGCGTCGCCCTGGCGGGATGTGGCGGCGACGGCATCACGCTGGTGTCCGGCAACACCAGCATCTTTAACTCGAACACGCGCAGTAACGTCGGTTACGGCGTCAGCGAACGTGGACGGGGCGTTGTTTCGGGTAATGTGATCAGAAACAACCGCGACGGCGGCGTGACGGCGGTCAGCTACTCGGTGATCAGGGAACACCATTCGCAGCAATGGTGTTGCTTCAATCTTCGGTGGGATCCTGGCTGACCGGGCGTGGCAAATCAAATCGAGAACCAACACATGCATCAGCAGCACCGGCTACGGCATCTTCGCCAATTTTGCCGCCAACACCAACAATCTCATCGTTCACCAATAGCGCGACTGGCAACAGCAGTGGCAACTATGTTTTCAACGTGACCAACCATTTCGTGGTGTCAGTGGGGTAACCTCGCCGCAACACCAACCCGAACGTCAACTTCTCGTTTTGAAGGCGACTGATTTCATGCGCTGGCTCTGCCGCGACTGTTTGCGCTGTTGGCCTGGTTTCACAAACGCTGGCGGCCAGCACCATAACGGCGACCAACAAGTTCGCTTGGGGCGGTAACCTCGGCTGGCTCGATTGGCGCGGCGACACCAATAACGGCGCGGTCATCCGGGAGATTATGTTTGTTCGGGCTCATTTACGCCGCGAACGCCGGCTGGATCAATCTCAGTAACGGTTCGCCAACTAACGGCATCCGGTATCAGAATCTTGGGCTCGGAGATTTCGGCGTCAACCACGACGGACAGGGCAATCTGCGCGGTTATTGCCTACGGCGCGAATATCGGTTGGATCAACTTTGAGAGCAACGGCGCACCGCACCTCAATTTGAGCAACGGCCGATTCAGCGGTTATGTTTACAGCGCCAACTGCGGCTTTCTGGATTTCCCTTAGCCAATGTCGTGGCCTTGTTCAGACCGCCACGATTACACCCGGGGCGGACACCGATAACGACGGCATGGCTGATGCCTGGGAACGTAATTATTTCGGAGCCTGCGGCGGGTGCGGGCACCCGACAACGACGGGTTCTCAATCTTCAGGAATATCTCGCCGCCAACCCGAATGATACCGATGACAAGCTCCTGATCACGTCCAGAAAGCTTCGGCTCGAGCGCGCCCGCTGCGACGTTGACCTGGAAAAGTTCGCCCAGTAGAAACCTACTATCGATTCGAAGACGCCTCTGATCTTTCCGCCAGTGGCTGGTTTGAGCAAGTTGGGCTGAGCGATTTCTCCGACCGGCGGTGCGAGCACGACGCGCAACTTCAGTGCGTGATACCAACGCGCAACGTCGCGCTTCTATCGTGTTCGAGCACTTCTCGTCCACTCTCGCCTTGAATCCAATCACCGCTTGGAATCGGTTGCTTGGGTCTGAATCGCAGTTCTTTTCCCCTTCGCCAACTCGTGATACTGAATGAAATAGCCAGCCACCTTTCGGCCATCGTAGGTGATTTCAGTTATCTTCAGAGCCGGAATTCTTTTTGGTGATCGTGAGGTCTTGTCGCCTAACTTCATTTTGACTTCGTCGAAAATCGGCACGGACACGATGTAATCTTCATCCGCCGGAGAGTAGGGATAAATACCGATGGCGGCGCAATACGTAGGACGACATTTCACCGGCATCGTCCATCCCGCACAACGTCAGGCCGTCGTCCATGCCATAGAACCGTTGCATGATCTCATTCAAGATCGCCTGGGATTTTTCCGGTTTGCCGACCCAATAATAGAGATACGGATAACCATGGTCCGGCTGGTTGCCGTGACAGTATTGACCGATGAAGCTGTTGATGTTCATCGCAATGTGCTTTGGATTCCACGGAATGGAAAAGAGCTTGTCGAGCTGCTGCTCGAAAGCCGCCTTGCTTGGATAAAGTTTGATCAACCCTTCGGTATCATGTGGGGCGAAGAATGAGGACTGCCACGCGTTGCGCCTCGCGATACATGTATTCGTAGTAGGGAACTGCGGATCGAACGGCGTGACCCAGTCGCCGTTATCCAGTCGCCCGCGCATCAAGCCGGTGGAGGCGTCAAACTGGTTGGTGTAGTTGCCCGCGCGTTTCATCATCATCTCGTAAGTCTTCTCGTCTTTGAAGCTCCTTGGCCAGCAAGGCAATGGCGTAATCGTCGTAGGCATATTCCAGGGTCTTGGTGACACCGGCCTTGGCTTTGGTTTCGACATTGGGCTTTTCCAACTACAGGTGTGGAGACGTAACCTTTGGCGATGTATTCCGCGATGTGCGGTCTGCCTCTCCGGCTTTCGACCGTGGCATTTTTCATCAACAGATTATACGCGCGCTCTTGATGTCGTAACCGCGCGATGCCGCGCAGATACGTTCCGGCGATGAACGGCGCGCGCATGGTCGCCGTGGAAAAACGTGGGCATGAAGCCGGTGTGCTTCTCCGCGATCAATCAATGGATTGGATGACATCCTCCGTGACTTTGGGCGAGAGCATACCGAGCAAGACCAGCTTGTTCCGATAGTCGTCCCACAAGCGAGGAATGGTGTAGTACTCGAAATTCTTTTCGGACAACGTTGCCGGCTCTCATCAGTGAACTCGCCATTCACGTCACTGCGCAACACCGGCCAGAGAAGCGACCGATAGCAGGCAGGAATAGAACAATCCTTTCTGCCGCTCCTGTGCCGCCGGTGACCTGGATTTTGGACAGCAACGCCTCCCAGGTTTTGGTGGCGTCGTCTTCTGACCTGGGCGAAACTCTTTCCGCCAGTTCCTTTTCGAGATTCAGCTTGGCGTTCTCGCTGACTGAGTGAAAAGAGCCCGATCTTGATTTCCAAGCGGCTGGTTGCCATCGGCGAAGTTCACGACCGAGATGTCGTGCCGCTTGGCTTTGAGCGTGGCGATGTCCGCAATCTTGTGATTGGCCACGGCGTAGAAGAACACCTTGCCGCGCGTGTCCTGATAGCCTTTGAACGCATTTTCGCCGTCCTACTCAATCTTCAATCCGTTACGCGCTCGTTCGACACCGCGAGGTTCACCACCAGCTTCTTGGGTTGCCGCCGCTTTGTAAGTGTATTTGTGATAGCCGCAGTAGCGTCGTGGTCAGTTCCGCATTGATGCCGTAGCGCTCCAGCAAAACCTGATAGTAACCGGGCGAGGCCGACTCGTTCTTGTGTTAAACGGCGAAGCGAAATCGTTCGGATCAACTTCGCCGGTGACCGGCAGCAACGGAATATGGCAAAGATTCCAATGTCCCTTATTGGAATGCGTGAACGCGTAGATGTTCGTGTTCTCATACTCATAACCGACCCTCCCAAACTTGGTGATCGGGCTGAGCTGAACCATCGAGTTGGGAAGGAAGCGCCGGAACGTCAACCCGACCCACACCGCCACGGCGGCAGATCCGATATCGGCGACATTCGTCAACGGCATGCCGAAAGGGATTCACATACGACGTCAGCGGCTTTTCGGCGGCGAAAGAAACAGCCGCGATGGAAAGCAAAGCAAGGAAGGCAAAAACGCGTTTCATGTGCAATGAAGACTCTGGGGGAGTGGTAGCGGATTCAAATGGATTGTGAGCCCAAAATGCCAGGTTGTTCGTGACGCTAATCACGCCACACAGGGGGTGTTCTGCTGGAGCAATCGATCAGAGGGCTCGGCTGATTATTCCAAGTCGATCGTTTCAAAATTATGGTAATAATACCACAGCCCGGTAGAAACGAGTTCCCGTTGGCCGATTGTGGGTCACTGAAATAGAGCTGCGACGAGCCTAGAGTATTGGTTTGAAGTCGAAGCCAGTGCTGCAGATTAGTGCTGCTTTCAATCGCCACGGTTTGACCCGCCGTACTGAAAGGGTGAAGCCGAACTGCCCATTTCGTGAATCCTAAACGGCCGTCGCTCGTGTTAATTGAAAGCGGCAGTACGCTGCCCCGAATTAGCTAATCGTAGCAAAATCCCAATTACCAGCGGCGTCATGCGACAGGCCCGTCACCGTAAATCCACCAATGTCGTCCACCAATATCGCATTGGCTTCGTCTTGGAGGTTCGCCTGTCCATTGAACAGGTTCGTCCCGCAGCTTGCGACACCTGCGCTCGAGTACTTGACCGTCGCGTAATCAGCTGCCGTCGCTGCCAAACGAATATCCGTCACGTACGTTTCCGCCGCCATCCACCGCCAAAGGTTGGCTTGATCTTGGAGGTTTGCTGCCCCGTTAAATAGGTTGGTCCCACAATGGCATTCCTGTGCTCGAGTATTAGCTGATTGTTGCGAAGTCAGGTGGGGCTCGCAGTGTGAACACCCCGTCGCACATATGTTTCCGTCGCCATCTACTACCAGAGCCTTTTGGCGATTCGTTGCCATTCCCAGTTCCGCCGAAAAAGTTTGTCCATACCGGCACACCGGCACTCGTATACTTGATCGTTACGTAATCTCCCCGACCCTACGACCGTTTCCCCTAGTAACTCCGGTCACGTACGTCTCCGATGGTATCCAATGCAATAACGCTGCAGTACCCCGTGACTGAAAAGTTTGTCCTGGCATTAGTTACACGTTACGTTACGTTACTGTTGTTGAACACGTTACGTTACGTTATTTT
>ERZ1370068.9151-contig-795_pt1 | contig 34227 bp, 39 predicted proteins | sample MGYA00561227_ERZ1370068 | MGnify/ENA primary metagenome ERZ1370068 (study PRJEB38410, sample SAMEA6850437) | metagenome | study: Metagenomic assessment of the ecological functions of the soil: analysis of the soil microbiota associated with the...
TCACGCTGCCCACGGAAACTCCGGCCTCCACAGTCGAGTGGCGGCCGAAGTTATCCGTGTGCAGTGCTGTGTCAAGCGCCTCTGTACGCGCGACGCAGCCCACGCTGCGCGTCCGAGGACGCGCGCACACGACCGAGGAAACGGTTGATCGCATGGTTGCGAGGCAGGAAGCGGACCGGAGGCCGGCGTCGGATGCCGAGCTCCCCGAGCCGGCGCTGCACCGCGTTGTTCTCGGGATCGACCATCAAGCCGCGGCGCAGGGAACCGGATCGCGTCGGCCTTGAAGTCGAACGCGAGATAGATCCGCGCCAGGTTCAGGATACAGGTCGGGTGTTGTAGAACTCCTGGCGCACCGCCGCGCGGGCCAGCTCGACCGCGCCCAGGAACTGCCCGCGCACGAGCGCGAGCGCCAGCGCGTACAGAGGAACGGAAACGCGCGTTCTGAGGATCGATCAGATAGGCGCGGCTCAGGTGCTCGAAGCCCTCGTGACCGTGGCCCGCCTCGAGCAGCGCCAGCCTCGGCGGTGGTACTCCTCGGGCGTGAACTCGCCGTTGGGTTGCTGAGAAGTTGCCATCGACTCCCTTCCATCCCCTCGCGGGCCCTTATCGGCCGAAGTTCGCCGGGGATAAGTGGGGTCGATCCCCTTCTGCTGCTCAATCAGCGACCGGCAACCGCGCGATGAACTCGACGCGTCCGGGCTCGGGAAGCTCCGCCCAGACCCGGCCGCCGTGCAGATCGACGATCGCGCGGACCGGGTTGAGGCCCAGCCCGACACCGCCGGTACTTGCGCGAGTACGAACCGTCGCGCTGGACGAAGCGCGCGAAGATCCGCTCGAGGTCGTTCGGCTCGAGCTCCTTGGACGGGGTTGGCGACACGCAACTCGACGGGCAGCTTCGGCGGGATCGGCCTCGGGCGCGCGCGCGGATCCGAACGCCGATGCAAGCGCCCCGGGATGCTGAACTTGGCGGCGTTCTCGAGCAGGTTGAGCACCACCTGTTTGATGCGGTCGGGGTCGACCGACACCTGCGGGAGCTCAGGGATCGAGCGCGACCTCGATGTCGAGTCCGCCTCGTCGAGGTCGGGGCTTCAGGATCTGCGGGCACTCGTCCACGATCGCGTTCAGCGCGACCCGCTTCTTGGCGAGCGCGGCGCCACCCGCCTCGAGGTTCCGAGAGCTCCAGCAGGCCGTGGATCATCGTCGCTCATCACGCACGGCTTCGCGCTCGACCAGGCCGAGGAACTCGACCCGCTGCTCCGCGCCCAGGCGCGCGCGCCCCGGCGAACTCCGCCGCCACGTCCGCGCGCAGCAGCTTGGCGAAGCCCTTGATGGAGGTGAGCGGGGTGGTGAGCTCGTGGCTCACGTTCGCCAGGAACTCGGACTTCAGCCGGTCGGCGTCCGCGATCTTCTCGTTCTGCGCGCGCAGCTGCTCATTGCGCCGCGCCAGCTCGCGCTCGAAGCACGAGTCGGCTCGGTGATGTCGCGCGCCACGCACACGATCGACTGGCCGCTCGCGGCCACGCCGCGCGGACACCTCGATCGTGGCCGGCCCGCGGCGGGTGCGGATCTCCAGCTGCAGCCCGCGCAGCGCAGCTCATCTCGTAGAGCCGAGGCAGGCGCTCGCGCACCGAGGAGAGCGACGACTCGACCAGGAGATCGCCGGCGTAGCTGCCCTGCAGCTCGGAGAGCGACATGCCACTGCGAAACGCAGCGCCGCCTGGTTGGCGTCGAGCACGTGGAGGTCGCGGTCGAGCACCAGGATGATGTCCTCGAAGCGCTCTTCGATGAAGCGCCGCACCCCGTGCAATTCGCGCACGTCGGGAAGCGGGCCGGTGCGCACCGCCATCTCCCACAAGCGGCGTCGCTCGGACTCGCGGCCCTCGAGATCCGCCGCAAGCGAGGCTGGCCTCGCGCAGCATGCGCTCGTGCCGCAGCGGTCGCGAACCGGGATCCCACTCGAGCACCTCGAAGCGGCAGCGGTCGCCGCCGCGCGCCGCACACTCGACGTGGCGACGGCGACCTCTCGCCGCCCGCGCAGCACGCGAACAGCGAGCGGAGCGCGCCCAGGCGTGGACTCGCATTCGAGACCGCGTCTGGCGGGAAGCCGGGCACGTTGGACCAGACGAAGCTCGCTGTCGTCGCCGCCTGCGGCCGACGGTCACGGTGGAGTGGCGGTCGCATGAGCGCGCACCAGAGCAGGAGCTCCGCGAGCGGCACGCTCCCGGGTCCTGCGCCAGCTCGGCCAGCGCCTGGATCCACTGCTCGCTGCAGCGCCACGGCCGTTCGCCCGCGGTGTAGGCGTTCTCGCGCCGCTCCAGGGCCTCCAGCCAGTCGCTGCGCTGGACCCAGAGGGCACGCGTCGGGCGCGTTCGTCGTCGGGAACGACCGGCCAGGAAACGCCGCCGTCGGTCCCGACCGGCCTCAACGCTGCGCAGCGCCCGTTCGCTGACGGTGCCGCGCTCGGCGTCGATCGGTGCTCGATGATCTTCGAGGATGCGCCGCTTGTTCTCCTTTGCCGCTGGCGGCAGCGAGGATGGTGCGGATTGCGGAGGCGTGTCGCCACCCTTCCCGATCACCTTGCCCAGGTCCTCTTTGGCGACGTTCAGCTCGATCACGTGGCGCGTGGTTGCCCTGATTTCCGGTGATCTCCACCGCTTCGGGCTGGTCCACCAGCGCCTTCACGATCATCTCGACCAGTTCCTTCATGAGCCGAGTCCCTTCAGGGATTCCTCGAAGCGCCGGTGACGCTTTCGAGTGTCTCACCCCGCTTTCGAGGGGTCAACCGTTCGCGCGCCGATGCGTTCCAGGTACTTCCAGACGCACTCGCCGAGCACGTCGAGCTCCAGGTTGACCGCCTGGCCGGGAGCGAGTACATCCAGCGTGGTGACGACGCGCGCGTGTGGGGATCAGCGCCACCGCAGAAGCCGCGCTCGTCGGGCTCGACCACCGTCAGCGAGACACTCCTCGACCGCGACCGAGCCCTCGGGCACGAGCTGCAGCGCGAGCTCGCGGGCGCGCGTCGATGCGGACCAGCTGGTCGCGCGCCTTCCGCGCGCAGCTCCCGCACCGTGCCGGTGCCGTCGACGTGCGCCCCTGCACGATGTGGCCGTCGAGGCGGGGTCGGCCCGCATCGCCCGCTCGAGGTTCAGCGCGTCGCCGGCGCGGCGCGTGCCCAGCGACGTGCGCGCGCAGCGTCTCGGGCACCGCCTGGAACGCGAGCCTCTGCGCCGCGGACCGCGACCACCGTCAGGCAGCAGCCGCAGAGCGCCACGCTGTCGCCGATCCGGACCTCGCGCGCGATCTCGGCACCCGCCTCCACCTCGAGCTCCGAGGCGTTCGCCGGCGGCCTCGAGCTTCGCGCGATCCGTGCGACGCGCTCGACGATCCCCGTGAACACGGCTAGCGCGGCTTGAAGCGGAAGTTGTGCTGCGCCTCGATCCAGCGCGTGGTCATCGAGTGACTGCGCATCACGACGGAGTGCGTGAGCGCGCCCTCGCTGCACGAAAGCGCACGCCCTTCAGGAAATCGCCCTCGGTCACGCCGGTGCCCGCGAACAGGACGTCGCCGCGTGCGAGCTCCTCCAGCGTGAGCTTCGCGTTCACGTCCTTGATGCCCATCGCGCGCGCGCGGTCGGCCTCGCCCTGCGTTGCGCGGGCTGCAGGCGGCCCTGGATGTCGCCGCCCTGGCAGCGCAGCGCGGCCGCGCGCGATCACGCCCTCGGGCGCGCCGCCGGTGCCCATCAGCACGTCCACGCTGGTGCTCGCGGCTGCAGGTCGCGATCGCCGCCGAGACGTCGCCGTCCTTGATCAGCCGGATGCGCGCGCCCGCGCGCACCTCCTCGATCAGCTTCTCGTGGCGCGGCCGGTCGAGGATGACCACCGTCAGGTCCGTCGACGCGGCACCCCTTGGCCTTGCGCAGATGCTCTTCCAGGTTCTCGGGTCGGGCTCTTGTCGATGTCGATCGCGCCGCGCGCGATCGGGCCCGACCGCGATCTTGTCCATGTACGTGTCGGGCGCGTGCAGGAAGCCGCCGTCCTCCGCCGCCGCGATGACCGCGAGCGCGTTCGCGCCGCCCGTCGCGCAGGATCGTGGTGCCCTCGAGCGGGTCGAGCGCGATCTCGATCTTCGGGCCGTTGCCGCGTGCCGACCTTCTCGCCGATGTAGAGCATCGGCGCCTCGTCGCGCTCGCCCTCGCCGATCACGATCGGTGCCGTCGCATCTCGACCGTTGTTCAGCGCCGTGCGCATGGCGTCGACCGCGGCCTGGTCGGCGGCGATCTCGTCGCCGCGGCCCATCAGGCGCGCGCAGGCGAGCGCGGCGGCCTCGGTCACGCGGACGAGCTCGAGCGCGAGGTTTCGGTCCATGGCCATGGGGTCTCCCTCTCAGCTGCCGAAGCGCAAGTCGATCTGCCGGAAGATCTCGCTGCGCACGTCTTCGTAGCCGCGCGGGCAGCGGGATCGGCGGGTTGGCGAGTCGCGACTCGATGCCGTCCGAGCTGGCCTGGCGTGATAGCTGCGCTTGAAGTCGGTGAACTTGAGGCCGTGCGCGGTCGAGATCACGACGACGCCTGGTCCGCGCTTGATCTCGCCGCGCGCGACGCAGCTTCTGCAGCGCCGCCAGCGCGACGCCGGTGTGCGGGCAGTTGAACAGCCCGGTGCGGTCGGCGGCGCGCGACGGCCTCGGCGAGCTCGTCCTCGGTCGCCTGCTCGACGATGCCGTCGAAGCGGCGCATCGCGTCGATCGCCTTCTCGATCGAGACCGGGTTCCCGATCTGGATCGCGCGACGCGAGCGTCGGCTGCGCGCGTCATCGGCTCGAACGTCGCGAAGCCGCGCTGGTAGCGCGACGTAGAGCGGGTTGCGCGTTCGCGGCCTGCGCGCAGCACGATGCGCGGGCGGCGGTCGATCAGGCCGAGCTCGACCATCATGTCGAGGCCCTTGGCCCGAGCGCCGACACGTTGCCGAGGTTGCCGCCCGGGATCACGATCCAGTCCGGCACCTCCCAGTCGAACTGCTGCACGATCTCGATGCCGACGGTCTTCTGGCCCTCGATGCGCAGCGCTGTTCATCGAGTTCGCGAGGTAGATGCCGTCGCGCTCGGCGATCTTCTGCACGATCGCCATGCAGCCGTCGAAGTCGGTGTCGAGCGCGAGCACGATCGCGCCGTTGGCGACCGGCTGGATCAGCTGCGCGAGCGAGACCTTGCCGCGCGGCAGGAGCACGACCGCGGGGATGCCCGCGGCGGCGCGCGTAGGCGGCGAGCGCGGCCGAGGTGTCGCCGGTCGACGCGCAGGCGACCGCGCGGATCGTCTGCGCCGCGCGCGACGCATCTCGCTTCACCATCGACACGAGCACGGTCATGCCGAGGTCCTTGAAGCGAGCCGGTGTGCGAGTTGCCGCATTGCTTGACCCAGAGGTCCGTCGACGCCCGAGCTCGCTGGCCGTAGCGCTCGGCCCAGAACAGGTTGGTGTTGCCCTCGTACATCGAGACGACGTTGTCGTCGGTCGACGATCGGGCAGACGACCCTCCTTCTTGCCCCAGACGCCCGAGCCGTAGGGCCACTCGGTCGAGTGCGCGCGCGACTCGAAGATCTTCTTCCACTTCTGCGGCGGGTCGTCTTGCAGCCGCTCGAGGTCGTGCTGCGACCGTGAGCAGGCCGCTCGCAGTGCGGGCGGCTGTAGACGACCTCGGTCGAGCGCGCAGCGGCCCTCGCGGCCGCTTGGCGCGCTCGAACCAGGCGTCGTAGCTGCGGCTTGCGCGTCGGGGTCATGTCAGAGCTCCCGTTCGATGCGGATCGAGCCTGGGCCGGCGCGACGCACTTCGCGCAGGCGCGTCGATCTCGGCCGAGCGCCAGGTCGCAGGTCGGCCGTGCGCGCGCCTCGGATGCGTGAGCACGAGTCGGGCACCGGCGCCGCTCGACGCGTGGCGCTCCTCCTGGAGCACGACTGCGATGCTGATGCCGCGCTCGCCGAGCACGCCCGTGATCTTCGACCGAGCACGCCCGGCGAGTCGAGCGCGTCGAAGCGCAGGTAGAACTCGCCGCGCAGCTCGCCCGGCGGACACAGCACGGCGTCGCGCAGGCTCGGGCGTGCACGGCAGCGGCGGCACGCGGCCGTGACGCCGAGCCGGCGCGCGCGCGCGAGCTCCATCGAGGTCGGCGACGACCGCGCTCGCGGTGGGCAGCGCGCCCGCGCCCGCGCCGTAGTAAGAGGTGGGGCCGGACAGCTCGCCGCTGCACCTCGATCGCGTTCATCAGCGCCGTCCACGCCCGCGAGCAGCGCTCGTCGCGGGATCATGGTCGGGTGCACGCGCGCCTCGATCGCCGTGCTCGTCGCCGGCGCTTGGCGATGCGCGAGCAGCTTGATGCGGTAGCCGATCCGCGCGCGGCGAACTCGAAGTCGACCGGCACGATGCCGGCGGATGCCCTCGGTCGGGAATCGTCCTGGACGCGAGCTCGCGCGCCGAAGGCCATCGCCGACCAGGATCGCGAGCTTGTGCGCGGCGTCGACGCCGTCGACGTCGAAGCTCGGGTCGGCCTCGGCGTAGCCGAGCTCCTGCGCGCGCTTCAGCACGCGGCCTCGTACGGCTCGCCGTTCGCCTCCATCTCGGTGAGGATGTAGTTGCGTGGTGCCGTTCACGATGCCGTGCACGCGACTGGATCCGGTCGGCGCACGAGCCCTCGCGCAGCGCGCGCAGCACCGGGATGCGTGCCGCCGACGCTCGCCTCGAAGGCGATCGTCGACGCCCGCTTCGCGCCGCGGCGCCGAAGATCTCCGGGCCGTGCGTGGCGAGCAGCGCCTTGTTCGCGGTGACGACGTGCTTGCCCGCGCTCGATCGCGGCGAGCATCAGCGTCGCGCGCGACGCGCGTGCCGCCGATCAGCTCGACGACGAGGTCGATCGCCGGGTCGTCGACGAGCTCGCCGCGTCGGCGTCGACAGCCGGTACCGCGCCGACCGGCACGCCGCGGTCGCGCGCGAGGTCGATGTCGGCGATGCGCACGAGCTCGCAGCGGGAAGCCGAGCCGCTGCGTTACGATCGACCGTGGCGTTGCTGGCAACGCGCGCCACGCGACCGGTCCCGATCGTGCCGAAGCCGACCAGCCCGACGCCGCGAGCCGCCGCGCGCTCACGCCGATCGCGGAGCAGCTGTTCGGATGCGAGCGCACCGCCTGGCGGATGCGGTGCGTGTTCTCGACCAGCGCGAAGCGCACGAAGCCCTTCGCCGTCTCGGTCCGAAGCCGACGCCCGGGCGCGACCGCGACCTTGCGCCTTCGCGAGCAGGCGCTTCGAGAACTCGAGCGAGCCGAGGCTGCGCGAAGCGCTCCGGGACCGGCGCCCAGACGAACATGGTCCCGAGCGGCTTCTCGATCTTCCAGGCGTCGCCTGCGCCGAGCCCGTCGATCAGCGCGTTCGCGCCGCTGCCGGTAGTCCTCGACGATCTCGCGCCACGAAGTCCTGCGGGCCGCGCAGCGCGACGATCGTCGCCGATCTGGATCGGCTGGAACATGCCGTAGTCGAGGTAGCTCTTGACGCGCCCGAGCGCGCGGATCATACTCGCGGTTGCCGGCCGCGAAGCCGACCCGCCAGCCCGCCATCGAGTGACGACTTCGAGAGCGAGGTGAACTCGATCGCGACGTCGCAGCGCGCCCGGCACCTGCGAGGATGCTCGGCGGCACGTAGCCGTCGAAGCAGATCTCGGCGTACGCGAAGTCGTGCACGCACGATCAGGTCGTTGCTCGCGGCAGAAGTCGACGAGCTTCGCCAGGATACGCGAGGTCGACGCGTGCGGTGGTCGGGTTGTGCGGGAACGAGCACGATCAGCATCTTCGGCTTCGGCCAGCTGCGCCTGCGATCGCCTCGTCGAGGTTCGCGACCAGGCCGTCGAGCGGGTGCAGCGGCACGCGGCGCAGGTCGCCGCCCGCGATGATCACCGAGTAGCTGGTGGATCGGGTAGCACGGGTCCGGACACAGCACGATGTCGCCGCGGCCCGACCGTCACCAGCACGAAGTGCGAGAGGCCCTCCTTCGCGCCGATCGTCGGCGATCGCCTCGGTCTCGGGGTCGAGCGTCGACGCGCGTGGCGGCGCTGGTACCAGCGCGCCATCGCCGCGCGCAGGTTCGGGCAGCCCGCGCGACGCCGAGTAGCGGTGGTTCTGCGCGGGTCGCGCGCCGCCTCGCACGAGCTTCTCGACACGTGCGGCGGCGTCGCGATGGTTGGGATTGCCGAAGCCGAGGTCGACGACGTTCTTCGCCGGCCCGCCGCGCGCGCGCCTTCAGATCGATTCACGATCGCGAGCACATGCACGGGGGCAAGCCGCGGTCCAGCTTGTCGAACTTCGCCATCAGGGGCCTCGGAGGGAGAGGAGGTCGAGCGCCGTATCGGCGTGGGAAGGAGCTGCGCACGAGCGGTCCGCTCTCGACGCGGCGGAGCTCGAGCGCGCGCGCCTCGTCCCCGAGCTCGGCGAACTCCGACCGGCTCGAGGTAGCGGCCACCGGCCAGTGTCGCAGCGTCGGGCGCCAGATACTGGCCGAGCGTGAGACAGTCGACGCCCGCGCCGCGCAGATCGCGAGAGGCCGCGACATCCTCGCGCGTCTCGCCCAGGCCGAGCATGAGCCCCGACTTGGTGAGACAGGCCGGCGGCGCCTTCACGCGCGAGCAGCGCGAGCGCGACGCTCGCTAGCGCGCGCCGATCCGCACCTCGCGGTACAGCCGCGGCACCGTCTCGAGGTTGTGGTTGTAGACCTCGGGCCCGGCGTCCGCGACCCGGTCGATGCAGTCGCCGTCGCCGCGGAAGTCGGGAGTGAGGACCTCGACCGTCGCCTCCGGTGCGTGCGCGCCGCAGCGCGGCGATCGTCGCGCGCGAACTGCGTCGAGCCCTGGTCCGGGAGATCGTCGCGGTTCACGCTCGTCAGACACCACGTGGTCGTAGCCCGAGCTCGCGCGCTGCCGCAGCACCTGCTCGGGCTCATCGGGGATCGACAGGCCGGCCGAGCCCGGTCGCGACATGACAGAAGCGACAAGCGCGCGTGCACACGTCGCCGAGCACGCATGAACGTGACCGTGCCGCGCCGAAGCACTCGGAAGGTTCGGGCAGCGCGCTTCCTCGCATACCGAGTGGAGTCCGCGCCGGCGCAGCATCCGCTTCATCTCGAGCACGGCGGGACCCGGCCGGGCGGGGCTCTTGCAGTGCTCCGGCAGGCGACGCACGCGGGTCGCGGAAAAATCGCGGAGGTCCGCGCCCTGTACAGCGGAATCGGGCATGGGAGCGCCAGGATATTCGAGTGGGGTCGGGGGTGCCACACGCCTGCCATCGCCGCCGTGGCCGGCGGGCGGCGCGCCGCTCGCTGTCGCGCGGGTGGAGTCGGCTCGAGCGACGCCCCCAAGGGGCCCGCGCTAAAACGCTCGCTTGCGCGCCGCCCCCGCCCGCAGCTTCGCTTCGCCGGACGTCGCTCACCTTGGTTGGTGGGTTCAGGAGGCGGCTAGCTCGGAGTGCTCCCCAGCGGCGGGCTACGGCGGCAGCCAGGCCGGGCTGGCTCGAGCTCGGTCGCGGCGCAAGAGCTCTTCGGCGGCTCGGCGGACTGGCGGCTAGGTACTCGCCGTGGCGGACCAGGTCGGCGAGGCGGAGCTCGGGGAGGTGACCGGCCTGGCGCGGTGCCGAGCCACTCGCCCGCGCCGCGGATGCGCAGGTCCGCTTCGGCGATGCTCGAAGCCGCTCTCGGTGCGCTCGAGGAGCGCCAGGCGCTCGACGCCTTCGGGGGTGTGGTCGGGTCGCCGATGAAGAGCGCGCGACCCGGCGCGTGCGCCGCGCCCCACCCGGCCGCGCAGCTGGTGGAGCTGCGCCAGGCCGAAGCGCTCGGCGTGCTGCGACGATCAGCGAGCGTCGCGTTCGGCACGTCGACGCCGACCTCGATCACCGTCGTCGCGACCAGCACGCGCGACGCGCGCCGGCCGCGAAGTCGCGCCATCGCCTGCGTCGCTCGGTCGCGCGTCGATGCCGCCCGTGGACGAGCGCGACCAGTCACGCCCGGCAGCGCCTTGCGCAGCCGCTCGAAGCCGTCGCGTGGCGTCCGCTTCAGGTCGGCCTTCTCGGACTCCTCGACCAGCGGGTACACCACGTAGACCTGCTCGCCGCGCGCGCAGCGTGTCGTTCACCGTCTGCATCACCTCGCGAGCCAGCTGTCGGCGCGACCACGCGCGTCTCGATCGGCGCGCGCCCGGCGGGCGTCTCGCGCAGCGGTCGAGTGGTCGAGGTCGCCGAACACGGGTGAGCGCAGCGTAGCGCGGGATCGGGGTCGCCGTCATCGCGAGCAGGTGCGGGATGCTCGCCCTGGTCGCCGAGCGCGCGCGCTGCGCGACGCCGGAAGCGGTGCTGCTCGTCGATCACCGCCAGGCCCAGCACGCGGCAGCTCGACCGATCGGTGAGCAGCGCGTGCGTGCCGACCACGACCGCTGACGTCGCCGCGCTCGAGCGCGCGCGCGAGCCCGTGCGCGCCGCGCGGCGGCGTCGCGGCCGCGACAGCGCGCTGCGCAGGCCGAGCGGCGCGCCAGCGCGCGCAGGGTGGTCGAAGTGCTGCTCGGCCAGAAGCTCCGTCTGGCGCGAGCAGCGCGCGTCGTCCGCCCGCGGCGCGCGCCGCACGCCGGGCGCAGCACCGCGAGCACGGTCTTGCCGGTGCCCGACGTCGCCGATCAGCAGGCCGGTTCATCGGCGCGGCGCGCGCGAGATCGGCGCGATCTCGCCCACACGCGCAGCTCGATCGCCGGTGCAGCGCGAACGGCAGCGCCGCGCGCGCCATGCGTTCTCGGCGTCGGCCGCGAGCGCGAGCGGGCTGGGTCGAGCGTCGCCGCTGCAGCCGCGCGGCGCCGCTGCTCGAGCCCGAGCTGGAGCAGGAACAGCTCCTCGGCCACGAGCCGCAGGTGGTACGGCGCGTCGCGGCGCGCGCAGCCGCGTCGGGCTCGAGGCCCGACGCCCGGGCAGGTGCACCTCGCGGAGCGCGCCGTGATCTCGGCGCAGCTCGAGCTCGCGCGACGTGTCGGCTCAGGCAGCCGGCCGTCGACGCAGGTCGCCGGCGCGCGCGCCGCAGCGCCGACTCGACCAGCCGGCGCACGCGTGCGCGGCGGCAGGCCCTCGACCGCGGGAGTAGCCCGGCACGATCCGCGGCGCAGCTCGCCCGGCCTCGGTCTCGGCCAGAGCACTCGACGTCAGGGTGGTGCAGCTCCTTCGGCGAAGCGGTAGCGGCGCACCTCCCCCGCGACGAGCACGCGCGCGCCGGGCTGCGAGCCGCTCCTGCGAAGGCTGGCGATGCCGCGGAACCACTTGAGCTGCACGGCGCCGGATGCCGTCGACGCACGATCGCCTGGAAGAAGCGCGGCCGTTGCGCAGCGGGACGACACTGCTGCGCGTCACGGTCCCGGCGAACGACGCCGTGCGGCCCACCTCGAGCTTGTCGATCGGCACGATCTCGCGCCGGTCCTCGTACGCGCGCGGCAGGAAGAAGAGCAGGTCCTCGACCGTCGCGATCTCCTTGCGCTTCAGGGCCTGCGCCGTCTTCGGCCGACCGCGGCACCGCGGACGCCGAGCTGCGCGAGGCAGCGCTCGGGAACGCCGGGTCGAGCAGCGGCGCGAGAGCTTGCGCGGCGACTCGCGAGCCTCGGGAGCTCGCGCCGTCGAGCTCGAGCCGCGCTCGCGCTGCCTCGCGCAGTGCGCTTGCGCCGAGCCCGTGGCTGGATCCAAGACAGCCCGGCCGCGCAGCTCGGCGCGCCGAGCGCAAGCGTGGCGCTCGCGCCAGGTCGACGACGCTCCGACCGTCATCGGGATCCGCGCTGCGCGAACTCGAGCGGTCCCGTGACCGGCGCCGACGGCGTCGCGCCAAGCGCGACACTGCCAACCGCGGCGCGAAGTACCCAGTTGGAGCGCGATCGGCTGCGCCTGCCCGCGCGCAGCGCGCGGATCGCGAAGGCGGCGGCTGCGCGCGCCTGCCACGGTCGTGAAGTACGGGATCGCCGCCTTCGAGCGCCGACGCGGCGCATCGAGGCCGAGTCGCTGCACCGCCTCTGCGTCACCGGTCCGGGTCGTGGTGATCGACGAGCGCCACCGTCGCCCGGAGCGGATCAGCGTCCTCGACGTGCGGCGAGCCCTCGCGGACCTTTGTTGACCGCCTCGACGTCGAGCCCGCGTCGCGCAGGAAGTCCGCGGTGCCGCGGCGTCGCGACCAGCGCGTGAAGCCCTCGTCCTGCAGCACGCGCAGCACGGCCGACGCGCCGGCGCCTTGTCCTCGTCGCGCAGCGATCACCAGCACCGTGCCCGACGTCGGCAGGTCGCATGCCCGCGCTCGATCTGCGCCTTCGCGTAGGCGCGGCCGAACTCGCGAGTCGATGCCCATGACCTCGCCGGTGCTCTTCATCTCGGGGCCGAGCAGCGTGTCGGCGCCGGGGAACTTCACGAACGGGAACACCGCCTCTTCACCGAGTAGTGGCGCGGCCACGATCTCCCGGTGAAGCCGAGCTCGGCGAGCGTCTTGCCCGCCATCACCAGCGCGGCGAGCTTCGCGAGCGGCACGCCCGATCGCCTTCGACACGAACGGCACCGTGCGCGACGCGCGCGGGTTCACCTCGAGCACGTAGAGGCGCTGCCTCGTCCGACCGCGTACTGCACGTTCATCAGGCCGCGCACGCCGAGCTCGAGCGCGAGCGCGCGCGGGTCGCATCGCGTGATCTCCTCGATCGACGATCCGCGGCAGAGCGAGTACGGCGGCATCGAGCAGGCGCTGTCGCCCGAGTGGATCGCCGGCCTCCTCGATGTGCTCCATGATGCCGCCGATCACCACGTGCTTGCCGTCGCAGATCGCGTCGACGTCGACCTCGGTGGCGTCGGCGAGGAAGCGGTCGACCAGCACCGGGTGCTCGGGCGAGACGCCGTGACCGCCTCGCGCATGTAGTCTGCGCAGCGCTCGGCCGTCGTGCACGATCTCGCATCGCGCGGCCGCCGAGCACGTAGCGAGGGCCGCACCAGCACCGGGTAGCCGATCCGCTCGGCCGAGCTGCGACCGCCTCGTCGATGGCTGCGCGCGGTGCCGTTCGGCGGCTGCGCGCAGGCCGAGCTGCTCGAGCAGCTCCGCGAAGCGCTCGCGGTCCTCGGCGCGGTCGATCGCGTCGGGCGGGTGCCGAGGATCGGCACGCCCGCGCTGCTCGAGCGCCACCGCGAGCCGCAGCGGCGTCTGGCCGCCGAACTGCACGATCACGCCTCAGCGGCTTCTCGCGCGTCGACGATCGCGAGCACGTCCTCGAGCGTGAGCGGCTCGAAGTAGAGCCGGTCGCTGGTGTCGTAGTCGGTCGAGACCGTCTCCGGGTTGCAGTTGACCATGATGGTCTCGAAGCCGGCCTCGCGCAGCGCGAAGGCCGCGTGCACGCAGCAGTAGTCGAACTCGATGCCCTGCCCGATCCGGTTCGGCCCGCCGCCGAGGATCATGATCTTCTGGCGGCTCGTCGGCGCGCGCCTCGCACTCCTGCCTCGTAGGTCGAGTAGAGGTAGGGCGTGTGCGCCTCGAACTCGGCGCCGCAGGTGTCGACGCGCTTGTAGACGGGCCGCACGCCGCGCGCGAGGCGCACGCGCGCGGACTCGGTCCTCCGTCGCTGCTCCCAGAGCTGCGCCGAGGCGCCGGTCCGAGAAGCCCGCGCTGCTTCGCGGGCCGCAGCCACGCCGCGCGCTCGGCTCGGGTCGCGCGGCTGAGCGTCGGCCTCCATCTGCGACGATCTCCTGCAGGTTGCGCAGGAACCACGGATCGATCGCCGAGCGCGCGGTGGATCTCCTCGACCGAGACGCCGCGGCGGAACGCCTCGGCGATCGCCCAGAGCCGGTCCGGACGCGGCGTGTCGATCAGCGCCAGAGCGCTCCTCGAGCCGTCGTCGCCGCCGCGCACGTCGGGTGCCTCGAGCCCGTCGCGGCCGATCTCGAGCGAGCGGATCGCCTTCTGAAGCGTCTCCTGAAGGTGCGCCCGATCGCCATCGCCTCGCCGACCGACTTCATCTGCGTGCGTGAGCGCGTCGGTCGGCCTGCGGGAACTTCTCGAAGGTGAAGCGCGGGATCTTCGTGACCACGTAGTCGATCGTCGGCTCGAAGCTCGCCGGCGTCTCGCGCGTGATGTCGTTGCGGATCTCGTCGAGCGTGTAGCCGACCGCGAGCTTCGCGGCGATCTTCGCGATCGGGAAGCCGGTGGCCTTCGACGGCGAGCGCCGAGCGAGCGCGACACGCGCGGGTTCATCTCGATGACGACCATGCGCGCCGTCTGCCGGGTTCGACGGCGAACTGGATGTTCGAGCCGCCGGTGTCGACGCCGATCTCGCGGATGATCGCGATCGCGGCGTCGCGCATCACCTGGTATTCCTTGTCGGTCAGCGTCTGCGCGGGCGCGACGGTGATCGAGTCGCCGGTGTGCACGCCCATCGGGTCGAAGTTCTCGATCGAGCAGATGATCACGACGTTGTCCGCGCGGTCGCGCATCACCTCGAGCTCGTACTCCTTCCAGCCGAGGCACGCTCTGCTCGACCAGGCAGCTGGCTGGCGCGGCGACTGGTGCGAGCGCCCACTGCGACGCATCTCGTCGAACTCCTCGGCCGTCGTACGGCGATGCCGCCGCCGGTGCCGCCGAGCGTGAAGCTCGGCCGGATGATCGCGGGCAGCCCGATCTCGGCGAGCGACCGCGCGCCTGCGTCGACGGTAGCGCACGTAGCCCGACTTCGGCAGCTCGAGCCCGATCTCGCTGCATCGCCTCGCGGAACGCGGTCGCGGTCCTCGGCCTTCGTGGATCGACGTCGAGCTGCGCGCCGATCAGCCCGACGCCGTAGCTTCGCGAGCACGCCCGCCTCGCGCGAGCGCGATCGCGCAGGTTCAGCGCCGTCTGGCCGCCGAGCGTCGGCAGCAGCGCGTCGGGCCGCTCGCGCTCGATGATCAGCTCGAGCGTCTCGACCGTCATCGGCTCGACGTACGTGCGCGTCGGCGAACTCGGGGTCGGTCATGATCGTCGCCGGGTTCGAGTTCACCAGCACGACCGCGATAGCCCTCTTCGCGCAGCGCCTTGCAGCGCCTGCGTGCCCGAGTAGTCGAACTCGCACGCCTGGCCGATCACGATCGGCCCGGAGCCGATCACCAGGATCGTGTGGATGTCGGCGCGCTTGGGCACGCGCTCAGCGCTCGCCGTGGCGACGGCGACGCCCGTCACGTTCTCGCCGCGCTTCTGGCGCAGCACCATCTCGCGGAAGCGCCGAAGAAGTAGCGCGGCGTCGTGCGGGCCCGGGCGACGCCTCCGGGTGATACTGCACCGAGAAGAGCGGCGCGCGTCTCGTGCGCGAGCCCCTCGACCGTGCCGTCGTTCAGGTTCACGTGCGTGATCTCGACCGGCTCGCCGGCGGCGCGCAGCGAGTCGGCGTCGACCGCGTAGCCGTGGTTCTCGGCGCAGATCGCGACCTTGCCTGGTCGCGAGGTCCTGGCCGGGCTGGTTGCCGCCGTGGTGGCCGAACTTGAGCTTCGCGGTCGTGCCGCCGAGCGCGAGGCCGAGGATCTGGTGGCCGAGGCAGATCCCGAAGATCGGCAGCTTCGGTCGGCGAGCCGCGCACGTCGGCGCGCGCACGCCCTCGCACCGCGGCGGGATCGCCCGGGCCGTTCGAGAGGAAGACCGCGTCCGGCTGGTAGCGCGAGCGCGCCGCTGCGGCCGTCGTCTGCGCCGGCACCACGGTGACGTCGAAGCCCTGCTCGACGAGCAGGCGCAGGATGTTGCGCTTGACGCCGTAGTCGTAGGCGACCACCTTGCGGCTGCGGCGTCGGACGCGCGCGCGCGCGGGATCTGGCCGGCGATCCGCGCCCAGCGCCCTCGCGTCCAGCGCGATACGGCGTCGCGCAGGTGACGCCGGCGACGAGGTCGCGCCCGTCGATCGACGGCAGCGCCTGCGCGCGCGCGCGACGCAGCTCTCGGTCGTCCTGCTGCGCGGGATCGGTCGAGAGCACGCCGTTCTGGAAGCCTGCGCCGCGATGCCGGCACCAGCGCGCGCGTGTCGATGCCCGGCGATGCCCGGGCACGCCGCGGCGCGCGCAGGATACGCGTCGAGCGACTCGCGCGCGCGCCAGTTCGACGGCGCGTCGAAGAGCTCCTTCACCACGAAGCCCGAGAGGAACGGCCGCGCCGACTCGTCGTCCTCGGGTTCGCGCCGACGTTCCCGATCTGCGGGTAGGTCATCGCGACGATCTGCCCGGCGTACGGACGGATCGGTGAGGATCTCCTGGTAGCCGGTCATGCTCGGTGTTGAAGCACGACCTCGCCGGCTGCCGACGCTGCGCGCGCCGAAGGCGCGCGCCGCGATAGACGGTGCCCGTCGCGCGAGCGCGAGCAGCGCGGCGCGGAAGGCTGCGGGCGCGTCACGCGCGCAGCACTCCGCGTCCGAGCGTCGTAGCACGAGCCGCGCCGCCGACCAACGTGTGCGAGCGCGCGACCGGCGCAGCTCGCGGCCCGCCCACGGCGAGTTCTTCGAGCTCGAGATAGCCCTGCGCCGGGTCGTACGTGTCCAGACGCCGCTCCGGGATCGACCACGACGACGTCGGCCGGCGCGCCGCGCTCGAGCGTGCCCGCCGGCGATGCCGAGCGATGCGCGCCGGATTCGTCGAGAGCCGCCGCACCAGCTCGAGCGGCGTGATCATGCGCCCTGCGCGCACCAGGTCGAGCACCACCGCGAGCGCGGTCTCGAAGCCGATCACGCCGGGCGGCGCCGGCGGTGAACTCGACGCTCCTTCTCGTGCAGCGCGTGCGGCGCGTGGTCGGTGGCGATCGCGTCGATCGTGCCGTCGGCGAGGCCCTCGCGGCAGGCGCGCGACGGTCGCTCCGCCGACGCAGCGGCGGCGCCATCTTCGTGTTGGTGTCGTAGCCGAGCGCGGCCTCGTCGGTGAGCGTCAGGTGGTGCGGCGTGACCTCGGCGGTGACGTGGATGCCGCGCTGCGCGCGCGCGCGGATCAGCGTCGATCGCGCCGGCGCGTCGAGACGTGCGCGACGTGCAGGTGCGCGCCGGTCAGCTCGCGCGAGCACGAGGTCGCGCGCGACGTGCACCACTCTCGGCGATCGCCGGGTTGCCCGGCAGGCCGAGCCGCGTCGAGACGGCGCCCTCGTTCACCACGCCGTCGCGCGACCAGCGTGCGGTCCTCGGCGTGCGCGATCATCGGCGCGCCTCGACCAGCTGCGAGTACTGCGAGCACGCGGCGCATCACGCCGCTGTCCATGATCGTCTTGCCGTCGTCGCTGAACGCGACGGCGCCGGCGGCCACGAGCGCGCGCCATCTCGGTCATCACCTCGCCCGCGAGGCCCTGCGTCGCGGCCGCGACCGGGCAGCACGCGCACCGGCGAGTCCTTGCGCGCGCGGTCGAGGATGTAGTCGGTCGACCGACGGGTCGTCGTTCACCGGGTGCGGTGTTGGCCATGCACGCGACCGCGGTGAAGCCTGCCGCGCCGCGGCGGCGCGACCGCCCGACGCGATGTCTCTCCTTGTACTCCTGGCCCGGCTCGCGCAGGTGCGCGTGCAGATCGACGAAGCCGGGCGCGACCCAGCAGGCCGGTCGGCGTCGATCACGTCGCGCGTCGGCGACCGCGCGGAGCTTCCGCCGACGGCGACGACGCGGCCGTCCTCGATCAGCAGATCGCGCGACGGCCGTCGCGCCCGCTCGCCGGGTCGAGCACGCGCCCGCCGCGCAGCACGATCCGCGTCACGCCACGCTGCCTCCGCTCGCCGCGCGTCGCGCGCGGCCGGCGAACAGGTAGAGGACCGCCATGCGCAGCGCGACGCCGTTGCGCACCTGATCGAGGATCACGCCGGGCCGGCGGTCGGCGAGGTCGTGCGCGAGCTCGACGCCGCGGTTCACCGGGCCTGGATGCATCACGATCGCGTCGTCCTTCGCGTAGCGGAGCTTCGCGCGGTCGACGCCCGAAGGTCGCCGAGTACTCGCGCACGCTCGGGAAGAAGCGCGCCGTCGAGCCGCTCGCTGCTGGATGCGCAGCGCCATCACCACGTCGGCGCCGTCGAGCGCCTCGCGCAGCGAGCGTGAAGGCCTTCACGCCGAGCGTCTCGATCCCGCGCGGGCATCATCGGTCGGCGGCGCCGCGACGCGCACCTCGGCGCCGAGCTTCGTGAAGCGCGTAGATGTTCGAGCGCGCGACGCGCGAGTGCAGCGATGTCGCCGACGATCGTGACGGTGAGCCCGTCGATGCGTGCCCTTCTCCTGCCGCACGGTGAAGCAGGTCGAGCAGCGCCTGCGTCGGGTGCTCGTGCGCGCCGTCGCCGGCGTTGATCACGGGCGCGGCGAGCTCGTCGCGCGATCCGCTTGCGGCACGCCGGCGACCTGTGCGCGCACGACCACCGCGTCGGGGTCCATCGCGTCGAGCGTCCTCGCCGTGTCGAGGATGCTCTCGGCCTTCGTCAGGCTCGACGACGACGGCGAGAAGTTCACGACGTCGGCCGAGAGCCGCTTGCCCGCGATCTCGAAGCTGGTGCGCGTGCGCGTCGACGACTCGAAGAACAGGTTGATGATCGTGCGCCCGCGCAGCGTCGGGACCTTCTTGACCTCGCGCCGCGCCGACCTCCTGCATGTGGACCGCCGGTGTCGAGGATCAGCTCGATCTCGCTCGCGCTCGAGATCCTCGATGCCGAGCAGGTCGCGCCCCATCATGATCGCCTCCCCTCGCCCGTGCATCAGCGACCCGACGCTCCATCGACGCGTCGCCCTGCCGCGCCGCGCAGCTCGACGTGTTCGCGTGCGCTGCGTCGGAATGTTCTTGCCGACGTAGTCGATCTTGATCGGCAGCTCGCGGTGGCCGCGGTCGACCAGCGCCACCACCTGCACGGCGCGCGGGCGGCCGAAGTCCATCAGCGCGTCCATCGCGGCGCGGATCGTGCGGCCGGTGCTGACACGACGTCGTCGACCAGGCATGACGATGCGGCTCGTCGACGGCGGAGGGCATCTCGGTCTTGCCGCAGCGTCGGGCGGCTCGCCGCGCGGTGCGCAGGTCGTCGCGGTAGAGCGTGGTGTCGAGGACGCCGACCGGCACCGTCGACGCCGGCGATCTCGCGCAGCTCTGCGCGCGATCTGGCGCGCGAGCGGCACGCCGCCGTTCGGGATCGCGACGAGGTAGAGGCCGGCTCGGCTCCTCGTTGCGCTCGACGATCTCGTGCGCGATGCGCATCAGCGCCCGCTGGATCGCCACCTCGTCGAGCACGACACCGGCGGACAGGAGCGCGGGGCTCGTCTCGGGCCGGGCTTTCGTGGGCTGGTCGCTCGCCACCTGCCGCCTTTCTCCGCCCTCGCGGGACGGAGTTAAAAGGAGCGGCCGAATCGGGGCGAGAGTAGCGGCGAGACGACGGACCGCTAGCGCTCGCGGCTCATGCTCCAGAGCGCGAGCAGGAAGCCGCGCCGCTCGGCGGGCTCCACGACGCGGTAGCCGAGGCGCTCGCGCAGGGCCTCGACGGCCGTCCGGAGCGCCTGCTCCTTCGCCTCGGGCTCGAGCTCCTCGAGCCGCGCAGCGTCTGGCGCACGAGGGCTCGCTCCACCGGACCGAAGCGTGCGAGGTGGGCATGCTCGAAGCGGAAGCTGCCGGAGTCGGCCGGCGCGGCGCAGCGCCTCGCGGACGCTCGACGCGGTCGAGGCGCACCACCATCCGTCCCCGCAGCGACGTCGCCGAGCCGCTTGCCTTCGGGCGACATCAGCATCGCCACGAAGCCCACCAGGTAGTTCGCCGGCAGCATGTCCACGAAGCGGAGGGCGTTGCGGACGAGCAACGACTCACGGAGCCCGACGGGCTGGCCGCCGTCGCCGCATCACCCGCAGCCCGAGCGCCCGCTTCCCCGGCGAGCGATCCGCCCATCGCCAGCTCGAAGAACAGGAAGTAGCCCCACTCGATCGCGAACCGGATCAGCACGAAGGCGGCCAGCAGCACCAGGACCGCGCCGCCCCTCGTCCGGACGCCTGGCCCGGCCGCGTAGCTCGCCCTGCACCCCTTGGAGCTCCTTCACGACCCACTCCGCCAGCGGCGCGGCTCGTCATCAGCAGCACGAAGATCCCGAGCTCGACGAGCATGATGAGAAAGAAGTCGATGCCGCACGCGAGCATGCGCGAGGTCGGCCCGGCGACCGGGAGGTGGAGCGCCACCTGCTCCGGGGAGTGGAGCACCTGGCGCCTCGGCGATCCGCCAGCGCCCCCTCGACCCGCCCGCGCTCACGGGCCGATCCTCCGACTCGCCGTGGCCGACGAACTCACCCGTTTCGCAGGAGCTGCTCGATCGCGCGGAGCGGCTGCGCGCGCAGCCAGCCTCGACTTCGACGAGCTCCGCGCGCTCGGCCGTCTCTACCGGCGTCGGCTCGGCGCGTCTGCCCGGCTGCGGCAGCGCGGAGACGATCCCGAGTCGATCCATCACGTGAACTCCTCTGCGTGCGAGGCTACGCGCTGCTCACGGCTCGCGCGGCGCGCTGGACCTGAGCCTACCGCTCCGGCTCCGCCTCGCCGACGCGCTCGCGCGCACCTGGCGCGTGCAGGTCGCCGCCTGGCTGCTGCTGCTGCTCGGCGGCGCGATCGGCCTCGGCCTCGGCGGGCGCGACGACGAGGCGCTCGCGCCTCGTGCCCACCTCGCTCGGATACTCGGGCGGCGGGCTCGAGGCGCTCGGCGCACTCCGCGGAGCGCGCCGCGCCTTCCTCGGCTGGCGAGGAGACGCCGAGCAGCGAGAACGCGCTGTTCGGCTCGTGGCTGTTCGTCCACAACACGCAGGTCGGCCTGCCTCGTTCGCGACCGGAATCCTCGCCAGCGTGCCCACCGCCCTGCTCCAGACCTACAACGGCGTCATGCTCGGCGCGTTCGCCTCGATCTTCCTGCGCGATCCGTGGCCCGTGGCCTCCGCGGCGTGGATCCTGCCCGCACGGCATCCCGGAGCTCACCGGCGATCACGCCTCTGCGCCGCCGCGGGCCTCCCTGTTCGGGCTCGCGGTGGCCGTACCGCCGCGCGGCGGCCGCGCGCGTCGCGCTGCGCGCCGCGCTGGACCCCGCGCTCCTCCTGTTCACCGCGGCGCTCCCGCTCTTCGGCTTCGCGGCGCTGGTCGAGCTTCGTGCGCCAGTCGGAGCTGGGACAGCGCTGGCTCGCGATCGCCGCGCTCTTCGCGTCGCTGCCGTCGCGAGCCTGCTGTCCGTGCGGCGGCTGGCCGGGCGGCGCGCGGTCGAGCTCGCCTGGCTCGGGGACCTCAGAGGCCGAGAAGGAATCGACTCTCCCACCCTGGGTGGGGGTGGCCCCATCCGCGAGGAAACCTGTCGTGACTCGCGCTCGCTGCGCGGCGCTTGCACTCAGAGCTCCGGGCCCCGGCGGATCGCCAGGTAGCGGTTCAGCACCGCCGCCGTGATCGCCTGCGGCTGGAGATCCACCGTCTCCACGCCGCGGCGGCGCAACGCGGCGAGCGCCGACTCCCGCTCGTGCAGCAGGTCGTCGAGCACGAGGCGCGCGTGCAGCGACGCTTCGCGCGTCGCCCGCGCCGACCGCGCGGATCGAGTCGCGTGAAGATGGGATCGCGCACGGCCACGAGCAGCACGCGATGCCTGCGCCCGAGCACGGCGAAGGGCCCGGCGAGCCGCTGCGACTCGGCCTCGACGAAGTCCGTCAGCATCGACCACGAGCGCGCGCTGCCGCTGGAGCCTCGCGAGCGCGCGCACGAAGCCCGCGTGGTCGGCCTCCACGAGGCGGGGCTGGATCGGCCGCAGCGCGTCCACGAACACGCCGAGCGCGGAACGGCCGCCCGCGCGGCGCGCAGGTGCACGCGCAGCTCGCGGTCGAAGACGGCCAGCGCCGACGCGGTCGCCCGAGGTGAGCGACGCGTAGACGAGGCCGAGCGCCGCATCCACCGCGAAGTCGAGCTTGCGTGCGTTCGCCGACGCGCGCGCCCATCAGGCGGCTCGCGTCGAGCGCCACCAGCACGACGTGGTTGCGCTCGTGGCGATGGAGGCGCACCACCGGCCGGCTCCCGCCGCGCGCTCGCGGCCCAGTCGAGGCGGCGCGGATCGTCGCCGGGCGCATAGTCGCGGAGCGACTCGAACTCCGTCCCGTCGCCGCGGCGCCGCGCCGGCCGCGCGCCGAGCGAGGCGAGCGCGCGCTTCGGGTCGAGCCCGGCGGGCGCAGCAGGCGCGTCGTATCCGGATAGACGCGCAGCACCGCCGGTCTCGCCGACGACGCGGCGCCGCAGCAGGCCCAGCGGCGAACGCTCGAGGCCGAGGGGACGCCCGAGCGCGCGATCACCGCGATGCTGCGGGCGCACCGCATAGGAGAGCACGACGGGCTCGCCTCGGCGGAACCCACACCTCGGCGAAGCGCGCGGCTCCTGGGCGCGACGTCGCGCGGCAGCTCTTCGAGCACCTCGACCCGGGCGCCCGCCGCAGAGCGGAGGCGCAGCTCGAGCGACGCCGGCTGCCGCCACGAAGGCGCGGGGCGGCACGCTGCGCTCGAGCACGAGCGGCGGGCGCCGCTGGAGCAGGAGCGCATCCCAGGCCACGGCGCCGGCCAACGCCGCGAGCGCGCCGAGCACCGGCAGCTCGAGCGGCGGGGAACCAGACGAGCAGCGCCGCGGCGGTCCGTCCATGCGGCGAGCCCGCCGAGGAGCGCGGCGCGACGGGCCAGAGCGTCAACGCGGCACCGTCACGCCTCGAGCGTGCGGCGCAGGGCCTCGTCGGCGCGCAGGCCCTCCACCTCGGCCGCCGGCTCCAGCACGCACGCGGTGGCGCAGCGACGGCCGGCCACGCTCTCCTGCACGTCCTCCGGGCAGCACGAAGTCGCGGCCCGCGCAGCGCCGCGTGCGCCTTGGCCGCGCGCGCAGCAGCACGCCGGCGCGCGGCGAAGCGCCGAGCGCGAAGTGCAGATCGGTGCGCGTCGCGCGCACCAGGCTCGCGGCGTACGCGACGATCTCGGGGCTCACGCGCACGTCGCGCACGATGCGCGCGCTGCTCGAGCTCCGCCGGCGTCGAGCACCGAGGCTCGACGCCGCCGAGGCTCGGCGGCTGCGGCGTGGTGGAGCGCCAGCGATGCGCGCGTTCGTCCGTCCTCGCTCGGGTAGGCTCATCACGATCTTGAACAGGAAGCGGTCGAGCTCGGCCTCGGGCAGCGGATACGTGCCCTCCTGCTCGACCGGGTTCTGCGTCGCGAAGACGCGCGAAGTGCGGCCGAGCGGATGGCGCGATGCCGTCGACCGTCGCGGCGCGCTCCTGCATCGCCTCGAGCAGCGCCGCCTGCGTCTTGGCGGCGGCGCGGTTGATCTCGTCGGCGAGCAGCAGGTCGGTGAAGAGCGGGCCCGGCGCGGAAGCGCGAGCTCGCCGCGCGCGAGTCGAGCATCGGCGTGCCGATGACGTCGCTCGGCATCAGGTCGGGCGTGAACTGCACGCGCCCGGAAGCGGACGCCGAGAGCAGCTCGGCGAGCGCGCGCACCAGCAGCGTCTTGCCGAGGCCCGGCACGCCCTCGATCAGGCTGTGCCCGCGACACAGGACCGTGACGAGCGAGCCGCGCGGACGGCTTCGTCCTGCCCGATCACGACGCGCGCCGATGCGGCCGCGGATGCGCTCGTAGCGCTGCGCGACCGGCGTGGTGTCGAGCAGGCGCGGCGTCGCTCACGTCGCGACCTCGGCGACGAGCTGGTCGAGCGCGGCCGCGGCGCGCCGCAGCTCCGCCTCGTCGCGCGCCTCGCCCGGCCCTTCGAGCAGGGCGAGGCCGGCGCGCGACGTCCGGGCGCGGCCGCGAGCCGCTCGCTCAGGCTCGGCGAGCGAGGCGTCCGGGCGGCAGCCCGAAGTGGCGGCGCAAGCGGCGCCCCGTGAGCCGCGGTACGCGCTCGAGCACGCGGCGTATGGTCGCGCGTCTCCGCGTAGAGGTGCGCGAGCCGAAGCCGACGAGGTCTCGAGGGTGGGCGCGCTCGGGTCGAACTCCAGACGCGCCGCATCGGCAAGGTCGCGCCGAACCAGCCGAGGCCGAAGCGCCAGCGAGCGCGAGGCCCACGAAGAAGGGCAGCGCGGAGGAGCGCGCGAGGTACGCGAGCGTGCCCTGCGCGGAGCCGGAGCCGTGCTCGTGCTCGTCGGAGACGCGGTACGCCGTAGCTGCGGACGAGGTCGAGCGCGAGCGGCGCGGCATCGGCCCGGTCGAGCGAGGCGTTCGACAGGAAGCGCGCATCGTCGGCCACGAGCACGAGGCGGCCGCGCCGAGGACGCTCGAGCGCGAAGGCCGCCCGGCGAGGCTCGCGACCGTGCGCCACGCGTCGCCGTCCGGCGCCTCGAACACGAGCGGGCGAGTGAGCTCGAGCGATGCGCGGCCGGCGCGCCGAGCGGGCCCTCGAGGCGCAGGGTGCGGGCGCGGGCGTCTTCGCGTCACGGTCGGGCGGCTGCTCGAGGACGCGCGCCGGGACCGCGAGGCCCGCCAGCTCCGACGCGGCCTCGACCTTCCCCGGGAAGAACACCACCGCGGTGCCGCCGCTTCGATCCAGCGCGCGAAGGCCGCGCCAGGGGAGCGGCGACGCGGGCAGCTTCCGACGGCTTCGCGTCCGGCTCCAGCGACGGAGCCCGGCGGGCTCGATCCGCCAGAGCGTCCGCCCGGGCTCGAGCCGCTCCAGGCCGGCGAAGCTGCGCGCGACCGGCAGGCCGGCCTCGGCGAGGACGTGTCGTAGAGCGCGCCGTAAAGCCGGCTTCGGAATCCTCGCCGAAGCGTCGTGGCCGTGAGCGTGCGCGCGCAGTCGTCTGGCGAATCACGCCTTGGCGAGCGAGCAGCGCCCCAGCAGACGATCGACGCCGGCGAGGCGGAGGCGCGACTTCATGCGGCCTCCGCGCCGGTCGAGCGACGGCGATGCAGCGCGCGCCAGCCTTCGAACAAGGCGCGCCGTCCCGCGCGTATCGGGCCGCGGGATCGCGGAACCAGCGCGCCTCGAGCGCGTCGGAAGCAGAGACGCAGGAACTCCTGCCGCTGCCCCGGCGCGAGCGCGGCCGCGCCGAGCCGTTGCCGCAGCGTCGTGTTCGGCCTCGTGGCGACGCAGCCCGAGCGCGCCGCGCCGCAGCAGGCGCTCGATGCACGCGAGGTGCAATCGCGTGCGCGGCCTCGAGCAGGCGGGCCCGCCGCCGCGAGCCGCTCGGCGTCGCGATCGAATGCGCGCCCGGGCCGCGTCGGGCTCGCGCTCGCGTCCGCGCCGGCTGCGCGGTGCGGAGCGCCACGCGCACCGTCCAGACGATGTGGCGCGATCAGCGCCCGGTGGCGATCAACAGCCCGAAAGAAGAGCGCGTACCAGAGCAGCGGCGAGGACGTCGTAGAGCCCGGTGAGCCAGCCGAGCGCGCTCCGGAGCCAATCGAAGAAGCGGCGTCAGCAGCTCGGGATCGAGCGGCCGGAAGCGCGCGTACTCGCGGCGCGCCAAGACCGCGCCGGAGCGGCTCGCGCACGCGCTCGTCGCCCGAGCGCCTCGGCGGGTGTCACGTGCCGGCGGCCGGGACGCCTCGCCCGACGCCTGCACCAGCGCCGGGCGAGGTGCTCGGATCTCGAACGCCTCCTTGCGGCAGCGGATCTCGAAGTAGGAGGACCAGCATCGCGACCGCCGAGAAGGCGCCCGCCGCGGCTCCAGTGAGACCCGGTGACGACTGCCGAGAGCTTACGGCAGCGGCTCGACGCGACGAGCCCGGACCGCGAGGCCCGCGACCACCGACACGCCGACGACCACCAGGGTGATCAGAGAACGCGCCGGGCGCGGTTGCCTCTTCATCAGGCTCCAGGCCGCGGCGGATGGCCGTCATCCAGGAAGCCGCGCTCGAGCACCGCTGATCTGGCTCGTGCATTGAGCGCGCCCCGAGGCCGAGACCAGATTGCCGGGGATGATCAGGAGCAGCGTCGCCCCCAGCGTGGTAGACAGCCCCACCAGGAGCGTCGTCCCGGTCAGCGGGACGAAGATGCCGAAGCGCCACGCGGAAGTGCGACTCGCCGAGCCGCGCCTGGCGGCCGAGATAGGGCTCTGCCGAGCAGGCGTGGGCGATCGCCGCGCGGACGAGCGGCGCATACCAGCGCGAAGCTCAGCAGGCCGAACGCGAGCCGATCGCTGCGCAGAGGCTCGCACTCGCCGGCGTGCTGCCTTGCGCCTCGGTCGACTGAGCAGCGTCCGACCGACCGCCATCGGGATCGTTCAGGATGGCCGAGGATGCCCAACGATGGGAACGAAGTGGTGGTCGCGCAGGATGCGGAAGCTCGGTACTCGGTGGACCTGCGGCCAATGACATCGTGCGGATTTCGTATTGCACTGGCGCTCCCGCGCTCTATGCACGCCGCCTGTTATGCCCGAGCGTCGCGGCGTCAAGCGACGATCCGCTTCTCGTCCCGACGAAGCCGTTCGTCCATCCCGAGCAGCAGCCGCTCCGTGGTCTCCCAGCCGATGCGCGCATCGGTGATCGAGACGCCGTAGCGGAGCCGCGCGAGGTCGGCGGAGATCGGGCTGATCGCCCGCGTGGAGGTGGCTCCTCGAGCATCCATGGCGCCAGACGATCGACCCGCTGCCGGCGAGGATCTGGCGCACGCCGTCCTCGGCCACCTCGGGCTGGCGAGGCTGTAGGTCTTTGTTCGAGTTGCCATGGGGGCAGTCGATCACGATGTGGGCCGGGGAGCCCGACCTTCCGCAGCTCCTCTTCGCAGCGGGCCACGCTGGCCGTCGTAGTTGGCGCGCCCGCCGCCGCCGCGCACGATGTGCGCGTGGGCGTTGCCGCGTGCGGAACACCGCGAAGCTGGCCGTCGGGCGTGATGCCAGGAAGTGGATGCGGATGGCGCACGGACTGGGCGCGTCGAGGAGCGCGACGCGGAGAACATGGCCGTCGGTGCCACAGCTGACCACCGGCGTCGAGAACCCGCTCGCCATCTCGCGGTGCGTCTGCGCTCTCGGTGGTGCGCGCGCCGATCGCGCCCCAGGCGACGAGGTCCGGCGATGTACTGCGGCGATGATCGGGTCGAGGAACTCGCGTGCCGCACGGCAGGCCGAGCTCGTTGATGTCGAGCAGCAGGCGCCGCGCGAGGCGCAGGCCCGTCGTTGATGTCGAAGCGTGCCGTCGAGGTGCGGGATCGTTGATCAGGCCCTTCCAGCCGACGGTGGTGCGCGGCTTCTCGAAGTACACGCGCATGACGACGAGCAGACGATCGCGTCAGCGTCGCGGCGCTCGACAAGCCGCTCGCGCGTACTCGAGCGCGGCGTCGGCGTCGTGGATCGAGCACGGGCCCGACGACGACCACGGAGACGGTCGCGGGTCACGGCGCGCGAGGTCGCCTGGAAGGCGTCTCGCGCGCAGCCACCGCAGTGGCCTCGGCGCGCGGCGTGAGCGGCAGCTCCCCCGGATCGCGTCGGGCGGCGGCAGCCGCTCGGCTGCGACGACGTTGACGTTCTGGAGCTGCGCCGGCATCAGCCTGCGGTGCTGAGCGCGGGCTCGTCTCCCGGCTGCACGCACGCGTGGGAACGAGCCCATCCGCCGCCAGCGCATCTTCGCCGTCAGGTTGTCCACCAGGTGAGCGGGTTCAGCAGCGCGAGCCAGCGCCGTTCAGTCCACGACCAGCGATAGAGCAGGCGCGGGGCCGGCAGGCTCCTCGGCGCGCACGGTGCCGACGCGGCGGCCGTCGTAGGAGTTGTCGCGGTTGTCGCCCATGAAGAAGTAGCGGCCGGGCTTCACGGTGATCTCGGCCATGTCGTCGCTCGGCCACTTCGGGTCGTCGAGCATAGTGGCTGCAGCCGTCGAGCTGCTTCAGATAGAGATCGAAGGTGCGGCCCGTCCAGGTCGGTGGTCTTGCCGAGCGGCTGCTGCGGCACCAGGCTCGCCGTTGATCTGAAGGCGGCCGTCCACCGCGACGACGCGGTCGCCCGCAACAGCGCGATCCAGCCGCTTCACGAACGCGTCGCGCGGCAGGTCCGGCCGCTGGTCCGCCGGGAAAGATCGTGCCGTTCGGCCCGCGCGAACTGGAACACGATCACCTCGCCGCGCTTCGGCTCGCGCAGCGGGAATACAGCGCGGTGCCGGTCATCCCGCGCCGAGCAAGCGTTCACGAACACGTGGTCGCCGACGAGCAGCGTCGGCGGCATCGAAATCCCGACGCGGCACGTAGAAGGGCTGGACCAGCAGGGTGCGGATCGCGAGCGCTACCGCGACCGCGCCGATCAGCGTGAGCGGGTCGCGTACAGAAGCCGCTGCGCTCGCTTCTCGCTCACTCACGACTCGTTCTCCCAGGCGCTCCCAGTGGGCCAGGCCGCGAGGCGCTGATCGAGGCCGCGCGTCCCTCGACGCTCGACCAGTAGAGGAAGGCCACCGGGCCCACGAGCGCGTCGAAGTCGACCGCGCCGAAGCTGCGGCTGTCGCTCGAGTGGTCGCGGTTGTCGCCCATCACGAAGTAGCGGCCGGGCGGCACCTCGCCCTCGAAGGGCGCGGCCACGCGGGCCGGGTCGTCCACCATGGCGTGCTCGTGGCCATCGAGGCTCTCGCGCGCGCCGGCAAGCGGCGTGCCGCCGCCGTCGAGAGCCACATCTCGCCCGTGCGCCACTGCTCGACCAGCTGGCCGTTGATCCAGAGCGCGCCGTCCTTCGCGCGCACGCGCGATCGCGCCGGGCAACCCGACGATCCGCTTCACCAGCCACGGCGTCGGGAAGACCTCCGCGCGGTCGTCGCCCCACGCTCGCCCGCACCGGAACACCACCGATCGCCGCGCCGCGGCGCCGGAGGCAGGCAGGCGCAGGTTCGTGAACGGGACGCGCGCCGTACACGAGCTTGTTCACGAAGAGCCGGTCGCCGGGCCGCAGAGCGTCGGCAGCATCGACTCCGTGACGGGATGCGGAAACGGCTCGATCAGGAGCGTGCGCAGGCTCGCGAGCGCGAGAGCGAGCGCCAAAGCGCGAGCGCGCCGAGCAGCCGGCGCGGCTGCGCGCTCACCTGGGGCGTCGTCCAGGCCGCGGCGCGGCGAGGAACGCCTCCTGCGGAATCTCGACGGAGCGACGCGCTTCATGCGCTTCTTGCCCTCCTTCTGCTTCTCGAGCAGCTTGCGCTTGCGCGAGATGTCGCCGCCGTAGCACTTCGCGGTGCACGTTCTTGCGCAGCGCCTTCACCGTCTCTGCGCGCGATGACCTGCGCAGCCGATCGCGGCCTGGATCGCGACCTCGTACATCTGGCGCGGGATGAACTCCTTGAGCTTCGCGCGCGAGCTCGCGGCCGCGCTGGAAGTGCGCTTGTCGCGGTGCACGATCAGCGAGAGCGCGTCGACCGGATCGCCGTTCACGAGCACGTCGAGCTTCACGAGGTCGTCCGGCCGGTAGCCCGATCGAGCTCGTAGTCGAGCGAGCCGTAGCCGCGCGTCGCGCTCTTCATGCGGTCGTGGAAGTCGAGCACGACCTCGGCGAGCGGCAGCTCGTAGCGCACCTGACGCGACGGCCGTGGACGGTCCATGTCGCGCTGCATCGCCGCGGCGGTCCTGGCAGAGCTGCGAGCACCGAGCCCGACGTACTCGTGCGGCACGTGGATCGTCGCGACGATCGTGCGGCTCCTCGATCGCGCTCGATCGAGCGTGCGGATCGGGCAGTCGCCGCCGGCGCTCTCGATCTCGCGCGTCTCGCCGTCGTCGTGCACGACGCGGTAGCGCACCGTCGGCGCGGTCGATGATGAGGTCGAGGTTGTACTCGCGCTCGAGGCTGCTCCTGGATGATCTCCATGTGGCAGGAAGCCCGAGGAAGCCGCAGCGGAAGCCGAAGCCGAGCGCGCGCTGCGTCTCGGGCTCGTAGACGGAACGACGAGTCGTTGAGGCGGAGCTTCTCGAGCGCGTCGCTGCAGGCTCGTCGTAGTCGCTCGGCGTCCACCGGGTAGAGCCCGCTGAACACCATCGGCTTCACCTCGCGGAAGCCCGGCAGCGGCTGCGCCGCCGGGCCGCGCGGCGTCGGTCACCGTGTCGCCGATGCCGCACCTCGGTCGAGCGTCTTGATGCCCGCGACGACGATGCCCACCTCGCCGGCGGCGAGCGTCGTCGACGCGCCGCGGGTGCGGATCGATGACGTCGAGCGTCGGTCGACCTCGCGCTCGCTGCCCGACGCCATGAGGCTGGATGCGCTGGCCCGGCGCGAGACGTGCCGTCGACGACGCGCACGAGCATCGCCGCGCCGACGTACGGAGTCGAACCACGCGTCGAAGATCGAGCGCGCGGAGCGGCGCGTTCGGGATCGCCGGCGGGCGGCGGCACCTCGCGCGACGATCGCGCTCGAGGATCGCGCCGATGCCCGTCGCCGTCCTTCGCCGACGACGGGCAGCACGCTCGTCGCGTCGAGGCCGATCGACGTCCTCGATCTCCTGCGCGCACGCGCGTCGAGGTCGGCCGACGGCAGGTCGATCTTGTTCGACGACCGGGATGATCGTCGAGGTTCGTCGTCGACCGCGAGGTAGGCGTTCGCGAGCGTCTGCGCCTCGATGCCCTGCGACGCGTCGACGACGAGGACCGCGCCCTCGCAGGCGGCAGCGCGCGCGACACCTCGTAGCGAGAAGTCGACGTGGCCGGGCGTGTCGATCAGGTTGAGGACGTAGTCCTGCGCCGTCCTCGGCCGCGGTAAGCGCATGCGCACGGTCTGCGCCTTGATCGTGATGCCGCGCTCGCGCTCGAGGTCCATCTTGTCGAGGAACTGGTCGCGCATGTCGCGCTCGGCGAGCGTGCCCGTCGCATCGAGCAGGCGATCGGCCAGCGTGCGTCTTGCCGTGGTCGATGTGCGCGATGATGCAGAAGTTCCGGATGCGGACGCGCGGTCGGTCTACGCCGGCGCTCTGGCCCGCGCGCCATGCGCGCCGGCGAAGTAGTCGCGCGTGCGGCGCAGAGCGCCTCCTCCACCGGACGCGCCGGCTCCCCAGTCCGAGCATCGCGCGGGCGAGCGTAGATGTCGGGGCGGCGCACCTTCGGGTCGTCCGGCGGCAGCGGGCTGGTACGACGATCGCGGCTCTGCGCTCCCGGTGATCTGCGATGATCTGCTGCGCCATGCTCGCGCATCGACACCTCGCTCGGGTTGCCGATGTTCACGGGCCCGACGTGCTCGAGCTGCAGCAGCCGCACAGATCCCCTCGACCAGGTCGTCGACACGTAGCAGAACGCTGCGCGTCTGCGAGCCGTCGCCGTAGACGGTGATCGGCTCGTCCGCGCAGCGCCTGCGCGATAGAAGTTCGGGATCGACGCGGCCGTCGTCGCAGCCGCATGCGCGGCCCGTACGTGTTGAAGATGCGGACGATGCGCGTCGTCCACGCCGTGGTAGCGGTGGTACGCCATCGTCATCGCCTCGGCGAAGCGCTTCGCCTCGTCGTAGACGCCGCGGATGCCGATCGGGTTCACGTTGCCCCAGTAGTCCTCGGGCTGCGGGTGCACCAGCGGGTCGCCGTAGCACTCGGACGTGCGACGCGAGCAGGAAGCGCGCGCCCTTCGCCTTCGGCGAGGCCGAGCGCCTTGTGCGTGCCGAGCGAGCCGACCTTGAGCGATCTGGATCGGCAGCCGCTCGAAGTCGGCCGGGCTCGCCGGCGACGCGAAGTGGAGGATGGCGTCGAGCGAGATCCGTCGACGTGCAGGTGGAAGCTGGTCGCCGTCGTGGCGCTGGAAGGAGATGCGCGGACGCGAGCAGGTGGCTGCGATGTTCCTCGACCGCTGCCCGGTCAGAGCGGGTTGTCGTAGCGCCAGCACGCCGGCTGCCCTCGGCGAGCAGGCGCTGCGCAGAGGTGCGGGCCGATGAAGCCGGCGCCACCGGTCACCAACACCCGCTCGAAGCGCTTCGCTGCCATGCTGTCCCTCTGCTCCGCTCAGCTCTTGCCGCTCGCGAGGATCCGCGTGGGCGGGTGGTTCGGTCTTGAGCCGGGTCGAGTCTGCTCGGCCTCGCTGCGGCTCGCGATCCGGACCGACGCGCACCTTGAAGCGCGCGTCAGCGCCCTCGCGTGACATGCGCTTTGTAGCCGCGCTTGCCGAGCTCGCTCGCGAGCTGGCGCGCGGTCGCCGCTGCCGAACGCGCCCACCTGGATCAGTAGCCGGTGCCGGCGGGCGCGGCCTTCGCGACCGGCTTCGCGCCGGGGCGCGTGGCGGCTGCCGCCACGGCCTGCGCCTCGGGCTGGTCAGAGCGCGCCCGCGCCGAGCGGTGTCGGCAACGGCTGGTCGACGAGCGGCCACCGGATCGGGCTCCGCGGGTGCCGCGGTCGGCGGCGCCGCCGCCATCGTCGGCGCTCGCACCGTCCTGCGTTTCGTGCGGCTGGCCGTCGCCGATCGGGCCGAGCACCACCTCGGTGGTCCTTGCCCGACATGTGGTCAACCGCAGCTCCGGCTCCTCGTAGGCCGTGCCGACCCGCGAGGCCGACGCCGAAGCCGACGGCCACGAGCAACGCTGCGCCACCCAGCGTGGCGAGAGCAGCGTCCTCTTCCAGGCATTCGGTCGCTTGCGTCTTCGTTGATCATGTTCATCACATGCGCTCCGGCGCGGACATGCAAAGCAGGCCCAGCCCACGCGCGAGCACGTGGCACCGCGAGTGAGCCCGAGGCGAGCGGCGCTCACGCCGCGTCCTCCGACAGCACGCGATGGCGAACCCCGTCCTGCACATACGGATTCAGGCCTGCAACGCGCGCAGGTAGTAGGCGACGCGGTGCGGCGCGCGCGCCTCGCGGCCGCGCCACCACCTCGGGCTGCAGCTTGCGCAGCTCCAGCCCTCGGCCAGCGCCAGCGGGAAGGCTCGAACGAGGCGGGCGGCACGCGCCACCTGCCGCCGCCTGCCGCTCGATGCCGCACGCCCGCGCATGCGCATGCACGCAGTACGCACGCTTCTTCCAGTCCTGTCCTTCGCCAGATCGACGCCGAAGTCGAGATGCCCCTCCGCCTTGCGCTCCACCATGAAGAAGCGGAACACGTCCGCGCCGACCTCGTCGCAGCAGCTCGTCGGTGCGTACGACGTGAACGTGGCGCGGCGCGTGGACATGCTTCACCGATCGCTGCCCGCGCGGCGAGGCGTTCACGAACTGGTTCATGAGCGCGAGCTCGAGCCGGTCGCCCGGGTCGAGGCCGAGCGCGGCGCGATGGCCGCGCGCTGCACGTACGGGACCTGCTCGACGTGGTCGGCGGACCGAGCATCGTCGATCGCGCTCGAAGCCGCGCGCGGAGCTTCTGGCGGTGGTAGGCGATGCCGGGGCAGCAGGTACGTCGTCGGCTCGCCGGTGCGACTTCACGAGCACGCGGTCGCGCTGGATGCCGCAGCTCGGTCGCGCGCAGCCAGCACCGCCCGCCGTCGCAGCGCCGTACACAGACTGATGCCCGTCTGAATCGCGCAGCGTCTCCTCGATCTGCCGCTCTCTCGTATAGCGAGCGTCTCGTGTAGCGGGCGTCGGACGGTTCAGCGTCGCGTGCGTGGTCGCGGATGCCGGCGAATCGTCGCCTCGGCCACCTGCTTGGACGCGCCGTCGCCGCACCGGGGGCGTGCGTCGCCCCTGTCGCGCGCGCGGATCGCGTCAAACGATCTGGCGACGGTCCTTGACACCCTGGTAGCCGTCGCGCGGGAAGAGCGTCGGGCCTGCCGTCGGCCGCACTCGGGCCACCAGCGCCTGCGCGCGGTGTCGACCGATGCTGCAGTCCGCCCTGGCGGCGAGTCGCCTGCGCGGCCGAGCAGGCGCTGCAGGTAGCGCGGACGCTGCAGGCTCTCGCACGAGCACACGCGCGCATCTGGCGCGCGCCGTCGTTGAAGTAGTACTCGCGGGTGACCGTGCGGCCGGCGGCCTCGAGCAGGCGCGCCACAGCGTCGCCAGGCGCGACGCGGCGGCCGTGGCCGACCGTGAGCGGGCCGGTCGGGTTGGCATCGACACGAACTCCACCTGGATCTTCTGGCCCTTCCTGCGTCGCCGGCCCCGTAGCTGCGCCCGCGCCAGGATGTCCACGAGCAGCGCCCGCCACGGCGGTCCTGGGCCAGCCAGACGTTCACGAAGCCCGGGCGCGACCTCCGCGCGGAGCTGACCGTGATCGGCGAGCGGGCGACAAGCGCCGTCGTCTGCCGGGGGGCCAGCGAACCGCTTCATAACAGCGCATCGCCGCGTTCGTGGCGGAAATCCCGTGCTCGGCGCCGCGCGGCACCGAGCGAACTCAGGCGCGCGCCCTCGTCGCCGGCCGCGCGCAGCATGCGCTCGGCCGCCGCGGCGTCGCCTGGCAATACGTAACTG
>ERZ1370068.5979-contig-4980_pt1 | contig 34225 bp, 51 predicted proteins | sample MGYA00561227_ERZ1370068 | MGnify/ENA primary metagenome ERZ1370068 (study PRJEB38410, sample SAMEA6850437) | metagenome | study: Metagenomic assessment of the ecological functions of the soil: analysis of the soil microbiota associated with the...
TCAGTTACGTATTGCTCAATATACTCGTCAACTCTGCTGCTGACCATCAGTTGCCAAAGTTCTAGCAAGAGAGAAGAGTGCGATTGATGAAACCCAGTACGCCGCAATCAGATCGGCCAGAATAGGAGCTGTGCGAGTGCGTCCCTGGGCTATCGAAGACTCGGTCGTGATGCGCGGAAGTGCTGAGCCCATACGCGACGCAAGATCGTAGCTTCGCGCCGGACACCAGCGGCAATCATATTCAATGCCGTTCTGTGGTGAAACGTGCGGTCCAACGACCAGTGGCAAAGATAAGGATAAACGGGTGACATAAACGATGAAGCAGCTTAAGCCACCAATTCGAGACTTCAATTCAGTTTGTACCGCCTCGCGATCGACGATGTTCACGACCCCGCCGAGAACAACCATAATAAATCGTCAACACTGGCATAGCGATCGTCGATCAGGACCCGCAGGATTGACTTTGCACTTCGATTGCAGTCGCAGTCGCGATGTCCAAGCCGATCGAGAGTGGAGGCCCCAGAGGCATCGAAAAAGCCCAGATCAACACCGCTGGCGACGACGCATGGGGCAGGACTGAATTTACCGCATGCATAAGTCGAATCCGGGCATTTGGCGGGACAGAGCTTGCTGGGTGGCTGGTGCGCCGGACGACCTCGATCGATTTCGAGCATCGCAGCTGGATCAACACAGCGGGCCAGGGTCGATATCCAAACCGACTTGACTTCCTTATTACCGTGAAGCGGCAACGATTTGTGATCTGGACGCCAGTATTGACACGAAACACTGAAGCCGAGTTGCGAAGCCAGCCGCCTCTACGGAAGAATGACTTGTTTTTGTCGTCCACACCTGAGCTCGCTGACGCGCTTTGGCCAAAATATCACGGTGCAAATTCAGATCTGATGGATCACTTGCCTTACTCAAAATTACTGTCACGGCGTTCACCTCGAACGAACGGAGCGTCGTGCAAAGGTCATCCGGTAATTGGCTCAGACGGGCGACCCTGATGTCTTGGCTCGCCAGTACGGCCAGAGGCGTGGGCAAAAGGAAAACGCAGCGTCTACCTCAATTCCAAATGAGCGTCCAGGAGAGACGGCGTGGTAACGCCAGTAACGACCTTGTCGGGGTGCTTTTTCATGGATCATTCCACATTTTCTATCAAAGATGATCTCGACCGATCCAACCTCAGATATCGGGCTGGTATGCCAGCGTGACTGCATCCGAAGTTCCGCGCGCGGTTTTCGGCACGATAGCATCGACGCCCGAGCTGGATGATAGGTTGCAGCTGATTAACTTCAATATCGAGAGTTGTGCTTCACCACGAGGGAAACAGGTCACTGAATGCAGGCTTCTTCAAGAAGGATACAGAATCTCACGCACAACGAAGACGCTTCGGTAAAATGACTGATTTTGGCGGCAATCTGTTACCTTCTTTACGATGCTTCGGCGAAATTTCGGCGCTTCCTGATGTGCATGGTCATCGCAATCAATCACACTGAAAACCTCCTTTCATATCGATTTGACGAGACATCATCTGAATGCTGCTCTGCAACCGGGCTGATAGAAAACGCCTGGTAACAAAACAAGAGAAGGATACAAAGAGAAAGCAAACCCAGCGTTTGCCCGGCTCGATTAGCGGACAATTTTAGCTGAGGGATGGCTTATACGAGGGCACCGCGATCGCGTGGCGGAAGATCGGTAACCAGCGCGAACGACTTCTGATCCACAAAGGGGAGTGGATGCGTTGAATATCGAGTCGGCGTGGCACCAGCATGGGACAAACCGCATGAATCCAGATCCAGAAGGCAGTCGATCAATCCTGTCGTTCAGTGTGCCAGGCAACTTTATGCCGCGGAAGTTCGTATTTCGACGGCGCGTTTTCAACCACATTCATTAAATTGTCGCGCTAGTGTTTCGACCTGGGCAGATTATCTGGGCTCAAAGGGATAGGCAAATGACCGCAACCCCACTCTCTGGAAGATCGACTTTTAAATTTCAGCGCGCACACTCCTCGGGTTTTTCTTTGACGTTCGCGATGTCAAAACGCAGTGCCGACCGCTGGTCCGTGGCTGCAGGGCACAGCGCCCAGCAGTCGCCCGGAGGCGTTGGGGATTAACTGGGGGCGAGCGTGTCTGTCGGATTCTTCCATCCGCCGGTCCGTAGCGCCGCGATCTGGCAGTGGAGCTTTGACCGCGCTTTGTGGCGGCAGAAATACCGCGGCTCGCAGAAACCATGTCGATTTTAACGCCAGCGTCGTTCAGGTAGAAGGTCAGTCAGCCTTTGAGACCTGAAATTCTGTTGCTTCAGCTAACAGACGACCTTTGGCATCACAACAGCAGCTCGGTCGCTTCGGTGGAGCAGCAACCATGGTTTCACTGAATCTGGTTATCTGGGGGTCCATTGAACGCATTATCGGATTCGCAAATCGCCCACTTTTACTTTTTGATCGCCGCGCTGCTATTAGCGTTGCGGCCGTCGCCACGGCTGGTCGCGCCACTCAAGTCGATAAATCCAGTAACCGTGGTTTAGTCCATGGCTTTTCCGTGGACGTACCAGACTGAACGCTTCCTCGCGGCAGCCGCCTCCACTGCAATGCGCGTGGCCCAGCAGGCGTGGGAAATATTGGCGTTGCACCTGGCGCACGAACTATTGCTGCAAACGCGAGCCACGTGTGGAAGCTGCAGGTAATTCGGCACTGACGAATGGTAAAGTAATGGGCCAACTGCACGCAAAGGCGACGGTTAAGCGAGAATGGAGGACTATTACGTTCGGTTATACGCGGAACTGATTGCGACGTCCTGTCGCGATTTGACGTGCGATCCCCTTGATCTGGTCCGCGCCTCCTCTCCTTCCTTCCTTCTTTTCCTCAGATGATTGACAATGCGCCGACCCGCTGCCTGGGTGACCGGAACGGATGAATCACCATCGGGACCGCCGCTAAGCATATGCTGCGGCATTCGTAAGAATCCTGACGCGGCGTTAAATTGTCCATCCGCATCGACAATGTGTATCAGCCGGGGCGATCTTTACCATAAGGTCAGATCCCCTGCATATCCGAACCGCCCGTTGTGGTATCGGTGGCCTCGCGCTGCGACTAACAAGAGATGCGGATCATGCATCGCCCTGGTGATCCGCTACCTAGAACTGAGGAGTGAAGAAGTTGTTGCTGAAATCTCTTTCCGCAAGGTACGACTGCGGAGCCGTTTTCCCATGAGCCAGAGGGACGTTTGGTCCTAACGGGTTGCTTTGTGTTGGCGTTTTCATCCGATCCGATGAAACCAGCGGCTGATATCTTGGCTTCTGAGATCGAGCCACGGAACGAGGTCTACTGTGTTACTGCATAATGCTTTATCGAGGATGACGTTGCTAATGCACACTGGAACTTGGGGTCAAACTTCTCCAGGATTGGCGGCGACGAGGTTTTTGGCGCATGGAGCATGGCGCGGCGCCGCCCTGGTGCGGCTCTGAAGGCTTTATGCCGCGCTGGACTATAATAAATTCACCAGCCGAAAGTGCCTCAGACTTCGGCAATATTCACAGTATGGACGCGATATCTTTCAGGCGGGCATTGTATTCCATCGATGGGCTGATGCCGTAAAACTCAATACTGCAGGGCAAGGCTGATGGCGCTGGGGAGGGTCTGGGATTAACGGTCGCTTAATGTGGGAGTCGAACACTGTGCGCACGTAATAATCCAGCATCAGCAAACAATCGGGTGCTGACAACGCCACCGCCTATCGGGAGGGATGGGACAGAAGGCCTGATCCATTATCGATCGCAGGAATCGTTAGCCAACGCCTATATCGGTCCCTGGTGGAATTGCAGGCGATAGGTGCTCGCGCATGATGCGGACATTGTTTTTACAGATGATTGCTTCCTGTTGGTTGTGAAGGGTCAGTTTGAAATGGCTCTTTAATCCCAGCGCATACGTTATCGTGCGTGTGTAACCATCGTTCCGGCATCATAAGGACCCAATAATTCATCGCCATAATAGCCCGGGGCCTCGGGGAGGCGTTGGTTAGTAGGTTCCGCACGAATTTCGGCACGATTTTTCGCTTGGCGATGCCTTCGAGTGATTCTTCCGTAAGCTGGCGAAGTCCGGCACAGGAGCTTTTCGTCCAGAGGCCAAATGGCAGCCCGGAAGCCGTGCTTCTTTTTGCGCAAGATTTCCGCGCGGAAGAAATTCGTAGCGCTTCCCTTGAAGAACCAGCGCAATTTAGTCGCTTACTTCCATTCCGGCGGATTGAGAGCGAGAAATCGGTGCGCCTGACCCATTAACGGGTAACCTGACGCTGATGTTCGCCAATCCGCGAGGCTCCCGAACCTTGGGGATCGTTCTCGGCCAGGGTGTACTTCCAGTCGTAAGCGGAGTTACATGGCGTTTGGCTGTGGCTGAGCCTCTCCGAGTGCGTCCAGGTGGCGGCGTTGCTACCCGAGCGTCGCCCGGATCGACACTCCTTAGAAAATCGGAATCAAACATTTCCTCACCGAAATGATGCAGGGAGTCGGAACACAAACCGGTCCGCATCGACACGCGCGAATGACGAACGCAGCCTCCCAACTGTTTGAAGCCGGGTACGCGATTAAACAGCACCCATTCTGTGGCCGTTGTCTCCAGTAATACGACCTTTCGGAGACTTCGCGGCAAGGCGCCAGAGCTCTCAACACTTTCTGCATCGCACGCGAGTTGCTGCCGGGCCGAAGAGTTCATCGCCCCCATCGCCGCCAGCATTCGAGTGAATCCATCCGCGCGCGTGCGTAGGGCAGCAATAGGGACGCGCACTACCGACGAGTTGCCGAACGGCTGATCGGGCGAAGGCAATCTTCGGATTGCGCAAACGAGGTCGTCCGGTGAGGTAGTAATTTGGGGAAAAGTAAGGTCAAAGTGACGCGCCAATGCGAGCATACCCCATCTCATCGTATCCCCGGAGCATTAAAGCCGACTGAATACGCATGGACGGGTTCTCCGCGGTCGCTGGCATGCCGGCGACTGCCGGCTGAAACCGTCCCGCCGCTCAGGAACAGGCAACGCTCTGGCGTCCGCCTCCTGAACGCAATTCTGACGATATCAACGAATCCGCGCTCAACGCCCCGCAGATCATGGTGAATTGCCCCTATGAACACCGGCTGCCAATGTGGTCGCGACTGAGCACCGGTCGTCAAACGTGATGTTGGGCCGCTTCCACCCGACGCACATTCGAAAAGACCGTCTGAGGAGCTGGAAAGTGACGTGGAAATAGGCAGCTTTGTAATCGTAAAGAGATTGATGTCGAGGCCGGAACGCGGGCCGGGCACGTGGCAGGCCGTGTCGGCAAAACCCGAGGTTCCATTGCATGCCCGATAGCAAAGTGCTCAATCGAGAACCGATCGACGAACAGCGGTGTGAATCTGTTGCTGCCTTACGAAAATCTAGGATCATTAGCGCGTATGCGCCACCAACTCCCTCTGGGGCAGCAGGCCAGCGCGTCGAGCATAACAATCCAGCCATCGATGTTTGGCCTGACGAAGCGCGCGGACGGTGTGCCGAACCCACCGCCAGTGCGGAGTTACCCATCTTGATCTGGCGCCGGCGCGTCAGACACGCGCTGCCATTTCGATGGCGGCGAACACGTGCGCCGCCCAGGCGCGTGCCCTCCACCAGCTCGACGTAGCGCGTGCGGCGACTGCCGGGAGGTCGGATCTGGGCGAGCACCAGCGTCCAGGTTCGACAGCAGCGCGCGGAAGAACGGCCACCCGCTTGACCATGCGCTGCCGAGCAAGCGCGGCAGCCGCTGGCGCGTGCAGTCGTGCCGCTTGTTGCCGCTGTCGAGGAACGCCGCCACGCCCGGAGCCGAAGCCGTACCTGCCAGCCTGGCAGCGTTGACGCGGCACTGGCCCCAGCTTGAGACCCCACGGAATGGCGCGCGCAGGTCTTCCGGATCGCGCGGGTGGCTCTGCGCGAGGCCGGGCGCGACCGATGTTGAGCTCCGTGTCTGACGGTCGGACGTGGCGTCGCCGCAGAAAGAAGCCGGTGAAGCCTGCGGCGTCCGTGGCACCAGCTGCAGGCGATAAGATACCGCCATGCTCGTCGGCGAGATCGTGCCTCGGCGGCATCGGTGAAACGCCCTGCAGGCCGGCGTCGGGCTCGATGCAGCGTGGCGCTGGAGCGGCGGCTCACAGCGTCTCTGAGGCCAAAGCAGCCGATCTTCTCAGGTTGCTGCATTGAGCTGGCGGCATCACCCTGCCCTGCTTCGGTGAGGTGCGGATCTCGGGCCCTTCATCGGCCCATGGTTGCGTAGCTCAGGATGGCCGCCGGTTCGCTCGGCCGTGCCGCTCGCGCCGCACGGTGCGCACCGCGGCCGTTGAACGCCAGCGGGGCAGGCCGTGCGCGGCGTGCAGCTCGTCCGTCGAACAGCTGCACCAGCGCGACCTCGGCGCGGCAGAGTTCCCTGCCGCTGGTGAAGATAGCCGCCGTCCTGCTTGCCGTCGCTGCAGCCGAGCATCACGCGTCCTGCTCGCCGCCGCCGGCGCGCACCCATCGCGGCGATGCCACCGGCAGCGCGTAGAACGCTGCGCGCATGATGGCCGCGGCCCGGCGCAGGTCGCCGGATGGTCCCCGAACACGCACCACGATCAGCGCGCTGCTGCAGGTCCTGGCCGAGCGTGCCGCTGGCCAGGCCCACTTCCTTCAGCAGCAGCAGCACTTCCGGAGCAGGTCGCTCACCGCCTCGGTGTGCGAGATGATGACGTAGTGGCGCAAAGCGCTCTCCGGGCCCCGTACGCGCGCAGCGACATCGCGCGCCGCTTCCGAACACCGCGAGTCCAAGCGCCTGCGTCGCGGAATCTGGCTGGGGAGGCGACGGCTCCACCACGCGCAGCGGCCGCGCAGGCCGTGCAGCAGCAGCCGCATCAGCAGCGCGCAGCGCTCGGCCTCGGGCAGCGCGGGCATAAGTCGGGCTGCGTGCCGCGCCGCAGCGCAGCTCGGCGACCACCGCCTCGTGCTGGTCCGGAGCTCTGGTCGCAGACTCGAGCGTGGCTGTGGTGAAAGCCGAACACCCCGGTATCGCACGGCGCTGGCAAGCGCGCTTCAGGCGCGGCGCGACCAGCGCGCCGGCGTGGTGGTGGCGCAGCGACGCCTCGATCGCGCCGCAGGTCAGCGACGCGAACTCGCCCGGCGCTGTCGTACGGCTGCTGCGGCGCCACCGCATGGCGCAGCGCCTCGGTGCCGGTGAGTGTCTCCTGCAGCGTCGCGGCCAGCCGCGCATACGTGCCGGTCAGCGCACGGCGATAGGGCTGCGGCCTGCGCGCGGCGTGGTTGCGGTCGGCGAGCGTCTCGGCGAGCGCGAGCATCGCGTCGGTGACCGGCGCCAGCTGCCGCGAGATCGACGAGCTTCACGGCGCCGAGCTCGTGCACCTCGGTCGAGACAGAAACGCAGCGCCACTTCGGCCTGGCGCGCCAGCGGCGGCGCGCATCGTGTGCGCGACCGACGTTGGGGCTTGGCGCTGTCGCGTCGCCGCCGATCCAGCGGCCCGGGCGCGGAAAGAACGGCGCCACCTCGTGCCCAGCCGACGCCCGCGTTCGATCTCGGCATGGCAGCCGCCGCGGCACCTGGCGCAGGAAGCGTCACCGGGTAGTGCGACAGCGCGTTCTCCACCTCGTTCGTGGCCACCGTGAGCTTGTGTAGCGCAGCATGCGCGTTCTGGCCACAGCTGCGTGATGCGCGCACGGATCGCGGCCCCGTTGTCTTCCACGCTCGCGCAGTGTCTCGAGCCCGCTCGCGCTCGCCCACCAGCCGCGCGATCGGTGAACTCGGCGTCGATGGATGCCTTGCGCTGCACCTGGTGGGGTGCGCGTCAACACCGGCGAGATGCGCGCGCGCCAGCGTGGCCACCCGCGCCGTGGCCGTGATTCGCCGGCACGCTGAGGCGCTCGCTGAAACTCCGCGGCCAGCGACCCTGGGTGCTGGTGGCCGGCGCGCTCGTGAATGCGGCGGCGGCGCACGTGGTGACGGCTTCGGCGATGTTGGCCAGGTGGTCTGAAGCTAGCTGAACGCGCGGATCACGCTCACCGTCTGGTCGGCCGCATAGCCGCGCTCGAGCAACGCCGTGAGGTCGCGCCCGGCGGTTGATCGCGCTTGAGCCGATACGCCACCGACAGTTGCCGGATGCGCTCGATCAGGTCGTAGGCTTCTGGCCCTCTCCTGCCTCGCGTGATCGGCCTGGCCGAGGATGACGCCCGAGCAGCCGGATGTCCGCCACCAAAGCGGCGCGTTCTTGGCCGCGGCATCACCGCGCGGGCGGCGGCGCGAGTTGGCGAAGTGCGCGGTGGTTCAGACAGGCACGGTGGCGGTGCGGGCAAACCCCGAGCCATCGCCATGGCGACGTGGCGATGCAACATATAGGCCAACGCCATCAAGGCCGTGCGGAGACCTCGATCACCTGACCCGCGCGCAGGTCACTGGCCCGGTTCGCCCGCGCGCATGCGCCCGCCAGCCCCAGGGTCCGGCAGACGCTTGCCGCTTCACCCGCGGCGTGCGCTCGAGGTGAGCCGGCCAGGTGCGCGCCGAGCTCGCGCACATCGTCCTCGGCACCGTGCATGAAGCTCGACTTGCGGCGACGCAGGAACGGCAGCCCCAGCACATAGAGCCCCGGCGCGTCGACGACGCCGCGATCGTGCTTCAGCGCGCCCTTGCGGTCGAACACCGGCACGTCGAGCCACGAATAGTCCGGGCGAAAGCCGGTGGCCCACACCACCGTGCGGACGTCGCTCGCCCAGCGCGAGCCCGAGCCGCGGTGACGCGCCGACGTCGGTCGGCGCGTAGCGCTCGGCAGGCGCCGACCTCGCCGGCCAGCGCGTTGCGCCCGATCCACTCGTCGATCGCATCGAGCAGGCGGTTCATCTTCGAGATCGGCCAGCGCGCAGACGTTGCGCAGCGAGCCGGAGAACTGCGCCTTGCCATCGCGGATGCCCGCCAGGCGGCCGACGACCTCGACGCCTTGCCGCGCGCAACGCATTGAGGTCGAGCGTGGCGCGCTCGGGCGTGCCCACCAGCTGCGGCGACGGCACGCGCCGCGCGCGGCCGGGATCGTCCACCTCCTCGATGCGCTGGTCGAGCACGCCGGCCGCGAGCATCCAGCCACTGGATGTCGCGGCCGCGATAGACGCGCGGCAAGCGCACGTGCTCGCCGACTGCGAGCGTCGACGCGGCCGGCCGCTGCGCGCTGGATCTCCTGCGCGAGCTGCACGCCCGTCGCCGGAGCGCGCCGACGACCAGCACGCCGCCCGCGGCGAGCTGCTCGCGGATTGCGGTAGGCCTGCGCCGACAGTTGCGCCACGCCGCGCGGCATGCCCTCGGCCACGCGCGGCACGACCGGGCTTGCTGAACGCACCAGTTGGCAAGCACGACGGCGCGGCAGCGCCAGTCGCCGCGCGGTTGGTCGAGACCCGGTAGCCGCCGCCATCGCGGCTCGACGCGCGTCACCGTGGTGCGTCAACGACCGGTGCCGACAGCCGCCTGGCGTAGTCGGACACGAAGTCGACGACCTCGCCGACGCTCATGTAGCCGTCGGGGTCGTCGCCGTGCATAGTGGTAGCCGGGCAGCCGGCACATCCAGTTCGGCGTCAGCAGGCGCAGCGTCTCCCAGCGCTCGGTGCGCCAGGCGTTGGCGACCTCGCCGCGCTCGAGCACCGACGTGCTCGATGCGAGCGCCGCCCGAGCTCGTGGCTCATCGCCAGACCGTTGTGGCCGGCGCCGATGACGACCACGTCCGGCCCGGCGCTGGCATGCGCTGCGTCACGCCGTCACACCTTGCGCGTGGTGACCGTGACGTCGGTCGGGTTGGTGACGATGTCGAACACCGCCGAGCGCTTCTGCGACTGCGCCACCAGCGCGGCGATCTGCTCGCGGCGTGGCGTCGGCGTCGATCTCGTAGTGCACCTTGATGCCGTCGAAGCCGTTGCGCACGTTGCTCGTCGATGCCGAGGATGCCCTGCAGGTCCATGCCGCCCTCGAGCGTCGCCTTGACCGACTGAGCTGGATGTTGCGGTTCTGCGCGACGGCGGCGATGCCCGCGGTCAGGCAGCCGGCCAGCCCGACGAGCACGAACTCGACGGGCGTCGCGCCGTTGTCCGGGGACGCGAAAACCTCCGGGTGATCCGACTCGTAACTGAAAGTGTCTGGCGGTGCTTCTGTTCGCCGCCGAGGCCGAAGAAGCCGTTCGACGGTGGCGCGGCTGTGGGTGCCGTGCAGCCACTCGCTGGTCGGCGCGCCACTTGAACTGGGCGGCTGCCGGGGTCGCGGTCAGCGCTTCGCGGGCGCCCAGCAATGCAGCGACGTTGACGCCGTTCTCGGCGGTCTGGGCCGTTCCGGGCTGTGGTTCGGGCCCCAGGTGGTCATCGCCGGTGTGCCCCTGTTGGACAGCCGATGGCGAGTGATCCGGAGACAGGCAAAAACAGTAGAGAACCTCAGCCGCCATCGACAGCGAGGCAGCAGCAAGGGACGAATTCTCTCGCAGCCGTGTATGAAGACGGCAGCATTCAGGCAGGCGCCAATGGCAGTTTCGACGGACCCGTTTCTGATGCGGCAATGATGGAGCGCCGCGTTTTGTGCCACAGGCAAATTGCGGGACGCCGGATTGGGATGGGCAGTTCGGTTTCAACGGGACGAACGACCTGGTCTTTGCGATGGCAGTGAGTGGTAACAGCATCTTCATCGGCGGCGCCTTCACCGCGGTCGGCAATGTAGCGGCCAATCATGTGGCGAAGTTCGACACCACGACCAACACCTGGAGTTCGATCTCGCAGCCCACTGTCTCTGGCGAGGTCAATGGCGTGAATAAGAACGTCTTTGCCCTGGCAGTGATCGGCAACAGCCTTTTCGTCGGCGGCGACTTCACGACGGCGGGAACGAACGTCATCGTCTTCGCCAACGGGCTGGCGAAGTTCGACCTTTCAACCAACGTCTGGAGCGCGACTCAAGCAAGGCAATGGCAATGGCGTGAGCAACTTTGTCCAGGCATTGGCGGTGAGTGGTAACAGCCTCTACGTTGGCGGTGGCTTCACAGTCGGTGAATCATGGCGGCACTGGCGCCACGCCCGCGATCCCAGCCAATAATGTGGCGAAGCTCGACACTTCAACCAACACCTGGAGCACTGTCTCGCAAGGCAATGGTAACGGCGTGGATAGGGCGGTCATCGCGTTGTTGCTTAGTGGCAACAGCCTGTTTCGTCGGCGGTGGATTCGCCTTGGCAAATCAGGGCGGCACGGGCGCCACGCCAGCCATCCCGGCCAACAGTGTGGCGAAGTTCGACACTTCAACCAACACCTGGAGCGCGTTAAAGCAAGGCGACGGCAATGGCGCAAATCAGGGCGTCTTTGCCCTGGCGGTTATTGGCAACAACCTCTTCGTCGCCGGCGCCTTCTCGTCGGTCAACAACGGTGGAACGGGCGCTACTCCTGCCATCACGGCCAACAAGATCGCCAGGTTCGACACCGTCAACAACACCTGGAGCGCGCTCTCGCAAGGCAATGGCAATGGCGTGAGCGACTACAACCCCGGCGGCGGGCATCCGGCAGTGGCTCGGTCGATGCGCTGGTTGTGAGTGGCAACAGCCTCTATCGTCGGCGGCTTCTTCACCCAGGTAAATCAGGGCGGCAGCGGCGCTACGCCTGCGATCACCGCCAACGGTGCCGCCAAGTTCGACACTTCAACCAACACCTGGAGCGCGCTCTGCAAGGCAACGGCGCTGGCGTGGATACGGCAGCGTCTTTGCCGTGGCGTTGATCAGCAACAGCGTCTTCGTCGGCGGCGGCTTCGACTTTGTAATTCAGGTGGCACGGGCGGCACGCCCAGCCATCACCACCAGTAACGTCGCCAGGTTCGACACTTCAACCAACACCTGGAGCGCGCTCGTCTGGCCAACGTGGGGCTGGCAATGGCGTGAACGACGCGGTCAGGGCGGTAGTGGTGAGTGGCAACAACTCTGTTCGTCGGCGGGGACTTCACCGTCGTCGGCACCATAAATCCGTGGCGGCCGAATCGGGTGGCGAAGTTCGACACCACGACCAACACCTGGAGCGCTCTGTCGCAAGGCAACGGCAACGGTGTGAATAATTGCGTCGTATGCCCTGGCGGTCATCGGCAACAGCCTCTTCGTCGGCGGTGATTTCACGACGGCAAATCTGGGCGGCACGGGTGGCACACCTGCGACTCCTGTCAACCGAATGGCCAGGTTCGACACTACGACCAACACCTGGAGCGCTGTCTCTCAGGGCAACGGCAATCGGCGTGAATGACAAAGTCGAGGCGCTGGCCGTGAGTGGGCATCGAGCCTCTTCGTCGGCGGCTCGCTTCGGGCAGGCGAATCAGGGGGCACCGGCGCCACGCCGGCGATCAACGCCAACGGCGTGGCGAAAGTTCGACACCAACACCAACACCTGGAGCGCGCTTTCGCAAGGCAATGGCAATGGCGTGGATGGCTTCTGTTCATGCGCTGGCAGTGAGTGGCGGCAGCGTCTTTGTCGGCGGCTACGTTCGGGCACGCGAATCAGGGCGGCACCGGCGCCACGCCGGCTGATCTCTCGTCCTTAGCCTGGCTGAAGTTCGACACTGCGACCAACACCTGGAGTGCGATCTCTCAGGGCGAATGGCAATGGAATCGATGGACAGTTTTGGCGCTGGCGGCCAACGGCAACAGTGTCTTCGTCGGCGGCGCCTTCACGACGGTGAATTCTGGCGGCACCGGCGCGACGCCGGAGATCACCGCCAACAATGTGGCGAAGTTTGACACTTCAACCAACACCTGGAGCGCCCTTCGCAAGGCAACGGCAATGGCGTTAATACCGGTGTCCGGGCGCTGGTGGTAAGTGACACGAGCGTCCTCATCGGCGGAATATTTACGAGTGCTAATTGGGCGGCACGGGCGCGACGCCTGCGATCACCGCCAGGAATGTGGTGAGGTTCGACACGACTGCCAACACCTTTAGCCTCCTCGCCGGCTGGCGGCGGCAGCAATGGCCTGAGTCAGAGAAACGGCGCGCCCACTTCAAATAGTTTCGTAAATGCGCTGGCAGTCAAGGACTGCGACCTCCTCGTGGGCGGTGATTTCATGATCGCCGGCAACAAGGCGTCGCAGTGCATCGCCCGCTACGGTGCCCCGAGCGTCGTGCCGTCGCCGTCACCTTCTCCGTCACCTTCGCCATCACCTTCTCCGTCGCCGTCACCTTCTCCGTCACCTTCTCCGTCACCATCACCGGCGGCGGCAACTATTCAGTTCGCGCAGGCGGGTTACAACACGCCGGAAGACGTGACGTTCCTGACCATCACCGTCAATCGCACCGGTGACACTTCAGGCCGCATCGACCGTGGACTATGCAACCGCAGGACGATGACTGCGACGGAGCGCAAAGACTACACCACGGCCGTTGGTACGCTGCGCTTCGCCGCAGGCGAGATGAGCAAGACCATCGATCTGCTGATCAGTGAAGACTCGTTCGTCGAAGGTCTCGGAAACCTTTACGCTCTCTCTCAGCAATCCCGCCGGGGCGACTCTGGGCGCTGCGTCCATTGCCACCGTGCAGATCAATGACGACGTGACCGAGCCGTCAACGAACGCCATCGACGACATCAGCCAACTTTGTCGGCCAGCATTACCACGACTTTCTCAATCGTCAGGCGGACACCTCGGGCTTGAACTTCTGGACTGGGATTATTGGTGCGTGCGGCTCGACTGCCTCGTGCATTGACCAGAAGCGATCGAGTGACTCGGCAGCCTTCTTCCTTTCCATTGAGTTCCAGCAAACCGGGTTTCAAGTGATTCGCGCATACAAGGCGACCTTCACTGACACGACGGCGCGCCCGCGCGGATTTCCCGCTATCGCGAGTTCCTGCGTGACGAACAGGAAATCAGCCGCGGCGTCATCGTGGGCCAGGGCAACTGGCAACAACAACTCTCAGACAACACGCTCAACTTTGCGCGCGCCTGGGTGCAACGGCCCGAGGTGCTCGCGGTGCTGCCCGATACCGGAGCCATCCCTGATCAGTATGTCGACAAACTGTTTGCGAACTCTGAAGTGACACCGACAGCGGCGGAGCGCAGCGCGGCGGTCACCGCGTTTGGCGCCGGAGGAGTCGAAGGCCGAGCGAGCGCCCTGCTCTCAGTGACGGCAAGCGGATCGGTTTTCAACAAACAATACAACCCGGCCTTTGTGCTGATGCAGTACCTCGGCTACTTGCGGAGAAATCCCGAACGAAGCGCCCGACTCGGATTACAGCGGGTTCGACTTCTGGCTGAACAAGCTAAACGCATTCAGTTCGGCGGGCGAAGATGTGCGTGACTCGCAAACCGCAGAGCGCCGCGTGCTCCGCGCCCAGATGGTCACCGCCTTCATCGTCTCAAGCGAGTATCGTCAGCGCTTCGGGCCGATGCATCGGCAGTAGTCCTTAGCTAACGGCGCTAGATTACGCAGGGATTGAGGACGAGACACAAGGCACAACCAAGAGGCTCGTCCTTACCGTCAATCAGCACGCTGCAGCTCGAATCAACTCTGATTAGATTGTCTTGAATCTGCGTAATCTGCGGATTAACTTCACGTTTCGCGAGCCATTGGTCAGCGAACTCAACAACTCCAGGAGTTCGTCATAATCCACCGGTTTGACCAGGTGGCCATCGAAGCCCGCTTCCTGAGACTTGCGTCGATCTTCTTCCTGGCCCCAACCCGTCAGCGCTATGACTACAATGTCCTTGCCCCAGCTTCGGCCCGGATGCGCCGGCAAACCTCGTGTCCACTCAGTTTCGGCAGTCCGATGTCCAGCAGCACCACTTCGGGCCGGTGCTCTGTCGGCCGCTTCGATCGCTTCCATACCATCGCGAGCGATGTAGGTTTCGTTGCCGGTAATCCCCAACAAGAAGGGCCAGTGACTCAGCATTGTCCCGGTTGTCGTCAACGATCAGGATGCGGTGAGTGGCAGCGGGTTCTGCCGCGGCGATTGACCTCGCAGCCGCGGGCTTCTGGCGCTTCGCTAAGCACCGGCAAGCGCACCAGGAACTCGCTTCCCTGATCTTCGCCCGCACTTCTCGCCTCAACTGAACCACCGTGCATTTCCACCAGACGCTTCACCAGCGTCAGCCCGATCCCCAGGCCACCCTGCGTTGCCTCCGGTGCTCGATAAACCTGCGTGAACATGTCGAAGATACTCTCCAGCTTGTCTTGCGGGATGCCTACGCCGTTGTCCTTCACCGTCACCAGGACCTGGTTGTCCAGCAGTTTTGCGCTCAGTTGAATGGTGCCGCCGGGCTTAGTGTAACGGCAGCTGTTATTCAGCAAGTTGCCAAAGACCTGGGCCAAACGGGCCGGGTCAACATGCAGATAGATGGGCTCTTGCAGGCAGGTCCACGCGCAGCTCGTGACCGGCTGCGTCAAGCAGCGGACCGGCCACCTCGATTGCCTGTTGGATCAACGACGATAGTTCAACATCGCTCGGACGAAGTTCGAGGCGATCGCGAGAGATGCGGTTCAGGTCCAGCAGATCATCAACCAAACGAACCATTTGTCCCAGCTGGCGCTCCATTGTGCCCCGCGCGCGCCTCAGCGTCTCACGGTCGCCTTCCGCATGCTTCAGGACCTCCAGCATGTTCGACACGGGCGCCAGCGGATTCCTTAGCTCATGAGCGAGGGTCGCGATGAACTCGTTCTTGCGCCGGTCGGCTTCGGATAGATCCGCCGCTAGCCTAATCAGGTCATCCGCCAGTTGCTTTCGTTCGGTAACGTCCTGACTGACGGTCGCGAAAGCGGTTGGGCTTACCGTCCTCGTCTGTCAGCGTCAGGAGTTTATAGGCCATCCAACGAGCTTCGCCCGTCTTGAAGTGCCGAAAGCGCACCTCGATTTCGCCGTGCCCGTGTTCCATCACTGACGGGAAGAACTCATTCATGATCCGTTCCTGATCTTCGGGAAAGAAGAAATCAGGAACCGGCGTCCGCGTCGCCTGTTCGATGCTGTCCAGCCCGGCCATTTCCAACCCGGCGTGGTTGACGAAGAAGGGAATCCCGTTGAGGTCGCACATCCCGATGAAATCGGTACTGCTTTCAACCAGCGTGACAAACTTCTGGCGCTCAGCCTCGACCAGCTTGCGGTCGGTTATGTCTCGAACGATTTTTGAAGCACCGACCACATTGCCTGAATCATCTCGGATAGGCGAGATGGTCAAAGAGACATGAATGTGCCGGCCGTCGCTTCGCCTCCGCACGGTTTCAAAATGTTCGACCCGTTGGCCGGCCTTCAAACTGGCAATGATGCGGTCTTCCTCGCCGATGCGTTCCGGAGGAATGACCAGCGAGATATGTTGACCCACTGCCTCTTCGGCAGCGAAACCGAAGACTCGCTCAGCGCCGGCGTTCCAGCTTTGAATAATACCATCGAGCGATTTGCTGATGATCGCGTCATTCGATGATTCGACGATCGCGGCCAGCAGTCGGGCCGTAAGCAGTTGGCTGGTTTTGTCGCGCTCGACGTCGCGCTGCGCAGTGACGTTGCGAAAGATCAAAACGCAACCGGACACGTTTCCGTCTTCATCGCGAATCGGAGCCGCACTGTCGTCGATGGGACACTTGCTGCCGTCTTTCTGAACCAGTACGGTGTGGTTCGCCAGACCGACGACGACTCCCTCACGCAAAGCCCTGGTGGCTGGGCTCTCGACCGGTTGGCCGGTAGCCTCGTTAACGATCTGGAACACACTCTCCAGCGGCTGGCCCAACGCGTCCTGCTGCAACCAACCTGTTAAGTCCTCGGCAACTTTGTTGAGGTAAGTGATGCGACCGCCGGTATCGGTGGTGATGACGGCGTCGCCGATGCTCTGTAGCGTGACGCGCAACAGTTCGCCCTGCTGACTGGCCCGCTCGTGCGAAACGCGCGTGCGCCTGCACCGAAGGCGATGATCACGGCGCAAGTGAAGAGATACGCAATCAGCCCGACCATATTTGCGGTGTTGCCAAGATCGAAATGGCCACGGGGTTGAATGAACAGGTAATGACTGGCGAGGTAGCCGAGAATTGTCACCAAAATTGCGGGACGATAGCCGCCCAACCATACTGTAGCGGCGACCGCGCCATAGAGAGTCACGAGCGGGAACATATCTCCCAGCAACGGATCGAGCAGCCAACGCAGTAATACGACGGCCGCTAGTAAGACGATTCCTAAGGCGTAGGCTTTGATCGAACTGCGCAAAGACCCTTCTCCTTGATGAACGAGTTTTGAGTTAGTTGAGAGAGTTGGGATTCTAACCTTGAAGCGACCGCGTTCAAGATGGGTGTGGGGTCACGCGGACAACGACCTAAGGGCTAATCGGGTCGGACCAACCGGTCAGTACCATTTGCGTCAGCAAATGGGATCAGGAGACCCCTGGATTGAGGATTATCCCATTCCGCTTACGCGGATTGTACTGACCTGGGTGACGCGACTCTGTCACAAAAATAGGCGCAGCCTCTTCGAAGCTGCGCCCTGAGTTGTTGCTGGCAACAGTAGCCCTCCCTTACCGGTCAGGCTACTGAAACTAGAACTCCAACCTGCCTGCGAACTGCACCACGCGAGCGGGCGAGCCTGCCGGTGAAGTTCCCAGCAGTCGTCCGAACGTCGTTGCGTTGATGTTGGCCTGGACGAACTGAGCGTTCGCCGCGGTGAAGGCAAAGCTGGCGCGGTTGAGCACGTTGAAGAGCTCGGCGCGCAACTGGAAACGCACTCGCTCAGTAATCGGGATGTTCTTGATGATCGAAGCATCCCAGTTCAACTTCATCGGCAAGTGCAGGAAGTTTGGCTCCATGTTCCCCCGCTGGCCTGGCGCCACATTAAAGAACACCTGACCGGGGAACGTCGGCTGATCAAACCCGAGCGATGCTACGCCCGCCGTCGTACCGGCCAGACGCGGCCGCGTGAGTCCCTGCTGACATTGCGCCAAATCCAGATTGATCACCGAAGGGTTGACGAAGAACACGCCGCACGGTGTGCGGAAGGTTCCCACCAGGTCCCTGCACCTGATCTTTCGTCAGATTAGTCATCGCCGTCTGACGACCGGAACGGCCGGCCTGATTGAGCGTGCCGCGCGGGTCGGTGATTGAGAATGGCGCTTCACTGTCAATCCGGAGGATCGAAGTGACCTGCCAACCGCCAATCAAACGATCGAGCCACTGGCCCGAGTCACCGCCGAAACGCTTGCCGCGGCCGAACGGCAGTTCGTAAATCGCATTGAGATTGAAGACATGAGTCGTGTCCTGATCTCCAATGGCGTACTCGGCCCCGGGCATTGGCGTTGTCGATTAACGGCTCGAAGCGGGTCTGACTCGTGCCGGGCGCGTCGGTCAGGAGCTTCTGAACGTGTAGTTCGCCTGCAACGCCAGACCATGACTAAAGCGACGCCTAATCTCAGCCTGCAAGGCGTTGTAACGGGACTTCGAAGAGTTGGTCAGAAGATCGGCCACACCGGTGTTGGGATTGTTGAGCAGAACGTTGCTGCCCACACCAAATGTGCCGAGATAGACGAACGCCAGCTGGCCCGCGTCACCGGCGACAATCGGCGCGGTGGTGTTGGTAAACCCGAGCGGGTTACCGAACGCACTGTTGTTGAATGGCGCCTGGTTCAGCAACTGCAAAGGCCGGCACAGCGGGGTCGCCGCCGCCACCGCGCAGTTGATGTTCGCCGTTACCATAAGTAATCGCGTTGAAGTGCGCGCGATTGAAATCAGTCAGGAATCCGTTATCGAAAAATCCTGACCTGGTTGAGGTCGAGTCCACGGATGAGGTTATTACTTCGGACGTGAACGTACCGAACTTCAATAGCTGTTTGCCAGCCGATCTCGCGCTCGAAGCCGATATTGAATTCATCCGTATTCGGGACCTGCATGTTGGGATCGATTGCGAACACCGTCCCAAAGTTACCGGCCAGCGCGTTGTTTGCAGCATACGTGGTCGGAACCACCAGGGCCGGGGCCGCAAAGGTCGGGGCGTTCGCGAACCGCGCATTAAGCCCCGCGGTAGTTAACTGCGAGGTCAGGCCAGCGTTACCGGAAAGAGCGTTATCCGCAGCTCGCACGAACTCGTCGTTAACAAAACTGCGACGGTACCCGCCGCGAATCACGCTGCGCCCGCCATCGGGTAATAACTTGCCGAGAAACTTGTTCTCGAAAGCCGGCGCCCAGGCAAAACTAACTACTGGTCCAAAGTTATTGTGATCCGTCTTGAAGAACCTGACGCCGTTGCCGTTAGCTCCGACGAAGTCATAGAGGCCATTTGGATTGAGCATTGCTTCTCGAACATCGCGCCCGCCAAGTACCGGTTCAAGTGATCAGGCCGTTAGGCTCGGCCGTGGGCAGGAACGTGTCATAGCGCAATCCAAAATTGAGTGTCAGCTGTGGAGTCGCGCGCCACGAATCGGAAACGTAGGCTGAGTAGTTTTGATAGTCGATCGAATGTCGTGGCTCCACGGGTTGCAGGGTTCCCGTCTTGCTCGCGGCAGTGAAGGTCTGGCTGGCCGTGCCAATCAAGCCGCCGAGCAGTGCCAACAAATTGTTGGCCGTAGCGACCTGGGTATTGCTCGGCACAATTGACACCGGTGGCCGCTATACAGCCGGCAGCCGTGTTGAAAGATCCGGTATTACCCGTGGTGAATGCCGGCGTGGTCCCGCCTCCGAGTGCGTAGGTGGGAAGATACGGTTGACCAAACGCACCTGGTCCAAACGTGGTGGCATAGAATCCCTGAAACTGGCCACCGAACCGGATGGAATGTGAACCACGAGTCCAGACGGCGTTGTCCTGCACGTTCGCGATCGTGGTGTCGCGGCCCTGCAACTGAAAGCCGCCCTCAGGGTTATTGATCAGCGGAACCTGAATATAGAAGGGCACGCTGGCGGCGGTGGAACCGAAAAGGGGATCACTACCCTGCCATCCTCCCCGCACTTCGTTGGTCACATTGTTGCTGATCTGCCAGTGCCACGCCAACGACAAGAATGGAGTGTGCGCGCCCTGAAAGCCGTATGGGATCGTGGTGTAACAACACGCCGTCGAAGCCACTCGTCAGGCCCTGTTGCCCGTCGACGTCATTGCGAAGATTGTTTTCCTCTTGTAGGCAAACACGCCTTCGATGCTGTGCTTGCTGTTGATACTCCAGTCATAGCGCGTGGTGAACGCTTCTCGATCGGTGTTCGTCGCACGCGAGAAGGTCAGGCCCGTAGTATTGAGCTGATCTCCCAGCGTCGAGTTGTTACCGGCCGTGGGTAGCGCGCCTAAAATGCGACTGTTGATCACCGGATCAATTGCCGTCACCCCGGTCGCCGCTCGCGAAGCCACCGCCAAGAAGATTCACGGCGCGAGTCGCTCCGGTCGTATCGCGATACGTAAAGATGCCGTTGCGCGCGCTCGGCAACAGAATCGTGCGATTGACTGAGGTTGATTGGCGAAGCCGAAACCCTTCGTAAGTGCCAAAGAAGAAGAGTTTGTTTTTGAGAATTGGACCACCAATCTTGCCGCCATACTGATTGCGATTCAAAAACGGTCGTTGCACCGCCGAGAAATTATTGAAGAAGGTGTTGGCCGCGAAATGCGAGCGACCGGATTGAAGAGAAACGCGGCGCCATGAAATTCGTTCGACCCGCGCGGCGTCACCAACTGTACCTGCGATGAACCAAAGCCTGCCTCGGCTCCCGCGTTCTGGGTAACGATGGTGAACTCTCCCGTATCGTCCACGTTGGGACGATCGGGCAGGAAATCAACAGCATTAGCGCGAATCCAATTGTCCTGCACATTAATTCCGTCACGGGTGATATTGGTGAAGCGACGAACGTTGCCCGTTGATGGTGGTAGTCTGCGCGCTGTTTGAAGATGTGCCCGCCTGCAGCTGCACCAGCGTGAGCGGATTGCGCCCGTTGAGAGGCAGTTCGAGTATCTGGCGTTGACTAACCGAGTTGCTGAGCTGGGCATCGGCTGAATTAATTATGTCGGCTCCGGCAACCACGGTGACGCTCTCGGCGATATTTCCCGCTTCCAGCGTTGCGTTCAAAGTGTACTCGCGTCCGACGTCGATCTTTACGGCGGTCGCGGTAAACAATTTGTGACCGGCCGCGCTGATTTTGACCGTGTAGGTTCCGACGTCCAGTTGGGCGACGGTAAAACCTCCGGACTCGTTGCTAACGGCAGTTACTTCCTGCCTGATTGATTGTCTTTAACAGTTACGGTTGCGCCCGCGATGACGCCGCTTGAGTCGGAGACTGTGCCGCTCAAGTTACCGCGATTCGATTGTGCTGCGCTGGTGATTGCCAACAGGCAAACAGCCAGCAGACTAAAAACAAATCTCTTCATAGATGGCTCCCTTCGAAAATTGTTCGACTGTGATCCGATTTGTGAGCCACTCGACCCGTTATTTGGATCAACCTGTTCCGCTTAACGAACAAAACTCCCGAGTGGTGGATCAGCTGGATTACTGAAGGCGCAACCATCATGCCGTTTGTGGTGCCAAAACTTTGACACGGCATTTCTGTGAATAGGAACGCGAGAAATGAAGTCGGGCTTGCGCGATTTGGATTTTAGATAAGAGGTTTCGATGTATTCGGATCGAGAGGTGAGGAAATCGTTGTTCCGTTTCGTGAACGGGTGGAGATCGCCTAATCCACAGATTACGCAGATTTCACAGACTAAGAAGAAAAAGCAGAAGAAGAAGTGAGGAACGAGTTCAGCTCGATACTTCCAGGCCTCGTCTCAGGCATGAATAATTTCTAACAGGTTCTTAGTCTGCGTAATCTGCGGACGTTCTTCCCGTGACGAATGAGGGCGTCATCAGAGCTTGTCGATGTGATGACGGGACAGGTAGTCATCAAATCTCGGCTCGCCGCGCAGCGGATCCAGATCAGGATCGAACTTAAGCCGCGCCAGTACGAACGGGACCGGATCAATCTTGTCGAGCAAATCAAATGCAGTTTCTTTATCGCCAGCCAGGCCGTAAAGAGCCACGACGTTAAGCGGACCGATCCGCCCTGGACTCTCCTTATCCAGCTTCGACAATTCCCGTCGCATCGCGTCGCGCTTTTTCGAGTTCGCATAGACATAGGCCCGGCCCAGCACACTCAAGATCCGATCCTTCTCAGCAATGCGATCGAATTCTGCCATTGCCTCCTTGAACATATGCTTCTGTGCATAGACATTCGCAATGTTGTAGCGCGCGACGACCTGATCGGGCTGAAGCTCGAGCGCTTTGTTGCTATTGCGCGGCCGCGCCCTCGTTGTCGCGGGACATTGACAGCATGAACCCGTACGCAATGTGGGCCACCGGCGAGATGGGATCGAGTTCGACCGCGCGTTTGGCGTGCGACACCGCTTCTTCCAGCTTGCGTTGATTGAAAAGGAATTGAGCATAGCGCATGTGACCTATGCCCTGATTTGGATTCAGCTTCGAGCGCGCGCCGGTATTCACGATCGGCTCCTTCGGGATCCATTCGCATCAGCCCGGCTTTGGTCACGTGCGCGGCGGCAATATTCTCGTTTAGCTGCAAAGCCTTGTTTATCGCGGCGTTTGCCTTCACCAGAGCATCGTTTGGCGGCACCAAATCGTAGCTGTCCGGCATAACTTAAGAAGTAAACGTCGCCAAGCAGGGCGTAAGCCTGAGCATAGCTCGGGTCCTTTTGGGTCGCGAGCTCAAAATACTCGGCCGACTTCTGCAGGCTTTCTTTGAACGTTGATTCCAGAAATAGAGGCCCGTCAGATAGGCTTCTGTAGGCTTCCTGGTTCGCCGGACTGCGGTTGTCGGTGTGGTCAGTCTCGTGCGCCGACAGCTTCGAATCAGAGACGCAGCCAACTGCTCAGAGATAGCGTCCTGCAAAGCAAACAGATCGCGATAGTCCTGTTTGACGTCGGCCGTCCAGATTGATTTCTTGTCCGCCAGCCTGATCAACTGGGCCCTGATGCGCACCTGATCTCCTTCGCGCTGCACCGTTCCATCGAGCACAGCTTCGACCCCCAGGTCCTTTCCAATCTCGACCGCGTCCTTTTCGCGATTTGTATAGCGCGCCACTGAACTGGTCGGCAGCACAGTCGTTTGATTCAGATGACTCAGTCTGATGATCAGAGCATCGGCCATTCCCAGGCCCAGCACTTCCGTCTTTTCAGCGTTGCCGATTGTTTTGAATGGGAGAATAGCGATACTCGCCGGCGCGATGCGGTTCAGCCGCCGCGCGGCTCCGATATCTGAAATACACTGCGGTGATCGCCACGATCAGAATCAACGCGACGACGGTAGCGCCAATCAGTCGATAGCGAGTCAGCACGCCGGCGGAGCGTTGCGCGATGGCCGCCGTGGCCGGAGCATCGCTGACCTCTTCTTCGATCTGCGCAGCAATCATCAGTTGGGTGCTGATGCTCTGTTGCGTCATGGTTTCGTGCGTGTCGATTGACAAACGCCGCACGTCGGCGACAAAGCGATAGCCGCGCTTCGGAATTGTTTCGATGTACTTGTGAGCGCCCGGCGCTTCGTCGAGGGCCCGCCGCAGCAGCGAAATGTTTTGCGTCAGACTGCTTTCTTCGACAAAGGTGTCCGGCCACAGCCGGCTGATCAAATCATCTTTGGCCAGCACGTGCCCGCTGTGCTCGACCAGAACCAGCAGGGTTTCAAACACCTTGGGCGTGAGTGACACCAATTCATCATTCTTTTCGAGCACACGCTCAGCCACATTCACGCGGAACGGCCCGAACTCGTAAAACAATGATGGTTCGTCATTCATGATCAACTCCCTGAATCAACCTATCAAAGTTTTGGCTGAAGCAAACTGTCGAGTTTGCGCGCAAGCTAGACGCTTGCCTTTACGTCAAAACTGGGACGACCTGGTCCTGACGCCTAAATACGAAACGCCCCGGAAGCCGTCTCAGTTCGATTTTGGGACTGAGTCTCGACCCCAGGATTTTCTAAGAATCGGATGTCAAATGGTCGGGTGGTCAGGGTAATCAGTTTCGAAACCGAAGAACTCTGACCTCTCACCAAAAGCGGGAAACATTCCCGCCTCTACTTCGATTCTCTACTAGTTGTGGTTGCGGAAACCTTTGACCGGGCGTCTGAAGCGGGACCAAGCGCACCGCGCGACCGCCCAATCAAGACAATTCATTAAGACTGTCAAATAACTATGAATTCAATTTACGACGAAAGGTTGGCTTCACGTTCCGTTTAAGTTGTTAAGATTTGTAAAGAAAGTTTTCGATCAAATGGTAGAACCTGCAAAAATTTGTGAAGCGTCAGGACTTTCGCTCGGCCGATCGCGGACGAAGTATTTCTTGCAAGTGACCGCGAACCTCTGTGCACCGTGTCAGAACTGCGAGCGGTAGCGTCCGGATCAAGACGCAATTGAGTCGGACCAGACGTCCTCTGTGTATCATGATCCGGTCGCTACCGCCGCGGTTCTGACATGACCGTCCGAGAACGCCAGCGGCGTGAATCTTCGGACAAGCTCTCCAGCCGAGCTACTCAACGGCGCTACGCGCGACCGAGAAACCTCCCAGTTTTCGAAGCCTGACTCGTGGACCAGGCCCTGCCTTGATCAGGTTAACCAGCTACGACACATGCAAGGTGGGGAGAGTGCCCGATTACTCTCGAGCACTCTCCCCTGTCGGGTTTGGTTCTAGCCGCCGACAACAACGGCAGCGTTTAGAAGGTGAACTTCGCCCAAAGCGGAACGCCGAAGGAGCTTGCACGATTTGCGCCGATCCATAAAACGGATTGGCAACCGCGGGCACGCCCGTGACGCCGCTGTTGATCGAGAAGGTCTGATCCAGAGTGATGGCTCGCTGGCTGTTGAAGACATTGAACCAGTCACCACTGAGACGAAGCTCGCGCTTTTCACCAATCTTGATTGGATAATAAACACCCAGATCAAGATTCATGGTCGTAGGTGACCGGGTCGAACCCGACACTCGACGCGGTTCGGGAAGCCAGGCTCAGTTGCAGTCACCACCGGCACCACAGCTGTACCGCGCGGCACGCCGATACCCTGGTTATTTCCATAGACCACGTGTGGCACCAGCATGTTGAACGGCGTACCGGACTGAATGTAGTAGTTACCGCTAATCATTAACCGCCACGGAGTTCGATAGCTGCCGTTGAATTTGAACTGATGCGGACGATCATTCGGCAGACGCCCATAGGTGTTATCCAGAAGGCTCTGCAGGTCGAACAACGAAGTGATGTTCGGATCGGCCTGGCCGTTATCGTTTCGGAACAATCCTTCGTAGTTACCGGTCAGACTCGAGAAGACGTACGAGGCGATAAACTGATAGTTGTTGGTAAATCGCTTGGTCGCAGTCAACTCCAGCGCACGATAGAAACGCGCCGCGCTGCCGAAGCAACGAGGTAAGCGTGCGGCACACTGTCGGATCGCCCTCGCAAGCCGCCCTTTCCGTCGTCCCCGGTTCATTTCGTCCCGGATTGAACAGGAAGTAGTTGTTGCCATCGTCGAACGAACCGTCCTCGATCACATTTCGCATGTGACGATAGACTCCGCGCGCGCCGACGGTGAGATCTCTTGGCGATCTCATACTCGATGCCCATGCTGTATTCGCCGACGCTCTGAGGTTTCAGACCCGGATCAAGCGGAGTCGGAGCGGCGCCCAGATTTGCCGGGTACGAACCCGGCCGCGATGGTGGCGTTGGCCGGAGCATTGAGGCGGTTGACGTTGAAGTTCTTGTCGGTTTGCACCTGCCGCCGCCCGCGCGGACGTTGACGTCCAACGGCAGCGGCACTTCGATGAAGGTCGCATAGTTGGCATACAACTTACCTTTGCCCTGACCGGTAAAGTCCCAGGTCAAACCGATGCGCGGCGCAGCGTTGTCCCAGAAGTTATTGAACTTCGCATAGGCCGTGCCATCGTTGCTGTAAGCCTGCTGGTAGTCCCAGCGCACGCCCATGCTGACCTGCCAATTGGTCGCGAACTTGTAATCGTCCTGAATGTAGAACGCTTCCGAGTTCGTGTTGGTTGCCCCGATCAATCTGAAGTCACGCACGCGCGTGGTGTTTCTCAGCAGGAATGGATTGTTCGACACTTCAGCCGTACTTACCGCTCCCGTTGGGCCAACCGTCAAGCCAAGTGACGCAAGCGTCGCAGCCGGTATCGCCGATGCGCGTTGAGTACCCGCGTCACTGGGACAAATGATCCGGCTGGTACGAACGGTGCAAACCAGCCAGTTGTTGGTGATGCGCGAACCCTGCGTCTGGTTGACGTCAGCGCCGTTGGTGAACGCCAGACCCAGCGGATTCGCGTAGGTGATGTCCTGACCGCTGGAAACGGTGTTGATGTTGTACTTGTTTAGTGAACCACTCAAAGCCCCACTTGACCGTGTGCTTGCCGGCGAGTGTTCTGCATGTGCGCGTTGAACTCGTACCGGTTGCGATCCTGAGCGGTGTACAAGCCGAAGCCCGGACCACGACTGAAGTTGCGCTGTAAAGAACCGCCGCGGCCATCGACAAAATCGATGAAGCCCGTGGTGTTCACGACGGCATTGCGCATTGGCGACTGTCTGAAAGTCGACGCCGGTCTGACCGGAGTCAGACACAGATCCGCTTCTCAGCACTGCAAAGTTATCGAGGATGAGCGGTTGAGCAACTCCTCTCGGGATGACGTTGTTTCTTTGAAAGTGCAGTCCGCCTGAGAACTCAGCGATGAAATTATTCCTGATCGTCGAGTTCAGGCGAATCGCGTAGTTCTGGCCACCCGATTCCTGCGTTCCTAAAAACGCGTCGACGTTGTCGCCAAACCCATTAACGTTGGTCAGCACGTTGGCGAGTGAATACGTGGCCAGGAATCCTTCGGCCTTCGTGTAATCGCCAAAGGTTGATCCGGTCAACGTGTTCTTGCTGTTCACCGCCCAGGTGATCTTGCCGGCGTAGAACGGAATCGAGACCTTGTTGTCGACGGGCGCGTGGAAAGTCTGCGTCAGGAAAAGTTGGAACGACGCTGCGGATTGAAAGCGCCAAAGAACCAAAGCTTGTCCTTGGCGATCGGTCCGCCAATGTCGCCACCGATGTCTACTTCAGAAAAACCGTTGGCAGCCGATCCGGTAAACGGAAAGTTGTTTACCGAGCGGACCAGGCCTTTGGTGGTGCCATAACCAAAAATGTCGCCGTGAAATTCATTGCTGCCACTTTTGGTGATGACATTGAAAATGCCGCCGGTGGCTTTGCCGTACTCAGCCCCGTAAGCGCCGGTCTTGATCTCGACTTCCTGAACGAACTCAAACGGCAGGTTCGCGCCTGATCCGCCAAAAGCCGGATCGGTCGTGTTCACGCCATCGAGAATATAGTTGTTCTCGGGTCCTGATGCTCCGGCCACCGATGGATCTCGATCGCGTCCGGTCGCATCGCGCAAACCTGAACGCGTAACTGATGGCGCGATCGTGTACAGCCCCTGGACGGTACGCTGAGTCGGGAAATTGGAAAACTGCTCTGTCGAAACATTGGATCCACTTGTATTCTGAGCAGTATCGACTCAGGCACCGCCGGTGACCGTGACACTCGCAGTCGCCGTTCCCAATTGCAGTTGGGCATCAAAACTGGCAGTCCGGCCCAAATTTACGCCGATGTCGGTTTGTTCGAACTTGCCAAAGCCTGATGCCTCGACGGCAACTTTGTAGGTGCCCGGCGGCAGCGCCAGAATCTGATAATGACCGTCGTCATCGGTGGTCGCAGTCTTTGCCGAAATCAAATTCGGACTGCTCACAGATACTGTGGCGCCACGCACCGCTGCGCCATTTGGATCAGTAACCCTTCCTTCGATCGACCCGGTGGTCGATGTCTGGCCCGCGACCTGGCCGGCCCACGCCAGCACCAGCACGAGCAACGAAGCATAAATAAATCGAAATGCATGTCTCATAGTTTCTTCCCTCACCCTTTCTGCTCTAATCAACGACTGATCGGCCTCTGTTCTGTTGATGGAACACCCAAACCGAAATTACCTGGCCGCGGTTTTCTAAAGCGCAAGGGTCGTGCCGATTAGGACTGCCGAGCGAGTGCCGCGCGATGAGGTTCAACATTCTTCGCAGTCGAAGTTGAGAAACCGCGACGCGATTATGTTTGCGAAAATTGCTCGTTGGCGCGAATTGAAGTCTTGCCAGTTTTGAAGATTGAACGGAACCGCGGATGGATTTTGTAAAAGTGATGTTCCGAATTACGAACGAGATGAACGTCGAGGTGTCGTAAGGTTGCTCAGTTAGTTATTGGCAAAGACCTGGAAGGAAGCGAATAGTTGAAATCGAGGTCGTGTGCTTTAAGGATCTTGCGCGGCACGCGGCGACCGCCGCAATGGCTCGGCCACTCTGATGCGCGGCAAGTCTTCGACTTGCCGGCGAGCACCCGACTAATCTAACGGTCTATGACCGCGCCAGGTCGGAGACCCATGGAAAAGAAAATCGAAGAGACGGCAAGTCGTAGACTTGCCGCGCATCAGACGTGGCGGAGCCATTTTTCAATTCTCTCCGGTGACGTGAATCTCCGGAGATTCTCCGGTGGGAGTTCTGCTCGGTTTCGAACATCGCTTCGACCAGCTCCAGCGACGTGCGCACCGCCTCGGCTGCGGATGGTTCATGCCCGCTGGTGACGTCGCCATTGGCGGTGTCGTGCAAGCCGTAACGGCGAATCTTTGAGTGCAGGGTCGTGACTTTCATGCCCAGGAGTTTGGCGGCCCGACGCTGACGGCCGCCGGTCATGATCAACGCGCTGCGAATCAGCTCTGCTTCGAAGTGCTGCACCTCACTTTGCAAATCGAATTTCTCTGAGCGAGCGGTTTCGACGCCCACGCCCTCGAGTTCTCGCAGCAAGGTCAGGTGTCAGCACCTTCAGCAATTTCAGCCGAATACTCTCGGCCAGTCGATCGCTACGCGCGAACGTGTCGCGCGTAAAGTCCGGCGACTGGCCGTGGCCTTCCTGACTCAACTCACGGTCCAGCTCGTCGCGATCAAGATAATCATGGATCTGCGGCCGGCCGTGATAAAACGAGGTTGCCTTTCCCGGATTCATGATTGGTCCTCGCTAGCCCAGCCGGTAAGTCTTGATCTTGGAATTCAGCGTCGAGCGCTTCAGCCTGAGTATGCTCGCAGCTTTGTTCTGCGCCCCAGCGGTGTGTTTCAAAGCGCGCTGGATCAAACTCATCTCGAACTTGCGGACCTCGGCGTAGAAGTCGAGCCCGTTCTCGATCGGAGGAACAGTCGGCTCGTCGAGTGTCTCGACCGCCGCCGAAAGTTGCTCGACCAAACGACTCAGCGAATCGATTCCATCGTGCAGCATCCCCTGCGCGTCCAGACTTCTCTCGACAGTGGTGTGCTCATCAGGGATTGGTTCATTACCAAGATTGATCATCCCGCCTTTATAGTGTCGGATAACTTCAAGATTTTGACTCATGTTGAAATGCCTCCCTCCTTATTCGGTCTAAAGCTTTGACAAGTTTTTAAAATGTACCGCAGGCTGTCCAACCTGCGGCTTAGTCAAGCCCGCAGACTAGACAGTCTGCGGTACAGAGCCTCGACGTGCGCTTGATTGCGAACCCGGCCAGTCGCGCCGGCGCCGCGGTAAGTAGCCCGACATTCTGGTCGCCTGCCCAATCCTTCATCAAAGACGCCGGGCAGACCATCACCCCTCCGGCCCATCGGTGAAATGAACCCGGCCCGCTTCCACCAGCCGGTAGATAGCTCGCGTAGTTTGAGAAGCAAACCGTAGCGGCCAACTCAGGGAGGCATCATAGCCATGGGCGTCGCGCACTCGACGCACCATTGATGTCCTGAACCGCTGAGCGGAGCCGGCACGTTGGCGAGCGCATTCCCTTCGCCATTTTTGAGGTCATAGTCGGAATTACCGCCCTCCGCATAAACCCTTGACGTCCTGGTGGAGGTCGAAGTCGTAGTAAAGGTCTGACTCAGGACCGCGACGAATTTGGTTCTTCTGGTTTTCATTTCACCTCTGCTTCTGTCGGAATAAACCGGGTGAATCTGGCAACGTTCGATGCGGAGTCTACGAATCTAGTCGGCTAAATGTCATAACAATTAGCTGATAGATGTCATCACAATTAGCTGATAGAGTTCTGATAACGAATCATCAGCAAAAGGGCCTCTATTTACGGCCTGTGTGCGAAAGCTGACCCATGAAGGTCTTCTCGATTTCGTGTGGAGTATGATTAGCTGGAGCAACTTCACAGGGATCTATCAAACAGGGCCGGACTGTCGAGGTCCCATTGACAAGACAGAAAGGACGATGACTATGCAAAACGATGGATATTGCGGCATCAGGTTGGTAAGAGTTTACAAAGCGCTGATCCTGGCAGCGTTGCTTTGCGGAGTCATGCAGGGTTCCAATGCCGCCGCCCAGGAGGCGGCTCCGGGACTCGGCCGCGCCCGCCCAGGCCGCGCCCAGAAATGATGATATTGATCAGCTGCGCAAAACCGTGCGACAACTCGGCGCCGAGGTTAGTCGACTAAAGGCTGAAAACGCCAAGCTCGAAAAGTATCGTCAGGTTGATTACCTGCGCGAGCAGCTATTGAAAGAGGAGCGGCGGGTAGAGACCTTGCAGAAGGAGTTAGCGGACATCGGCGCCAGGGAAACTTCGCTGCAAAATCGACTCGATGAGATTGAACCGCAACTGCGTCCGACCAAATCGCCCAGGCTCGCGCCGGCGTCGGATCAATGCGGCCGGAGGAAGATCGCGACGCCATGAAACAGAGATTGACGAACGAGAAGCGAAGAATTCAGACGCAACTGGATCAGTTCCAGCAGAATCGTGTGCGAATTCAAAGCTCAATCAGTTCCGCCGAAGCTTCCATAGTAACGCTTCGTCAACGACTCAAAGATGCTGTTCGGGCAGCGGGCCTGCCCAATACCGGGATGAACTAAGTCGCAGCAGGTGGCCGAGAGTGGCACGGGCGTCCCGCCCGGTCAGAACCACGCCGCAAGATGCGCGTGCCACATTCAAACCTTACCTTTTGACCGGGTCGTAGTTAGCTACATAATCAGGAGGATCGACGTCTGCCACCAAACGTGGATCTGAAATCGGTCGGCCGGCCACCAGGCGCAGCGGCACCACGCCAGCCCAAACTTCCATTCCGTAATCCTCTTCATCATCGAGCGGCGGTCCGGTGCGAATCTTCGCCGAGGCTTCATCGATTGGCAGCGACAGCACCGTTGTCTGGCGCAGCTCGCTCTCGTTCGGTCCGCGCACGTCCGACCAACGATGACGAATTATGTGTTCAGACAAGGCGAACAAGGCAGACATCTTTGCGGTTCGATCTTCAACCGGTGTCGCCCGGCCAAAGATAACGACCGATCGATAGTTCATTGAATGATGAAAAGCTGAGCGCGCCAACACCAGGCCATCGAGCAAGGTAACCGTAACGCAAACTTCTATTCCCTCGCTCAAGCTGCGCAACATGCGACTGGCCTGTGACCCGTGAATCAATAATTTATCTTCCACGCGGGCGTAACCCGTCGGGATCACGAAGGGTTTACCTTCAACCGCGAACCCGACATGACAGATGAAACCTTCATCCAGAATCGAGTTGATTACTTCGCGATCGTAGCTGGCGCGTTTGGGCAAACGCTTGAGAGTGGTCCGCGGGGTTTCGCGAAGTCTGCTACCGTCCGTCTCTTCTTCCATGCGATGAGAATAGTTTAGTAGTTGAGAAGCAAACAAGTTCAGCGCCGGAAACAGTGGTGGCAAATTTCATCGTGCGGTTTTCTCTAGCCCAGGCGTTTGCGTGTGACGCGCGAGCGGTAGCGAAAGACAGGAGGCCGCTATTCAATCGCCCGTTCGTGTAATCTTTTCCGCGAGGTTTCGCTTTGATTCGAGGACTTCCTGATCTGGTCGTACCGCTCGCGGTTCTGACAAACCCCTTTCGCCTGGGCTAAGGAAAAGACATTCAAATTGGGCCACTACAAACAGCCACGCGCCGAAGCACTTTGGCTTCGACGCGTGAACGCTGGGGTGTTGAGCGCGTCCCCTTATCGGGAGCCCGCCCAAGGACACGTTATGACTATTCACCTGAAACGGTGATCTGGTTATCGACTGACTTAACTCCCTTAACGTTGCGGACAACTCGCTCTACGAGACTCTTATCCGCTGCGTTTTGGACTGAGCCCATCAGCGTGACTTTTCCATTCACGACGGTGGCTGTCACTCCGAGCGCAGACAGCTTGGGATCGTCGCTGAACTTCTTGTCGACCGCGGTTTGAATCGTCGAATCATCGGGGCCACTTGTAGTATGTGCCGCCGGCAGGTGGCGCTGACTGTCCATTGATAATCACTGGCGCCGGCTGAGTCGCCGGTGCAGGCTGTTGCACGATGATCGGCGGCTGTTGTGCAGGTTGCTGAACAATAGTTTGCGGCGGCTGTTGTTGTTGCGCCGTCATATTGTCATTAACGGCAGTCTGCTGTTGATTGAGAACAAAAAGAACAATGATGGCTGCGAGTGCTACAACCCCGATCACAATCGCCGCCAGGGCCGCGCTCGAAACGCCACCTCTGCGTTCAGGGTAATGAACTGATTCTGAGTGCACTTCTTCCCGTCTCGCGGTCGGCGTCTCCACCACTATGCGTCGATGTTCTGATTCCTGGTTAGTCATTTCTTTCTCCTTTATCGAGTGCTGTCACGAGTTCCGATCTGAATCTGAATTTGCCGGAATAGTCGGTCGCTCGGTGGAAGTGCAATAGCCATTCCAAATGTTGCTGAGACCGGTCGCTCATGCGCTCGTTCGCACAAAATCGTTGGAGTTTTGCGATCGACAGCCCTGTTGACTTCTGATCAGTGGAGGAGGCTTGTTGATTACAACTTACGTATGATTTTGGTTCGCATTGCATTAGAGCAAGGCGTCCGTTAACAGCTAACCGCTTGACGCGAGGAACTGGCGCGGAGTAGTTTCCGCTTATCCAGACCAATGTTTCGCATGAGAAGCCTGTCCGCAAGGAGGGCTTAATCAAATCCAATCAGGCAACAGGAGATGAATTATCGATGAACGCTTCCGAACGACAAGAACTAATTAACCAATACAAAGATGGATACGACGAAGTCGCCAAAGCACTGGAAGGCTTTCCGGCGGAACAGCTCTTTGCGCACCCGATCGCAAACAAATGGAGCGCTGCCGAGATCATCCACCATCTCGCCGACAGTGAAACCACCAGCGGATTAAGGTTCCGCCGGCTGCTGGTCGAAGATCATCCTCTGATTCAGGGTTACGATCAGGACGTGTACGCCAATTCGCTAAATTACAATCGGCGTGACATTGCCCCTTCGCTTGAGGCGTTTCGGCTCGGCGCGGGCGACTACCGCGCAGCTCTTTGAATTCATGACTGAGGCGGACTGGCAAAAGAAGGCACTCACTCAGAAAGTGGTTCCTACAGTTCTGAAGACTGGCTGAAGATTTATGCCGCGCATGCGCACAATCATGCGGCGCAAATTCGACAGACTGCGTGAAGCGCTGGGCGAGAGCGCCGCAGCGACGGCGTAGATGTCAGAACCGCCTGCGATAAGCGGGCGGTTGATCGCTGATCAAAAGTCAGAGTATTTTTCACATTGATCGTAACCGCCCGTCTACCGCAGGCGCGTTCTGCGACTCTCGACCGATCGATCTTGATTTCGCAATCAAATCGATCGGTTTATTTTGCTCGTTTTCTTGACAGCGCAACGAGCGAATGCGCAAGATGTCGCTTCACCTAAATTCAACTTGAAAGAACGTTCTGATGCCCTCAGTAGCTCCGGTTCTGGAAACCACTTTTACCGATCTCAAACTCTTACGCCGTGGCAAAGTTCGCGATGTTTACGAAGTCGATGATCAGCGTTTGCTGATCGTCGCGACGGATCGCATCTCGGCTTTCGACAGCGTTTCTCCAACACCAATCGAGCGAAAAGGCGAAGTGCTGACGGCGCTGTCGCGTTTCTGGTTCGCTAAACTTGGACACATCGTTCCGCATCATCTGATCACGACCGAGCTTGACGAAATGCCGGATGTGGTTCGCGCGCACGCGGACGAATTGCGCGGCCGTTCGATGCTCGTCAAGCGCACCGAAGTCTTTCCGGTTGAGTGTGTCGTACGCGGTTATCTGTCCGGCTCAGGCTGGAAGGATTATCAACGGACGGGACAGGTTTGCGGGCATCAATTGCCCGCCGGTTTGCGTGATTCTGAGAAACTGGCAGAATCCATTTTCACCCGGCAACAAAGGCCGAAACCGAGCAATACGTAACCGAACGAAGCATAA
>ERZ1370068.986-contig-10900_pt1 | contig 34225 bp, 48 predicted proteins | sample MGYA00561227_ERZ1370068 | MGnify/ENA primary metagenome ERZ1370068 (study PRJEB38410, sample SAMEA6850437) | metagenome | study: Metagenomic assessment of the ecological functions of the soil: analysis of the soil microbiota associated with the...
AGGCTGCTGTACGTTAGCCCAACGATGGGCTCGTCCATGCCATAGCGGCCGAAATCGATGCCAAGCGAGGCGGCGGCGTGTGCCAGGGCGCCTTCGACACTGGCGTGGCGCCTATACTCCGCCAGCAGCTCGCGGGCTTCCCGCTCGGTACGACCCGTCACCACGCTTGCGCCGACAAAGACCAGCATTGGCCGCGGCGCGCGCACGGCTACGTAGGTCGGTCGACGATACGGCGGACATTCTGCTTGGTGCTGCCGTTGACGAACACGCACTCGGCGTGACGGGCGGCAAATACGCGGCCACGATCGAGAGCGCCCGCCTGGTACAGTACCGGTGTACGCTGCGGCGACGGCTCCCACAGCGGCACGGCGTCGACACGGAACTGCTTGCCGTGGTGGCGCACCGGGCGCACCCGGCGTGGATCGGTGTAGATGCCCCGGCTGCGATCGCGGATTACCGCGTCGTCCGCCCAGCCGCCCTCCCACAGCGCGTAGACCACTTGCAGGTATTCGTCCGCCAGGTCGTACCGGTCGTCGTGCTCCATCTGCGCATCGAGACCCATGGCGCGGGCGGCGCTGTCCAGGTAGCCGGTGACGATGTTCCACCCGATCCGGCCGCCCGTGAGATGATCCAAGCGTCGCCATGCGACGGGCGAAGAGGAACGGCGCTTCGTACGCAAGGTTACAGGTCACGCCGAAGCCGAGATGCGTGGTCGCATAAGCCATAGCCGGCACCAACGCCATCGGATCGAGTAGCGGGATCTGCACGCCAGCTCGCAGCGAGGCGTCCGCATTCCTCCGTAGACGTCGTAAGCACCGAGCACGTCGGCGAGGAACAGTCCGTCGAACAGGCCGCGCTCCAGCATGCGCGCCAGGCGCACCCAATGGTCCAGCGAGGTGTAGTCGGACGAGCGGTCACGCGGATGCGTCCACATTCCGTGCTGAATATGGCCGACGCACGCCATGTGTCAAAAGCTGCTGAGGTCGGATAAAAAGTCGTCGGGGCGGCGGTCACCGGCACCTACCTACCGCGTTTCGTCAATCAGCGCCAGCGATGGGTGCGGCAGACCTGAGCAATCCCGCAGCACCTGGTTCAGCCGAGTGTTCCAGGCCGGGCACGCTCTGTGACCGCCATTTTCTCATCTTCTGGATCCGTGCGGCAACCATCCACTGGGGCATCGGTCCTTCGGGCGAAGCGTGGTCCCCAACGCTTCCTCATCGCACAGGTTAGTGCAGCGGTCCGGCGAGGCGGGTTGTCGCGCGGCGCTGATCGGAGCGCATCGATAATCCCGACACCAGACCGCCACGCCGGCGGCCGGCGCTGCGCGTCCGCCGGGATCGCAAGCTTCGAAGGTGCAGGGTGGGTATCGTCGAGACGTGCCGCTGCTCTAGGCGCATGCCTCCTGCCGCTGACAGCAACGCATCGTCCTTGATCGCCGCCCTTATCGCCCCGGCAAAGCGCAATCACATCCCGACAATGATCGGCTGCGCTTCGGCCGCCAGCTTGGTTCTCGGCCGACATCTCGTCTCGTTAATAGGCTTATATGTGATGATGTCGGCCGCGCGGAGCTCGAGCCCGTGATGAAGAAGATTCAGGACGGCGCTACGTGCTGATCCCGTACAGCGACCAGACACACGGGCATTAGTCACCCGACACTGCATTGCCGCGGTGTGGGAGCCCCATCTGATCAGCTTTATAGGGTCGCTCGGCTCCGACCGCGGCAGCTCGGTGATAGCGGCTTACGGCGGACGCCGGACCGTCCGCGTGGCGCGCCCGTCCCGGAAGCCCAGGGATCTCGGTTTAGGGGCATCGAACCTGAGAGGCTGAACATGCAGTTCGCTGGCAAGGTGGTTCTGGTCACGGGGGCGCAGCAGGGCATCGGCCGCGCGATGGCGTTGGAATTTGCCGCCGCCGGCGCCGACGTCGCGATCAACTGGCTCGATGACGATGGCGCCGCGCAACGTGTTGCCGATGAGGTACGCGCCTGCGGACGGCGCGCGATTTTGGTCAACGCAGACGTGGGCTCAGATCGAACAAGTGCAGGCGATGGTGTCGGCCGTCCGAAGAAGGGCTCGGCCCGATCGACGTCCTGATCAACAATGCCGGCGTGTTCCCGCGCGTCCCGTTCCTCGAGATGACGGAGCGCGACTGGGACCATGTGCTGGACGTCAACCTGAAGGGCTCGTGCTTTTGCGCGCAGTACGTCGCGAAGGCGATGGTCTCGGCCGGGCGGCAGGGATCGATCATCAACATCGCCTCGGGCGCGGCGCTGCGCGGCTCGCCTCGGGGCGTGCATTACGTGGCGAGCAAGGGCGGCATCCTGTCGCTGACCCGGGCGATGGCGCTGGAGCTCGCCCCCTACCGCATCAGGGTCAACGCGATCGCGCCCGGGCTCACGGACACAGCCCAGCCGCGCTATGGCAGCAGCGAGGCGGAACTCGTCGAGATGGCACGCTCGATCCCGCTCGGCCGCATGGCGCAACCGGACGAGATCGCCCGAGCCGCGGTGTTTCTGGCATCCGAGAATGCGGGGTTTGTCACCGGTCAGACCCTGCATGTAAACGGCGGTTCCTATCTGGCGTGAGGCCAACGGCAATCCGAAGACAGATCGAGTTCGGTTGACAGGGATCTCGCCGGGATCAGAACTCAGACCGAGAGAGAGGGCGATGAGTGCATAAAATCCCAAGTTGACTGCAAGGGAGCTTCGCGATCATGGGCGTGTAGGTCGCCTACTCATTTGAGAGCCGACATCCGCCGGGCACCCTGACTGCTCAGCTAGCGCCAGCGACGACAGTTGCAAATTGCTCATCAGCGGGATGGCGAGCAGCGGAATCGAAATGGCCGCCGTCGCAGACGACCAGGCGCTCGGCGAAGCGCAGGCTGCCGGCTTCATCGCGAGATCCTGTCCGAGATAAACGCCGGTGGCGAACAGATCCGTGCGTCCGTCACGCATGATGCGCGCGACCAGGAAAGGCGTTTCGGCCGCGATGCCATCCGCCCCGTTTGCTCCGATCACCGGAAGGCCGACGATATGGCGGTAACTCTGCCGCTCATAGATGTTTGCAGTTCGCAGCGCGGTGACCCGGTCCTGTAGCATTGCGCGGGAGTCCGCGTAGACGACACCGGCGCTGTGGCCGCGCTTGTGGTTATCGGCCGAAGTGATCTTGTAAAGGCAGTCTTCGACAAAGAAATCCGGCCACGCTTCCAGCCTGTCGGTATCGATCGTCGCGGCATAGGCCGCGTTGAGTTCCGCCACCCGCAATAGGACGCTCATAGTCCGAGTCATCCGACGCCACAGTGACCAGAAACCGCGTACCGCCGCCTCGGTCGCACGGGTGGCTTGGCTTTCAACTCCGCCGCCGCCCATGCCAACAATGGCGGATTCAGCCTCTGCCGTTGCGATGCCGCGCTCCACAAAGCCGCCGACACAACCATCTTCCATCGACACGAAACCGGCTGGACCGCCCAGATTGAGGTGCCTCAGCCGGCGCTTGCGCATCTCCGGCGTATCATCGGCATAACCGAAATAGATCCACTCCAGGTGCGTGCGATCGACAGCCGTTGGGCGTGAAGAAGCGGATCGCCATGGCGTTTTGAGTCTTCTGCAGGACAAAGTTTGGGAAGACCGTGACGATCTGGTGTCGAACGCGGTCGGGATGCTCGTCGACGACGTCCATCAACCTCATGTCTTTGAGCTTGTAATCCTCGTCGACGGATCGCATCCCGGCGTAGGCTGTTGTCGTCTGTCTCCGTCGGCGCGAGGGTCTCGGAAACGCTGCAGCCACCGTTCGGGCTGACGACCAGGCCGCCGCCCTGGCTCAGCCGGTTGAGCTTGAACGTAGCAAAAAACAAATGCAGCAGACTGGCATGGTAGGAGTCGCGCGCGTTCTCCGCATACAGCTTCCAGTTGTTCGGCAGCACTTCAACGAAGCGGCCGATGATCTCGATCTTTCGACCGCCGAGGATCCGGTCGAACCGCGCCAGCACCTCTGGTCCGATGAAGTCCTCGATGGCCGGGGTCTCGTCGGAGAACGTGCCGAATACGAGGCCGTGGAGCGTTGTCACACGCAACTGTCGCGGACCGTGATCCTCCACCCTGAAGTCGGGCGGCATACCACCCTTGCCCTTCACCCCGCGCTGGAACGCGACGGACTGCAGGTTGCCGCGAAGGTCATAGCGCCAGGCATGGTAAACGCACTGAAAATCCTTGGCGCCTTTGCCCGCGTCATCGAGGCAGATCAGGGCGCCGCGGTGCGCGCAGCGGTTTTCGAACGCGGCGATCGATCCGTCATTGTCGCGGGCGACCACCACCGGCATCCGCCCGACAACAGTCGTACGCCAGTCGCCGGGATTGGCTATCTCGTCCTCGAGGCAGAGAAATTCCAGACCGGGCCTTCGAAAATCCGTTCCTGTTCGACTTTCGGCAGAGCCGCGTCGCGATACACCCAGAATGGCACGCGCGTGAGGTCACCGATCCAACTGGGAGGCGACGCGGAACCTGGACTGGGGCTGAAGCGCGTCTGGCATGGAACTCTCCTGACTGGCAACTCGATCCCCCGTTGCCCGGGTGCTTGCCGGTCAATTTGGCGCAACTTTCCTCCCGGCGTTCAAGAGCAATCTGAGTCGTCACGCGATCGCGGCACCGAAATGCTCCCCAGCAGCAACGCACCGTCTTCGTGGAGATGTCGGCTCGCGCTCGGCCAGCAGCGTTCTTCGCCATCATGGTGTGCGCCTCAGGGTCAAGCTGCAAGATAGACTCACAGATCGATACGACAGCGTTGGCAGCCGTGGTACATCGTCGATGAGTTTTCGGGCCGGAGTGGCGTGGTTTGGGCAGGATGTCGGCATGGTTCGGCCTCTGCTGCCGGCGCCATCGCGAGACTCGCGTCCAGCACGCGATCTCGGCTCCATCGCGCCACTCACTACGGAGGCTTTGCTCTTCGTAATCAGCACTGAAACCGACGGGCGAGAAACAGAAATGCCGGATGACGGCCGTGGGACTCGGTCTCCTGCTCGGTGCTAGCGGGCCTCGGGAGCGTCGCTTGGGCGCAGAGCTCGGCCAAGCGCCCGACGGGCAGTACAGGGGAAGAGGCTTACACCTCACCACGAAAGTAATCAAGCGGGGATCATGCTGCCCAGCCTCCGCCGGGCGGCGCTCTACTCTCTAAGAAATATCCAGGGGTGAAGTTCGGTTCGGTATATGTCTCCACGGTTCGACACCAGCTTACGAGCGGAGGGCTTGGTGAAGATGGATCTTCAAAAGCCTCTGCACGCGCAGAGATAGGGGTCTGTACAGATGACAGGATCGCATCCAAGCAATAATATCACCGCCACCGTCATCTCCGGCGCTGCAATTACACCTTTCAAGCATCCAGGGATTAGGGCGCGACAACAAAGGAGGGCAGCATGCCGGAAACGACCGACATTTTCGAGGTCATGAGCACGATGCGGGCGATGCGGCGGCTGAAGCCCGACCCGGTGCCGGACGAGCTGATCAGCAAGATCCTGCAGGCGGGCCAGCTGGGCGCCGAGCGGCGGCAACACTCAGCGCTGGCGGTTCCTGGTGGTCAAGGACCCGGAGATCAAGAAGAAGGTGCAGGTCTACTACAAGCGCCTGTACGACGAGACGGTCGGGCCGCGCTACGCGTCGAGCGCGCCGCCGCCCGGCGTCCGACCCGCCCGCTACCAGCGCCAGCACGCCGCGGTCGAATACCTGACCGACCATTACCACGAGGCGCCGGTGTGGATCGTCGCCTGCCTCGAGGACGGCGACGAACCCGGGCCGCACGGCCGGCTCGTCGATCTATCCGGCGGTGCAGAACATGCTGCTGGCGACGCGCGCGCTCGGTCTCGGCACGACGCTGACGACGCGGCACACCGGCTACGAGAAAGAGGTCGATGCGATCGCTCGGCCTGCCGTCCGGCGTCCATTCCTATGCGATCCTGCCGATCGGCTGGCCGATGGGCCGGTTCGGGCCGTCGGGCCGCGGACCGCTCAAGGATGTCGTCTATCAGGACCAGTGGGGCAAACCCTACCAGGCGCTTTGACCGTAGGCGCCACGCATCATCAGGTGCCGGGGCTCCGGGCTGAAGGACGAGGACCAGGGGGCCGCTTGACTCAGCCGCTCGCCCGCTCCCTACCGTCGGTTGGGAGAGCAGGCCGAGCGCAGTCGGCGAAAACTCGGAGGAGGTCTGTCGTGGCGGAGTACAAGCTGATCTCGGCGGATTCTCATTATCGTTGAGCCTGCCGGATATGTATACCGGGCGCATCGAGCCGCGGTTCCGCGACCGGGCGCCGGAAGATGGAGCGCCGCAAGACCCCGGCCGGCCGCGAATATGACGCCTGGATGCTCGACGGCATGCAGGTCGGCACGCTGGGCGCCGTCATGCAGGCCGGGCAGCGCTTTGAGGACCCCTCGCAGATCGATTTCCTCGGCGCTCTGGGAGGACGTCCGCAAGGGCGCCTACGACGCCGATGCGATGTTCGTCGAGAACGAGGAGGACGGGCATCTGGGGCTCGGTGTTGCAGCCTGAGCCAGGGCCTGTTCTGGTACCGCATCCCGGACAGCGAGCTGCTGACCGGAGATCTGCCGCGTCTACAACGACTGGATCGCCGATTTCTGCAAGCCGCACCCGCGCCGGCTGAAGGGCATCGCGATGCTCAATGTCGACGACCCCGATGCCGGCGCGAAGGAGCTCGAGCGCTGCGTCAAGATGGGCCTTGTCGGCTCGTTCATCCCGGTCTCGCCGCATGCCGGACAAGCCCTACAGCAGTCCCGTTTACGACCGTTTCTGGGCGACGGCGCAGGACCTCAATCACCCGCTGCTGATGCACATCGCGCACCCCGCGCAACGGCGTGCCGGCCAACGAGTTCACGATGAATGCTGACCGAGATGACCGGCGCCGGGCGCTCGACGACCGATTACTGGGTGCGCTACTCGCTCGGCTCGATGCTGTTTGCCGGCGTTTTCGATCGCTTCCCGGGTCTCAAGATCGGCTCGGTCGAGCACGAGGCGGCGTGGATCCCGCATTGGCTGAAGCAGATGGACTTCACCTATGTCGAGCGGCCGGTCTTCACCAAGGGCTGGAAGTCGACAGACGGGCTGATGCCGAGCGATTATTGGAAGCGCAACATGTTTGTCGAGTTCATGGAAGACGATATCGGCGTCAAACTGCGCGACTATATCGGCGTCGAGAACATGCTGTGGGGCAGCGACTATCCGCACGCCGAGGCGACCGTTCCCGCGGTCGCAGCAATTTCTGTCGCGCATGTTCGAGGGCGTGCCCGAGGCGGATCTGCGCAAGATCACCTCGGAGAACGCCGCGAAGATGTTCGGCTTCGAGCTCAACTGACAGCCGCCGCCCGCTATCGTGCCCCGGCTCCTTCCCGTTGGCGGGAAGGAGGCCAGGGCGATCGGCCATCCTGAAGGTGGGCGCAGTTCCGGAAGGCTTTGTGGCCGTCGGCAAGACCGGCGACTTGGCCGCGGGCGAAATGAAATTCGTCGCGGTCGATCGCCAGCGTGTCGTGCTGGCGAATATCGACGGCGCCTTTTACGCGCTGCGCGATGTCTGCGGACACAGAAACGCGCCGCTGTCCCGCGGCAAGCTGATCGGCTGTCTGATCCGAGTGCCCGCTGCATTTTGCCCAATTCGACATGCGGACCGGGAAATTGGTCGACGGGCCGATCTCGGCCGATATCCCGGTCTACGAGGTGCGCGTCGAGGGCGATACCGTCTACGTCAGGGGCTAGGTCGCGGTTGGCGGGCGGTGGCGCTTGACCGCTTCGGGGTTGGTCGAGTCGGCGCCCATGTAGATCCCGCGCTCCCAGCTGCGCTTTAAGCGGATCGACGACGTTCAGCGACATGCGGCCGATGCGCTCGATCTCGATCTCCACGGTCTCGCCGTCCTGCAGTGCGCCCAGCCCCTCGTGGTTGGTGCCGCAGGCGATCAGGTCGCCGGTGTTGAGCGTCATGATCGTCGAGGCGAACTCGACCAGCTCCGGCACGCGGTGCTCCATGTCGTCGGTGTTGTAGTTGTGGCGCAGCTGGCCGTCGTTCCAGAAGCGCACGACCAGATCGTTGGGCTCGGGGATCTCGTCGGCGGTGGCGATGCAGGGACCGATCGGCGCGAAGGTGTCGAACGACTTGCCGAGCCAGCTGCCGGCCTTCCAGGTGCGCCGCCCTTCGCCGCGCGCCGACACGTCGATCAGGCAGGTGTAGCCGAAGACCGCGCTCCGCCAGTTCGCTCTGGCTGACCTTCTTGGCCGGGCCCTTGATGACGAGCGCCAGCTCGGCCTCGTGCATGAAGATCCACGGCTCGGTGAACTCCGGCAGCACGATCGTGTCGCCGGGCCCGACCACCGCCTCCGGGTTCTTCAGGAACATGTTGAGCGGCCGCGCCTCGCGCTGCGCGTGCTCCCAGTAATTGGCGATGCAGCAGAGGATCTTGCCGGGCCGCGGCAGCGGCGCGCGCAGCCGCACCGAGGCGAGCGGCTGGGCCTCGCCTTCTGCCGCGAGCCGCTCGAGCGCCGGCCGCAATCTGCTCGAACCCGTCGATCAGCCCCTGCATCGTCAGTTGCGGCGTGTGCCCTCGCTCGACTGCACCGGCGAGCCCGACGACCCCGCGCTCGGTCAGCAGCCCGGGCGTGGGCTCGTCCGCTCGGAAGTCTGAAAGAGCACCAGCTTCATGATCGCTCCTCCTTCCCGTTCTGCGGAGCGCGCAAATTGGCGAGATCGCGCATGACACCGCCTAGCGCGCTTCGAGATATTTTTGAAAATTGGTCAAGTCGTTCGGAGCCATAATCGCGCGCAATGCCAAGACATCGGTCGAGGTGTGGGCCACCCCGGAACAACAGCCGCGTCCGACCCGATACCCTGCCGCCTTGACCATTTCGACGGCCGCCGTGTTGTACGAGCCATAGGGGTAGGCAAATTCGGCTACCGGAACCTCCAGCTGTGACTCCAACATTACTCTTACTATTGTAGATCTGATCCCACAGTTGCGCCGGGTCGGCAATTTTAGTTAGACGCGGGTGCGATCGCGAATGGCTGCCTATTTTCATCCCGCCAGTAAGCAGGGTCTGCAGCTGGGGCCATGAAACGAACCCGCGGTGGCCAATGTCATCAGTCACCACAAAAACGTCGCCGGGAAATGATATTTCGCGAGAAGAGGCAGCGCGTTTTCGTATTGCGTTACCCATCCGTCATCAAAAGTGATTATCACCGGCAATGTCGGCAACTCGCGACCCTGCTCAAAATAATCCGCTAGATCCGAGAACGTGATGACGTGGTATCCGCGGTCTTGAAGAAATTTCATCTGCTGATCGAAGACTTCGGCGGTTACAGTCATCCTCCGCAACCCGCGCGAGCCGTCGGCCGTCAGCCTGATGTGGTGGTAGACGAGGATCGGGACTTTTGTTTTCCGTTTCTCCGGTGGGGTCGGTTTTTCGGCTAGGGCTGACGGCTGGTGCGCATCTATGGCCGGCGCGGTGGACGGTGCTGCCTCGACGGCAATCGCCGCGACCGGTTGCTCTGCCCACGACGAATGAATACCGCCAGCCGCGACGACCATCACTGAGAAAATTGGCCATGCACAACCGGCCGATAGTCAAAATGCTATCTCCTCCCATCACTCTACGCGCCCATGCGTTTCTTTCTGGTCACTGGTTTGTCGCCTACCGCCGCCGCCGCAAATTTGCCGAGATGCCGCATGACGGCCGCGAGATCGCGCGGCTCCGATGCCACTCGGCGACTCTCCTCCAGCAGAATCCGCACGGTGTCGCGGATCTGTTCCTCGGTATGAGCCGCCGTCAGAAAGAAGCGCAGCCGCGCGGCCCGTTCCGGGTACCGCAGGGTAGAGGATCGGCTGGACGTTGATCCCGCGGCTGAAACATCGCCTGCGCCAGACGTCCGGCGCTGATCGAGCTGCCGGTGATGACCGGCACGATCGAGGCGCCGATCGATCCGCCGACATCGAGCCCCCTCTCGTGCGAGCCGCAAGAAGAGCGCACCCTGTCGTTGAGCCGGCGCACCCGCTCCGGCTCGCTCTGGAGCAGCTCCACCGCGGCGAGCGCCGCGGCTGCCGCCGGCGGCGCCATCCCCACCGAGAACACAAAACCGGGTGCGGAGTGCTTGAGATAGTCGATCAGGTCCTTCTTGCCGGCGATATATCCGCCGCACGACACCAAGCTCTTGCTCAGCGTACCCATCCAGATATCGACCTCGCCGGGATCGACCCCGAACCGGTCTGCCGTGCCGAAACCGCGCGGGCCCAGCACCCCAAGCGCATGGGCTTCGTCGACCATCAACCAGGCGCGATGGCGTCGCGCCACGGCGATGAAGCCCGGCAAGTCGGGGACATCGCCATCCATGCTGTAATGTCCCTCGATGACGAGCAGCGCGCGATCGTAGCGCGGACGCAGCTCGCCGAGCAGACGATCGGCGGCTTCGTGGTCGAGATGGCGAAACGGCGCCCGGCGCGCCCCCGACAGCGCCGCTCCTTGGGCGATGCTGTTATGGATCAACGCATCATGCACGATCAGATCGTTGCGGCCGAGCAGATGCCCGATGACCGTAACGTTCGTCGAATGTCCGCCGACGAGCGCGACACAATCCTCGCAGCCATGGAGGCGCGCCAGCGCCTGCTCCAGCTCGCGGTGCAGCGGTCGCTCGCCGGAAACCGGCCGGCTGGCCGAGACCGTGGTGCCGTAGCGGTCGATCGCCGCCTTCGCCGCCTCCGAAATCCGCGGGTGCCCGTTGAGGCCGATGTAGTTGTAGGAAGCGAAGTTGATGTAAGTCTTGTCGCCGATCAGGGTTTCCGCGCCGGCGATGCCTTCATGGACGCGAAAGAACGGATCGGCGATGTCGAGAAACTGCGCGGCCTCCCGAATCAAGCCGATCTCGCGAAACCCTTCGAGCTCCGACGCATCGAGCCTCTGGGCGGTCGCATCGACCGCTTCCCGAGAGGAGCGGCGCGGCGAATGTCCCTGGGGTCGAGCGGCGGAAGCCGAGGACAGCTTGTCGATCAGCCGCGCCTTCGCCTGCGCCGAGAGGCCCGAACAGGTTTCGCCCCAGCTCCAACGGATTATTCCGCCGCAGCTCTGTCGGGGTCGGCGCGCGGACAGCTCCCGTCTATCAGCTCGTGATGCACGCCGAGGCGCAACGACCTCGGCCGTCCCTGCGTCCCGTCGCGAGCGCACCGGCGAGCCGCGCCGCGATCGATGACACGCTGGTACCTTCGGCAAGAGACACCAGCGGCAGGTCGACCCGCAGCCGGCTCTCGAGGGCGAGGCGTAATTCGACCGCCATCAGCAGATCCATTCCAACCTCGGACAGCGGACGCAGCGGATCGACGCTTCCAGCGGGAAGCCGCAGGATCGTCGCCGCCTCTTCGGCGACGATCGTCTTCAGCAGCGCCAATGCCTCCTCCGGTTCGAGGGAGGCGAGCCGATCGGGAAGCGACTTCGTCGACTGCCGATGGGTGAGACCTTGGCACGGCTTTCGGAGAACAGCGGCGCGGCGAGGATCGGGAGAAATCGCCGTGCTTCGGCCCAGTTCGTCTCGGCGAATGCGACCGTCGGGAGTCCGCTGGCGATTATCGCAGGAAGCCCCGCGAGAGCTTGCGCTGCCGGGATCGGTTTTGCCCCGAGCCGACGCGCGAGCGAAGCGAGGGTATCCGGGTCGCTCTGCCAGGTAGCCGGCATCCTCGATCGGTCCCCAGGCGACCGCGAGGCAGGTCAGCCCGCGGCCCGGCGCTGCCGGACCAGCGGCTTCGGCCGCCATGTTCGCGGCAACATAGGCGCTTTGTCCGGGCGCCCCGACCAGGGTCGTCGCCGAAGAGAACACCAAAAAAGAGTTCGATCGGGTCTTCGCGCGTCAGCGCGTCGAGGGCTGCAGCCCCACCGAGCTTGGGGCGCAGAACCCGATGAATGTGCGCGAGGTCGAGGTCGGCGGCGAGGCCGTCATCGATCGTCGAGGCGGCATGCACGACGCCGCGAACGGGCGGTTGGCTTGCTCTGATCGCCTCGAGGATCGTCGCCAGCGAAGCACGATCGGCGACATCGCCCTGATAAACGCGCACCTCGTGCGCCTGCCGCGGCGAGTTCCTTGATCCTCGCACCAGCGCGAGGGTGCGCCGGCCCTCGGCGGCTGACTAAGGGCGATCGAGCCGGCACCGTGCGCGCGCCAGCCAGCGCGCGCATTCATAGCCGAACCCATCGATGCCACCGGTGACCAGGTAGGTTCCGTCGCGGCGCAGTGCGACCTCCGGCGGCTTGCGTAACCGCACGCCGTCATTGGCACCCGATACGAGGACAATCTTACCGATGTGGCTCGACGACTGCATGAGCCGGAAGGCGCATCGTCGAGCTCGGCAAAGGAAAGATGCGGTGCGCGAGCGGCCGGATCGTGCCTTGAAGCAGCGCCTCGAGGACTTCGGACAAAAGGCAGGCGAGCGAGATCCGGCCGGCGAATTGGCAGCTGGTCGATGTCGATCGCGAAATACGAAATGTTTTGCCGCAGCGGCCGCAGGTGGATGCGCCGGTTGAGGTAAAGATCCCGCTTGCCGAGTTCGAGAAACCGGCCGAACGGCTTGAGCACCTCGAGGCTGCGCTCCATGGCCTCGCCGCTCAGCGAGTTGAGGACGACGTCGACTCCCTGCCCCGCCGGTGATCTCGCGCACCGCATCACAGAAGGTGAGGTCGCGCGAGATCAAAAACATGATCGGCGCCGGCGAGCCGCGAGAACGCCCTGCTTCACCTCCGATCCGGCCGTGGCAGTGACGATGGCGCCATGTTGTTTGGCATATTGGATCGCCGCCAGCCCGACACCTCCGGAAGCGGTGTGGATAAGGACGTGCTCTCCCGGTGCGAGCTTTGCCAGGTGGCCCAGAGCGTAAATCGCTGTGACGAATGCCACAGGGATTGTCGCGGCATCGGCAAAGCTCGTGTGCGGCGGGATCCGTACGACCGCTTCCGCGATCGTCACGACACGACTGCTCAACGATGCCGGGGCGAATGCCATGACCCGGTCGCCGACAGCCAGGTTGCTGACCCCGGGCCGAGAGAGCGGACGATACCGGCGCATTCGAGCCCGAATGTGGGGCCGGCAAAGCCATCGCTCAGCGCCTCTTCCGGGAGCAGTCCCATCGCCCACATAATGTCCCGGAAGTTGAGGCCCGCGGCGTGCACCTCGATTTCGACCTGGCCGGGCCCGACCGGTGCGGCGGTCCGATATTCCCAGCCCAGCGCCTCGATCCCTCCGGGATGGCTGGTCGACAAGCTCAGCACATCCGACGCCTTCGCCCAACGATGGCGGCAGACCCCGGCGCAGGCGGGGAACATGGCGGCCATGCGGGGTCCAGACGACTTCCGTCTCGACCGAGAGCCGCAGTGACCTCGGCGGCGACCTGTTTCGCACGTTCACCGGGGGCGGCGGCGTGTGAGAAGTCCAGCAGGCGGACCGATAGCTGCGGCAGCTCGTTGACGAGCGCTCGGCCCAGGCCCCAGAGTGCGCCGCCGACGAGGCCGGCGCCATGATTGGTAACCGTCGCCTGTTGTGCTTCGCAAGTGACTATCCAGAGGGCGATATCGCGTTTGGCGCAGATGGCCGCGACCCGGGCCAGCGCGGCGATTTGTTGGGCGACGTGCAGAGTCGTGTCGTCATCGCCGGGTTCCTCGGCCAGGAACAGAACGATTTCATCCATTCCCGTGCCGCTGCAAGCAGCACGATCGGCTTCTGTTTGGGCAAGGAAGTCAGAGGATTGTACCCGCCTAACGTGACGCCCCGAACCGGCGACGCGATCCTGCAGGTATCTGCGAAAGCAACGTCGCCGCCGACGAGGGTGAGCACGGCAGGCGAGGCTGGATCGGCGAGGGGAGGCTCCGAACGGGGCGGCGCACCGCCCCAGAACACCAGCGTTGGGCCACGGCGCCGTTGCGGTCCGCACCGATGCCTGCGGGCTCGAAGGCCCGCTTCGGTCAGCTCGATTTGCCAATCCTCGGGGTGCGCAGCGGCGATGAACCGTCGCGCCTGCCAAGGGGTCTGCCACCAACTCGCGTTCTGGCCGAAAACCGAGATCCCAAAGTGCGTTCGGCTCGGGTTCCAGCGCGAGGAACAGGCCGCCTGGAACAAGCAGATCGCGCAGGCTCGCCAGATATGCCCGGTCGAGCCGCAAACGGGCGCACGCATTCACCGCCAGAGACGATGTCAAACGCAGCATCACCGAGCGCCTCGTTTCCGTCTCGCGGTGCCCACTGGCAGGCTGGAGACGCCGACATAGGACTCGGCGAGCGCGCCCAAACGGCCGGCATGCTCGGGATCAGCGCTGGTTGCGAGATAGGCGAACGCGACCTTCGATCGGGTCAGAAGGTTGAGAATGCGGCGAGTCGCCCCGCCCGCGCTCGCCCCGAGTTCGAGAACGCGCAAGGGCCGATGCTTCGGCCACGACTTGGCGAATTCCTCCAGCGCTGCGCACAGCAGTGCAATGCCGGATTGCTCGCCGGCGAACCCTGGAGCAAATGCTCGACCATTGGGGAAAGTGGAGCGTCCGGCAGCCTGGGGCCGTCGACGAGAATTTTCGGCAGATCCTCCACCGCGCTCGCTACGAGGGCGAGTTCCGGAGACCAAATCTGGCGACTCGGCAAGGAGCAGCCGCCAGACGTCCCCCACCTCCGGGTAGATCGTTCGGCGATGCGAGCTGCCATTCCGACGCGGTTTCTGCTGGCTGCGTCCAAGTCGTTCGAGCAAGCGCAGCGATGCCTCGGTCAGTGCAGCGGAGTCGGGTGCGATCTGACCGGATCTGCTCAGTTCGCCAATCGTGAAAGAGCGTCCGGGTTCAACCAGCCTGCTCAGCGATCGGAGCGCTACTGCGCCGACGAGGGCATCGAGCAGCAGGGCCTGGTCTTGCTGTGCCTGTGGCGGCTCGTGTGTAGCGCCGGAGGCGCGACAAGGTCGCGCTGAGATTGTAAGGGGTGCGAGGAGAGCCTGTTTGGGAGAGTGCGGCGGGGACGAGATCGATGCGCAGGCGCGCGCTCGTCGACAGAGCGCTGCCGGGTCAGTCTCGACCCGCCGAAACCAGCAATCGGCAAGTTCTGCGACGATGTCGCCAGCGCTCATCCGAAAGAACGATGTCGGCCGACACCGATCGAACCCCGGTCCGCGTCAGCCGCAGCAAGGCGCGGCGGGGAACACGCCCATACGGAGCCGGGAGGCGAACTCGGCCAAACCGCCATGGGAGAAAGCCGACGCCCTGGATTTGATGCTGGCGGTCGGTTAACAGTCCGAAGAGCGCTTGCAACGCACCATCGAGCAGCGCCGGATGAAGCAGATACGGATCGAGAGCCGTCGCCGGAAGGCGCGGGGTCCAAATAGGCGATCGCGCCGAGCTCATCGGTGATTTCGACGTGCGACACGGTCCTGAAGCGGGGGCCGTAATCGAGACCCGCGAGCTGCGCGAGGCCGATAGAGGCCCTCGCCGTCGATCCGGCGGCCACGCCGAGGCGCCAGCGGTCCACGAAATGATGCGGCGCGCATCTGTCGCAGCGCTGACGCGCGCGACGGCGTTCAGAGTCAGGGGCTCGCTTGACAACCGAAGGCGGCTTGCGAGCTCCCACTCGCCCTCGTCGGATTGCAGCACGGTACGCAGCTCGCGCATGCGGCCCTTGTCGAACGGCATCGGGCGTCGCAGTTCGACATCGAAGACCTCGAGCGCCGGCGCCTCCGGCCATCGCCATCGCGCGGCGGCCAGCGCCATCTCCAGGATTGCCGCCGCCGGCAGCACCGCCACGCCCTCGACCGCATGGTCGGCGATCCAGGGCAGCACCTGCTCGTCGAGATGATTGAGCCAACTTGGCCGTCGCACCGCGCTGGCGGAACCCGAGAAGCGGGTGGTCAAAAGGCGGATTGACGAGCTCCGCAGCCTCGGTCGTAGCCGCGAACCAAAACCTCTCCCGGTTCCAGGGATAGAGTGGAAGTCCGCGGGGATCAGAGGGACCGTCAAATGATGACGCTGCCGTCCAATCATATCCGGCAGCGTGGCAACGTGCCGCAATCGCGGGGAACGGATCGTCGTCATTCTGCTCCCTGGAGAGGCTCGCAAGCACGCGCCCTTGAACCTCGGCGGAGCGCAAACCGTCGGTAAGGTAGGATTGAAGGATGGCCCGCGGGCCGATCTCGAGGAAGATGCGATAGCCTTCACCGATCAGCTGGGCGACGGCATCGGTAAAGCGCACCGGATGGCGCACGTTGCGCCACCAGTAGTCGGCATCGAGCCCATCTGGCGTCGATGACGTGGCCGGTTACTGTCGATACGAGCACGTGCCTCGGGCGGGCGCGAAGCGAGGCCGGCAAGATCCGCCAAGAGATCCTCGCGGAACGGGTCCATCGCTCGCGAGTGGAAGGCGAAGTCCAAGATCGAGAGAGCGGAACCCGATCTCACGGTGCTCCAGCTCGGCTTCCAGCCGGCCGATCTCCTCGGTCGACCCCGAAATTGTCACCGAACGGGCGGCGTTGACCGCGGCGATCTCGGCCGTGCTCTCCAATTCGGCAAGAATGGCCCGCGCAGCGTCGTGCGGTGAGCGCGACCGCCGCCATCCGGCCCACGCCCTGGGTTTGCTGCTGATGACGGCTGCGCACGACGACGACGCCGCGCGGCATCGGCGAGCGAAAGGGCGCCGGCACTCCAGGCTGCGGCGATCTCGCCGACACTGTGCCCAAAATGGGCGGCGGCGTGGATACCAATCGCCTCCAGCGCCCGAACGATTCCGACCTGGACGGCGAAAAGAAGCGGTTGCGCGATGTCGGCGCGCGCCAGCCTGTCGCTGCCGACCCCGCTCTCGAGAAGCTCGGTTACGGACCAGCCGAGTTCCGGCCGGAGCAGCCTCGTCGACCTCCTCGATCGCGGCGCGAAAGACGGCATTGGTCCGCAACGCATCGCGGCCCATTCCCGGAAACTGCGCACCGTTGCCCGAGAATACGAACGCCAGCTTGTCTTCTCGAACCCCCGTCTCCGTGATCACACCGGTGTCGGGGCGCCGTCGAGAAAGTCGGCGAGCATTCCCGCGGTTGTCGCCGGATCCTTCCCCAGCGCGACAAGCCGGTGCGCGTGGTGGTCGCGATTTCGGCGCAGCAGCACGCAGCAGCACAGGAGCCCGCTCGGCGGGTGTCCCGGCGAGCGCGCCGCACCAGCTCCGGACGAGCTCGCGGAGGGATGCCTCGGTGCGAGCCGAAACGACCAAAGGGGGCATGGACTGCGGCAGCGGCGCCGCTATGTCCCGGGAAGGCGGCGCGGCAAGCACGACATGGGCGTTCGTCCCGCCGAAACCGAACGAATTGACCCCTGCATAGCGCCGCTCGCGCGCCGCGGCGATCGGCTCCGCGTCACGTATCAGCCGAAGGTTCAATGCGTCGAAAGGCGATGTTCGGGTTGGGCGTCTCGCAGTGCAGTGTCGGCGGGACGATACCCCGGTCGAGGGCGAGCGCCGCCTTCAGCAGCCCAGCCATTCCCGATGCCGGTTCGAGATGACCGATATTGGTCTTTACCGATCCGATCGGGAGCGGGTCGGACCGGCTCTGGCCGAGCGAGTGGCCGACGGCGGCGGCTTCGATCGGATCTCCCGCCGGCGTTCCGGTGCCGTGCATTTCGAAGAAGGTCAGATCTTCCGGAGCAACGCCCGCGCGCGAATAAATCGAACGCAGCAAGGACGCCTGCGCCGCCTCGCTCGGCAACGACAAACCGATCGTTCGGCCGTCGGAATTGACCCCCGTGCCGAGGATCACGGCGCGGATCGCATCGCCATCGGCGAGCGCATCATCGAGGGGTCTGAGAATTACCACCCGCGCCGCCCTCTCCCCGGACATAGCCATCGGCGCGTTCGTCGAACGCAAAAGCACCGTCCGCGCCGCGAAAGCATCGAGGCGGAGCAGAACCCGAGATATGGATAGGGGCGAGCAAGAGGTTGATGCCGCCGACAATTGCGGTCTCGACGCGTTCGCTGCGGATCGCCTCGCACGCGATGATGCAAAGCGACGAGCGAAGACGAGCAGGCCGTATCGATGGTGAGGCTCGGCCCACGCAGATCAAATACATAAGAAATACGGTTGGCGATAACACTCAACGTGTTGCCGGTCATAAAATAAGAATCGGTGCTGGCCGGATCCCCGAGCCTCAGATCCGAATAGTCGGTTGTGGATGCACCAATATAGACTCCGGTCGAACTCCCCGAAATTTTTCCGGTCGAAATGCCGGCATCCTCGAATGCGTGCCATGTCAACTCCAACAGCAGCCGCTGCTGGGGATCCATTTGTGCCGCTTCGCGCGGGAGATGCCGAAGAAAGACGGCTCGAACAGATCGATGCCGCTGATCAGCCCGGCAGCCCAAGTGTAGCTCTTACCTGGTTCGTTACGGTCCGGATGATAGAAAATCGGGTCGACCAGCGCTGCGGATCGATCTCGGAGACCGCGTCCCCCCGCGAGGCAAGCAGCCGCCAGAACGCCTCCAGATCCTCAGCTCCCGGAAATCGGCAGGAGGCTCCGACGATCGCGATCGATCCGTCACTCATACGAGCTAAAGCTTAGTCAGTCCCCGAGGATCGACATGGCTGCGCGTTGCAACCTAACCTTAACCCTCATTACACACAAGACGAACCAAATGCTAGGTTTGAGATCGGTCGCCGATGTCGCGGACGCGCGCGAGGCAGCCAGACCTGAGTGCCCGCGGAAGTCGTCTCGGATGAGATCGGTAACCTGCTCGATTGCCCTGCCGCGTCTGCCAGAGCTAGATGCAATCATCACAGCCGTGACAAAAATGCGACACTCGTCGAGCGTCAACGACATCCGGCTCGCGTTCGCGCTCTCGTCGATCAAGCTTGCAGCGCGGCGAGAGCCTCGTAGACCAATTGGTCGATCTCGATCCCCTCGCGCAGCGCTCTCTCGCGGCTGCGGAACGCCCGCTCGCCAGGAATGCGGATTTCGCCGACCTCAGGCTCGACGCGGAGTCGCTTTGACCCGCTCGATCAGCTCGCTGACCTGCTGCTCGAAGGCGTCGGGCTCGCACGAGCAGATCCGGCTTGAAGACGACGAAGAGATATCCGTCGTCCTGCTCCGGGCCGAGCCCCGAACTCGCCAACAGCCCGAGCGCCTGCACGATCAGAGCGAGGCCAAATCCCCTTATAGCCGCCAAAGGGCAGCAGCGCGCCGCGCCGCGCCTGGGCGGGATCGCGTGTCGGGTGCCCGTCGCCATCGATCGCGACCCCTTCCGGCAACTGCTCTCCCAGACGCTCGCGGTATGCCAAATCGGTTCCCATGAATGCCGAGGTTCCCATGTCGAAGACGATTGGTCCACGCGACGACGGGAGGCCGAAGGCGATCGGGTTGGTGCCGAGCACCGCACGCATGCCTCCGGGCGGGGCGACGCTCGGTGCGGAACCCGCGGTGTGGATCCCGACCAGCCCGGCATTGGCGATCATCTCGACATAATAGGCGCTGCGGCCGCTCATCCAGCTGTTCGTAACCCCGACGATCGCAATGCCGCGGGCCTCGGCCTTGGCGATCGCCGCTCGAGTGGCGTGGTACATCGCCAGCATGCCGACGTTGTTGCCGCCGTCGTACAGGGTCGACAGTTCGGTTTCGCGCACCACGCTGATCGGCCGGCGCGGCTGTTTGAAGCGCCGATGCTCGGGGATGTTGAGGAGCTTTGCCAGCCCCGAATATTCGTAATCCGCACAGGGCGGCATCGATCGCATGATCGGCGACGATGCGCGCTTCCTCTTGATCGTAGCCGATGCCGCGCATTGCCCTCTCGGCGTGCTCGCGGGCTTCGCTGACACTCAAGCGAATTCGATTGGGCGACATCTCTGCCGCGATCCTTATTCGCTGCGCTGCTTCTCGGCGCGCCGGCGCCGGTCGCCAGCGCAGGATCGGCCGGCGTGCGGCGGCGGTTTCGTCGAGGCGGCGGCGCGGGCTCAGCCGGGGTGCCGCATGAAAGCGCGCGGCGTCGCCGGAGCGAGCCGCGGCGGCGAGCGCCTTCAGCACGGCCGCGAACTGGTCGAGCGAGGCCTTGCTCTCGGTCTCGGTCGGCTCGATCAACAGCGCTCCGTGGACGACCAGCGGGAAGTACATCGTCATCGGATGATACCCCTCGTCGATCAGCGCCTTGGCAAAGTCGAGCGTGGTAACGCCAGTGTCCTTCAGGAAACGGTCGTCGAACAGCACTTCGTGCATGCAGGGACCCGGAAACGACAGGCTCAGATCGCCGTCGAGCCGCGCCCGCAGGTAGTTGGCGTTGAGCACCGCATCCTCGGCCACCTGCCGCAGCCCGTCGGCTCCATGGCTCATCATGTAGGCGAGCGCGCGCACGAACATGCCCATCTGGCCGTGGAAGCCCTTCAGTCTGCCGATCGCGTGCTCGGCCGGGCCGCTTCTTATGCTCGACCAGTTCGAGGCCCATCCTCGCCGTGCACGAGCCCATGGCAGCGGCGCGTAAGGCGCCAGGCTCGCGGCGAGCGCCACCGGGCCGCTGCCCGGGCCGCCGCCGCCATGCGGGGTCGAAAAGGTCTTGTGCAGGTTCAGATGCATGCAGTCGATGCCGAGATCGGCCGGCCGCACCCGCCCGACGATCGCGTTGAAATTGGCGCCGTCGCAGTAGAAGAAGGCGCCGGCCGCGTGCACCGCCGCGGCGATGTCGAGGATCTCGTTCTCGAACAGCCCGCAAGTGTTCGGGTTGGTCAGCATCAGCGCGGCGACATCGGGCCCGAGCTTGCGCCTGAGCGCGTCGAGATCGACCCTTCCTTGCGGATTGCCGGGCACCGGATCGATGGCGTAGCCGCAGGCGGCAGCCGTCGCCGGGTTTGTGCCGTGCGCCGATTCGGGCACGAGGACGCGGCTGCGGCGCTCGCCGCGCGCCTCGAGGGCGGCGCGGATCGTCATCATGCCGCAGAGCTCGCCATGCGCGCCCGCACCCGGGCTCAGTGCGATGGCGGGCATCCCGGTCAGGGTTTTCAGCCAATGCGCCAGCGTGTCGATCAGCGCCAGCGCCCCGGCACGGTCGACACCGGCTGAAGCGGGTGGATATCCGCAGAATCCGGGAGCCGCGCCAGCTTCTCGTTGAGCCGCGGGATTGTGCTTCATCGTGCACGAGCCCAGCGGATAGAGCCCGGTGTCGATCGCGTAGTTCTTCTGCGACAACCGGGTGAAGTGGCGCATCACCTGCGGCTCGCTGAGACCGGGCAGGCCGATCTCCGCCCGCCGCTCGAGACCGCCGAGGCGCGCTTCGAAGGGCGCCGGATCTGCGAAATCGACGCCGCAGCGGCCGGGCGAACCCTGTTCGAAGATCAGTCCCTCTTCGATCTGCAGGCCGCGGTTGCCGGTGACCGTTTCGAGCGGCGCTGCCGGATCCGCGGCGGGGTGGGCACTGAGGGCTCGGCTCCAATCGGTCACGACAGCACCTCCCGGAGCTTCCGGTCGAGCCGGTCGATGTCCTCCTCCGTCACCATCTCGGTCGCCGCCACCAAGCAGGACATCGGCCAGCTCGGGCCGGCTGGGATAGAGGCGGCTGACCGGAATTCCGGCGAGCACGCCGTCTCGCGGCGAGCGCTTCGACGACCGGCGCCGCCGGGCGCGGCAGCCGCAGCGCGAACTCGTTGAAAAAGGCTTGGTTGAGAAGCTGCACCCCCGGTATTCGCTCGAGCCGCTCGGCGAGGCGTACAGCGGCGGCGTGATTGAGGCGGGCGAGCCTGGTCAGCCCGGTTTCGCCGAGCAGAGCCAAATGGATCGTAAAGGCGAGCGCGCATAGGCCCGAATTGGTGCAGATGTTGCTCGTCGCCCTCTCGCGCCGGATGTGCTGCTCGCGGGTCGACAAGGTCAGCACCCAGCCGCGCCGGCCGTCGGCGTCGACCGTCTCGCCGACGAGGCGTCCCGGCATCTGGCGGACGAACTTGTCGCGGCTGGCGAAGAGGCCGAGATGAGGGCCGCCGAAATTGAGCGCGTTGCCGAGCGACTGGCCCTCGGCGGCGACGATGTCGGCTCCCATCTCGCCGGGCGGTCGAATGGCGCCGAGCGACAGGATCTCGGTCACGACGACGACGAGCAGCGCGCCGGCCTCGTGGCAGATCTCCGCGAGCTCCGAGTAATCGCGGATCTCGCCGAAAAAATCGGGGTTCTGCACGACGACGCAGGAGGTGTCGCGACCGATCAGCCCGGCGAGGTCCTCACCGCCGCTGGGCGCCGGAGCCTGCGCGGCCACCTCGAAGCCGACAAAGCGGGCATAGGTCTCGCACACCTCGCGGTAATGCGGATGGAGACCGCCCGACAGCACCGCCTGCCCGCGCCGGGTCAGGCGATTGGCCATCATCACCGCTTCGGCGCAGGCCGTCGCCCCGTCATAGAGCGAGGCGTTGGCGACCTCCATGCCGGTCAGGAGCGCGACCTGGGTCTGGAATTCGAAGAGATATTGCAGCGTCCCTTGTGAGATCTCGGGCTGGTAAGGCGTGTACGAGGTCAGAAACTCGCCGCGCTGGATCAGATGGTCGACCGCAGCCGGGATGTGATGGCGGTAGGCCCCGCCGCCGATGAAGAACGGGACCGAGCCCGCCGCCAGATTGCGCGAGGCCATCGCCGAGAGCGCGCGCTCGACCTCGAGCTCGCCCATGGCCTTGGGGAGGTCGACGAGGCCATCGAGCCGCGCCTGCTGCGGCACGTCGGCGAACAGCGCGTCGATCAGATCGACGCCGATCGCCGCCAGCATCTCCGCGTCGGTCGCGTTCGGTGAGCGGGAGATAGCGCATCAGTGCTGCTCCTCGACGAGGCGCTTGTACGCCGCTTCATCCATCAGGCCGTCGAGCTGCTTGGGGTCGTCGAGGCGGAGCTTGAGGAACCAGCCATCCCCCATCGGGTCGGCGTTGACCATGGCGGGGTCGGCGGCGAGCGCCTCGTTGACCTCGGCGACCTCGCCCGAAACCGGGGCGTAGACCTCGCTTGCCGCCTTGACCGATCTCGACGACCGCGGCTTCCTTGCCTTGCTCGACCCGTCGTCCGATTTCCGGCAGCTCGACATAGACGACGTCGCCGAGCTGCGACTGCGCGTAATCGGTGATGCCGACGACCGCCAGATCGCCGTCGAGCCGAACCCATTCATGGTCCTTGGTGAAGCGAAGGGTGGTCATCGGCGATGTCCTCCTGCGGCATCAGCCGCGGTGATAGCGGTGCGGGAAAAAGGGTAGCCGCACGGCACGGGCGGGCCGGGCGAGGCCGCGTACGAGGAGGGCGAGGGCGGTGCCCTCGGCGGCGTGGAGGCGATCGACATAGCCCATCGCGATCGGGCCGCCGACCGAGGGGCCGAAGCCGCCGCTGGTCACTCGCCCGATGGTCTCCCCGGCGGGACTGACGATCGGCGTGTCCTCGCGCGCCGGCGCGCGCCCATCGGGCCGGATGCCGATGCGCCGGCGCGGCGCGCCTTCGGCCAGCTGGCGCAGCACGATCGCCGCGCCGGGAAACCCGCCTTCGGCCCGCCGCCGCCGGCCGATCGTCCAGCGCGAGCCCGGCCTCGACCGGGGTCGTCGTCTCGTCGATATCGTGCCCGTAGAGGCAGAGCCCGGCCTCGAGGCGCAGCGAGATCGCGGGCGCCGAGGCCGATCGGCCGAACTTCCGGCTGGGCGAGCAGCATCTCGGCAACCGCCGCCGCATCGCTCGCCGGCAGCGAAATCTCGAACCCGTCCTCGCCGGTGTAGCCGGAGCGGGTGATCAGGCATTCGCGGCCGTCGAGCGTCGTCTCCATCGCGGTCATGAAACCGAGCCGGGCGACGGCGGGGGCAAAGCGCGACAGCACGGTAGCGGCGGCGGGTCCCTGAAGCGCCAGCAGCGCTTTGTCCGCCAGCGGCTCGACCGCGGTAGCGCCGGCGATACGACCCTGCAGATGAGCGAGATCGGCCTCCTTGCGCGCGGCGTTGACGACGAGAAAGAGCCCGTCCTCGAGCCGGGTCGCCATCAGATCGTCGAGAATCCCGCCCGCTTCGTTGAGCAGCAGCGTGTAGCGCATATGCCGCGGCACCAGCGCCAGCAGATCGCCGGGGACGAGCGCTTCGAGCGCTCTTGCGGCGTCGGCGCCGGCGAGCCGCACCTGCCCCATATGGGAGACGTCGAAGAGCCCGGCCTGGCGCGCGGGTGTGGAGGTGCTCCTGCAGGATGCCGGCGGGATACTGCACCGGCATCTCGTATCCGGCGAACGGCACCATCCTGGCGCCGAGCGCCACGTGGAGAGCGTGGAGCGGTGTCCGCTTGAGCGGTGCCGACGTCTGGCAGCAAGGGTCATCCGGGCACCTCCGACAGAGCGGACGCCGCGGCGTCCGAACGTTGCCCCCTCTGTCGTGGACCCTGAGAGATTCACCTCGAGCCGCGGGCGCAGGCCGTCGACCGGGGCTTACTCCTTCGGTGAGCGGCCGGCGATATTGCCGGCCGCTGCTTTCCAGAGCGCCCTTCCGCCCGCGGTCCTTTTGCCTGAGAGTTTCCGGGGCGGTTGCTCCTTCGGCGCCGCGGACCCTGTTCGAAGACCGGGGCGCGACCTCTCCTGCGGGCGTGCATACAGCGCCGCTGGTGTAGCACCATTCAGCCCGCTGTCAAAGCCGTGCCGATCAAGGCCGGCGCGGCAGGCCACCGCTTGACGATGTCATTGTCTGGGATCAGGACGCGCGCCGGCGCCGTCTGACCGCTCGGGTTGTGCGAGCCGGGCGATGGCATTGACAAATCCGGATTAATAGCTGATATTATTTTGCGAAATTAGCATCAACAGGATCGTCTACGGATCAACGGGCTAACTCTCCTGCTCCCTCCCTCAGACGTACTCGGATAGCAGCTCCGACCTCTTCGGTTTATAACAAGTTTGATATAGCGGAGATTTTTGACGATGAATGCGGCATTTTCAGGCATCAGAGCGAGTTTTCTCCCTGAGTTTCCGCGTGCAGCGGGGAATTTCAAGGGTAGGCGTAAAGGAGCAGTCACGCGCTGCGCCGCGGAGACTTCTTGTAGAAGTCGACCACTTCCGGGCTTTGCTGAAAGCCGACGACGATGTTGAGATCGGTGCCCTGGCGGCCGCCGAGCGGGATCGCTTCCTCGATGTGATCGGTGACGCCGGAGCGTTTTTGCGGCGTGTCGAAGACGATGCGTACCGGAAACGGCTTCTTGCTGAGGATCGCTTGATCGGGGCCGGTGACGGCGACGAAATACTGGAAGTCCACCAGATCGGCCTTCGCCGGCCGGGCCGCGCTCGGCGACGACGACGACGTCGAGGATCAATCGCATCGCGTCGCCGCTGTACACGCACTTGGCGTCGGCCTCGCTCAACAGACCGTAGAAGGCCACGTTGTCCGGGCGACGCTCGGGAGCAGGGCCAGAACACGGCGGTGTTGGCGAGCGGCCGCAGGATCACCGTGCTCGGACAGGCTTCGGTCGGTTTGGACGCCGAAGACGACCCGATCCAACCGCATCCGGAGAGAGCGAGGAGGCCGATCAGCACCGCGCTCGGCGCGGCGCGCGGTCGCCTCACAGGCTCTCGTGCGTACCGTCGCAGAACGGCTTGCCGCCGGTCGACTTGCAGCCGCACAGCCAGACCTCCTCGGTCGCCGCGGCGGTGAACGGCACGGGGGTAAGGCCGGTCCCCTGGTGCGAGCCGTCGCAGAAGGGCTGGTTGGCGCTGCGTCCGCACGCACACCAGAAATACCGCTTGCCGGCCTCGACATTGACGCCGTAGGGCTCCTTTTGCGCGGGTATGGGTTCGGCCATTGTTTCTTTCCTGCCACAAGCCCTTGCTAGTGTCCGCACGATCCGGCTGCGGTTCGCCACGGCGCGGACTGTATGCGAGGCGCGCCGGGCAAACAAAGCCGGGCGGGCGGGCGGTCGATCCGGCGGCCCTGCCCGACTGGCAGCGGCCCACAGCGAAGGAGCCGGGAAAGAAGCCCAAATGGCCGTCTACACCGAGGTCTCCGACGACGAGCTCAGAGCCTTCGCGACGTTCTACGACATCGGCGAGGTGCTGTCCTGCAAGGGGATCGCCGAGGGGGTGGAGAACTCGAATTACCTGGTGACGACCGAGCGCGGCAATTTCATCCTGACGCTTTATGAAAAGCGGGTCGCTCCGCGGCGACCTGCCGTTCTTCATCGCGCTGATGGAGCATCTGGCGCGGCAGGGGTCGCCTGCCCGACGCCGGTGCGGGGCGCGACGGCATCGCGCCTGCGCGAGCTGTGCGGACGCCCGGCGGCGATCGTGACGTTTCTCGCCGGAATGTGGCCGCGGCGAATTCAGCCGCACCATTGCGCCGCGTCGTCGGCCGGCGCGCTCGCCGGGCTGCATCTGGCCGGCGCCTCGTTTGCGATGGCTCGTCCGAATGATCTCTCGGCGTCGCCGGCTGGCGCCGTCTCTTCGAGATCCTGTCGCTGCCGCGCCGACGAGGTGCAGCCCGGCCTCGCGGCAGAGCTCGGCGGCCGAACTCGGACTGCTCGAAAGCGCATGGCCGCGCGAGCTTCCCACCGGGGTCATCCACGCCGATCTCTTTCCCGACAATGTCTTCTTTCGCGACGGTGAGCTCTCGGGCTTGATCGACTTCTATTTTGCCTGCACCGATTTTCTCGCCTATGACGTGGCGATCTGCCTCAACGCCATGGTGTTTCGAGGCCGATGGCAGCCTCAATGTGACCAAGGCCCGGCTGCTGCTCGACGGCTATCGGCGCGGAGCGGCCGCTCGCCTCGGCGGAATGCGCGGCGCTGCCGCTGCTGGCGCGCGGTGCCGCATTGCGCTTTCTGTTGACCCGGCTGTTCGATTGGCTCGAACCAGCCGGCGGGGCGCTGGTCCGCCCGAAGGACCCGCGCGAGTATCTCCGCAAGCTGCGGTTTCACCGCGGGATTGCCGACCCGCGCGGCTATGGTCATCGATGCCTGAACTGTCCGAGGTGGATGTGTTTACCGACGGAGCCTGCCGCGGCAACCCGGGCCCGGCGGGTGGGCCGCCATCCTGCGCTATCGCGGGACGGAGAAGGAATTGAGCGGCTTTGCGCCCGATACGACCAACAACCGCATGGAGATGACGGCGGCAATCGCGGGATTGGAGGCGCTGAAGCGGCCGTGCCGGGTGCGGCTCTACAGCGACAGCCAATACCTCCGCGACGGCATCACCAAGTGGATCGACGGCTGGAAGCGCCGCGGCTGGCGCACCGCCGACAAGACAGCCGGTCAAGAACATCGACCTATGGCAGCGGCTCGAGGCGGCTGCGGCCCGCCACGAGGTCTCGTGGATCTGGGTGCGCGGTCACTCCGGCCATCCCGAAAACGAACGGGCCGATGCTTTGGCACGGGCCCGCATCGCCGAAGCGGGCTGAAAAAGCGCCTCAGAGCGCCTTGAGCATCGCCTCGGCGCCAGAGAGGTCGACCTGGCCCGGCTGCTGCTCGACGTTGAGCGATTTGACGACCCCGTCATCGACCAGCATCGAATAGCGCTTCGAGCGGATGCCGAGGCCGCCCTTGCTGAGATCGAGCTCGAGGCCGAGGGCGCGGGCTGAAATCGCCGCTGCCGTCGGCGAGCATTCGGACCTTCCTTCGGCCTTCTGATCTCTGCCCCAGGCCCCCATGACGAACGCGTCGTTGACCGCCACGCAGGCGATCTCATCGATCCCCTTGGCCTTGATGTCCGCAGCCTTGTCGACATAGCCGGGCAGATGGCGCTGGGAGCACGCCGGCGTGAAACGCACCGGGAACGGCGATAAGGACGATCCGCTTGCCGCGGAAGATCTCGTCGGTGGTGAACTCTTTTACGCCTTCCGAGGTCAGTTGCTTCCAGCGTTACCGACTGGTATCCTGTCACCGACATTGATGGTCATGGTATCCCTCCGGGTATGCGAGACCGAGAGCCTCGCCGGGCTTGCGTCTCTGTCGCGCAGAGGTGCGGCGGGCGGATCGATAGCACAGGGCGGATCGCTCGGCAAACAGCGACGGCACGCGGGACGCAGCGTTGTTCGTGCGCCGGGAGGAAACGAAATCCGCGTATAGGCGTATAACCCGGGGGCGCCGACGGGGCGCAATCGTCGGTCGGAGGATGCGATGGAATTCGCTTGCGGGCCAGCTCTTGGTGGCGATGCCACAAATGTCCGACCCACGGTTTGCTCGGTCCGTCATCTATCTCTGCGCGCATGGCGGCGATACCGGGGCTATGGGCCTCGTCATCAACAAACTGCTGGGCTCGTTGACCATGGGTGAGCTGTTTGCCCAGCTCGAGATTGAGCCGAGCGGCGCCGCCGGCGGGCATCCGGTACATTTCGGAGGCCCGGTCGACGCCGGACGCGGCTTTGTGCTGCACACGGCCGACTATCGCGAGGAGGCCACGCTGCATGTCGACGGCGATATCGCGGTGACCGCCACTCTGGAGGTCCTGCGCGCGATCGGCGAAGGCCGAGGGCCGCGCCAGAGCCTCTTCGCCCTCGGCTATGCCGGCTGGGCGCCCGGTCAGCTCGACGCCGAGATCCAGGCCAATGGCTGGCTTTCCGTCGCCGCTGACTCCGACATTGTCTTCTCCGGCGACTACGACGCGAAGTGGAGCCGCGCGCTGGCCAAGCTCGGCGTCGATTTGACGATGCTGTCGAGCGACGCAGGGCACGCGTGAGAGCCCTCCCTGAGGGCCCTCAGGACGTGGATCCCTCCCAATCCTCACGCAGGATGGCGAAGAGAAGATGGTCCTGCCATTTGCCCTCGATGCACAGATATTGCCGGGCGTAGCCCTCTTGCTGGAAGCCGGCTCTGACCAGCAGCGATCGGCTGGGAGTATTGCTCGGCAGGCAGGCGGCCTCGACGCGATGGAGGCGGAGGCGATCGAAAGAAAATCGAGGACGAGCGGCAGTGCGACGGTCATGTAGCCCTGCCGTGCGAAGGGCTCGCCGACCCAGTAGCCAAGGCTCGCGGTCTCGGAGACGCCACGCCGCAAATTGGACAGGCTCGACGCCCGCCGATCAGCGTCTCGTCGTGGGCGAAGATGAAGATAAGTTATAGCCTTGGTCGGTCCGCCAGTCTTCGGCGTATCGGGCCAATCGAGCGCGGAAGGCGGCTCGGCTCAGCGCATCAGGCGGCCAGCTCGGCTCCCACGGCGCAAGGAAATTTCGCGAGCGCGCGCGCAAGGCTGGCCCAGGCCTCGTAATCGCCGCGCTCGGGCGAGCGCAAGAAGACGCGCTCTCCCGCCAAGCGAAACGGTTCCGCCCGGGCGAGAAAAAGGCGGGGAAAGGATTTGCGTTGCGGCGCCATCGCTATTGCGGCGTCACGCCGCGAGCCGCTCCCTGACGCGGTCGAATTCTTCCAGCCTGCCCACTGGTCCGAGGCCGACGAGCGTCGGCGGCCCGAGCGCCAGCGGGCTACGACCCGGCGGATCGCATCATCATCGACCGCTTCGATGCGCCTGACGATGTCGACCGGATCGAACGGAGTGCCGTGGATCAGGAGATGCTGCGCCAGCTGCTCGCAACGCGCCGAGGTGCTCTCGAGCGACATCAACAGCCCCGCCTTCATCTGCGTCTTGGCGCGATTGAGTTCGACGGGGCTCAACCCCGCCTCGAGCCGAACCGCCTGCTCGCACAACGCGGGCACCAGCTCGGCCGCCTCGGCCTCGCCGGTGCCGGCGTAGATTCCGAAGAGCCCGCCGTCGCGATAACCGTGGACAAAGGAGTGGATCGCGTAAACCAACCCCCGCTTCTCTCGGATCTCCTGGAACAAGCGGGAAGACATGCCGCCTCCGAGCGCCGTCGATAGCACGGCAGCGGCGTAGTAGTCCGGGTGGTCGAGCGCCGGCCCGGGAAAGCCCATAACGAGGTGCAGCTGCTCGAGATCGCGGTGCTCGCGCCGGTCGCCGCCGGTATATCGCGCGGGCTCCGTTGTCGCCGATCGGTCCGCCGGCATGCCGCCGAGCAGCTCTTCGGCAAGCTCGACGATGCGGTCATGATCGAGATGTCCGGCTGCCGCCAGCACCATGCGCGCGCGCGCCGTAATGGTCGCGCAGATAGGCGAAGCACCGCGTCCCGCCCGAGTCGGCGGATGATCTCCGGCCTCCCCAGTACCGGCCGCCCCATCGCCTGGTCGGGAAAGCGCGTTCCTGGAAATGGTCGAAGATGATGTCGTCGGGCGTGTCGTTCGCCTGGCCGATCTCCTGCAGGATCACCGCGCGCTCGCGCTCGAAGCTCCTCGCGGATCGAAGGTCGAGTACTGAAGAATGTCGGACAGGATGTCGAGCGCCAGCGGACGATCCTCTTTGAGTACTTTCGCGTAGTAGGCTGTGCTCTCGCGCGAGGTGTAGGCATTGAGATGACCGCCGACCGCTTCGATCTCCTCGGCGATCGCGAGGGCGCTGCGCCGTTCGGTTCCCTTGAACGCCATGTGTTCGAGAAAATGCGCGACCCCGTTGATCTCGGCGGGCTCGTGCCGCGTGCCAACATCGATCCAGATGCCGAGCGAGACCGTGTCGACCGTATCCACGCGGTCGGTGGCCACCCGCAATCCGTTGGTCAAGGTAGAGAGCTGCGTCGTCATGCGTTGCTCCGCTCAGGAGGTTCTGGCACGCCGCGCGTGAGCGCGGATATATCGCGTTACCGCGCCGGGGTCGTTTGGCAACACGGTCAGGCGCTCGCGCCGTTCCAGGAGGTCGCCGAGGACGGGCGGCAATTCCGGACGAATGCCGGTTGCACGCTCGACCGCGTCGGGAAACTTTGCCGGATGGGCGCAAGCGAAGGCGACCATCGGCGCGCCGCCGTCGCCGGCACGAAGCTCAGCGCGCGCGGCGGCTACCGCAACCGCGCTGTGAGGATCGATCAGCATGCCCGATCGGGCGTAAGTTTCGGCGATGGTTTGCATCGTGCGAGTGTCGTCGACCCTGTGGGCGGAAAACAAGCGGCGCGCGGCGCGCCATCCCTTGGTCATCCTCGGGCAAACATCCGCTCTCGCAGAAAGAGCCGCATCGCCTCGCCGACTGCCGCGCCATTACCGCCTTTCAGCTCGAACAGCAGGCGCTCGAAATTGCTCGACACCTGGATGTCCATGCTCGGGCTGAGGCTCTGCTCGACCGCGGCTGATCGCCATGCGCCCGTCGCCAAAAAGCGCGCGAGGATGTCGTTGCGGTTGGTGCCGATCACGAGCCTGTCGATCGGCAGCCCCATGCGGCGGGCAACGTGCCCTGGCATAGACATTGCCGAAATTGCCGGTCGGCACGCTGAACGAGATCGGCCGCGCCGGTGCGCCGAGCGCCGTGCCGGCGGCAAAATAATACACGGTCTGTGCAGCAATTCGCGCCCAGTTGATCGAATTGACCGCCGCGAGATTGAGCTCGCTGCGGAGTCCGACATCGGCAAACAAGGCTTTGACGAGATCCTGACAATCGTCGAACGTCCCCGCGATGGCGACCGCGTGGGCATTCGCTGCGATCGACCGTTGTCATCTGTCGCCGCTGCACCTCGGAAATGCGGTTGTGCGGGTAGAGGATGAAAATGTCGATCGCCTGGCGGTCGCGACAGGCCTCGATTGCGGCGGAGCCGGTGTCCCCCGAAGTGGCGCCGACGATCGTCAGATGCTCGCCGCGCCGCGCCAGCACCGCGTCGAACAGCGGCCCGACGAGCTGCAGCGCCAGGTCCTTGAAGGCGAGCGTCGGCCCGTGAAACAACTCGAGCAGCCACAGCCGCTCGTCGATCTGTACCAAAGGAGCCACCGCCGCGTGGCGGAATCCATCATAGGCCGCTTCGGCAAGCCGCCGCAGCTCGTCGGTTTTGAAGTCGTCGCCGGCGAACAACGAAACGATCCGAGCCGCAAGCTCGGCGTAGGGCAGGCACGTAGTCCAGCAAGGCCGCTTCGCCGAGTTTCGGCACCTGGTCCGGGACATAGAGCCCGCCATCCTCGGCAAGGCCGGCCAGGAGCACCTCTGCGAATGAGAGGTGGATGGCGAGGGGCGGGAATCGCGGGTGCTGAGATAACGCACGAGAATCAGGTCCGGTTGAGAGCCGGAAGCCTATCTCTGCGCCCTGGCCGCCGCGAACCCGATCGGCCACTTCAAAGGCTCCCCGGGATGACTTGCCGATCTAGCAGCTTTCGGTTGTCCGTCATATGACAGGTCCGCGCCATCTGCAGCTAATCTGTAGAGGATTTCCCCTTAAGGTTGTAGGAGCTCGACTCCTTCGGAAGCGGCCGCATCCGCGCGCCTGCTCCCGCAGTTTCAGCCGCCATCGCCACATCAACCACGTGCGCCTTCCTCGCGTCGGCGACGCCTCACCAGGCGCGATCAGCCTCTATTATATGATGGCAATTTACGATATGCCACTCGCAATCAAGAATGTTGATGCGACCGCTTACGGACGCGCGATATCCCCAGTCATTCAGGTTGCCGTCACGCTCGCGAACGGTTGCGTGAAGTTCAACGTGATCGCGCGTCCTGGTTAGCCGGCTAGGCCTCACACGGTGCGAGCAGCATTGCGCGCCAGAAAAAGATTGCGGGAGGGAAGAATGCGTCGTTCACGGCGAGCCATTCCGGCGTTAGCGTTTCGGCTTGGCGCTGCTCGGACCAGCTGCCCCGCGCGCGGCCGATCCGGAGATCGATCAGTTCGCTTCAAAGCCCGGTCGGCAAGGACTGGGTCACCAACGGCGGCAACCTGACCAACCAGCGCTATTCGACGCTGAAGCAGATCGACACCGAGCAACGTCAAGCAGCTCAAGGGCGCCTGGATGACCCGCCTCAAGGGCTCCGGGCTTCGGCGGCAAGTACTCGTTCGAGGCGATCGCCGCTCGTCAAGGACGGCATCATGTATGTCGTCACCGGCAACGACGACGTGTTCGCGCTGAACGCCAAGACCGGCGAGATCCTGTGGGAGCGCTGGTCGGGCATCGACCAGAAGATCTCGACGGTCTGCTGCGGCTGGGTCAACCGCGGGCTGGCGATGGGCGAGGGCATGCTGTTCCTCGGCCAGCTCGACGCCAATGTCGTGGCGCTCGACATCAAGACCGGCAAGGAGGTGTGGAAGACGCCGATCGAGGAGTGGCAGAACGGCTACGGCATCACCAGCGCGCCGCTCTACTACGACGGCATCGTCTACAGCGGCATCACCGGCGGCGAGTATCGGCGTGCGCGGCCGGCTGACCGCGCTCGACGCCAAGACCGGCAAGATCCTGTGGCGGTGGTACACGCTGCCCGGGCCCGGCGAGGTCGGCAGCCGACACCTGGCCGGCCGGCACCGACCATTGCGATGCGCGGCGGCGCAACGATCTGGAACACGCCGGCGCTCGATCCGCGAGCTCGGGCTCGTCTACTTCGCCGCCGGCAATTGCGGACCGGATTACGACGGCTCGATGCGCGAGGGCGACAATCTGTTCTGCGCCTCGATCGTGGCGCTCGAAGGCCAAGACCGGCGAGTATGTCTGGCACTTCCAGCAGGTGCATCACGACATCTGGGACTATGACGCGGCGAGCCCGGTCGTGCTGTTCGACACGGTGATCAACGGCCAGCCGCGCAAGGGGATCGCCGAGGCCGGCCGCACCGGCTGGGTCTACATCCTCGACCGCACCAACGGCAAGCCGCTGATCGGCATCGAGGAGACGCCGGTGCCGCAGGAGCCGCGGCAGAAGACGGCCGAAGACGCAGCCCTATCCCGATCGGCGACGCGACCGTGCCGCAATGCGCGCGAGCCGCTGCCCGGGCTACGAGAAGGTCGGGCTGCATCTTCGACGACGTTCTGGGAGACCCCGGTGCTGATCCAGCCGTCGGGGTCGGGCGGCACGAACTGGTCGCCGATGCCGTACAGCCCCGACACCGGCTATTTCTACGTGCCCGGCACGATGCGCACCAGCGCGTTCACGCGCTACGGCGACAAGTACGTACGAACGGGCAGCGCTATGTCGGCGGCACGCAGGCGGCGCCGATCGGCTCGCCGATGAGCGGCACGTTCACCGGCGATCGACGGCAAGACGAACAAGATCGCCTGGCAGCACAAGACGCCGTACCGCATCGGCGGCGGCGGCGGCTCGACCGTCACCGCCGGCGGCCTGCTGCTCCGCGGCGAGCCCGACGGCAACTTCGTCGCGCTCGACGCCAAGACCGGCGAGGTGCTGTGGCGATTCCAGACCGGCTTCGGCGCCGACGCGCCGCCGGTGGTCTACGAGGTGGACGGCGAGCAGTACATCGCCATCGTCACCGGCGGCAACTCGATAGCAATACGTAATTGAACGAAGTAATAA
>ERZ1370068.243-contig-10219_pt1 | contig 34219 bp, 59 predicted proteins | sample MGYA00561227_ERZ1370068 | MGnify/ENA primary metagenome ERZ1370068 (study PRJEB38410, sample SAMEA6850437) | metagenome | study: Metagenomic assessment of the ecological functions of the soil: analysis of the soil microbiota associated with the...
CCAGTTACGCATTGCTGTTGAAGGTGCCGCGTCTGAAGCGGCGCGAGCAATCTGACCGGCACGATCACGTCGAAGCCCGTCACCCGGTCGTGCAGCGTGAACACCGCGTGCCCGCGCAACAACGCGGCCGCGACTCGCCGACGACGCGGCGGATAACCGGACGTTCTGCAATCTTCCAGATTTCGTCGACGCGCTCGCCGACTCTGAACTTGCGAGCGGCTTGCCGAACCACGCCGGCAGCGGCATCGAGCGCCGCTTCGCCGGAGCGCCGGCGGCTGGAACTCGATCGGTCGGCGTCGGCGTGCCGCTCTGGTGCAGGACGCCCACCACCTGATACCACTCGCCCCTCGATCCGGACCCGCTGCCCCACTGGATCGGCTTCGCCGAAGAGCGTGTCGGCCAGCGCCCTCGCCGAGCACGGTGACCCGTTGCCGCTCTTCGCCGAGCGCCGCCGAAAACCTCACCGGCCCTGCGCCGGCCGCACGCCGAGCACCCGCTCGAAGTCCGCGCCGACGCCAATCACCTGCGCCGACCGCGCCGCCGGCCCGGCCACCATCCCCGCTTGACGTTGAACACTGTCACCGCGCGGACCAGCGGCACGATCGCCGGCAGCCGCTCGACGTCGACCAGCGTCAGCCCGTGGCGGCCGGCTCGCTTCACTCACCGGCAGTGGACGGCTGCGGACGACGATGTTGCCGAGGCCCATCGACTCGACCTGCCGCAGCGCTTGCGCGCCGCGCGCCGTCGGCGACCGACATCATCGCCACGGACCGCCGAGATGCCGAGGATGACGCCGAGCGTGCTGAGCGCCGTGCGCAGCCTTGTAGCGGCGGAGGGCCGAGGCTGACGGCGGCGCACTCGGCGAGAATCGCCCGCGACACCAGCGAGCTGCCCTACTGAACGGTGTCGGTGAGGCGCACGCGGTCGCCGTCCTGCACGCCCGACAGGATTTCGACGACGGTCCTGTTCGAGCGGCCCGATCGCACCGGGATCGTGGCGTCGACGTTCCACCGCCGCACGACGTGCACGACCGACGAGGCGCCGCGCTTGAAGACGGCGCTCACCGGCACCATGAGCGCATCGCGCGCCTCGTCGATGTGGACGTCGAGGCGCGCCGTCATATCCGGCCGGAGCTGAACGCGTGTTGGGATCGATTTCGACGATGAGATCGAAGCGCTGCGTCTTCCCACGGAGCGCTCGATCGCGCGCGTGCGCGAGGCTGCCGACGCTCAGGACGTGACCAGTCAGCTTCGTCCGGGATAGCGCCTGACTTCGACGGTTGCCGCGATCTGCCCCGTCCGGATCAGGTGCACGTCGGATTCGCACCGATGACACGACGAGCATGCGATTGACTTCGGGAATGGTGACCAGCCCCCTGCGTTCGGCGCGTGACGCGGTCGCCGACGCGGATCTTCCGCCGCGGCGCGGGGTGCCGAGATACTTCCTCGTGGACGACCAGGCCGGGACGCCGCGAGAAAATAAATAATATTGCAGCCGTCGATGGCCTCGCGGAATCCGGGCGACGCGCGCTTCGCTTCGCGGGATCGCGCAGCTGCGCCTGCTCGTACTGCATCTACCTGCTGCGCCAGCGCCACCCGCGCCTTGTCCTGATCGCGCGGTGCCGCGTCGTCCGCGTCATCACTCTCGACGCGGCGCTTCGCGAGGTCGGCGGCCGCCTGCGCTTCCCGAGCCAGCGCCGCGCATCCAGTTCGTCGCGTGTGATGGCCGCGCTCGAGCATCGGCCGTACCGAGTCGGATTCCTGTTTCAGTTCCGATCGACCTTTGCGCTCCGTGAGGCGGAGCGCGGTCTGCGCTTCCCCGCAGGCCAGAGCGCGCTTCACCTTCGGCGAGGCCGGTGACCGCGGTCTGCGCGTCGAGCAAAGTCGGCTTTCGCTCGTTTCCGCGGTCGATAGAGCGACTGGCGTGCGCCTGGATCGCGCGCGATCGAGCTCCGCCTTCATTTACCCGTGTCGTCCAGGCGCACGACCACGTCGCCGGCGCGTTCTGCCAGCCGGCCGGCGCGAGCAACGTGATTTCCGTTTCGCGTCCGATGAGCAGCGAGCGATACGATCAACGACTCCTGGCGGCTTTTCAGAGAACGTCGCTTCGGCGAAGCGTGACCGGGAAAGTCCACGCGGTGCACGGTCGCGTAGAGCGTTTACTGTCGGACCCGAGCTGCAGCCCTCCGGCGATACGATGACGCCGGCCGGAACGCTGCCGGCGACGATCAGCAGGATGCGGACACCGCTGGAGCTGGGCCACAGCTTCATCGCAATGTCCGATCCGCGGATCTGGGGATGCCGACGGAAGCGCGCAGCGAGAACTGGGTGAGCGCCACGTCGGCGGACGCGCTTTCGATGCGACGCCCTTCGGCCGCGACGAGGCCTCGACTCGGCGGCGACGAGATCGCAGGCTGGTGGGCGAGGGCGCGCTCGCTCGGCGGAACTTCGCCACATCGAGCTCTCGCGGGCGGCGAGATCCAGCGCCGCGGTTTCGCGCGCTCCTCAGGGTCGCCCCGCGCGCTGCCGCGATCGTGGGCGCGCGTCTGCCTTGCGCACGTCCATTTCCACGCGCGTCTTCATCGTGTCGAGATCGCGCTGGCGGCGGTCGTGCGTTCGAGGAGCGCCGCCCGCAGCGCCGCGTCTTCGGCGGTAGCGGATCGAGGGCGGCATCGACACGGCGGCGAGGCGTGGCGAGCCGGAAATGGTTCAACCTCCGAAGCTCGTCTCTGATCGACGGCCCCGCGCTCTGCCGTGTCATGCCGACGCTCAGATCGGCCTGCGGCCGGAAGCTGCGAGCGCGAGAGGTTGATCGCGCGCGTGCTGTCGGTCACGGAGGCTTCGGCGTTCCGGACGTCACAGCGCGCGTGGCCCAGGCGTGAGCCGACAGATCGTCGGGCAGCGGGTTCACCGTCACGACCGGGGAGTTCGTCGGGGACGGCGATCGGCTCGGCGGTTTTCATGAAAACGTACCACTCGCCGGCCGCAGCCGGTCCTGCGCAATGCCGTCGGCCGCGTCGGCGGCGGCGAGCAGCTGCTGCCTCGCCCTGGCTGGCCAGCTGACGGGCGCGCAGCACGTCGAGCTGCGAGGCGCGGCCGGGCGATCAGCTTGGCCGCCGGACGCGTCGGCGAGCTGGCGCGAGCGCGAGAGCGACTGTTCACCGCGACCACCGCCAGCTGCTTCTGCTGCTTGATGAGATCAGGAAATAGGCGGCGGCTTTCACTTCGAGCGCGCCACCGTCTGCTCAGACGAACGCGCGATCCGCGGGATCGAGTGATCGATCCGCGCTTCCGCCGCGGTCAGCGGCTCGCGGGCGGCGGCGCGGCCGAGTCCAGCAGGAGCAGCGGCTGGCGCACGAGGAACGTAGTATCGCCAGGCGCAAGAACGATGCCGAACTGGTTGCGCGACGACAGCGATGGTCGCGTTGAAGCGGAAATTCGGTGCCGCTCGTGAGCTGCTTTGCGACACGGCCAGCCAGCCGTAGTTCTGGTTGGCCAGATCGGTCTCGCCCCAGCGAACTGGAGAGTAGGCGGGACGACCTTTCAGGGCTAGAACGCGGCGCGGGCGGTGCGGACGCCGATGGTGGCGCGCTGCTCGTCAATGCGCGCGGCCACCACGCGATCGTTGCGCGCGAGCGCGGGTCGATGGCGGCGCCGAGCGTGAGCGGCGCCGGGGCCGGGCGTGGTCTGAGCGAGCGCCGACGGCGGCCGCAGCAGCCACAACGTCGACGCCAGGCGGCGACCACAGGATGCGCCTGGGCGAAAACCCTTGGATGCAGTGCGGTGACGCTCTGGCGCTTCGAGCCATAATGCCGCTCGACATTTGCCCGACCGAGCGCATCGGCCGGTTCGACGTCCCGGAGAAGAATCGGCTGAAGGCGGGATGGGCGAGGTCTTCGAGGCGCGCGATCCACACGAGATCAACCGCATCGTCGCGATCAAACTCCTGCGTGAAGGGTTCAACACCGGGAGAGATGCGGGATCGGTTCATGCTCCGGGGCGGCGCTCGGCCGGCGGCCTCAGAATCCCAACATCGTCACCATCTTCTGAGGCTCGGCGAGCATCGCGGCGCGCCGTTCATCGATGATGGAGTTCCTGGAAGGCGACCCGCCTCGAATCCGGCTGGGATTCGACGGCGCGCGCCGCTGTCGCTGCTCCGGAAGATCGAACTGATCGAGGCGCTGTGCTCCGAAGCTCGGCGGCGCGCGCATCGCGCCGGCATCATCCATCGCGACGTGAAACCGCCGAACGGTGATGGTGATCCAGGACGGCGTGCCGAAGTTCTGGATTTCCGGGATCGCGCGGATGGGCGCGTCCGGAGCGGACCAAGATCGGCATGCTGGTCGGCACGCCCAACTACATGTCGCCCGAGCAGCTGAATGGCGGGGCGATCGACACGCGCGCCGACATCTTCGCGGCCGGCGCGGTGTGCTACGAGCTGTTGTCGATGCGAGCGCGCCTTTCCCGGCAGTCAGACCGAAGCCATTATACCCGCATCCTGACGCGCGCGATCCGCTCTCTCGCTCCTCGAGCTGTGTCCAACGCTCGGCTTCCCGACATCGCGGCGGTCGTCGAGGAAGGCGCTGCGCAAGCATCCGCGCGACCGGTATCAGGACATCGGCGAGATGCGGCGCGACGTCATGAAGACCAAGGACCGAGCTGAAGCAGGAGTCGCCCGAAACGCTGTTCCAGCCCGCGGTGACCGCGGAAAACGCTGATCGGCGATCGTGAACCCCGCGGGCCGACGCCGGCGTCGTCGCGCATGCGCGAAGAGCACGCGGCGGCGGGCGCGATGGCCGAGAGTCGCGTGTTGCGGCTCGGCGGCTATTCGACCAGGGCGAGATCGCGGATCGCGCTGCAGCGGCTGGAGGAGTTCACGCACGCAGCCAACGGGTTCGTGAGCGGAGGCGCTGCAGCCGCGCTGCAGGAGCGGGCCGACGAGATTCAGCGCGAGGCGCTGCGCGCGTCCGCAAGCGAGCCGGGCGCTGCAGGCGGCGGCGGGAGGCGCTCGAGCGCGGCGACTTCGGGGGCGCCGTGCGGTCTGCCGACGAGGCGCTGCTCATCGACCGAGCGGCTGACGCGCGCCCGCGATGTGCGGCGGCAGGCGCGGAAGCTGCGCTCGAGGACCAGCGGCGCTACGCGGCGCTGCTGAAACGCGTCGCGTCGACGATCGGACACGGCCCGCCGGCGGTTTTCGGCCGGCGACCGCCAGCTCGGCGCTTCTGAGTCGCTGGCGTCGGCGTTCTTTGAACCCGCGCATCCGGAAATCGCCGCCAGTGCTCGACAGCGAGTTGCAGGGCGGGAGGATGCCGCCATCGAGGGCGGCCCTGGCGCGGGGGAAGCCGAACAGTGGGTGCGGCAGGAGGCGTCGAGCGTGTCGAGCGCGAGCGCGCCGCGCAGCCTCGACGCCAGAACGCGCGGCCGCGGCGGCGGCGCGTCTGGCGCAGGCGGATACCGCCACCTTCGCGCGCGATCTCTGCTTCCGCCAGTGCAGGAGTTCCGCGACGCGGAGTCCTCCGCCTGCGCGCGCTGCCGATCCGCCGACGATGAGGCAGCCGGCGGTGACCGGGGAGGAGTGACTTCGCCGCGCCATCGCCATCGCCTCGCACGCCGGCTCGCGATTCCGGGAGCCGCGGTGCTCGCGATCGGCGTTGTGGCAGTGCTCTATGGTCCGTGGGGCCAGCAGGCCTCCCTGATCCAACCGCCTCCGCGGAGCGCCTCGCCGCCTCCGCCAATCGAGCTGAAGCCGCGCCGCCACCCGTAACCGTCACGCGCCACCCGTGCCTCCGACGGTGCAGGCGCCAACGATCACCGCGCCGGCGACGTCGCCGAAACCGGACCGCCGCGCCGCGCGATCGCGCCAACGCGCCGTCAACGGATAAAGCGCTCGCCGCCGCCGTCGACGATACGCAACGGCGACAGCGCAGCGGCTCGAGGCGACGAGAGGCATCTGCGGCGCGCGCAGGACTTCATCGACGCCGGCGACACCGACGGCGGCGGTCGGGATGCGGCGAAGGCGCAGAAGATCGACCCCGTCGCACCCCAACCTTCCGAAGATGACGGGCGACATCGATCGCCTGAAACGCTGGCCGGAAGACGCGCGGCGCCTCAAGCGCCAGAAGGGCGGGCTCCTAGACCCACAATATTCGGCGCGTCAATGCGGCGTTGTTTCACATCCTCGCACGCGTTAGCGATCGCGGCGGTGCTGTCGGCGCCGGCGCCGCACGCGCAACAGCGGCCCGCTGATTGCGCATTCCGCCGGACCGATCAGGACGTCAAGGGAGCATCTGAGCATCTCCCGGTCGTGTTGACGCCGCAGAAGATCGCCGCCCCTGCGGTGCCGCCCTTCATCACCGACCGCGACATGGAGCGGCGGCTGCGGCTGGCAGGTGCGCCACCGATTCGATCATCGCGTTGCTCAGTCCGCCGCCCGCCGACTCCGGCGGCGGGTCAACGGTGGATCCCGCCGATCGACAAGCGCGAGATGGCCTGGATGCCGCAAGGCGACGTGCGCGCGTCGGCAGCCCGGCAACCGAGAAAGATCGCGATGCCGACGGCGAGGATCAGTAGCACGCGGTGCGCCTGGCCAACGGCTTCTGGCTGGACACCACCGAGGTGAGCAATCGCGCCTTTCGCCAGTTTCTGATGGCCAAGCCCCAGTGGCAAAGGGGCGCATCGACACGCGGCCCTGCACGATGATGGCGGCTACTTGCGCGACTGGAAGAGCAACGACTTCCCGCGGCCGGCGAGGGCGAACGCCCGGTCGTGAACGTGAGCTGGCCGGCGGCCGTGGCCTTTGCCGCGTGGGCCGGCAAGCGCCTGCCGACCGGGAAGCGGAATGGGAATACGCCGCGCGGGCAGGAACCACGACCGCGTAGCACGGTGGGGCGACGCGTTCGACGCCGCACGCGTCAACGCCTCGTCCAAGCTGGTGGATGTCGGTGCGGCAGCTGTCGCGGAATCCGTGGGGCGTGAAGCCGACATGCTCGGGAACGTCTGGGAGTGGACGGCCTCGCTCCACCAGCCGTATCCGTATCGTGCGACTGACGGCCGCGAGGATCCCAACGCCGGCGGATTTCGAAGCGTCCGCGGGGGATCGGCCGTGAATGGTGAGCGGTTTCTCCGAGCCGGCAAGCGCTACAAGCTGAATCCGAAGACCACGAACGACATGGTGGGCTTCAGGTGTGCCCGATGACTACGAAACAACGACGTGAAGAGAGCCGCGCGTTTCTCGTGGCGGCATTCGTCCTCGCGCTGATCGCGGCGACAGCCGCGTTGAGCGAACACGCGGCGTCTGCGCCTCAGGATCAACGAACCGGACGCCTGTCAATCCGCACCACGCCGAATGCGGCAACAGTCGTCATCGACGGGCAGACGCGCGGCCTCACGCCCTTGACGGTCCCCGAGCTCACCGTCGGCGCGCACGAGCTCACCGTCCGCAAGGCGGGCTTCCTCGAGAATCGAACGACAGTGCAGGTGCGAGCCGACGCGACCGACACGGTCACCATCGTGTTGACGGCGTTGCCGGTGGCCGAATCCACACCCGTCGTCAACGCCGGACGGCGGCGGCAATCCGCTGAAATGGCTGCTGCTCGGCGGCGCGGGCGCGGTCGCCGTCGGTGTGGCTGCGGGAAAGGCGGCGGCCGGTGGGAGCGGCGGGATCGACGACGTCCACCGTGCTTCCGGGACCGACGACCACGACGATCAGCGCTACCACCAGCACGATCGGCGCGTCGACGTTTACGATTCGCGGCCGGGTGACGGATGGCGCCACTGATCGGGGATCGCCGGCGCGCAGCCGACGATCGTGGGCGGGCCGCAGGCTGGGAACAAGCCGCCGGCGGATGGCAGCGGCAACTACGTGATCTCGAATCTGCCGCCGGGCACCTACAACATCGAGTTCCGCGCTCCGGACTACGACCTCAGTCCGGCGCAGGCGATCGCCGTGACCAACGCGGATGCCTACCGAAAACCGGAACATGTCGCTGTCGGTGCCGCGGGCGAATTTTTCGGCAGAGCCCCGATCCATGCGTCGCCAACGGGACGACGACCAGCCCCGGCCTCACGTGCACGGTGGACGGTTCATCGTCGCAGAATCGCATCGACGCGTTCGAGTGGGCATACCAGGACGGCAGCGGCACGGGGGCGTCGCACCCGATGCAGGCGAGCTGCCGCAATCGGTCCATCGGCGCCAACGTCGTGTCGGTGACGCTGACGGTCCGCAACCGATCCGGCAGCAACAGCCTCACCAAGAACGTCGACGTCAACAAAATCGCCGGCTGCTTCTAAAAGGCAGCCTGCGCCTTTTTCAGCGACGTTGAGCGTAATCGTCGCGCGATAGTCGGCGAGCTTGCGCCCGTTCTCCCGCATCTTCTGCACCGAGCCGATCTCGACGCCGTAGATGCTGAACTTCTTCGCCTTGAGGCGCTGCTCGGCGTGAATCAGCTTCGGATCCTGCAGCGCCACGAGCGCCTCGTAGTGATAGTCGTCGTGGATGTCCCACCGCGTCGCCGACCGCACGTCGGGCGTCTGCACGATTCCGATCTGCTTCAGGTAGTCGTAGCTCCAGATGTCTTCGGTGCATCGCCGGCCACGTAGAACACGCGGGCCGGGTCGCCCTTCCACTTCGCATTCAGCTTCGTTCGCGACGTCAATCATGCCCGGCGGGTTGCCGCCGCTGTCGGCGACCATGACGATGTCCTTGAAGCCCTGGCTCTTCAGGCTGGTGGCGACGTCGCGGATCACCGCGCGGAACGTCTCCTGCGTCAGGCAGATCGAGCCCGGGTTGATGCGCGGGTTATCGGGGTTGCAGGGTTCCGTTGTTGACGAGCGGCGCGACCAGCGCCTTACCGTGCTTGCGGGCGATGACGTCGAGGGTCGTCTTCAGCGTGTAATTGTGCTTGCCGGTGGCGGTGTAGGGTCCGTTCTTCTCGACGCCGCCGGATCCGGTATGAAGACGGTCGTCTTGCCGTCCTTGATGAGGTCCCGAACCTCCATCCACGACAGCTCCTCGATCCACACCGAGTCGAGCATGTCGATCGGCCGGACGCCTTCGGCGAGACGGTCCGCAGCGGCGCGCGCTTCCTGCTCTTTCTGCTGTTCTGGTGTGAGCGGACCCCGCTGCCCGCGCTGTTGTGCGCGGACGTCGAGCGCCAGGAGGCGGCGCAGACGAGCGCCGCCACCGCCACCACGTGGGTGATTTTCATGCGCGGATTATAACCGCGCCCTTCGACGCCGCTCAGGGCAGGCCTGTCCCTGCCCGGGGTTAGAACTTCGGCGTTCGACGTCCCAGCCGCACTCGCCGCCGCATGATGTACAGCGTGGTCGCCACGGAGCAACACGAACAGAATCAGCGCGTAGTTGAGGAATCCCATAGATCCCTGTATCGGCCGGATCGGAGCCCGACTGTATAGGAGCAGTTGTGCTGGCATGCGCGTTGCCCCGCTAGGGCCCCATTGACCTCTGGGGACCTATGGACACCACAATCAGCCGGAACCATTGGAATTGTTTTGCTCATCGTTGGCAGTGCAGCGACTCACAGCCGGCCGCTAACGGCGCAGAGCGCGGCGCACACGATCGCGGATCTGGGCACGCTCGGTGGCGATTCGAGCGAAGCGTCCGGGTTGAACAATCTCGGCGACGTCGTCGGCGTCGCCGCCACCGCCGCCGGCGCGGCCCACGCCTTTCTCCACCGCAACGGCGAGATCATCGATCTGGGGACGTTGCCGGGCGGCAGTTCGAGCTACGCCGACCGCGATCAACGATCGCGGCGACATCGTCGGCTACGGCGGGCTCAACGGCTTCGGTCCGCCGTTTCGCGAGATCACGCAGGGCTTCCTGTGGCGCGGCGGTTCGATGCGCCCGGTCGGCGCGCTCTACTGCCCATGCACGTTCAACGTTCGCTACGGCACGAGCTCGGCGTTCGCGGATCAGCGACACCGGCTGGGTGGTCGGCGATTCCCAGACCAACCGGCAGACGTTCGCGGCGCGTTTGTGTGGCAGGACGGCGCGATGCGCGAGATCGATTACGACGGCGCGGTGCTGAACGACGCGCATGCGCACGGCATCAACGACATCCACGAGGTGGTCGGCGACGACACGAGGCCGCGCCTTCTCGCGCATGACGGGATCGGGCGCGACCTGGGCGTGCTGCCCGGCCGGGCCACCAGCAGCGCTCGTGACGTGAACAACAAAGGCCAGGTCGTCGGTCTCTCGGCCGATGCGGCCGGCTCGTCGCACGCCTTTCTCTGGGATCTGGGCCGGCTGCGCGATCTCGGCACGCTCGCCGGCGACGCCGCCAGCGAGGCGCTCGCTCTCAACGCGACGCCAGCGACGTCGTCGGCCGGTCGGGCGCGCAGGATCTGTCACGGACGCGCGCGGTGATGTGGCGCGACGGCACACCAATCGATCTGACCACGCTCGTCGGCGCGCCGGGCTGGATCCTGACGAGCGCCATGGCGATCAACGATGTCGGACAGATTGCCGGCGCCGGCATGCACAACGGTCAGGTGCGGGCGTTTCGTCCTGACGCCGCATCGGTGAGCTCGCGCGGCGTCAACTCTCTGCCCGCGATGCCCTCCCTGTCGCCGTAGCCAATTGACCTCGGCGTGACTGCCCGGCGAATCGCGCGCGCAATCGCATATGATGCGCTCGCCGCCTGAGGATCGCCATGACCAGCGCGATTCGCCGATCGTCGAGGTTGCCTTCGTCGCTGCGCAATAGCCGTCGCGTCGTTCGCGGTGCACACCGGACGCGCGCAAACCTGACCTCGCCGCGCACGCCGTGGGGCGACCCCGACTTCGCAGGCATCTGGAACTACGCCACCATGACGCCGCTCGAGCGGCCGCGCGACGTTTGCCGACAAAGCCGCGCTCACCGCCGAGGAGAGCGGCCGCCTACGAGCAGCGGACGAACGAGCGGCAGGCCGCCACCAACAACACGGCAGGCCCTGACTGGTGGGATCCCGGGCACCAGGCGGTCTGACGAACCACCGCACCGCACTGTCATCGCCGATCCGGCCGACGGCCGGATTGCCGCCGCTCACGCCGGACGGCGCAGAAGCGCGCGGCCGACGCGCGCCCAGGCCAGCCGCGAACGCTCGGCCGACGGCCCTGAAGATTTCGCGCTGAACGTGCGCTGCCTGTTGTGGTCCACGGCCGGACCGCCGATGCTGCCAGGCGTCTACAACAACAACGTGCAGTTCGTGCAGACTCGCGCCAACATCGTCATCGTCAACGATGATCCACGACGCCCGGATCGTGCCGATGGATGGCCGGCCGCACGGCACCGCTGACGACGATGGATGGGCGATCCGCGCGGGCATTGGGAAGGGGCGACGCTGGTCGTCGATTCCACGAATTTCACGAGCAAGCCGGCGTTTCGCGGATCGGGCGAACGGCTGCATCTCGTGGAGCGGTTCACGCGCGTCGATGCGAACGACGATCGGCGTACCGGTTCACCGCGGAGGATCCCGATACGTGGACCCGGCCGTGGACCGCGTTCATTTCCGATGACGCGGACCAACGATCTGATGCACGAATACGCTGCCACGAAGGCAACTTCCGCAGCATGGAAGGCCTCTTCAGGGGAGGAACGATGACGCGCACGCTCGGTTTGCTCGGACTCGCCGTCGCACTCATCGGGCTCTCCACGGGCGTTGTCCGGGCAGGCTCGTCCCACGACCTCGCCCGCCGCCTGGCGCTCGGCGACTGGCCGCAATACGCCAACGACGTTCGCGGCACGAAGCTTACTCGCCGCTCGATCAGATCAACGCGTCGCAACTTCAACGCAAGCTCGAAGTGGCGTGGCGCTTCAAGACCGACATCCTCGGCCCGCGGCCCGAGTACAAGCTCGGAGGGCACGCCGCTCGCCGATCAACGGCGTGCTCTACGCGACCGGCGGCACGCGGCGATCGGTCGTCGCGCTCGACGCGCAAGACCGGCGAGCTGATGTGGGCGCACAGCCTGCGCGAGGGGCGGCGCGCCGGCGTCTCGCCGCGGCAGCTGTCCGGGCCGCGGCCTCTCGTACTGGACCGACGGGCGCGGCGACGATCGCATCCTCTACGTCACGACCGGCTACCGGCTGGTGTCGCTCAACGCGAACACCGGCGCGCCGATCAGCGGCGTTCGGCGACAGACGGCATCGTCGACCTGAAGGTCGGCGCCGTGCTCGGCGCCGGCGCAGCAGATCGATCTCGAGACCGGCGAGATCGGCGTTGCACTCGACGCCGGCCGATCGCCAAGCGACGTCGTGATCGTCGGGTCGTCGTTCCGCGAAGGCGCGACCGTCAGCACGCCACAACAACACCAAGGGCCTGGTGCGCGCCTTCGACGTGCGCACCGGCAAGCTGCTGTGGACGTTCAACACCATCCCGCTGCCGGGCGAGTTCGGCAACGACACGTGGGAACGCGACTCCGTGGGCGATCAACGGCAACACCGGCGTGTGGACGCAGATCACCGTCGACGAGGAGCTCGGCCTCGTGCTACCTGCCGGTCGAGACGCCGACGTCGGACTTCTACGGCGGCCATCGGCCCGGCAACAACCTGTTCGCCGAGAGCCTCGTCTGCGTCGATCTGAAGACCGGCCAGCGCAAGTGGCACTTCCAGCTCGTGCACCATCCGCTCTGGAACTACGACATGTCGTCGGCGGCGATCCTCGCGGACATCACCGTGAACGGCCGCGCGATCAAGGCGGTCGCCGTCCCCGGCAAGCAGGGATTCCTGTTACGTGTTCGATCGCGTCACCGGTCAGCCGGTATGGCCGATCGAGGAGCGGCCGGTGCCGCAGTCCGACGTGCCGGGCGAGAAGACGAGCCCGACGCAGCCGTTCCCGACCAAGCCGCCGGCCTACGCGCGCAACGTGCTCAAGGTGCCGGACGACTTGATCGACTTCACGCCCGAGATGCGCGCGCAGGCGGTGAAGCAGATCGAGCGCTACAAGGTCGGCCCGTGGATGACAACCCGGCGGTGCTCGGGAACGTCAACGGGATCCTCGGCGCGATCAACATGGGCAACGCCGTCGGCGGCACCAACTGGCCGGGCGTCGCCTACGATCCCGAGACCGCACACGATCTTCGCGCAAGCGAACAACGTCGGCATCACGCGCAACGTCGGTCGTGCCGCCGCCGCCGAACTTCTCGGACATCCGCTACGTGTCGGGCGTCGCCGGCCGGCCGTTCATCGAAGTGTTCGGACCGGGCGACTGCTGCGCCGCTGATTCGCCGCGCGCGGTCGCGCAGGCGCAGGCGCAAGCGGCGGCTGCCGCGGGCGGCGGGCGTGGCGCCGCGGCGCGGCTGCGGCGCGGCGCGCCGGCCGCGCGGCGGCGGTCGCTGCGGCGGGCGGACTCGCTCGTCGAGGGCCTGTCGATTCTCAAGCCGCCGTACGGCACCATCTCGGCGGTCAACCTGGATCGCGGCGAGATCACCTGGCAGGTGCCGCACGGCGACACGCCGGACAACGTCCGCAATCATCCGGCGCTGAAGGGTCTGAACATTCCGAAGACCGGTCAGGCCGCCGACCGGCGGCATCGGCCTGATGGTGACGAAGACGCTCGTCGTGATGGGCGATCCGCAGATCACGACGACGCCGGAGCATCCGCGCGGCGCGATGCTGCGGGCCTACGACAAGGCCACGGGGAAGCAAGTCGGCGCGGTCCTGGATGGCCGCGCCGCAGAGCGGATCGCCGATGACCTATTCGGTCGACGGCAAACGGCATCGTCGTCGCGATCAGCGGCGGGCAACTACTCCGGGCGAGCACGTCGCGTTCACGCTGCCGTCGCGATAGCGGAGATTTTCAGAATCAGACTTCAGAGTTCAGATTTGAATTGATCCTAAAATCCAAAATCAACCTGAAATCGTGAAGTCTGAAATCTGAAATTGCCGTTCAGAAGGTCAGCTGTCCGCCAATCTTGACCAGCCTTCCTGCAGCACGTCCGTCGGCCGGAGCCACTCGCTGGTCGCCGCCGTGCTGAAGGTGGTGTTGTAGGTCAGCACCGCCGACTTGTTGAACACGTTGTAAATGTCCACCATTCCCTGGAAGCGGTAGCGGTTCATCTTGAAGATCCGCGCGAAGCGCAGGTCCATCTGAGTCAGCCGATCGCCGAAGACCGAGTTCGGCGCCATCAGCGCCACCGTTGCGGTGTTGGCCGACAGATTCCGCCCAAGCGGTGTTGGACCCGCATTCGCGATCGCGCTGGAAATGCTCCAGTTCGCGGCGAGCGCCGGACCGGGAACGCTCTGCACCGTTCCGCTGATCTGCACGTCGTACGGCAGCGTGTATGAGGCGAGCGCCTTCACTTGCGTCAGGAACGGCGGGACGACCTCGCAGAATCGGACGTCGGGGCTGTCGAACGTCTCGCAGTTGACCGTCGTCGTCCGACCCGTGCTCGTTCCACCGGCGAGCAGCAGCTTGTCTCTTCCTGGCGCTGATCGTGAGATCGACGCCGTTGAACACCTGCGATCGCTTTGATGCATCCGCGAAGTCCACAACGCGGTTCACGGCGAGCAGCGGGCGCGCCGTCGTCGTCACGTCGAACAGACCGCAGATCGGCTGCCCGCTGAGCGGCCCGATGCGCGCATCGGACGGCGCGGTGACGCAATAGGGACTGTAGTCGCTCGGGCCGACACCCAGCGCATCCGTGTGCGTGAAGTTGCCGAACCAGCGGCGGAGCTTACGCGGCGCCGATCGCGACCCGCGGAAACAACTCGTGCTGCATGCTCGCCGGAGTACTCCCAGTTGTAGCCGCGCTTGAACCAGCCCTTCTGCACGTCTTCGGCGGGCGTCGTCGCGAGAGCCGTCGTGCCGAACAGCGGATTGCCAGTCGGCCCCAGCTCGGACAGCTGGACGATGCGGTCGCCGTTCGGATCGGTCCAGACGCGCGTGTCGGCGCCGGTGCCCGAGAAGCCCGCGCCGGTCACGGTGCCGCCCAGCGGATTGAACTGGCTGGCGAAACCCACGGTCTGGCTCGCGACATAGCGGCTCAGGCTGGTCTTGAGCGCGGTCTTGCCGTTGCCCGAACAGGTCGTAGGCAAGGCCGAGGCGCGGACCGATGTCCTTCCAGCTCGGCAGACTCGCGATCTCGCCGAGACTGCGCGCTGGCACGAACGTGCCGGCTGGGAACTGCTGCGCTTGGAGTTTCGCGTTCAGGTAGTCGAAGCGGAGGCCCGCGTTCACGGTCCATCGGTTGACCGTCCACTGATCCTGCGCGTAGATCCCGAGATCGGCGTTGAGCCGCTCGCGCGACGTCGCGCGGCGAGGCGGTGAGGATCACCTGACCGGCGTGGCGCCGCTGAACACGAGCGTCATGTCCTGGTTGACCGCGCGCGATCTCGTGCCGCGGCCCTTCGCTCAGGTTCATCCCGATTTTCATCGCGTGGGATCCGGTCACGTACGTCATGGAGGCTGTGTACGTGCGCAGCATCGGAAAAGTGCTCTGAGTGCACGGGGCCGCGTTGATGCGCCGGCCCGTGGCGTTGTCGCGCACCGACAGCGTCGTAGGCGTGACGCCCGGCTGCGGCTCCGCAGTACTCCTGGTCGTACAGGCTCACGCCGGCTTCGATGAGCATCCGGCCGCTCACCGTCGACGTCCATTTGCCTTGCAGGAGGTGGCCGATCGGCGTTCGCTGGATCCACGACGCCTCGGGCGTGGTCAGCCCGAAGATGCCGCCCTGGCCGACGAACCAGTGGCCGGTCAGGCGATCCTGCTTGGTCGATTGTACGCGGTGACCTTGTTGCGCGGCCGTTGCTTGCCACGTGAGCCGCGCTGCGTTGCTCAGGTTCCAGCTGTCGTCGACGCCGCGGCGACTCAGGTCTTGCGTATAGCGAGTACTGCGGAGTCGGCATCGTAGAACGAGTCGGCGGGAAACTTGTCGAGACCCCAGCACCTGGTCGCGAAGTAGAACCACAGCTTGTTCTTGAAGATCGGCCCGCCGAGCGAGCCGTTGACGTCCCAGACCTTCTTCACCTTGTTGACGGCGGTCAGCCCGCTGTTGCTCGAGCGACGCCGTCAGGTTGTCGCTTTGAAACGAGTTGTTCGCGCCGTTCAGGAAGAACGTGCCCTTGAACGTGTTGCCGCCCTCCTTCGGGATCATGTTCACGCGGATGCCGCCGGTGCCCATCTCCGCGGAAATCGCGCCGGTCTCGAAGCTGATCTGCTCGATGCCGCGCGTCGTTGCCGGAGATGCCGGTGTAGGACCCCGCGCCGCACAGGTTGTTGAAGCGCATGCCGTCCATCTGCACGACCATGTCGGCGGTGGCGCCGCCGTGGATCGCCATCTGCACCTGCTGCTCGCCCGAGGAGCCGCCGACGTCGTAGGGCGTGGCGCCGGTGCCGCCGCGCCGCAATCGTCACGCCGGGGACGAGCACGCCGATGTTCTGGAACGTCTTGCCTGTCGGCACGGCGTCGATGACGTCGCGGGTCATCACCTTCACCTGCTGCGATGCGCTGGGTGTCGACGACCGGCGATTCACCTGTGACCGTCACCGTTTCGGTGATCGCGCCGACACGCAGCTCCGCGTTGACCGATGCGCGGTGAACTCGCGTGGTGAGCTCGATGCCTTCACGCTTGATGGCGGCGAACTCCGGGCAGCGTGAAGGTGACGGTGTAGAATGCCGGGTCGAAGATCGACGATCTTTACTGGCCCTTTTCGTCGGTCGTGACGCTGCGCACGCTGCTCGATGAGCGCGGGGCTGGCGGCCTCGACGGTTACGCCGGGCATGATCGCACCGGACGTCACGAACGGCGCCGGCGATGCTGCCGCTCTGACCCAGGGCGATGACCGGGAACACGGTGATGCAGGCGAGCGCGACGAGGCCGATCCGAACGGTCGTGCGAATCATGATCCCTCCTCCGCGACGCGTACGGTAACGGCTGCGCCAGCCATGTCAGGCCAAATGTGAATCCGGCACCGCATATACTGCGGCCGTGCTGGATCCGCCCGCGGTTCGGGTCTGACGAGGTCACGAAGCGATTCGACAAGACGCTCGCGCTCGACGACGTGTCGCTCGAACTGCATCGCGGCGAGATCTTCGGGCCTCGGACCCAACGGCGCCGGCAAGACGACGCTGATCCGGATGATCCTCGATCTGATCAAGCCGGACAGCGGGCATGCTCGAGATCTTCGGCCGATCGTGCTTGCGCCGGCCGATCGCAACCGCATCGGCTACCTGCCTGAAGAGCGCGGGCTCTATCCGCGACAGTAGGTCGGCGCCGTGCTCGCGTATCTCGGCACGTTGAAAGCGAATGGCGCCGAGCGCTGCCCGCACCGCAGCCGCGAGCTGGCTGGCGCGTTTCGACCTGACCGGATACGCCGACCGGAAAGTCGAGCAGTTGTCGAAAGGCAATCAACAGAAGGCACAGATCTGCGGGACGCTCATTGCCAGCCCGGACCTGGTGTGCCTCGACGAACCGCTCGGGCCTGATCCGGTCAGCGCGCGCGTGGTGATGCGGGTCATTCGCGATCTCGCCGCCGAGGGACGGACGGTGCTGCTGTCGACCCACCAGATGAACACCGTTGAAGCACTGTGTGCGCGCGTCTTCATGATCGCGCGCGGCCGGCGCAGTAGCGTACGGCACGCTCACCGAGATCAAACGAGAGCACTCCACCGACGCCGTCCGCGTGGCATCGTCGGCCGACTACTCCGCCTGTCCGCTCGTGGCGCGCGTCGAGGCCGACGGCGTCTCTCAGGGACCGGTGGCGGTGTATCTGCGCGACGGCGCCGGCGCGGACGCATTCCTCCGCTGGCTCGTGGCCTCGGGCGCCTCGATCGAGAGTTTCGAACACGTCTCGACGCCGCTCGAAGAGATCTCCGTCCGCGTGGCCGAGCACGCGACGGTGTCGGCCTGATGGATCTCCGGAAGGTCGTCCTCGTCGCCCGCTGGGAATTCATCTCGGCGGTCACCCGTCGGCATGTACGTCTTCGCCGTCGTGGCGATGCCGGTCATTTACGGCTTGATGCTCACCGCCGCCGGCGTGGCCGGAACGACGGTCGCGCGCAATGAGAGCCGCCGGCCGATCGGCGTGGTGGATCGCGCGCACGTCATCGATTTCGCGGTCGCGCGCGAGGCAGCGGAGGCCGCGCGCACCGCCAATAGCGACGACCCGCTGCCGGCGTCGGCGCCGGTGGCGTCGGCTCCGCTCGCGGAATATGCCGACCTCGACCGCGCTCTCGCTGATTTGCGCGCGCACACGGTCTCCAGCGTCTTCGTGGTGGAAGGCGACTACTTGTCGAGCGGGCGGATCACCGCCTTCGGCAACGACATCGGGCCTCTGTCGCTTCCCGCCGCCCGCCGCCGCCGGACGCAGGTGGGCGACGCCATCCGCGCCACCCTGCTCCACCGGCGCGCTTTCCGGCGACGCGCTGGCGCGCGCCTACGCCCCTGCCGCGAACGTCGCGCGCATGCACATGGACGGTCAGGGGGTCGTCTCTCCTGACTGTCGCCTCCGCCGGCGGGCCCTTCGCCGGAAGTTTCGGCGTGTTCTTCGTTCTGACGATGGCGATTTTCTTCCTCGGCGGGCTTTCTGCAGCAGGCGACGGTGGAAGATCGCCAGAACCGGATGATCGAAATCCTGTTGTCGTCGCTCGACACCGACGAGCTCCTGATCGGCAAGATGCTCGGGCTCGGCGGCGCCGGTCTGCTCCAGGTGGCGATCCTCATCTCGTGCTGCTCATCGTGCCGGGCATCCTGGTGCTGGCGTTGATCCAGGTCTCGATCGCGAAGCTGGCGCTGTCGGTCGTCTACTTCGTGATCGGCTACACGCTGTTCGCGAGCCTCATGGCCGGCACCGGCATGCTGGGGCGCACGGCAGGAGAGCGCGCAGCTGTCCGCCATCTGGACGCTGACCGCCGCCAGCCCGATGTTTTTTCTGGCGGCGATTTCCGCGTCGCCCAACGGGATGCTCGCGCGCGCTGTCGCTGTTTCCGCTGACCGGCCCGGTCACGATGATGATGCGCCTCGGCGGCGGCGATGTGCCGGCGGTGGACGTGATCGCGACCATCGCCATCGGCATCGTCACGATCTACTTCACGCTGCGAGCGGCGTCCAAGATCCTCCGCGCGGCCTCGCTGATGACGGCAAGCGGCCGACGCTACCCGAGCTGGTGCGCTGGCTGAGAGTTGCCTGCAGGTCCGGCTAAAGCCGACGCCCCGTGTGACCGGGTTCCGCTGACGAATAGTCGGGGCGTCCGCCTTTAGGCGGACTTCCGCTCAAGAAATCGCCGCAAACCTCTGAACGCCGCCAGCATTTCCTGATACGAGAAGTTCGCGTTGCGGTCCGCTCGGGTTCGGCAGCACGAACACGCGCGCGCCCTCGAACGTGTCTCGATCTGCAGGCCCAGGCGCAATCCGATTCCGCCGCGCGCCTCGCGAACAACGACCGCGCCAGCGTCACGCCGACGAGCGCCACGACCTGCGGACGTCCACCGGCGCACCTTGCGGCGCAACGTCCGCGCATGCCGTCCACGAATTCGTGCGGGCCGCAGCGTGTCGATGCCCGGGCGTCGGCCGCGGCACGAGGTTGGTGATCCCGAAACCCCCACTCCGGCAGCCGCCCGTCGTCCGGCGTAGCCAATCGGTTCGGGCACGAGGCCCGACGTCGCAGAGCAGTTTCCAGAACCGGTTCGAGTAGCCGGCGAAGTGATGCCCGGTCGCCGCCGAGCGGACGCCCGGATTGATGCCGACGAACAGGACGCGCACACCGGCGGACGGACGCGGTCACGGCTGCATGGCGGTTAAAATGCGACGGCATGAACTGGCTGTTCAAGGAAGAACCGACCCACTACAGCTACGACGAGTCTCGTGAAGGACAAGACGACGGTGTGGAGCGGCGTGAAGAATCCGGTCGCGCAGAAGCATCTGCGCTGCGGTGCAAGAAGGGCGACCGCATCTTCTACTACCACACCGGCGACGAGAAAGCGCGTCGTCGGGATCTGCAAGGCGCTCGGCGACGCCTACGCGGATCCGGACGACAAGGCGGGCAAAGCGGCGGTGGTGGACGTCGCGCCGGTGAAGAAGCTGGCGCGGCCCGGTCACGCTGAAGGAAATCAAGGCGGACTCGTCGTTCAACGACGTTTCCGCTCGTCCGAATCTCGCGGCTGTCGGTCATGCCGGTGACCGACGCGGAGTGGGCACGGATTGAAAAGATGTCTCACACCTGACCGTGCTCGCCGTAGGTCTGGCTAAAGCCGGGCCCCACTCACTGCTGCACCGTTCCTGCCTTTCCCCCTGCCTTTCCTGCCCTTCCCGCCCTTCCTGCCCCTCCTGCCCTTCCTGCCCTTCCCGCCCTACCCGCCCTTCCTGCCCTTCCTGCCCTTTCCGCCCTTCCTGCCCTTCCTGCCCTACGCGCGCGAGCCGCCAGCGAACCGCGATGAGCATCGGCGCCCAGACGAGCATCAGGCGCCAGAACCCAAGGCGTCTCGAACAGAAAGCCGCCGAGCGCCGGGCCGCTCAGGAGACCAGCACCCCAGGCGAGGTTGTAGAGACCGCATGACACGCCGAACGACCGGACGCCCGCGGCCGTGGTGGCTTCGCCCATGTAGGCCAGCGACGGCGTGATCACCAACGTGCCGTGTTCCGGCGGCGATGACGAAGAGCGACCATCGCAGACACGTAGCTCCACGCCTGTCCCAGCGCGGCGATCATCCCCGCCATCAGCAGCAGCCCGAGCATCATCGTCTGTGCCGCGCGCCCCACCGATCGGAGAGGCGCCCGACGATGGGATGCATGGTGGTGGTGACGATGGCGGCCGCGCCGTAAATGAGGCCGAGCCGCGCGGGGTGACGCCGAGGCCGGCGAGATACAGCGCCAGGATCGGCTCGAGCATCGAGATCGTCGACGAGATGCCGATGACCACGAGCGCGCATGCGGCAATCGCCGGCACGCGGACGACCATCCCGAGCGGCACCGGCTCGGTCGGCGCCTGGTGCTCGGGGAAATCGAGCGCGATGAACAGCAGAGCGTCGCAATCACCGCGAGAACGGCGACGGCGATGAACGGCATCGAGATGCCGCCGAGCTCGTAGAGCCAGCCGCCCAGCGTCGGCCCCACCATGACCGCGACGCTCGTGCCCATCATCACGATGCCGCTCACCCGGCCGCGCTCGTCGGCCTCGTAGAGATCGGCGATCATCGCGAAGCCGACCACCCACGTCACGGCGTCGGCCGCGCCCTGACCAGGCGCGCCGCAAACAGCCACGGCAGGCTCGTCGCGAACGCAAACAGCAGCGTCGCCGCCGCCGAGCGCCACCAGCCCGCCGACCATCGGCCCCTTGCGGCCGATGCGATCCGAGATCGCGCCCATCGGGATCGACACGGTGCAGCAACGTCACGCCGAACGACGCGAACAACACCCCGATCATCGTCGGCGACGCGCCGAGCTTGCGGCTCAGATCCGGCAGAACGGGAATCGCGACCGAGTAGGCGGTGATGTCGGTGAAGCAGGCGAGCGTGACGAGGGCGACGGCGAGGCGTGGTGCGACATTGTCAGATGTTCAGAAGTCAGATGCTCAGACGATCTAGATTCCAGCAATCGTGAATCCTGCAATCAACCTGAACTCTCGACAATCTGAACTCTGAAATCTCACGCTCGCCGTCTTCAGCAGCAGGCACCCGAGCGGCGGCGACCGACGAGCCGCAGCGACTGCTCGAAGCCGTGCGCCGGCGATCGGCTCCGACTGCGATGCCGCCGCCGTTGCCGACGTCGCCGCCGCCGTAGAGGCCGCGCATCGCTGTTGAGCAGCTCGAGGTAGCACCCGGCTCGGGGACGCCGACCCGGTAGTCCGCGCGCGGCACCGGCGTGAAGTTGAAGACCATCACCGACGAAGTCGTGCCGGTCACGCGCGTAGCGGACGAACGACACGCACGCTGTTCTCGTTGTCGTTGCAGTCGATCCACCGGAAGCCGCCGCGGCTCGAAGTCCGACTGGTGCAGCGACGGCTCGGCGTGGTAGTGCCAGTTGAGCGCCTGGACGAACTGCTTCAGCGCCGGCGTGCCGCGGATCGTCGAGCAGATGCCAGTCGAGGCTGCGATCGTGGTTCCACTCGCGCCACTGTCCGAACTCGCAGCCCATGAACAGCAGCTTCTTGCCCGGATGGCCGTACATGTAGCCGTAGAGCAGTCGCAGCGATCGCGCAGCTTCTGCCACACGTCGCCCGGCATCTTGTCGATCATCGATCCCTTGCCGTGGACGACCTCGTCGTGCGAGAACGGCAGGACGAAGTTCTCGGTGTGCATGTAGAGCGCCGAGAACGTCACCAGGTTGTGATGCCAGCGGCGGTGGATCGGATCCTCGCGTGCATGCCGAGGATGTCGTGCATCCAGCCCATGTTCCACTTGTAGGTGAACCCGAGGCCGCCGAGATGCACCGGGCGGCTCACGCCGGGCCACGCCGTCGACTCCTCGGCCAGCGGTGATCGTGCCCGGCATGCTCGCCGTGCGTGAGGCTGTTCAACTGCTGCAGGAAGCTGATCGCGTCGAGGTTCTCGCGGCCGCCGAAGCGCGTTCGGCACCCACTGCCCGGCCTTGCGCGAGTAGTCGAGATAGAGCATCGACGCGACCGCGTCCACGCGCAGGCCGTCGACGTGATACTCCTCGAGCCAGAACAGCGCGTTCGACAGCAGGAAGTTGCGCACTTCGTTGCGGCCGTAGTTGAAGATGAGCGTGCCCCAGTCCTGATGCTCGCCCTGCCGCGGATCCTCGATGCTCGTAGCAGCGCCGTGCCGTCGAAGCGCGCGAGAGCCGTGCTCGTCCTTCGGAAAATGCCCGGGCACCCAGTCGAGGATCACGCCGAGGCCCGCCTGATGGCAGGCGTCGACGAACAGCTTGAAGTCCTCCGGCGGGCCGAAGCGGCTCGTCGGCGCGAAGAACCCGAGCACCTGATAGCCCCACGATCCCGAAAACGGATGCTCCATCACCGGCAGCAGCTCGACGTGCGTGAAGCCCATCTCCTTCACGTAGGGCACGAGGCGGTGCGCCAGCTCGCGATAGGTCAGGAAGCCGGTTGCCCTCCTCCGGGCATCGCGCGCCCACGAGCCGAGGTGCACCTCGTAGATCGCCATCGGCTGCTCGAGCCACGCAGCCGCGATCGCCCCGCGCCGTCATCCACGCCTGGTCGCGCCACTGGTAGCGCGACGTGTCGCGGACGATCGCCGCCGACTGCGGCGGCACTTCGAACGCGCGGCCGAACGGATCGGTCTTCTTCAGAATCGCGCCGCTCCTGCGTGCGGATCTCGAACTTGTATTCTCGCCCTCGGCCAGCTCCGGGATGAAGATCTCCCAGACGCCGCCCGGCGCGATCAGCGCGCATCGGGTGCACGCGGCCGTCCCACGCGTTGAAGTCGCCGATGACGCTCACGCGATCGGCGTTCGGGGCCCAGACGGCGAAGTGCGCGCCGGTCGCCGGCCCGACGGCGATCCGGTGCGCGCCGAGCTTTTCGAACGCATGCAGATGCGTCCCTCGCCGAGCAGGTGGATGTCGAAATCGGTGAGGACGCGCCCATACCGATACGGATCGTCGACGTCGACGACGTGATCGCCGGGATAGGTGATGCGGAGGCAGCCGGTAGTCGCATGCGTAGCGTCCGACCCGCGGTCGCATGCGGCGTCCGGCTTTAGCCGGACCTCGCGCTCAAGGTGGATCTCGAACGCGCCCGACGATCCGTGACGGACCATCGGGCGCGGCTCGTTGTCCGGGAGAAGCAGCAGGTCGATCGATCGCGCCGACGGATGAAACGCGCGAATGACGAGCCGGCCGTCCTCGACGTGCGGCCCCAGCACCGCAAACGGATCGCGGTTGCGGCCTGCCGCGAGCGCGACGAGCGCCGCGTCAGTCGTGTGCAGCTGATTGGCGGACGCCACAGTGGTCGGGTAGGTCAGGTAGGTCAGTGGTCTAGTAGGCCGAGTGGGTCAGCCTACCCGCCCTACCTGCCCTATCCCGCCCTTACCTGCCCTACTTCTCGATCGTCGCCTTCTTGACGTAGTCGAGTTTGGGGAAGTCCTTCGCCAGATACGCGTTGCCCTGCGACGCGATGTTGCCCTGCGACGGTCCCCGTCCGCGGGGCGCGCCCTCGCCGTAGCCGCGTACAGCTTGTCCACGACGTCCATGCCGGTCGTGACCTGGCCGATCGGCGGGAAGCCCTGCTTGTCGAGCGAGGCGCCGTTGTCGCCGAAGTTGATGAAGAACTGCGTGCGTGCGGCTGTTGGGACCCGCGCGTCGCGAACGTCACGTAGCCGCGCTTGTTGCTCTCCTTGACCGGATCGTCCTGCAGATCGCGCGCTGCGTCCAGGCGCCTGCACCGCCGGGGTCGCCGTGCATGCCGATCTGCGCCATGAAGCCGTCGATGATGCGGAAGAAACCGGCAGTCGTCGTAGAACCCGTTCTTGACGAGGTTGTAGAAGCGATCGGCGCCGAGCGGCGCCCAGGCGCGGTGCACGGTGATCACGAACGCGCCCTTGGTCGTCTCGAATCGCGCCTTGTAGGTCTCCGGCGCCTTCTCGGTCAACGCCGCCGGGTTCTTCAACTTGGCCAGGTCAGGGCCGCCCGTTTGCGCGAGTGCGCGAGCGACGGCACGGCCAGGGCGAGCGCCAGCATTCCAGTCAACGAACGATGTAGCATCATCGTCTCCTTCGACAGTCAGTCAAATGTATAGCAAGCCTTCGCCAGCCAGGACAGATTCTCCGCCAACCTGAACGCTCGTGATGGCGTCGCCATCGACGCCAATCGAAATGTGCACGTGGCTCGGACGGCCCATCCTGACGCCCTGCAGGCTGAGCAGCGCGCCGGCGGATTCGCGGCGCGACGACCTGGTGACGGACCAGGTAGCGAGCCCAGCGGTCCGCTCGCGATGCCCGTCGCCGGATCCTCGGCCACGCCAAGCTCGGGCGCGAACATGCGGCTGTACACCGTCCGGCTGCGTGGGTCCAGCGTCAGCCGGACCTGCTCTCCGGCGAAAAGATGAACACGCCGTGCGCACCTGTGCCGGTTGACTGCAGCACCGCCGCGAGTGGACGCTGGAACAGCGGACGCCGCGTCGACGTCGGCACGCGTGTTCAGCGCGACGAACAGAAACGGAACGCCGCACGACACCACCTGCGCCGGCAGATTGGCCGCGAGCGCGGTCTCCGGCAGCGAGAGTGCCGCCGCGACGGCGCCGCGATCGGCGAGTGGGCTCGGCGAACGCCGCGGTTCCCTGGGTCATCCACGCGAAGCGCAGATCGCCGCCGCGCCACGTCAGCGCGACCGGCACCGGCCCGACGCCGAGGCCGAACACGAACTGCTCGCGGCCGTTCGGCGATGACGCCGGCGTCGCGCGAGCGCGAACGTGCGTCGCCGATGGTCGGATGGCCGGCGACCGGCAGCTCGGCGGCGGGCGTGAAGATCCGCATGCGGACGTCGGTGTCCGGGCCGCTCGGCCGGCAGCACGAACGTCGTCTCGGCGAAAGTTCATCTCCTTCGCGATCGCCTGCATCGTCGCGGTGGTCAGGCCGCGGCCGTCGAGCACGACGGCGAGCTGGTTGCCGCCGAAGAGGTGATCGGTGAAGACGTCGTAGTGAAGGTAGCGGTATGATCGGGCCATGCTATACGCGCATTTTACGACGAGCGAAGGCAACTTCACGGCGCGGCTGTTCGACGCGGAGGCGCCGAACACCGTCGCGAACTTCACCGGGCCTCGCCGACGGATCGAAGGAATGGACCGATCCCGCGATCGGGCCAGCGAGGTGAACGCAGCCGCTACTTACAACGGCACGGTCTTCCACCGCGTGATCGCGGATTTCATGATTCAGGGCGGCGATCCGCTCGGCCAGGGCACCGGCGGCCCCGGCTACAACGTTCGCCGACGAATTCCATCCGACGCTGCGGCACAGCAAGCGCCGGCATCCTGTCGATGGCCAACCGCGGGCCGAACACCAACGGCGGCCAGTTCTTCATCACGCTGGTGCCGACGCCGTGGCTCGACGACAAGCACAGCGTGTTCGGCGAGATCGTCGAGGGGATGGACGTGGTGAAGAAGATCGGCGAGCACGCCGACCAGCAAGCCCGGCGATCGGCCGGTCAAGCCGATCACCATTCAGTCGGTGACGATCGAGAAGAAGTAGTCAGAGTCGACAGTCGAGAGTCAGACGGTTGACAGTCGAAGCCAGTCAACTGTGGACCCTGACTCTGACGTTGACGTCGAACTACAGTGCTACGCGCCGTGCCGCCGCAGCATCGCGGCGGCCTCGCGGTGGTTCTTCTCCTGCGCGAGCGACAGCGCCGTCTGCCCTTCGCGGTTGGCGGCGACGACGTCGGCGCCCTGCGCGACGAGGGACGCCATCGCGTCGAGGTTGTTGTTGGCGGCGGCGATGTGGAGCGGACGCCAGCCCTTGGCATCCGGGCGCGTTGATCGTCGCCGCCCGCGCCGAGCAGCAGACCCGCGACGAACGCATGGTTCGACGCCAGCGCCGCGTGCAGCGGCGTGTTGCCGGTCGGGTTGCGCGAGTGGCGCGATGACGTCGGCGTCGTGGGCGAGCAGCAGCTCGACGATCTCGGATGCCCGAAAACGCCGCCAGGTGCAGCGGCGTCCAGCCGTCGGGACTGAAGGTGTTCACGGTGTCGGGCTCGTCGGCCAGGAGCCGTTCGACGCGCTCGAACTCTCCTGCGCGCGCACGCCTCGTGCAGCGTGAGCGTCACGCCGCGCGCCACCAGCAGGTTCACAATTTCCTTCTGGCGATGGTAGACAGCGGTTAGGGATCGCGCTGTCGCCGGTGCGGCCGCGCGCGTCGATGAGACTCGGATCCGACGACACCATCGCTTTCACACGCTCGAATTCGCCGGCCTTGATCGCGTCGATGAACGCCGCGGAACCTGACTGAGTGTCGGCCATTCGCAAATTCTATCGTGGACTCCTGGCCGCCTTCGCGCTCTTTGCGTCGGCCAGCGTGTCCGTTCACGGACAGTCCGCCGAGCGGCCCCCCTCGGCAGCACGCTCACCAGTCGACGCACTCGGCCTGCTCCCGGCGCCGGGCAATCTGTTCTCGCTGCTCGACACGGCGGTCCCCGACGTCATCGCCGATCGGATCGACAGCGGAGGGTTGAGCGCCGGCGAGCCGGCTCGGGTCGGCGCCCACGGCAGCACGTGGACGCAGACCTGGTTCACGCTCGGCGACGTGGACATCACCGATCCCAACGGCAGCGGCACGCCGCTGCTGCTCCCTGGCGTCGACACGTGGACCGCGCAGACGTCGTCCACCGGTCTGATGCCGATCGATCGCAACGCGCCGGGCCTCGCGATCGCGCTCGAGCCGCGGGCGCCGGCGACCGATTGGCTCCGCACCGATCTCGTTCATCGGATCGCCGCCCGGTCGCTCAACGCGCAAGCGGCGACATCGGCCGGCGCCCGTCGATCGCGCGCCTCAACTCGTGGGCGCAGGGCAAACCTGCTGGCGAGCGGGCCGCTGCTAGATCGCAGGCTCGGGCTCTTCACGGCCATCGCCGCCACGCGGTCCACGCATTTCGAGCGCGCGTGTCCGGAAGAGATCGATTCGAACGCCGCGTCCGCTTTCGTCAACCTCACGGCAACGCCTGCGCGCCAACGAGCAGCTTCGGCTGATCGGCTGGCTGCAGCGCACGCGCGATCCCGGTGGCCAACCATCGTGCGCTGGGCGACCCGAACGCCGGCGAGAAGCGGCTCGCCGGCCATGGTCAGGCGAGTTGGAGCCATGAGCTCGCCGACCGCGATGGCGGCGTCCGCGTGTTCGGCGGTTTCACCACGCGGCGGCGGACGATCGCGCTGACCCCGCGCGAATTCGTCGTGGTCGAGCGCCTGCGCGACGGTCCGGATTCCGAATCTCCTCGACGCGGGCCCCGGCAGCGATCGCAGCGTCACCGTGGCGTGCAAAGATCCACGGTGGCCTCGCGCCGGCCGCGCGCACCGGCCAATCGTCCGCGTATCACGCCATCGTCGCCGGACTGGAATTGAACCGCTCGTCGACAACCGCGCAGAGCACATTCGCCGGCGCGGTTGGCGAGCTGATCGATGGGATCCCCGCGCGCCTCTGGACGTTCACCGATCCCGAAGCCGTCTCGCACTGGCATTCGACGAGCAGCCGCGGGTTACGCAGCGATCACCGTCGCAACTGGCGCCGCGCCTGACCGTTGAACGGCGGCTTGCGTGTCGAGGTGATCCGCGCGGCGCGGCAAGACGAAGCGACCGTCGTGTCGTGGCAGCGGGCGTTGCCGCGCGCCGGCGTGCATTGGCTGATTACCGACTACTGGGCAGGTGGCGGCGTTCGCGCAGTACGCCCGCTACGGTCATCGCCTTCCGCTGCGCGATCTGGCGGTCGGCGATCCTACCGCGCCGACGGGATCTGTATTTCGGTGGAACACGCAGTCCGCTACCGACGCCGCCCCGGCTGTCGTCGGCGATTGGACCGCTCGTCCAGCGCGTCGGACCCGGGCATCAACGGCGACCCCGCCTTCAGCGCGATCGATCCCGACCTCCGCCAGCCGTATCTGCACGAGCTCATCACGGATTCGAGTCGCGGCCCAACCCGTCGACGTTCCTGCGGCTCGTGGCGATCGGCCGCCGCGAGCACCATCTGCGTCGGTCTCGTCGACGTCGGCGTGCCGCCATCGACCTACACCGTCGATCGGCATTCCCGATACCGGCGTCGATCGTGGTCGGATCGCAGGGATGACCAGACGCTCGTTCTTCTTCAACCGCTCACCGGCGACCTTCGGGCAAGACCGTTATCTGCTCACGAATCCGGCAGGCGACGACACGTCGTTCGTCGGCGCCGACTTGATCGGCGCAGATCCGGTTCAGGCGCGGGTTCTTCCTGTCCGGGACTCACGGCGGGACGATCGGAAGGGCTGGTCGGCGAACCGCGGCTTCGGTGCCGCTCGAGAACGACGCCGGCGCTGCTCGGCGAGGTGCTACGACGAATCCGAACGCGCTCGCCATCGCGCAGGGACGCGCTCTTCACCGAGCGCGGCTACACGATCAAGCATCGCCCGAGGCCTACCAGCTTCGGGACACGACATCGATTTCGGTCTGGTCGGCGCGCTATCAGGACGGCCAGCACTTCGCGCGCCTGGTGATCATGCACGGGCTGAACCAGGGCGTCGAAGCGGTGCGCGCGTTCCGGCAACGGCCGCACCCGCTTCACGTTCACGATGACCGTCGACGCGCGGCTGCAGAAGGGCTTCACCGTCGGCGGCCGCGCGGCGGTGACCGCGATCCTCGACGCCTACAATCTCGTTCAACCAGTGCGCTCGAAGTCGAGGAGTTCTCCGTCACCGGCGCCACGTCGCGGCTAGACCTCGGCCGATCCAGCCGCCTCGCGTCGTGCAAATCGGGCGCGCATCGCCTCTCTGAGCACGCGTGTGAGGGGTTAGGGATTAGGGTTTGGGTTGTTCAGGGGTCAGGGACTGTCGCGGATTAGTCGGAGCAGTACGGGGGCGCCAAGCTAACCCCTAGTCCCTCGAACTAGCCCCTAACCCCTAGCCCCTAGCCGCCTCTCAGAGACGCGCCCGACCACCTCGCCGACCTGCGCCTTCGAATGTCGTCGCAGGTCGCGATGTCGGCCTGCGCGATGATGCCGACCAGCTTGCTGTTCTTGTCGGTCACCGGCACGCGCCGCACCTCGGCCCGCTCCATCGTCGCCAGCACGGTCTGGACGTCGTCGGATTGATCGACCGCCGAAATGTGCTCGCGCGACATGTGGCTGGCAACGCTGCAGTCGCTGGTGTGACCGTCGGCGACGTGCCGCACCGCGACGTCGCGATCGGTGATCACGCCTTCGGAGCATCATGCTGGAAGTATCGCGAACGACCGGCACCAGCCCGACATCCTTGTCGCGCATGACTGCGCGGCGCGGCTGGATCGGCTCTTGCGGCGCGACAACCTCGGGCTTCGACGTCGCGATTTCATGCGCTTCATGGACCCTCCAAGCAGAACAGAACAATCCGTGAATTGGCGACTTCGTGGCTTGGTGAGTCAAAAATTCGCCACTCTTCACCAACTCGCCAACACGCCAACTCGTCGTCTGCCCCATGCAAGGCCCGATCTCGCGTCAGCCCGACGGCGCCATTTTGACAACGACCTGAGCTGTGGCACCATTCAGGGATGAAATTCAGAACGCTGCTCGCCGGACTGGGCGCGGCGGTCATCGCGATCGTCGTGACGTCTTCGTCGACAACAGTCGCAGCTCAGGCGCAGAAGGCCCCGCCGAAAGCCGCCTCCGAAACCCGCCGCGGCGCGGGGCCTGCGGCAGCCAAGCCCTCTATGCCTCCGCGCACCAAGGACGGGCATCCTGACCTCTCCGGTGCATGACATTGCCACCGTCACGCCTGTAGAGCGGCCGGCGGAAGCCGGCGGCCGGCTCGGTGCTCACGAATGAGGAGGCGGCGGCGGCCGGAGGCATACGACCACCAGCGCGAGGCGAAGGACGCCGCGCCGATCAGCGGCGATCGCGGAGCGCCTCCGGTCGGCGGCGAGCGCGTCGCGACGAAGACGTGGCTCGAAGCGGTCGAGCAATTCGCCGGCGGCGGGACGCGGCGGCTACAACCGGTTCTGGATCGAGCAGGGCCGGCAGATCATCACCGTCGACGGCCAGAAGCGCAGCTCCATCCTGATCGATCCGCCGGACGGCAAGATTCCGCCGATGAAGCCCGAGGCGCGGCAGCGCATCGCCCGGCTGCGCGCGGCCGCCGTGGATCCCAGCGCGGGCGAGGCGGCCGCCGCCTCCGGACCGCCCGGGGCGTTCGACGGACCGGAGTCGCGCCCGCTGGCGGAGCGATGCCTGCTCGGCTTCAATTCCACGCGCCGGTCCGCCCTCGCTGCCGAACTACTTCTACAACAACCTCAAGCAGATCGTGCAGACGCGCGACACGGTGCTGATCCTGAACGAGATGGTGCACGACGCGCGCGTGATCCGCATCGGCGGCAAGCACGCGCCGCCGACCATCCGCAACTGGATGGGCGACTCGATCGGCTGGTGGGAAGGCGACACGCTGGTCGTCGACACCACGAACTTCACAGCCAAGACGCAGTTCAACGGATCGAGCGATCAGCTGCACGTCGTCGAGCGCATCAGGCGCGTGGACGCGAACACGCTCCTCTATCGCTTCACGATCGAGGATCCGGCGACGTGGGATCGCGCGTGGACGGGCGAGTATCCGTGGGTGGCGACCGAAGGACAACCTCTACGAGTATGCCTGCCACGAGGGCAACCACGCCATGGCGAAACATGCTGAAGGGTGCGCGGCTGAAGGAAGCGGAAGACGCGGCGAAAAGCCGCAGTAGCCGCCAACACTGGAGTTACCTGGTGCGTCATCGATCGCTGACAACCCTGTGCGCCGGCGCGCTCGCTGCTCTAGCGCCGTGTCGGTGAGCCCGGTCCTGCTCTCGGCGCAGACGCTGGCGGCGGCGAAGCCCGGGCCTGCACAACCTGCGACTGCAGTGAAACCGCGGCCCCGCCGGCCGCCGCCAAACCGCACACGCCGCCTCGCACCAAGGACGGGCATCCCGATCTGTCGGGTGCACGATGTCGCGACGATGACCCCAGCTGGAGCGGCCGGCGGACGCCGGCGGACGCCTCGTGCTGACCAAGGAAGACAGCGGCCGCAATCGAACAGCATGAGTATCAGCGGCAGGTGAAGAACGACGCGCCGCTCGCCGGCAGATCGGGTCTGGCGCCGCCGGTCGGGCGGCGAAAACACGACGGCGAAGACATACCTCGAGGTGCTCGAGAAATTCGGCGGCGGCGTGGTCGGCGGCTACAACAACTTCTGGCTGGCCGGTGGGATGAACGTCATCACGGTCGAGGGCCAGAAGCGCAGCTCGATCCTCATCGATCCGCCGGACGGCAAATTGCCGGCGATGAAGGCCGACGCGCGACAGCGCAATCGCGCGGCTGCGCGCCGGCGCCGTGGCGCCGGACGCAGGCGAGCGAGCGGCCGCCGCCGGACCTCCCGGCGCGTTCGACGGCCCTGAGCTGCGTCCGCTCGCCGAGCGGTGCCTGCTCGGCTTCGGGTCGACCTCGGTCCGCCCGCGCTGCCGAACTACTTCTACAACAACCTGAAGCAGATCGTGCAGACGCCGACGCAGATCATGATCCTCAACGAGATGGTGCACGACGCGCGCGTCATCCGGATGGACGACAAGCATCTGCCGTCGACCATCCGCCGGTGGAATGGCGACTCGATCGGCCGGTGGGAGGGTGACACGCTGGTCGTCGACACGACGAACTTCACGAGCAAGACGCAGTTCAACGGGTCGAGCGATCAGCTGCACGTCGTCGAACGCTTCCGCCGCGTCGGACGCGAACACCCTCATCTACCGCTTCACGATCGAGGATCCGGCGACGTGGGATCGCTCGTGGACAGGCGAGTATCCGTGGGTGGCGACGAAGGAAAACCTCTACGAGCACGCGTGCCACGAAGGCAACTACTCGCTGGACGAACATGCTGAAGGGCGCGCGGTTGAAGGAAGCCGAGGACGCCGCGAAAAAGCCGCAACAGTAATCCAGCCGAGCGGCACCAGCGACGCGCCCGCGTCGGTCGCCCTGATCATCTCGCGAAGATCAGCGGCCTTTGTTGCGACTGCACCGTTTCGAGCCACGCGTACTTGTCGTGACATGCGCGCCGGCCGCGCTCATCTCTTCCAGCGCGCGATCGCCGTCGCCAGGCTGGACGTCGATGCCGGTGATCGCGTCCGTGAGGACCGCCACCCACAGCCCAGCGCGACGCGCGTCGAGGACGGAGGTACGCACGCAATAGTCGGTGGCGAGACCGCCGATGTAGACCTGGTCAATCTGGTGCGCGCGCAGATCCTCGAGCAGCGATCGGCCGTCGGCGGTGTGTCCGTCGAACGCCGAGTAGCCATGTTCGCGCGGATCGTCACCCTTGGTGATGACGATCGTGGACGCGGGCAGCTCGAGATCCGGATGGAACAGCGCGCCGTCGGTGTGCTGCACACAGTGCGGCGGCCAGGGACCGCCGCACGCCGCGAAGTGATCGCTGACGGCAGGATGCCGCCAATCGCGCGACGCATACACGCGCAGGCCCTGCTGCATCGCATCGGCGAGACAGCGATTCAACACCGGCACGACGCGGTCGCCGTGCGCGACGGCGAGTGCACCGCCCGGGCAGAAATCGCGCTGCACGTCCACCACGAGGAGGGCGGCGTTCGACCGCGGCATTTCTCAACTGCACCCGGTTTTGAAACTGCCGGATCCGGGCGACAATGAGTCGCGTGATGACCGCCGGCGGGGCCCTCGTCCACCGACTCTCTACGAATTGACGATGATGGCCGGCTATTACACGGCCGGCATCACGTCACCTGCGACGTTCGAGCGTGCTGTGCGCGACCTGCCGCCGCACCGTTCATTTCTGATTGCGGCGGGCCTCGAGCAGGCGCTCGCCTACCTGGAGAGCCTGCGCTTCGACGCCGCCGGACATCGCGCACTTCCGCAGCCTGCCGAACCTCGAGCGCGTGTCCGCGGCGTTTTTCGATGACTACCTCGCCTCGCTTTCGGTTCACCGGCGAGGTGTGGGCGGTCGAGGAAGGGACGCCGGTGTTTCCGCCGGAGCCGCTGCTGCGCATCACCGCGCCGATGCCCGAAGCGCAGCTCGTCGAAACGGCGCTGCTCGCGCACATCGGCTTTCAGACCTCGGTGGCCAGCCGCACCGCGCGGGTCGTCGAGAGCCGCGGCCGGCCGGCCGGTGGTGGACTTCGGCGCGGCGGCGCGCACGCGGCTCGAGGCGGGACTGCTCGCGGCGCGCGCGGCGTTCCTGGCCGGCTGTGACGCGACCTCGAACGTCGACGCCGGGCCGGCGATTCGGGATTCCGGTGTCGGGCACCATGGCGCACTCGTGGGTCATGACGTTTCCCGACGAGCTGACGGCCTTCCGCACCTACGTCGAGATCTTCGGCGAAGACACAGTCCTGTTGATCGACACCTACGACACCGAGCAGGCGGCGCGCGCTATCGTGCGCGAGCGGTCTCGAGCCGCGCGCCGTCCGGCTCGACAGCGGCGACCTGATCGCGGTCAGCCGACGCGTGCGCGACGATCCTCGACGCCGGCGGGCTGCGCGACACGGCGATCTTCGTCGAGCAGCGATCTCCACGAGGAGCGGATCGCCGAGATCGTCGGGCCGGCGCGCCGATCGACGGCTTCGGCGTCGGCGGCGCGTTGAGCACGGTGAGCGATGAGCAATACGTAACTGAACGGCAAAGCACACT
>ERZ1370068.11308-contig-9933_pt1 | contig 34218 bp, 28 predicted proteins | sample MGYA00561227_ERZ1370068 | MGnify/ENA primary metagenome ERZ1370068 (study PRJEB38410, sample SAMEA6850437) | metagenome | study: Metagenomic assessment of the ecological functions of the soil: analysis of the soil microbiota associated with the...
GGTTACGCGCTGGCTGAAGTGACCTGCCTCGAGCGGCGCGTTGTCGGGCGCTCACGACGATGTCACCTGGCAGGTCGCCGCCGTAGCGTCCGTGGCCATGCGCTCGGTCGCGACCGGTCGCCGCTCACTGGCGTGCAGATCGAGTCGGTGATCACGGCGGGACGGGTCGGCGCGTGACGGCGAGCCTGAAACCGTCGGCGGCCATCAGTGAATCCTGACAGCCCTCGTTCTCCGCAGACGAGTGTTCAGCAAGGTGCCGTACGGCACGCTCAATCCGACGATCGAGATCACATCGTGCCGGGCGAGATGCCACCGTGGAAGTCTCTGCCAGCGAGGAAACCCGCGCGCTGGAGCGGTTGCTCCTCCGCTGCCGCCTGGCGCAGACGGAGGTCGCGAATAGCGTGCCTCGCACGAAGCGTGCCCTGTTGCTGTTGGTTCGGGCGTGATAACACGCGCATGACAATTTCATACTCTCCAGGCCGGCGAGCCTCGGCCAGAGGCTCAAGAGCTGTAAGGGAAGCATCATCTGATTGATCTGCGAGGTGGTATTTACTGCGCCCGGCACTCTCTTCAACTCCTATGGGCCACGGATCTGTTCGCGGTGCGGCAGTACCGATATCCGGCAGAAGACCGGCAAAAACAACGCTGAACTGAACGATCGACTCGGATGAAATGGTGGCGGCGGCCGAGCTTGAGCGTGTCGTGTTTTCCTGAGTTAGCTGTTTCGCTATGTACTGTGCGACGATTTGTTCCACCATGGTCACTAAGGGGATGCGACCCAGTATGCCTGGCGCGGGTTGTGGAAGCGGCCGCGCGAGTTTCAAAGCAGGTGCGTCGGGGCGCTGATGTGTGACCGACCAATCGCTGCCCAATCCTGCGCCGTGGCTGAGCTCACGTGCCAGATCCTGCATCAATCCCTGAAGACGCACCGCGTTTTGCCATCGTGAGTTCTTAACAGATGGCAGGCTCCCCAGTTGAAACAATCCTGGCTTTGCCGCCGCGATCCGCCGATCGAGATTTGATCGGTTAGCCAGCGTGGGGTGCCGTTCAGCCTTTCGCCGATGTCTGAAACCCCAGCTGAGAGCAGTTAAAAAGACGCGGCAGTATCAAGCCGTGAGATTATCAGTGAAGACTTTCGGAAAGCGATCCCGTTGTTGCGTCGGTCGCGGCATCACTTAAGCGCCGGCGATGGTGCCATGAATCCGTCAGCTTCGAACGGTGGGAACGCGTGGAAGGGCGCATTGGTCGTCGTGCCTGGGCGGGAGGGTTTAGCCCGCGCGCTGCCTGGCAGCGTACCTGTACTGGCGGCTGGCCCGGCGTGCCGCGAATCGACTTTGCATCGATCTGGCCCAGGATGGCCACGTTGATCGCCGAGAACGGCAACCCCGCTGACTCATATCATCCGATCGCTGCGGACAACAAGTTTTTCGCGTAAACTCTGCGTGGACCGAGACCTGGAGAGATTGTCGCAGGAGCGGATGCGCCGTGACGACGCCTCGGGCAGAGTCTGGATCGAAGTGAGGAGCGGCTGGCGGGTTCCGCACGGTTCGCCCCCCGCTGAACCTGCCGCTCGGACGAGCGGCTGCCGCCTCGGCGGAGCGCACAGCGTTTTCCGTACGTACCTTCGCCACAATGAATTATCGCTGATCAGCGTTGCGCCGATAGGTGTTCAAACATCCAGGGTTCATGTGGGCTGTGGGGGCTGCTGGCCCAGCCCGCTGGGCATCGCCATCTGGCGGATCGGGTGTCCGCGGGCTGGATCCGATGGCGTGCTGCTGGTGTGCGCCCAGGTGATGACCGCCGCTGTATCAGGCGCAGCAACATTCTGACCTCCGCCACATTCAGCTTCATGATTGAGTCGGCGCGGACGTTAAAGCAGGCCCACCAGTTGATGGTCGATCGGTACCATCGCCAGAGCCGATTATTCTGGCCAAGCTGCATTCAGATGCTGCGCATCTGGGCAAAGATTCCGGTTCGTGGGGGCGAGCCGGCCTTACGATGACCCTCTTCGAGAATCGCGGCCGCTGCGAGCGATTTGTTTTTCACCCTCGTCCCGACTGGCGAACTTTCCTCACAACGCGGGCTATTGGTGCTGGAAACGGGCGATGTCTGAGCGAGCTTGCAGCTGGGCTTTGGTGTACCTACGGCGTGGGCGACCACATGGCCCACTGGCGCTGGGGGTGCCGCACCGCCAGCGTCTGAAGACGCTGATTCAGCACCTTGATCCACTGGGTAGCTGAAATCGGGCCAGCTTGGCAATATTTTTGAAAGGCGAAGTGACACACTGTTACGGGTGCGGATACAGTGAACAGCCCGAGCTGATTCCGGGGAGATAGACGGACACGTAATCCGGGCGCAGTCCACCGAGGCGAAAGAAGATCGGGCCGCCGAGCTGCACGCGCCGATCACGCCTACTGCTACAAAAAGCATGGCTAGCCCCCGCCGAAAGTGGTGTTTGAGTGGACCTGGCCTGGCGATGCTGAGCGCGGAAGCGTGCCAGCATCGCGGCCGACCGCGCGGAGTACGACGTTGCTAGCCGATCAAGCGCCACCCAGGAGCTTCGTGGATCGATTCTTCCGCCTGAGCCGCTCCGCTGTGCCGCATCCCGAACGCCCCGAAAGTCGGGTCTGGCGGCTCGCCTCGCCCCAGGTGACTCGTTCCCCAGCGACCTTAGCACGGCCTGGCTCCAGCAGCTTGAGCTATCCTGAACGAGAAGCCGCATCCTTGAATGACGCCAGGAAGCCGCGAACCGCCTCCTTGAGGAGTTCTACCGACAAAAACGCTGAGCATGGCTTTTCAGCCGATCGTACCCGCAATTGGGCGAGACGTCCAGCCTTCAACGCCAACTCCCGCTGCGCGTCAGCGAAAGTAGCGGTGAACTCCCTTCGCCGCTCATGTTCATCAGGCGGTGGTGGCCTGCCGGGCCAGCATCAGCGTGACTCCTCGTCGCCGAGGAAGGGAACGCCGTTATCGGTTCGCTTTGGCGCGATGCTCATACTGCCTCCTCGACGCCTTCATCAGCCGCAGCGGATTTGCCGTTTTGATCCATGGCCTCGCCCGAATTCGGAGACGCCCTCGCCGCCCACGTCATCCCGAGTTTCGCGCCCTTCGGGCACCACAAACGATGAAAACCTGCCGGGTGGTGTCCCGGTCGGTCGCCCGCGTGCGGGAGAGGAAAGCGCGGGGGCCGGGGCTAAAAAGGCCCCATGGTGGGGTGAGGGCTTTTCAGCGGAGAGCTGCGAGGGATCTCACGCCGCCCTGCTCCGTGATGATCCCTCGTCGCTCGCAAGCTCGCTTCCCCGATGACAATGAATTGATTTTAGCCACGATGGCGCAGGCTACGCCCGATCGGATCTTTCGGGAACGCCGTAGTCACAAAGCGGGGAGGGGCTGGCTGAGACCGCCTGGATACAGACGGACGTATTGGCCGTGACATGAACAGGGGTGCGGTTGTCAGCCGCCCTTAGGCAGCACAGTTCCGGGCTGCTGGCGCCTCCAGCACTTTGACAGCCGAGCAGCGTGCCGTCCGGGCGCGTACACCCAGATATTTTTCTCAGCAGTGTTGGCCGTGACGTAGAGATTGCCCTGCGTCAAGCCATGCCGTCCGGGCCGTTCGACCGTGCTGCCGTGGGTGACTCCGCGAACACACGGCCGTTGGACAAGCGCTGCGCTACCGTCGGCGCCGAGGTCGAACACCCGACGTGATGGCGGTCGGTGTCGTCGACGTACAGCTGGCGTCCGTCGTTGCTGACATGACGATGCCGTTTTGGCCGCCGAAGTCCTCCACCAGCACGGTGAGGGTGCCGTCTGACGCCGCCGCGATGCGAAAGACGCCGTTGAAGGGAACTCGCCCGCCGCGAACGTCCCGTCCGCTGTCAGGCCATACGGATACATCGAAGTAGAGGTCGCCGTTAGAGGCTGTTAGCGAAACCTCTATGCCACGTGCAGGAGCGGGGCGGCCCGAGCGAGCCTGAGGCAGACTAAAGGCGACGATGCAGCCCGAAGCAGGACGTCGTCGAGGCGACGCTCGTAGTCGCGGACTGCGGCGTCGGAAGCGGATCGAAAGTGAAAGAGCGCTCGCAGACCGACCCAGCGGCGAGGCAGGACGAAGCCACGTTTGGCCTCGAGACCACGTCGAGGCGGATGCCAGGGCCGCCGCGTCCGCCTCGGGATGGGGCCGTAGGCCTGGTCAACGAAGGCGACCAGGACCGCGATCGTCCAGACCGGAACGCTCCGCGTCGGCGACGATCATCGTCGTCGGCGAGACGTTCGGCAAGGTCCGGCGCGCTCGAGAGACGAGCACGGGCAAGCGCGCGTCACGAAGGCCGGCCCGTCCGCGGCGCGTCGTCGTCCTCGGCCTGTCGGCGGTCCCGGAGGCGGGCGACATCCTGCGCGTCGTCGCCGACGAGAAGGCCGCCCGGACGATGGTCGAGGACCGCCAAGCCGAGGCTGCCGCCAAGGGCGGCGAGGGCAGCGGCCGGGCGACGCTCGAGGATCCTCTACCGCCAGATCCAGGCCGGCCAGGCCAAGGAGCTGCGGATCATCCTCAAGGCCGACGTGTCGGGCTCGCTCGGCGCGATCACCCACGCCCTCGAGCAGCTCGAACCAGGACGAGATCCGGATCAACGTCCTCCACGAGGGCGCCGGCGACATCACCGACAACGACATCATGCTGGCGTCCGCCTCGGACGCGATCATCGTCGGCTTCAACACGAAGATCACCGAGACCGCCCGCCGGGCCGCCGAGGCCGGAGGCGTCGACGTCCGCCTGTACGACATCATCTACAAGCTGACCGACGACATCGCGGCGGCCCTCCAGGGCCTGCTCGAGCCGGAGATCGTCGAGGTCGTCGAGGGTCGGGCCGAGGTCCGCCAGATCTTCCGGGTCGGCAAGAGCACGGTCATCGCCGGCTGCGTTCGTCACCGACGGCCGGATCGTCCGTGGCGGCGCCCGCGTCTGGCGCAGCGGCAGGATCATCGCGACCGACCGGATCGAGTCGCTGCGGCGGTTCCGGGACGACGTCCGCGAGGTCCAGACGGAACTACGAGTGCGGCATCGGCCTCGCCGGACTTCACACGACCTCGAGGAGGGCGACATCATCGAGTGCTTCACGTCGCAGACGGTCAGCCGAGTCGCGTCGTCTGAGCCGACGCCGCCGGCGATCGACGGGACATCGATGACGCAGCGAACGGATCGGATCGACGAGCTGTTGCGCCAGGAGATCGGCGACGATCTCTCGCGCGCGACGTCGACGACCCGCGGATCGGGTTCGCGACGATCACCGACGTCGAGACGACGCCGGACCTGCGGCACGCCCGGGTCTGGGTGAGCGTGATCGGCCAGCCCGACGAGCGGAAGGCGACGCTGCGCCGCGATGGGCCGGGCGATGCCGTTCGTCCGGCACGAGCTGGGCAAGCGGCTCCGCGCTGAAGCGGATCCCCGAGTTCCACCTCGAGCTCGACGAGACGCTCGAGCGCGCGGACCCGCGTCCTCCAGCTCCTCGACGAGCTCGAGGAGGGCCGGATCGACGAGGACGTCGCCGCCGGTCGGCGAGTCGCTGCCGACGCCGAGTCAGCGCGGCTGCCGCACGAGGGCGACGCGGACGACGCGCCGGCCGCCGGCCGAGCGCCGGCCGCCAGGCGACGCCGGCCAGGCCGGCGTCGGCCTCACGGCCCGCCGAACGTCGGCCGGCGACGCGCGGCTCGACGAGCACGCGGTGATCGACCTCTCGCCCTGGCTCGGGCCGTGCCGCCGAGGCGGTCGTCGACGCGGATCAGCGTCCGCCCGGCGCGTCCTCGCGCGTCGGTCACGAGAACCCCGACGCCGACACGCATCGGCTCGACGCTCGCCGTCGTGGCGGCCTCGTCGCAGCGCGGCGGCGACGGCGACGCCGGTCTTCGCCGATCCCGTCCCGCCGCTCTACGACTTCCGTGCCGGACATCGAGACGCGCCCGGACGGACCCGGACCCGGCGTCGACTACGACCTCGCTCGTCGTCTCGCGACTGCGGCGCGCTCGACCGCGATCGGCGCGGTCGCGCGACCGCCATCCGGAGCTGTTCGAGCGCGCTGCCGCGGGTCGTCATCGACCACCACGCCTCGAACGACGCGACCGGCGCCGGCCGACTGGATCGAGCCGGCAGCGGCCGCGACCTGCGAGATGGTCGCGCTCGCTGGCGGCCCGCCTCGGCGTGCCGCTCGACGAGGGCGGCGGCGCTCGCCGCCGAGCTGATGGCCGGGCATCGTGATGGACACGGCGACGTTCGCCCACCCGAACGCGACGCCCCGGACGCTCGCCGTCGCCGCCGCGCTCGTCGAGGCCGGGCGCGCCCTCGTCCGACATCTCGCGCCGGCTCTACCGCTCGAAGCCCGAGGCCCAGCTGCGGCTGTTCGGCCGCGTCGCTGGACCGGCCTCGAGACGGCGCCGCGGGCGGGCGGATCGTCCACGCCTCGCTGTTCGACGCCGACCTCGCGGCGACCGGCGCGATCCCCGCACTCGGAGGGATCATCGACCTGCTCGCCCAGTCCGACGAGGCCGAGGTCGCGATCATCTTCAAGGAGGCCGGCCAGGGCGACCCGGCTGAGCGTCCGGACGAAGCCCGGCGGCGTCGACGCGACGGTCCTGACCGGGCGCGTTCGGCGGCGGCGGCCACGCGCCGGGCGGCCGGCGAGCGCACGGTCGCGCCTGCCGGTCGCCGAGCCCGCGGCCGTCGCTCGCCGGAGGCCGAGCGGCTCGTCGCGGCGACTGCGCCGCTAGGCCCGACCCGGATGGACGGCGATCCTCGTCGTCGCACAAGCCGGCCGGCCCGACGTCGCACGACGTCGTCGCGCCTCGTCCGGCGTCTCGCGGCGACGAAGCGCGTCGGGCACGGCGGAACGCTCGACCCGTTCGCGAGCGGGCGTGCTGCCGCTGTTCCTCGGGCGGGCGACGCGGCTCGTCGAGTACCACCTCGGCGACACGAAGGGCTACCGGGCGACGATCTGCTTCGGGGCCTCGTCGACGACCGACGACCTCGAGGGCGAGCTGACGCCCGCCGACGGCCCGGCGCCGGCGCGCGGCGACGGTCGAGGCGGCGCTGCGGCGGCTTCCTCGGCGAGATCGCCCAGCGGCCGCCGCGCCTACAGCGCGATCAAGGTCGCCGGGCCGCGCGGGCGTACGCGATGGCCCGGCGCCGGGAGTACGGTCGAGCTCGCCGAGCGAGCGCGTGACGATCGAGACGCCTCGAGATCTCGTGACTGGGACGAGAGCGACTCCGGCGCGGCCGATCGCCGTCGTCGACGTCGCGCTGCTCCGGCGGGGACCTACGTCCGGGCGCTCGCCCGCGACCTCGGCGAGGCCGTCGGGTCGCGCGCGCGTACCTCGGCGCGCTGCGTCCGGACGGCCAGCGGGCCCGTTCACGATCGACGCCGCGACGCCGCTCGACGACGTCCGGGCGCGGCGGCCGCGGACGGCCCGGAGCGGCTGGCGGCCCTGCTGCTGCCGGTCGACGCCGGTCTCGAGGCCTCTGCCGAGGTCGTCGTCGGACGCGGCCGAGGTCGCGCGCAGTCGCCGCGCGGCCAGTCCGTCCGGACCGGCGAGCCTGTCGGCGGGTCGCGCCGAGTGACGGGCCGATCCGCGCTCCGCGACGAGGCCGGACGCTCGTCGCGATCGCCCGTCCGCGACGGCCGAGCTCGCGCCGGACAAGGTCCTGCGTCGACGCCCGGCCGCCCGAGCCGCCCGTGCCTGACGGCGCCCGGTCACGATCGTCGCCGGGGTCGACGGCCTGCGCAGCCGACGACGGCCCGATCTTCGCCGTCATCGGCGTGTTCGACGGCATCCATCGCGGCCACGCCGTACCTGCTCCGACCACCTCGATCTGCGAGGCGCGAGGCGCACGGCGCCGCCCGACGGTCATCACGTTCGACGCCCACCCGACGAGGTGATCCTGGCGCGGCCGGCGCCGCCGCTCCTGCTGGACCCGGAGGAGCGGCTCCGCCTGCTCGGCGCGGCCGGCGTCGAGGTCGTCGTCGTCCAGCACTTCGACGCCGCGCTCCGGCGCGACCGCAGTACGACGCCTTCGTCCGCCGGATCACGGACCGGACGGCGCCTCGCCGGGCTCGCTGATGACGCCGGACGCGGCGTTCGGCCACGACCGCGCGGCGGAGCACGCCGGAGACCGTCGCGGCCCTCGGTCGCGAGCAGCAGGCTTCGACGTCGTCGTCCGTGCCGCCGTTCACGCATCGACGGCCGGCCGGTCCGCAGCGTCGGACATCCGGGCGGCGATCGCGGCGGGCGACCTCGCCGCGGCGCGAGCGCCTGCCTCGGCCGGCCCGCACGCCGTGACCGGGATCGTCGACGGACGCGCGGCCGGGTCTCGTTCGCGATGCCGGTCGCGCTGCCGCCAGGCAGGATCGCATACGCGCTCGTCGCGCGCGGGCGGAGGCACGCGCCAGCCGGCGACCTGACCGTCGACGCGGCGGGCTGGACGCTCGATCCGCGCCGCCGGCCGGCGCCCGGACGCGGATCACGTTCGGGTTGGCTCGATCGGGCCGTTTGCCGCGTTCGGGGACCGCGCTGCTACCATCCGCCGGTCATAGAAGGAAGATCATAGTAACAGAGTTCGTGTTCGGAGGACCGAGTGCCGCTCGCGCGGGAAGAGAAGCAGGAGATCATCACCGGGTATGCCACCAAGGAAGGTGACACCGGCTCGCCGGAAGTCCAGATCGCGCTCCTGACGGAGCGGATCAAGGAGCTGACCGAGCATCTCCGGCAGCTTCCCCAAGGACAACCATTCGCGCCGCGGCCTCCTCAAGCTCGTCGGCCAGCGCCGCCGCCTTCTTGCGTATCTGATCAAGAAGGACAACGCGCGCTACCGCGCCGTCATCGGACGGCTCGGACTCCGCCGCTAGCGATCGCCGCTCCGGGACCCCGGGTCGATCCCGGGGTCCATCCGCGTCCGGACGCCCGACAGCGCCGTGCCGGCCGACCCGCCGCAGGTCGTCTCCTCCTCCACGACCAAGGAGGAATACATCCCCGTGTCTCAGACATTCGAGACGCAGCTCGGTGGTCGCACGCTGACCATCGAGACCGGCAAGCTCGCCGCGCCTCGCCGGCGGCGCCGTCACCGTCCGCTACGGCGACACCATGGTGCTCGGCACCGCCAACCGTTCGGAGCCGCGACCCGGCCTCGACTTCTTCCCGCTCACCGTCGACTTCGAGGAGCGGATGTACGCCGCGGGCAAGATCCCGGGCGGCTTCATCAAGCGCGAGGCGCGCGCCGTCGGAGGACGCGATCCTGGCCGCCCGCCAGACCGACCGCCCGATCCGGCCGCTCTTCCCCGAGGGCTACAAGGACGACATCCAGCTCGTGATCACGGTCCTCTCGACCGACCAGGAGAACGAGCCCGACGTCCTCGGCACGATCGCCGCGTCGGCGGCGCTGACGATCAGCGAGATCCCGTTCAACGGCCCCGTCGGCGCCGTCCGCGTCGGCCGGATCGACGGCGAGTTCGTCGTCAACCCGACCTACAGCCGAGCTCGCAGGAGTCCGAGCTCGACCTGATCGTCGCCGGCACGCGCGACGCGATCATGATGGTCGAGGCCGGCGCCAAGCTCCTGCCCGAGGACGTCATGGCCGAGGCCATCCTGTTCGGCCACCGCGCCCTCCAGCCGCTCGTCGACCTCCAGGAGGAGCTCCAGAAGGCCGTCGGCAAGCCCAAGCGCATCCCGTACCTCGAGCCGGGCACCGGCTCGGTCCTCGACTTCGTCGCCGGCGTCGACGCGAAGCGCGAGTTCGTCGTCGTCGACGTCGAGACGACCGGCACCGACCCGAAGATGGCCGATCTCGCTCGAGATCGCGCGCCGTCAAGGTCAAGGGCGAGCAAGATCACCGACCGCTGGTCGACGCTCGTGAACCCGGGCCGCGCCGATCGTCGGCAACCAGATGCACGGCATCACCGACAAGGACGTCGCAAAGGCGCCCGTCGCCGGCCGACGCCGCCGAAGCAAGCCGCTCAAGTTCATCGGCGACGCCATCGTCGTCGGCCACAGCGTCGGCTTCGACCTCGGCTTCATCGAGGAGGCCGCGCGGCGACGGCGTTCCGCTTCGAGCCGGGCCGCTACCTCGACACGCTGGTGATCGCCCGCGAGGGCTATCCCGGACCTCGAGAACTACAAGCTCGACGACGCTCGTCGCGCGTTCTTCGGCATCGAGCTCTGACCCAGAACCACCGGGCCGCTGCCGGACGCCGAGGCGACCGCCAACCTCCTGCTCTGGTTCGCGAACGACCTGCCGGGCCGGCATCGCCGACCCTGCACGAGCGCGATCGCCGACGCCGGTCCGGGCCAACCGCACCGGCGGCGACTACGACCAAGCTGCTCGAGGCCGCCCGCCGCGAGGCGCGGCGTCAGCAAGAGCCTGTTCAACCTCGTCCAGAAGAAGACCGTCCGGCGCGCTCGTCCTCGACGAGGGCATCCGGATGGACGGCCGCGGCACTGACCGAGCATCCGCCCGATCTCGGTCGAGGTCGGCCTCGTCCCGCGCGCCCACGGCTCCGGCCTGTTCACCCGCGGCGAGACCGCAGGCCCTGACGATCGCCACGCTCGGCTCGTCCTCGGACGTCCAGCGGATCGACACGATCAGCCCCGAGACCGAGAAGCGCTACATCCACCACTACAACTTCCCGCCCTACAGCACCGGCGAGAACAAGCCGATGCGCGGCCCCAGCCGGCGCGACATCGGCCACGGCCACCTCGCCGAGCGGGCGCTCGTGCCCGGTCCTGCCGAGCCACGACGAGTTCCCGTACGTCATCCGCCTCGTCAGCCGAGTGCGTGACGTCGAACGGCTCGACGTCGATGGCCTCGACCTGCGGCTCGACGCTCGCCCTCATGGACGCCGGCGTGCCGATCAAGGCGCCGGTCGCCGGCGCGCGCGATGGGCCTGATCAGCGAGCCGGACGGCACGGTTCGTCGTCCTGACCGACATCCTCGGCAAGGAGGACTCGGTCGGCGACATGGACTTCAAGGTCACCGGCACGCGGGACGGCGTCACCGCCCTGCAGATGGACATCAAGGTCCAGGGCATCAGCGAGGCGATCATCCGCGACGGCCTCGAGCCAGGCCCTCGCGGCCCGCCTGACGATCCTCGACAAGATGGCCGAGGTCATGCCCGAGGCCCGCGCCGAGATGAGCGACTTCGCGCCGCGCATCATCACGATCAAGATCAACCCCGAGAAGATCCGCGAGATCATCGGCAAGGGCGGATCGATGATCCGCAAGATCCAGGAAGAGACCCAGACCGAGATCAACGTCGAGGACGACGGCACGGTCGAGATCGCCGCCGTCTCGCGGCGAGAACGCGCGCAAGGCGATCCAGTGGATCGAGAGCCTGACCCGCGAGGTCGAGGTCGGGCGCGCTCTACCTGGGCAAGGTCACCCGGATCATGGGCTTCGGCGCGTTCGTCGAGATCCTGCCGGGCAAGGAAGGCCTCGTCCGGATCGGCGAGCTCGCCGACTACCACGTGCCGACCGTCGAGGACGTCGTGTCCGTCGGCGACGAGGTCATGGTGGTCGTCGTGACCGAGATCGACCGCCAGGGCCGGGTCAACCTCTCCCGCAAGGCGCGCCATGCAGCGTCACCTCGCCAAGGAGCCGGTCGCCGCCGGGTGACCGCGTCCCCGTGAGTCACGCAACCGACGAAGAACGCCGGTCAGCCGACCGGCGTTCATTCGCTGATCCGGCGGACTCGACCTCGACTGGCTGGTCCCGGCCCTGTCCGAGCGGGCCTACTGGGCGCGGCCGGTCGCGCGAGGCCGTCGGGGCCGCCGATCTCGCGAGTCGCTGTGCTTCGTCCAGCGCTCCGCGACGGGCGGCAGATCCAGGTTCGCCCGGGTGATCACGGACCTCGTGACGTTCGGCTGGGTCTGCGACGTGTTCGTCGACGAGAGCGCCCCGCGGCGAGGGCGTGGGCACGCTTGCTGACCCGGTCGATCGCCGACGATCCCCGGCTCCGCGACCTGCGACGCATTGTGCTCGCGACGCGGGACGCCCACGAGGACCTACGAGCTGGCGGGCCGGGTTCGGGCCGCTCGTCCGCCCCCGAGACGCTGGATGGAGCGGCGGCGGGACGACGCGCGCCCGGGTGGCGGGCGTAGGACCAGTGGGCGAGGTATCCGTGCCCGCTCCCGGAAACGTATGCTCGGTGCGTATCGATGCGTCGCCGGTTCGCTGCTCGCGCTGCCTTCGGCGCGGTCGCGATTGGATTCTGAACGTCGTGTGGTTCTTCGGGGGAGAGCTCGACGATCGGCGACGCCAACCGGGGCTTCGTCCGCGACGGCCACTACTACCTTGTCAATGCCGGCGTGCGGACCGAGGTCTCCCGCGCGACCTACGGGTGGGCTTCGTTCCACGGAGCCAGCGTGTTCGTGACGCATCCGCTGGCCATGCTCGGCGGGGCACAGTTCACCGTCGCGTTCCCGGCGATGGTGGGCGGATCCTGGACCGACCGGCAGCCGCCAGGTCCAGCTGGATCGGAGCCTCGGGAGGTGCTGGCCGCGACCACCACTGGCGGTCGGATCGGCGGGCTGGCCTGGCTCGGCCGCTCGTTCGCGTCGAAGTCCGCGGGCGGCGTCGTCATCCAGCCGTTCGCATGCCGCCGATCGGCATCGAGGCCGCCGAGATCAGGGGCGTGGGCGAGCACGACTGCCGCTGGCTGGCGGGAGGTCGAGATCGGGCATCGCCAGGCAGATACGCCCCGGATCGTGCTCTGCTCGACAGATCAGATCCCGGCGTCGGCGGTATCCAGCGATCGCGGGCACGTCGGCGGGCCGTGAGGCCAGGATCCAGCGGAGGCGTGACGATCCCGGGCAGAATCCGGGACAGGCTTGAGCCCCATCACCCACCGAGATGAAGGTTCTGCAGTCGTAGGGCGGGTTTCGTCCTCGCCATCGCCCTCGCAGTCGTCGCGTCCATCTCGGCAGCCAAGTCGGCGGGTTCGCCAGATCTGGCGATCGCCATCGTCGCCATCCTTGGTTTCCGACGCTCATGGACGCAGCTTCGCCCGCAACCGAGCGCCGCTGGTAGGGAGGGCGCCGGAGGGCGAAGCCCCGCTGCTGTACTCCCGCCGTGCCCTGCCAGTGGAGCAACCGCCCGGAGACCATGCCCGAAACGACAGCGTCAGCCCCTCATCGTCGCGGTTCGTCGGCGCCACCGGCGTCGCCGGCCGGACGATGATCCGGGTGCTCAACGAGCGCGAGCTCCCCGTCGAGGAGCTGCGTCTGCTCGCGTCTCGGCCGGTCGGCGGGCCGGGACGATCGCGACCGACAGCCAGCACCCATCGGATCGGCGAGGCGGTCGGCAGGCGTTACGACGGGTCGACATCGCGCCTCTTCCGGCCGGCGCCGACATCTCTCGGAGCTCGCGCCGCAGGCCGCTGCCACGCGGCGCCACGGTCATCGACAACTCGAGCGCACTGGCGGATGGACCCGACGATCCCGCTCGTCGTCAGCGAGGTCAACCCCGACGACCTCGAGGGCCACCGGGGATCATCGCCAACCCGAACTGCTCCGACGATGCAGCTCGTGCCCGTCCTGATGGCGCTCCGCGACAGCGGTCGGCATCGAGCGGGTCGTCGTCGACACGTACCAGGCGGTGTCCGGCACCGGCGGCGGACGCGATCGCCGAGCTCGAGGGCCAGATCCGGGCCCACGTCGCCGGCGAGCCGAAGCAGCGCCAGCGGTCTACCCGCACCCGATCGCCTTCAACGCGCTGCCCCAGGTCGACGTGTTCCTCGACAACGGCTACACGAAGGAGGAGTGGAAGGTCGTCACCGAGAGCCGCAAGATCCTCCACCTGCCGGACCTCGCGGATCTCGTGCACGGCCGTCCGCGTGCCGGTGCTTCGTCGCCCACTCGGAGGCGGTCCACGTCGAGACGCGCGAGCCGCTCACGCCCGACCGGGCCCGCGAGCTGTTCGCCGCGGTCGCCGGCGTCGTCGTCCAGGACGACCCGTCGACCATCGACCTACCCGCTCGCGACCGACGCCGCCGGGACGCGACGAGATCTTCGTCGGCCGGGTCCGCCAGGATCACGATCCATCGCCGACGGCCGCGGCCTCGCGTTCTGGGTCGTCAGCGACAACCTGCGCAAGGGCGCGGCGACGAACGCCGTCCAGATCGCCGAGGCCCTCGTCGCGCCGCGGCTGGGTCCGTCCGCGGCGCAGCCGCGCGGCGCCCCGCGTACCGGGCCGCCGAGCGCGACTGCCCGCGGCAGCCGCGGGGCCGGCGTGACCCACGATCGAGCGCCAGGCGTGCGCTCGACGACGTCGCCGCCGAGGTCCGCGCCTGCACCGCGCTGCCGGCTCCACGAGACGCGCACGGACGCCGTGCCCGGGGAGGGAGCCCGGACACCGGAGGTCGTGTTCGTCGGCGAGGGCCCGGGCTTCAACGAGGACCGGCCAGGGCCGGCCGTTCGTCGGTCGCGCCGGCGACCTGCTCGTCGAAGCTCCTCGGCACGCTCGGCTGGCGGCCGCGAGCGAGGTCTTCATCACGAACGTCGTCAAGTGCCGGCCGCCCGACAACCGCGACCCGGAGCCCGACGAGATCGCGGCCTGCGCGCCGTACCTCCAGCGCCAGCTCGAGGTCCTCGACCCGGCGCTCGTCGTGACCCTGGGCCGCCACTCGATGGGCCAGTTCATGCCCGGGCGAGCGGATCACCCAGGTCCACGGCACCGTCGCGGCCGATCGACCTGAGACCGGTGCCCGCAGACGCGCTCGTGTTCGCGATGTACCACCCCGCGGCCGCGCTCCGCGCGCCGGAGGTCGAGCGCCAGAGCTACGACGACGTCGCGCCGGATCCCGCCGCGCCTGCTCGAGGCGCGGTCGCCGGCGGCGCGAGCACGCGGCGAGCCAGCGGTCGACGGCCGGCCCCGGCGCCAGCCTCGATCGCCGACGCCGACCTCGGCGGCGACGCGCCGCCCGGTCCGAGACGTCGCGACCGGACGCCTCACGCTCTTCTGACGCCCGGAACGGACATGGCCAGCCGACCGTCGACACTCCGCTCCGGATCATCCCGCTCGGCGGGGTCGGCGAGATCGGCAAGAACATGTACGTGTTCGAGTACGGCGACGACATCGTCGTCATCGACTGCGGCCTGATGTTCCCCGACGAGGAGATGTTCGGGATCGACCTCGTCATCCCCGACATCACCTACCTGCAGGAGCGCAAGGCCAACGTCAAGGCGTTCCTCATCACCCACGCCCACGAGGACCACGTCGGCGGCCTGCCGTACGTCCTGCCGAGTTCCCGGGCGTGCCCGATCTACGCCTCGACGCTCGCCCGCGGCCTGCTCGGCAACAAGATCAAGGAGCACAAGCTCCACAACAACCCGCTGCTCGCGCTCGAGCCCGGCGACGAGCTCCAGATCGGGCCGTTCACGGCGTCGTCGCGTTCCGCGATCGGCCACTCGATCCCCGACGCGATGGGCATCGCCCTGCGGACGCCGGTCGGCGTCGATCGTCCACACCGGCGACTTCAAGTTCGACCACACCCCGGTCGACGGCAAGCTGTCCGACTTCGCGATCCTCGCCAAGCTCGGCGCCGAGGGCGTCATCTGCCTCCTGTCCGACTCGACCCGCGCCGAGAACCCGGGCTACACGCCGTCGGAGCGGACCGTCGGCGAGGCGTTCCGCGAGATCATGGAGCCGCTCGACGGGCGGCGTCATCGTGGCGACGCTTCGCGAGCAACATCGCCCGCGTCCAGCAGGTCCTCGACGCCGCCGCCACGTTCGATCGCAAGGTCGCCGTCATCGGCCGGTCGATGGAGCAGAACTTCCGGATCGCGACGCGACCTCGGCTACCTGAAGTACGACCCGTCGCAGATCGTCGCCAAGGACAAGCATCAACGACGTCCCGACGACAAGCTCGTCATCGCGCACGACCGGCGCCCAGGGCGAGCCGATGGCCGGCCTGGCGCGGATGGCGAACCGCGACCACCGCTTCGTCGAGATCCAGCCGGGCGACACGGTCATCGTCAGCGCCAGCCCGATCCCGGGCAACGAGGAGTACGTCGGCGCGCACGATCGACAACCTGTTCAAGGCCGGCGCCAACGTCTTCTACCACACGATCAAGCGCGCCCACGTGTCCGGCCACGCCAGCCAGGAAGAGCTGAAGCTGATGCTCGGCCTGACGAAGCCGAAGCACTTCATCCCGATCCACGGCGAGTTCCGGATGCAGGTCCAGCACGGCCGGCTCGCGATCGAGACCGGGCGTGGCGCCGGAGAACGTGTTCATCATCGAGAACGGCCAGCCGATCGAGATCTTCGCCGACGGCTCCGCGCGCCGCGGCACAGCCGGTGCCGGCCGGCTACGTGTTCGTCGACGGGCCTGTCGGTCGGCGAGGTCGGCGAGATCGTGCTGCGCGACCGGCGCGCGCTCGCGAACGACGGCATGTTCATGGTCGTCGTGACCGTCGACAAGCAGACCGGGCAACGTCGTCGGCCGGCCCGAGATCATCACCCGCGGCTTCGTCCACCTGCAACGAGAAGGACCCGATCATGGACGAGGCGATCGCGACGGATCCTCGACGTCGATCCAGAACCCGGGCGACCACATCAGCGAGATCGGCGCTGCTCAAGAGCCAGATCAAGGACGGCGTGTCGCGCTACCTGTACGAGCAGACGAAGCGCCGGCCGATGGTCTTCCCGGTCGTGGTCGAGGTCTGAGTGGCGACGCGGCGACGGCGCCGGACGACGCGACCGGCACGCGCCGGCGCCGCCGACCGAACCGGCTGCCAGACGTCAACCCCGAGGTCGCCCGCTCGCTCGTCGGGATCGTCCTGCTCGTGCTCGGCGCGGTCACGCTGATCGCGCTCGCGCTGCCCGGCCAGGGCGCGCTGACCGACTGGTGGCGCGACTCGATCGCGCCGTGGTTCGAGACCGTGCCGCTGGCTCCTGCCGTTCCTCCTGCTCGGCGCCGGCTGGTACGTCGAGTGGGGCCCCGGCAAGCGGCCCGGCTCCGGCTGGGGCCTGACGCTCGCTGGGGATCGCGATCGCCTACGTCGGGCTTCCTGGGCGCGTTCGAGGTCCTCGACCTCACGCTGGTGGGCGCGGAGCGCGGCGGCGGCCGGATCGGCCGGTTCTAGGCGGGCATCCTCGAGCCGCTGCTCACGAGCCCCGGCGCGTTCGTCGTGCTGCTGGCGATCGGCGATCGTCGGGCTGATGCTCGCGTTCAACCTCCGCCTGCGGCAGGTCGCTGCAGCCGGTCACCGGCGACCGCGAAGTGGGTCGGCGGCGCGGCCGCGGCCTCGATGCGGCGCGAGCCGGAGCCGGTCGGACCGGGCCGGGCAGCATCGTGCCACGAACGGCAATGGCACCGGCGACGGCACGGAAGCGGCGCCGCGGTCGCCGGCGCGGCCGGCGCGAAGGCCGTCGCGCGGCACCGACCTCGTCGCCCGGCCAGACCGGGATCTGGGGCGGCGAGGCCGGCGACCGAGTCGCACGGATCCCGGCGGCGGTCCCAGCACGCTGCCGACGTCGGCGACGTTTGCCGCGCGGGGCAGCCGGCGAAGGCCTCGGCGCCTCGGCGACGCTCGTCGCCGATCCGCCCGACCGGTGCGGCCGCATCGACGACGTGACCGACGCCGGCGACTCGCCGCCGACGAAGGAGCGGATCGAGTACCGCCTGCCACCGCTCGAGCCTGCTCGAGGACGTCGCCACCCCGATCGAGCCCGGCGGCAGCGACGAGCCGTCCACGCGCGGAACGAGGAGATCATCGTCAGGAAGCTCGCGAGCTTCGGGATCACCGGCCAGATCGTCGGCCGCAACGCCGGCCCGGTCGTGACCCAGTACGAGGTCCAGCCGGCGGTCGACGTCCGCGTGTCGCGGATCGAGGCGCTCGCCGACGACCTGGCGATGGCCCTCGCCGCCCGCAGCCTCCGGATCGAGGCGCCGATCCCGGGCAAGAGCGCCGTCGGCATCGAGATCCCGAACCAGGACTTCAACGTGGTCGCGCCTGCGGCGGATCCTCGAGGAGGCCGACTTCGGCGCGACCGAGTCGAAGCTGACGTTCGCCCTCGGGCGCGACGTCGCGGGCAGGCCCAGGCGGTCGACCTCGCGAAGATGCCCCACCTCCTGATCGCCGGCGCGACCGGCTCGGGCAAGAGCGTCATGGTCAACGCGCTGCATCACGAGCCTGCTGCTGCAACGCGACGCCGGACGACGTCCGGATGATCCTCGATGGACCTCAAGCGGGTCGAGCTCGCGGGCTACAACGGCCTGCCGCACCTGCTCGTGCCCGGTCATCACGGAGCCCGAGCGGGCGAAGGCCGCGCTCAAGTGGGCGGTCAGCGAGATGGAGGACCGCTACCGGCGCTTCGCCGGCGCGACGCGCCCGCAACATCAAGGCGCTACAACGAGACCCGGGCCGGACCCGGAGGACCGGCTGCCGTACATCGTCATCGTCATCGACGAGCTCGCCGACCTGATGATGCGCGAGGGCAAGAACGTCGAGGACCCGATCGTCCGGCTCGCCCAGAAGGCGCGGGCGACGGGCATCCACATGGTCCTCGCGACGCAGCGGCCGTCGGTCAACGTCGTGACCGGCCTCATCAAGGCGAACTTCCCGAGCCGGATCGCGTTCGCGATGGCGTCCCAGATCGACTCGCGGACGATCCTCGACGCGCCCGGCGCGGAGGACCTGATCGGCCGCGGCGACATGCTCTACCAGCCGTCCGACCTGCCCCGGCCGATGCGCCTCCAGGGCGTGTTCGTGTCGCGATCCCGAGATCGGCCGGGTCGTCGAGCACTGGACGCGACCAGATCGACGACCCGCACTACGACCTGGCGATCGTCGAGCGCGACGACGAGGGCGACGGGATCGCGTCGACGACCTCGCCGACGAGGACGCGGATCGCCTCCTGCCCGATGCCATCGCGGTCATTCGGGAGTACGATCGTGCCTCGGCGTCGCTCCTCCAGCGCGCGGCTGAAGGTCGGCTACGCGCGGGCCGCACGGATCATCGACCAGCTGGAGGCGCGCGGCTACATCGGCGCGTTCGACGGGTCGAACGCCCGGCACGGTCCTCCGCCGCGATGGCGGACTGCGACGCAGGGCCGACGTCGGCGACGACGCCGACGAGGACGGCGAACGATGACGACACGCGACGAGACACGACGGGGACCGCCGATCTCCGCCCCGAGTCGGCGCGCGCCGGCTGCCAGCGAGCGTCGAGCCGCGGCGACGCCCGCGACGCGGCCGCTCGGACGAGCCGTCGAGTCGCTGCCGGAGCGGCTCTACGCCGCCCGCGAGCGGAAGGGCGTCGACCTCTACCGCGCCGAGCGCGACACGAAGATCCGGGCCCGCTACCTGCGCCGCCCTCGAGCGCGGCGACTACCGCGAGCTGCCGGGCGCCGTCTACACGAAGGGCTTCCTCCGCAACTACGCGCTGTACCTCGGGCCTCGAGCCCGAGGAGATCCTCAACCAGTGGCGGCGCGAGCGCGCGGCGACCGGGCGCCGCAAGCCGGTCATCGCCGTCCCGCGGCCGCTCGACCAGCCGCGGCGCGGGCTGGCGTTCTCGCCGGGCATCGTCGTCGCGGCGCTCGTCACGATCGTCGTCCTCGCGGTCGGCGCGTACCTGACCGTCCAGGTGGCTGCGGCTTCAACAAGCCGCCGACGCTGGCGGTCACGACACCCGCGACGACGGCGACGCTCGACCGTCGACCAGGACACCGACTAGCTACGTGCCTGCGCGGGCACGACGATCCCCGGCGGCACGGTCACGATCGAGGTCTCCGGCACGCCGACGCCGGACGACGGCCGATTCGACCGGGCGACTGGAGCGCTGCCGGTCGACCTCCGGCGCGGCAAGAACCAGTTCAAGGTCTGAGCGACCGACCCGGACACCGGCAAGGCGTCCGAGGAGACGGCCCAGATCGTCATCACGGTGCCGTTCGCCGACATCGAGGTGCCGACGCTGACCGTCGACCAGCCGGCCGACGGCTCGACCGTCGAGAACGGCGCGATCCCCGTCCAGGGCACGACGACGAACGCGACGAGCGTCGTCGGTCACGGCGATCGTACGACGGCCCGCTCGCCGGCGCCCCGGCCGCCAGCGCCCGGCGCAACGCCGCCGCCCGCGCCGACCCCGGTCGACGGTCCCGGTCGCCGAGGACGGGACGTTCAACACGCCGCTCCAGCTCACGACCGGCGACTGGTCGATCGTCGTCACCGCGACCGGCGCGGCGAACAAGACCGCCGTCGCTCACCCGCCACGTCGCGGTCGCCTACAAGGGCGTCGAACCTCGTCGTCGAGATCAAGGGCGGCCCGGCCTGGATCAAGGTCTGGGTCGACGGCAAGCTCGATCCGAGCTGGGCCGGCGTGACCGCCAGGAAGGGCAAGGTCATCACGTTCACGGGCGAACGACGTCGGTCGAGGTCCGGACGGGCTCGTGCGGGGCGACCTACTTCACGCTCAACGGCCAGCCGCTCGGGGCGCTCGGGAAGCGTGGCATCCCGAGACGTGGCTGTTCCAGCCGCCGGCGGCCCCGACGAAGACGCACCCACTCGTAGCGGTGGCCGGGGACCCGCTCGTCGGGCTCGCCGAGCGGCTCCAGGACTCTGCCTCGGCCGCGGCGTGACGCGTCGCGCTCGCCGAGATCGTGCACGGGCGGGCTGGTCGCCGACGCGATCCCGACGTCGCGGGCTCGAGCGGCTACTTCGCCGGCGGCGTCGTGTCGCTACTCGAACGAGGCGAAGGAGGCGCTGCTCGGCGTCCCGGCGCGGTTCTCGCGGCGCACGGCGCGGTCAGCGCCCAGGTGGCGCGGGCGATGGCCGAGGGCGCGCGCGACCGGTTCGCGGCGACGGTCGCCGCGTCGGTCACCGGGATCGCCGGCCCCGACGGCGGCAGCGAGGCGAAGCCGGTCGGGCTGACGTACGTCGGCCGTGGCCGACGCGGAGGGCGTCGAGGTCCGGCGTCACGTCTGGTCCGGCGACCGGGCCTCGAACAAGGTGCTCGAGCGCGGCCGCGGTGCTCGGATCTGCTGCTCGAGCGGGTCGGCGCCACCGCGACGCGAGCGCGCGCGGGTGACGCGAGGCCGCGTCCGAATCGGCGCCGGCCTCGCGCCGGCCCGCGACCCTCGGCCGATCCGCGCCGGGCGAGCGGATCCACGTCCTCGGCATCGCCGGCGCGGGAGCGAGCGCGGCGGCGCGTCCTCGCCCAGTCGGGCGGGCGCCGACGTCGAGCGGCTGCGACCCGGGCGGCCCGTCGCCGTACACCGACGCGCGCTCGCCGACGACGGCATCCCGATGGCCTGGGAGCACGATCCGTCGCCACGTCGACGGGTCCCGGCGTCGCCCCGGACCGGCTCGCGGTGACGAAGGCCCTGACCGCGATCGCCCCGCACCATCCCGAGCTCGTGGCAGCCGCGGCGGCCGGCATCCCGCTCGAGCCGTGGCAGCAGGTCGTCGCGGACGCGGCGGCCGGGCGGCTCCTCGTCGGCGTCGCGGGGACGCACGGCAAGAGCACGACCGCCGGCTGGCTCGTCCACGTCCTCGCCGAGGGCGGCCTCGACCCGACCGCGTTCGTCGGCGCGCTGCTGCGCGAGGCTGACCGGCGGCTCGCCGTCGACGGCGCGATCGCGGCCGGCCGGACGCGCGCCGTTCGTCGTCGAGGCCGACGAGTACGCCGGCAACTTCGACCCGTACCGGCCGGCGCTCGCTGATCCTCACGTCCGCGGAGTGGGACCACCCCGACGTCTTCGCCGATCGAGGACGCCGTCGTCGACGCGTTCGAGCGCTGGATCCGGCGCATGCGGCCGGCGGCCTGGCGGCGAGCCGCCCGTCCTCGTCGCGAACATCGGCGACCCGGGCGCCGCAGCGGGTCGCGGCGCGCCTCGCCGACTGGCCGGGACGATCGTCGCCGTCGCGCGTCGCGGGCGTCGAGGCGAGCCGGGCCGGGAGCCACGCCCGGGGCATCGCGGAGCAGTTCGCGACGGCAGCCGGTCCCGCGGCGTGCTGCTCGGGCGTGATCGTCGGCGACGAGCGACGGCACGACCGATCGAGCTCATCGGCCTCGACGAGCTCCGCGGCCGGTCGCGGTCCGACTGCCGCACGGCCGGGGCGCCACAACGTCGCGAACGCGCTCGGCGTCGCGGCGGCCGCGTCCAGGCTGGGGCTCGGCGCGGACCGGATCGTCGCCGGGCTGGCGCTCGTTCGCCGGCGTCGCCCGCCGGCTCGAGCGCAAGGGCGAGGTCGGCGGCGTGCGTCGTGTACGACGACTACGGCCACCACCCGACCGCGATCCGGGCGACGCTCGCGGCCGTCCGCCAGCGCGAGCCCGGCCGCCGCGTCTGGGCCGTGTACGAGCCGCTGACGTTCCACCGGACGGCCGCGCTCCTGCCGGCGTTCGCGGACGTCCTCGCCGAGGCCGATGCGGTCGCCGATCGCCGACATCTGGGCCGGCCGCGACCCGGACACGACGATCGCCTCGGCCGCAGGGCTCGCGCGCCGCGGTCGCCGCCCGCCAGCCCGGGATCGTCGTCGCGGCGCCGGGCACGTGTCGAGGCGACCGGACGCTGGCTCGCCGGCGAGGTCCGGCCGCGGCGACGCCGTGCTCGTGATGGGCGGCGGCCGGAGCTACCGGATCGGCGAGGTGCTGCTCCAGGAGCTGGCCCGGCGCTGATCGCCTCGACGGATCGGCCTCCGGCCTGACCGCCGGCTCCGCGCTCGGCGCGTCACATGCACCTTCGCGGCCGAACGGCCGCGGCAGGTCGGCCCGACGCACGACCGACGGCGCCCGGAGCCGCGAGCGGCCCCGACCAGCCGCCCCCGCGGGACCCACCCCGGCGGACGGCGACAGGATGGGATCGACCATGGCAGGAGACGTGTCGTTCGACGTCGTCAGCGACTTCGACGAGCAGGAGCTGCGCAACGCGCTCGACCAGGTCCGCCGCGAGGTCCAGCCAGCGCTTCGACTTCAAGGGCGTGACCGTCGACCTGACGCAGGCCAAGGACGAGCTCACGCTCGTCACCGACGACGAGCACCGCGCGGCCGCGGTCAAGGACCTCATCGAGTCGAAGGCGATCCGGCGCAGCCTGTCGCTGAAGATCTTCGACTGGGGCAAGGTCGAGCCGGCCGGCGGCAACAAGGTCCGCCAGGAGATCGACGCTCCGGCGCGGCCTGCCCGACGACGCTCGCGAAGCAGATCACGAAGCTGATCCGCGACGAGTTCCCGAAGGTCGAAGTCGCAGATCCAGGGCGACGCGGTCCGCGTCTCGGGCAAGAGCAAGGACGAGCTCCAGCGGGTGATCGCGCGGCTGCGCGGAACTCGACGAGGCCGGTGCCGCTCCAGTTCGAGAACTACCGGTAGCGCGCCGTGATGCCGGGACTCGCTACGCGCGGGTGGTGATGATCGTCGTGGCCGTCGTGGTGGTCGCTCGGACTCGTCCTCGCGATGGTCGCCGCGCCAGCGGCCGGCGCCGCGATGACGACGGAGCGGCGACGCAGTCGACCCGACGACCGAGACGGACGGCCGGATCCGCGACGGGACGACGCCGATCCGACGGCGTCCGAGGTCGAGGCCGGACCGCGCCAGTCGAGGCAGCCCGGCCGAGCCGAGCCGCCGACAGTCGAGCCGGACGCCGAGTCCGAGCCGAGCCGTCGAGCCGAGCCTGAGCCGGAACCGGACGCCACTGAGCCGGAACCGGCGGCCGTCGCAGCCAGGCCGAGCCGACGTCGAAGCCGAGCCGATGCCGACGCCGGAGCCGCGTCGAGGCGCCGCCGCGAGCCGAGACGCCGATCGCGGCCGAGGAGCCGCCGACGCCGAGCCGAGCCGAGTCGACGAGCCGCCCGCCGAGCCGCCGAGCCGCCGGCGCCGGCCGCGGACCGTCGGCCGGTTCATCGCCGACGCCCTCCGCGCCGCCGGCGTCCGGTACGCGTTCACCGTGCCCGGCGAGCTTCCTCGGCCTCCTCGACGGCCTCGGCGCGGCGCGGCATCCGCGTCGTCGCGACGCGCCACGAGGGCGCGCGCCGCGTTCATGGCCGAGGCCCACGGCCAGCTGACCGGTCGCCCGGCGGCGTGCGCCGGACCGCGCGCCGTCGGCGCCGCCAACCTCGCGATCGGCATCCACACCGCGCCGCCAGGACTCGACGCCCGATGTTCGCGCTCGTCGGCCAGGTCGAGCGCGCGCCGCTCGGCCGCGAGGCGTTCCAGGAGATCGACCAGGTCGGCGACGATCGGCGGTCTCGCCAAGTCGGGCCGCCGAGCCGACCGACGCGGCCGACGTCGCCGGCCGCCGTCGGCGACGCGATCCGCGCGGCGCTCGGTCGGCCGGCCCGGCCCGGTTCTCCTGTCGCTCCCGGAGGACCTCCTCGACGAGGTCGTCCCGCCGGATGCCGCGGCTGAGCCGACACCGTCGCGCCCGCGCCGCGCCGACCGGAGCCGAGGACGTCCGCGCCGTCGCTCCAGTTCCTCGCCTCGGCCCAGCCGGCCGGTGATCCTCGCCGGCGGCGGCGTCCTCCGCGCCCGGACGTCGACCGACCTCGTCCGGCTCGCCGAGCTGCTCCGACGTCCCGGTCATCGCCGGCTGGCGCCGCGGCGACGTCATCTCGAACGACCACCCGCTCTACCTCGGCATGGCCGGCTACGGCGGCCGCCGAGCCGTCCGCGAGCGGCTCGACGCGGCCGACGCGCTGCTCGTCATCGGCAGCCGGCTCGACGAGATCGACGTCGCTACGGCTACGCGGTGCCCGCGCGGCGGCCAGCGCTGGGCGCACGTCGACATCGAGCCGCTGGCGGCGCGCGCGGGCCTGCCGGCCGCCGATCGCTGACGGTCCGCGCCGACGCGCGGGCGTTCCTGCGGGCCGCGGTCGACGCGTGCTCCGGAGGCGGTCGCTCGACGCCGCGGCTCGTGTCGACGCCCGGCGAGGCCGTCAACGCGGCGGATCGAGCGGCCTGGGAGGCGGCGACCGCGGTCGACGACGGCCGCCTGGGACGGGCCCGGCGTCCACCCCGGCCACGCGATCGCGACGCTCCGGCGGCTCCTGCCCGACGACGCGATCGTCGCCACCGACGCCGGCAACTTCGCGGCTGTGGCTCGCCCGCCACTTCCGGTTCCGCCGGCCCGGCACGTTCCTCGGCCCGACCTCGGGCGCGATGGGCTACGGCGCTGCCGGCGGCGATCGCGGCCGCGCTCGTCCATCGCGACCGGGCGGTCGTCGCGCTCGCCGGCGACGGCGGCTTCGCGATGACGATGGCCGAGCTCGAGACCGCGGTCCGCGAGAAGGCCAGGGTCGTCGCGATCGTCTTCGACAACGAGCGCTACGGCACGATCCGGATGCACCAGGAGCGGCGGGGCGGGGAGCGCGGCCAGGTCGAGATCGCGACCGATCTCGGGCCGGTCGACTTCGCGGCGATCGCCCGGGCCGTGCGGCGCCCGCGGGACCCGCGTCGAGACGGACGCCGCGTTCGAGCCGGCCCTTCGGCAGGCGCTCGTCGCCGATCGGCCGACGGTCCTCCAGCTCGTCGCTCGACCGGCGCTGGGTGAGCCCGGACCTGACTCCGTCGTGACCGTCGGGCCTGGCGGCCGACCGACCGGTCCGCCCGTCGACGCCGACAAGCCCGCATCGCGCGGCCCGCGAGCCGTCCTACCGCGCGCTCCTGAGCGTCCCGTGGCTGCGCGGATCCTCACGTCGATGATCCTCGCCCGGATCGCCCAGTCGATGGTGAGCATCGCGCATCGTCCTGTTCACGCTGACCGAGTACCGCTCGCCGTCGCTCGCCGGCGCGGTGACGCTCGCGCAGCATCCTGCCGGGGCTGCTCGTCAGCCCGATCGCCCGGCGCGCTGCTCGACCGCCACGGCCGGATGCGGCTCATGCGTCCTCGACTACACCGTCGCGATGGCCTCGATGGCGCTGATCGCAGCATCCTGTCGATCGCCGGGCTCGCTGCCGCCGTGGCTGCTGATCCTGATCGCGGTCCTGTCGTCGCTGACCTCGATCCTGAGCGTCACCGGCATCCGGAGCCTGTTCCCGATCATCGTCCCGGAAGCCGCTCTGGGAGCGGGCCAACGCGATCGACTCGAACGGCTACGTCGTCGCGACGATCATCGGTCCGCCGCTCGCCGCGGGCCTCGTCGCGGTCGTCGGCGGCCAGTCACGCTGTTCGTGACGGCGATCGGGTTCGGGGCCGCGGCGGTGGCGCTGATCGGGGGTGCCGGACCCGGAGACCGCGGTGTCGAGCACCGGCCGGCTCCTGCGCGACGCGCTCGACGGCGTCCGCTACGCCTGGGGCAACCGGACGATCCGTGGGCCTCGCGTTCTCGATCTCGACGCTGAACATCGGCGGCGGGATCACGACGATCGTCGTGCCACTTGCTCGTGATCACCCGCCTCGGCTACTCGGAGGCGCTCGTCGGGGTCGTCTTCGCGCTCTCGGGGTCGCCGGCATGGGCTCCGCGCTGGCCTTCGGCCGGCTGGACGCCCGCGGCCGCGAATGGCGCCTCCTCGTCGCGCCGATGATCGGCATCGCCCCGGCAGTCGCGCGCTGCCCTCGTGCCCGCTGCGGTCGAGGGCATCGAGCCGGCCGGTCGAGGCTGCTGTTCCTTGCCGGCTGGGCGCTCCATTAGCGGCTTCCTGAACGGCCCGATGGACATCGCCCTCTTCACGATCCGCCAGCGCCGCACCGACCCGGCCTGGACGGGCCGGGCGTTCGCGGTCTCGATGGCGATGAACTTCGTCGGCTTCCCGATCGGGGCGGCGATCGCCGGGAACCTCGCCGAGCGATCGCTGACGACGGCGATCGTGCCCGCCATCGCGGCTCTGCGTCCCGCGGCCTCGCGTTCGCGGTGACGCTGGTGCCGCGCACGGACTTCCCGCCCTGGAGGCCCGGCCGGCGGGCGGCCGCCGCGGCTCGCGCGGTGACGGATGCCAGCAGGGCAGGTTCGTCTGCGCTAGCCTGTTCGAGGATGAGCCCCGAGGCGACCGACGCGACGAACACCGCGTCCCTGAAACGGCTGGCCGGCCGTGAGCTGGCAGACCCGGGCGACGGCCGGTTCACGATCGAGACCGCCTCGAGGACGTGGTCGGTGCGTCGACGAGGACGCAGACCGACGACCTGGGCCTGCCGCTCGTCCGCGGCCGTTCCGCTCGCTGACCGAGGCCAAGGCCGCGATCGAGGAGGCGCGCGGACCTCCGAGCCCGGCGGCGCTCGACCTCGCGCAACGGCCGCTCGCCGAGGTGAGACCGCCGCGACGCCGGAAGGAGCGCCCACGACGAGCACGCCGAAGCCGAGCAACGCCAAGCAAGCCGAGCAAGCCGAGGCCAGAGAGCCCGAGGAGCCGCGCTGGATCGCCGAGCTCGACGCCGCCGACCGCCGCCGCGCGACCCGCCTGATCGCCCGCCTCAGGCGAGCTCGGCGTCCGCGACGCGGAGGATCGCCCGCAAGGACGTCGCCGGCGGCGTGCCGACCGTCGCCCAGTGCGCAGTCGCGGACCGGCTCGCGGAGCTCTCGACGACGCCGACCCGGGCACCTGAAGCACGCCACGAAGGCTCCTCGACGTCGCTCGGCGAGGGCGGGACGAAGGCCTCGACGTCCGCTGGCGACTCGTCGACGCCGACGGCCGCACCGGTCGGGGTCTCGGCGGAGCGACGTCGCGGCGGCGCGGAAACGGCGCCGGATGCCGCGCGCCGTTGGATGCCACGGAAACGAGGCAGGCATTCGGACCATGACCGCAGTGACCAGCGCATCGGCTACGTCCGGCCTGCTCTCGGACGACGAGGTCCGCCGGATCGACGCCTACTGGCGGGCCGCGAACTACCTCTCGGTCGGGCAGATCTACCTGCTCGACAACCCGCTGCTGCGCGAGCCGCTGCAGCCCGAGCACGTCAAGCCGCGCCTGCTCGGCCACTGGGGCACGACGCCCGGCCTGAACTTCATCTACGCCCACATGAACCGCGTGATCCGCGAGCGCGACCTCGACGCGATCTACGTCACCGGGCCCCGGGCACGGCGGGCCCGGCCTCGTCGCGAACGCCTACCTCGAGGGGACCTACACCGAGATCTACCCGCACGGTCGGCCGCGACGAGGCGGGCTGCGCCGGCTGTTCCGGCAGTTCTCGTTCCCGGGCGGGATCCCGAGCCACGTCGCGCCCGAGACGCCCGGGCTCGATCCACGAGGGCGGCGAGCTCGGCTACGCGCTCGCGCACGCCTACGGCGCCGCGTTCGACAACCCCGACCTGCTCGTCTGCTGCGTCGTCGGCGACGGCGAGGCCGAGACCGGCCCGCTGGCGACGAGCTGGCACTCCGAACAAGTTCCTCGAACCCGGCGACGGACGGCGCCGTCCTGCCGATCCTCCACCTGAACGGCTACAAGATCGCCAACCCGACCGTGCTCGCCCGGATTCCCGAGGACGGAGCTCGTCGCGCTGCTCGAGGGCTACGGCCATCGCGCCGCATCCTCGTCGCGGGCGACGACCCGGCGGTCAGTGCACCAGGCTCATGGCCGCCGCGCTCGACGACGCGCTCGACGAGATCCGCGCGATCCAGCGGCGCGCGCGCGAGGACGGGCGACCGGCCCGCGCCGCCGTGGCCGATGATCGTCCTGCGCACGCCGAAGGGCTGGACCGGCCCCAAGGAGGTCGACGGCGTCCCGGTCGAGGGCACGTGGCGCTCGCACCAGGTGCCCGTTCGCCGACGTCCGGACGAACGCCGGAGCACCGTGCGCATCCTCGAGGACTGGCTCCGGAGCTACCGGCCCGAGGAGCTGTTCGACGAGCGACGGCGTCGCTCGTCCCGAGCTCGCCGAGCTGCCGCCGACGGGCGACCGGCGGATGAGCGCGAGCCCGCACGCGAACGGCGGCAGCTCCTGCGCGACCTCGACGCTGCCCGGACTTCCGCGACTACGCCGTCGACGGTCAACGCAGCCGCGGCACGACGCTTCAGCGAGGCGACCCGCGTGCTCGGCGGCTTCCTGCGCGACGTGATCGCCCGCAACCCGGAGACGTTCCGCCTCTTCGGCCCGGACGAGACGGCGTCGAACCGGCCTCGACGCCGTCTTCGAGGTGACGGACCGCGCCTGGGATGGCCGAGCGCTCCCCGACGGACGAGCACCTCGCGCCGGACGGGCCGCGTCATCGAGGTGCTCTCGGAGCACCTCTGCCAGGGCTGGCTCGAGGGCTACCTGCTGACCGGCCGGCACGGGCTCTTCAACTGCTACGAGGCGTTCATCCACATCGTCGACTCGATGTTCAACCAGCACGCGAAGTGGCTGAAGGTCACGCGCGACATCCCGTGGCGGCCGCCCGATCGCGTCGCTCAACTACCTCCTCAGCTCGCACGTCTGGCGCCAGGACCACAACGGCTTCTCGCACCAGGACCCCGGCTTCATCGACCACGTCGTGAACAAGAAGGCCGAGGTCATCCGCGTCTACCTGCCGCCCGACGCGAACACGCTCCTCTCGGTCGCCGACCACTGCCTGCGCAGCCGCCACTACGTGAACGTGATCGTCGCCGGCAAGCAGCCGGCGCTCGACTGCCTGTCGATGGACGACGCGATCGTGCACTGCACCCGCGGCGTCGGGATCTGGGACTGGGCGTCGAACGACGAGGGCGCGCGAGCCGGACGTCGTCGCTCGGCTGCGCGGCGACGTGCCCGACGCTCGAGACGCTCGCGGCGGTCGGCGATCCTGCGCGAGCACCTGCCCGACGCTCAAGGTGCGGGTCGTCAACGTCGTCGACCTGATGCGGCTGCAGCCCGAGAGCGAGCATCCGCACGGCATGTCCGGACGCCGAGTTCGACGCGCTGTTCACGACGACGAAGCCGATCGTGTTCGCCTACCACGGCTACCCGTGGCTGATCCACCGCCTCACGTACCGGCGCACGAACCACGCGCAACCTCCACGTCCGCGGCTACAAGGAGGAGGGCACGACGACGACGCCGTTCGACATGGTCATGCTCGAACGACCTCGACCGGTTCCACCTCGTGATGGACGTGATCGACCGCGTGCCGGGCCTCGCGTCGCAGGCCGGCCACGTCCGGCAGCTGATGGTCGACAAGCGGCTCGAGGCGCGGGCCTACACGCGGCGCGAGGGCGAGGACCTGCCGGAGATCCGCGACTGGACCTGGCCGAAGCTAGCGCGTGACCGCGGATCGCGGTCCTCGTCGTCAACGCCGGTCCTCGACGCTCTAGCTGTCGGTCGTCGAGGCCGACGGGCGGTCGGGCGGCCGCGCGCACGCTCGAGACGATCGCCGGAGGGCTGCGCGCCGCGGGTCCTTCGCCGAGGAGCTGGGCGCGCTCGGGCGAGGTCGTCGGCCGCCGGTCACCGGGTGCGTCCACGGCGGCGAGTCGTTCCGCGACGCGACGCGCGTCGACGACGCCGTCCTGGCCCGGCTGCGGTCCCTGACGACGCTCGCGCCGATCCACCAGCCGCGGTCGCTCGCCGCGCTCGATGCCGTCCGGAGCCGCGCTGCCGGACGCCCCAGCGTCGCCTGCTTCGACACCGCGTTCCACGCGACGCTGCCGCCGGCCGCGGCTCGACGTACGCGATCCGCCGCGGGCGTGGCGCGAGCGCTGGCTGCTCGCGGCGCTACGGGTTCCACGGCCTGTCGCACGCGCTATGCCTCGCGTCGGACCGCGGAGCTGCTCGGGCGCGCCGATCGAGGGTCTGCGTGGATCGTCACGTGCCACCCGGCGCCGGGCGCCTCGCTCGCGGCGGTCACGAGTGGCCGGTCGGTCGACACGACGATGGGCTTCACGCCGCTCGAGGGCTCGTGATGGCGACCCGCTCGGGGAGCGTCGACCCGGGCCTCGTCCTCTGGGTCCAGGCGGAGGGCGGCCTCTCGACCGCCGAGGTGAGCGACGGGCTCGAGCACGACTCGGGCTCGTCGGTCTCGCCGGAACGGCCGACATGCGCGGCGTGCTGACCCGCGCGGCATGCTGGCGATCGCGACGCGACGCTCGCGCTCGACGTGTACGTCCACCGCGTCCGATCGGCATCGCCGCGATGGCGGCCTCGCTGGGCGGCCTCGACGCGCTGGCGTTCACCGGCGGGGTGGGGAGCATGCGCCGGAGATCCGCCGCCGCGCGGTCGACGGGCTGGGGTTCCCGGCGTCGCGCTCGACGCCGCGCGCAACGATCTGGCCGCGGGAGATACCGTGATCGGGCTCGGCGGGGCGGGTGTCGCGTCGGTCGTCGTCGAGGCCCGCGAGGACGTGGAGATCGCCCGGCAGGTCCGGGCCTCGCTCGAGGTGTCGCATGACCAACCTGAGCTGCCCGACGGGCGTCACCGTCGAGACCGTCTACGCTGTCGAGATCAGCTACTCACCGGAGGCGCAAGGAGAGACGCCCGGCGGTCCGGCACGAGCACCTGACGCGCGTCGCGCGGTTGCTCAGCGAGGGGACCTCGTCGAGGCCGGCGGCTTCCTCGACTTCAAGTCGGCGCTGCTGATCTTCCGCGCGGCGCAGCGAAGCAGGAAGGCGATCGACATCTGTTCGTGACGATGTCTACCTGCGGTCGGGCGTCTGGCTCGACGACCCGAAGGCGCGGGCCTGGTCGCGGTCATCGTTGACGCAGGATCGTTGACTGTGCAACTATCTGCGCACGAATTGAGCGCCGGACGCGCGCCACAAGGAACCGAGATCATGCCCGCGATCACCGTCGACGACATCACCGTCCTGCCCCGCATCCCGGACCCCGATCCGACCGTCGCCCGCGAGCGGCCCGTCAAGAGCCTGACGATCGCCCGAACCGGCCTGGAAGGGGAGGGCTTCCCGGTCCGCCGGGCGTTCTCCGACGTCGACCTCGCCGACCTCGACCCGTTCATCCACATGGACCAGATGGGCGAGGTCGACTACGCGCCGGGCGAGCCGAAGGGCACGCCGTGGCACCCGCACCGCGGCTTCGAGACCGTCACCTACATGATCGACGGCACGTTCGAGCACCAGGACTCCAACGGCGGCGGCGGCATGATCACCAACGGCGACACCCAGTGGATGACGGCCGGCGGCGGGCATCCTGCACATCGAGAAGCCGCCGGAGTGGCTGGTCACGAGCGGCGGCCTGTTCCACGGCATCCAGCTGTGGGTGAACCTGCCGCGCGAGCGCAGAAGTTGGCCGCGCCGCGCTACCAGGACCTGCGCGCGTCGCGAGGTCGCGCTGCTCTCGTCGTCGGACGGCGGCGCGCTCGTCCGGGTCATCGCCGGCGAGGTCGCCGGCCACGCCGGCCCCGGGCTCGACGTACACGCCGATGACGCTCGTCCACGCGACGCTGTCGCCCGGGCGCGCGGCTGAGCCTGCCCTGGCGGCCGACTACAACGCGCTCGTCTACGCTGCTGGCCGGGCTCGGGAGCGTCGGGACGGAGAAGCGGCCGATCGGACGGGCCAGCTCGCGGTGCTTCGGCGAGGGCAACACGATCACGATCGACGCCGCAGCCGATCCAGGAGTCGCGCAGCCCTCGCCTCGAGCGTCCTCGATCCTCGGCGGCCGTCCCATCCGCGAGCCGGTCGCCTGGATGGGCCCGTTCGTGATGAACACCCGCGAGGAGTTGCTCCAGGCCTACGCCGACTTCCAGGCAGGCCGCCTCGGGTCACGATCCCGGCGGTCCACAACGCCGACGACGTCGTCGAGTCGCGCCAGGAGCCCCGACCGCAGGGCTGAGGCCCGTCGCGACGGGGTTCTGTTTCGCCGGCCGTAGGCGACCAGCGGCGACGCGGCAAGACCGACGTCGACGCTCGGCGAAGCCTGGCAATCAGGGCGGGACCGGGGAGTCAGCCGCCGGGCGCGTCCTCGCCCAGTCGCCAGCGGCCCCATCGCTCGTCGGTGAGGCCGTAGCGCGGCCTGCTGCTCCGGCGTCATCGCCCGCGAAGTAGGCCCGCGACTGGGCCGTCGCATTGGCCATGCGCGTTCTGCATCATCTCGGCGTGCTGCTCCGCCTGGGTCTTGCCGCCGACCCACCTGGCTCGAGCCACGCCTCGACCGACGGCGCGCCGTCGCTGAACGACTTCCGCGAAGTGCCTTCTCGCCCGAGAACTCGCCGAGCTCCTCGGGATCCCAGTCGACGACCCGCGCCGGATCGGGCGCCGAGCAATCGACGCAGTGAATGCCGGGTCGCGCTCCGACGACCGGCAGCAGCGCCGTCAGGCCACGATCGCCCGCGGGCAGCTCGGAGCCTTCGCGCATCCGCGCGGAACGCGCGGCCGCCCGGCTGCGCCGAACAGCCCGCCGCCCGGCCCGAACCGCCGTCGGCGACCTCCAGTGTAGACCCGCCGCAGGAACGGCGGCAGCGGCACTCCGATCGCCGCCTCGAGGGCGGCGAGCTCCTCGGCGGACGGCGGCGACGCCGGGAGCTGACCGTCGCGACCGGCGTCGACATCGACGCCCCGATCGACTAACGCCTTGGCGTGCAACGCCGGGTCGACACGGCGTTCCGGCCTGGTTCGCTGCGACGACCCGCTGCAGGTCGCCGGACACGGACGGCCCGAGCAGTGCCCATCAGCCCGCCGAGGTCGAGCGTCGAGACGCCGGCCATGAACTGGCTCGGGCGGACGTCGCACACGGCGCTCCGGATCGGCGGCCCGAGCCCGCAAGCCGGGCGATCAGCTCGTCCGCGGCGCTCATGGCCGCGGAGGACGGGCAGGTCGGAGCGGGCCCGGAGGTGGAACGCGACGCCGGCTACGGCTCGGTGCGTCCCGGGTTCGAGATCTCGGCTGGCATCGCGGTCAGCGCCGCCACTGGCGGCCGTCGCGGTGATCCGGAAGCGGGCGAGCGGCCGGCGCTCCGGAGGACGGCGTCTGAGGCGAAAACCGAACGCGCTCCCCGCGAGGCCCAGCATGCACCCTCGCGCGCCGGCAGCCTGACCGACTGGCCGCCGAAGGCCGACACGCAACGCGCGGCATTGCCGTAGACGACGACGTGGCCGGGCCCGGAACAGAGGCCGGCAGGGTCACCGCGTGGTCGAACCCGAGCGTGGCGTGGCTGCGCACCCGGCACCGGACCGAAGGCGTCGTCGGCGGGATCATCCCGCGTCGCTACGGCTCACGCCTCGATTCTGCGCCCGGGGCGCCGCGCCAGTAGCCACCCGGACCGGGCCAAACTGCGCGACACCCGCGGGCTACACTCGTAGCCGATGCAAAGTCGGTCTGATGCCTCGCCCAGTCGCCCGAGGACGGCGCCGGCGGCACGGTGGCAGGCATCCTCGGCATGGCCCGCCCGCGGAGGCGAGCAATACGTAACCGAACGAAGATAC
>ERZ1370068.8506-contig-7353_pt1 | contig 34218 bp, 57 predicted proteins | sample MGYA00561227_ERZ1370068 | MGnify/ENA primary metagenome ERZ1370068 (study PRJEB38410, sample SAMEA6850437) | metagenome | study: Metagenomic assessment of the ecological functions of the soil: analysis of the soil microbiota associated with the...
GCTCCTCGGCAGCCGCGATTGCGGCCTGGTCACTGACCAGGGGCATCGACGACGCCGGCGATCCAGACCCGACGGCACAACGGCCAGCAGCTCGACGGTGTCTTGGTGAGCTGGGGCAAAGTCGACCAGGTGATCGGCCCCAGAACCCCCGCATCGACAATACAGTCCGGGAGCACGCTCGAGCCAACCGCCGAAGCCACAAGCCTCGCTTGACGAAGTGCGGATTTCCGGTCGCTGAGGGCGTAGACCTCTTCGGCGTCGAGTGGGCTGCCCGCGACCAGTGTCCGCACGGCCGGCTCTGAGAGGCGCTGCGGGCTCAGGTGATGCACCTGGTTGGCGTGCGAGGCGTCGCCGAGCAGCTGGGTCAACGGGTGATCGCGCGAGAGTTCGTCATCGGTAGGTGAGCAGTAGGACGACCGGCAGCTGGGCGATCCGGCGTACCAGGAAACGCAAGGTGTCGACCGTCGCCTCGTCGGCCCAGTGGACGTCCTCGACCACCAGCGGTGGCTGGGAGGCGGCGCTGCAACTCCTCCAACAGCGCATCCATGACCAGATCGCGTTCACCGGCCTGCAGCGCCTGCGGCCAACCGCGGCCCGACCGCTGCCGTCAGGATCTCGAACGGGCCTAGTGTCCGTGGCGTGCTGAGTGCATCCAGGCACCAGACCAGCATCCGGGTTCCGTCGGGCAGCTGCGATCTGATCGCCGAGACCAGGCTGGTCTTACCGATTCCTGCTTCGCCGTGGAGCAAGATGACCGAGCCTGTCCCTTTCGCCGCCACGCTGGCTGCATCCAGGAGGGTGGCGAGCTCTTGATCGCGCCCAACAGGCGTCGAGCCATCCTCTGATGGTATTTGCGGTTGCGGCCCATCTGTCACTCGGCAAGTGGTCACAACCGCCACCAGATGCGACGCTTTTCCTGTCCGATTCGACCACTTTCGGTAAGACGCGACCCACGCGAGGAAAGCCAACTACCGTGGGCCGGGTGCCCAAGAACAAGCACCGGTCATCGAAGCATCCACCGCGACGCTCGGGTCACCCAGCTCTCCGGTCGGCGCGACGGCATCCGGAGGACGATTGGGATCTGCTCGACGAGGTCGAGATTGCCCTGGCGGCGGACCACCCGCTCACGATGCTGCAAACAGCGAGCGCCGTCCTCAATATCGTGGATTCGCGTAACGATCACCTGCTAGATCCCTCCGCCAAGCGCGAGGATGTGTCGCTGCCTGACCTGCTGAACGCGCTTGTCGCCGGGGACGCACCGGCCGCAGCGGCGCTGGCCTGGACAATGGCGCATCTGCATGGAAACGAGGTGCTGCGGGCCCGCGTGGTACGTGATCTTGGTACGCGAAGTTTCCTGCTGCCGTCCTGGATGCATCAGCTGAACAAGCTAGAGATCGTCGCAGCGCAGCAGGTTACAGATATGGTCCGCGATGGATACAACGTCGTACTGCATACGCGTCTCGCCGGCCATGACCTCACCACCGTGACATTCATCGACTTCAATCTGGGCATCGTCGTGAAGGACAATTTCCTGTCCGACAAGCCGCTGGAGAACTTCAACGAGGTATGGCGGGAACACGCCGACACGCAACACACCGCTCTCGAGCCGCTGTCGCCGGCCGATGCGCATGCTCGCATCAGCGAAGCGATCGAGGCGGGAGCCAGGACGTGGCCACCGTTGGAGTCCGAGGACTGGCCAGCAACCCGGCCGCTGCTTGAATGGATTCTGCGACAGCTGCCGGACGGCGGGACAGGTTTCGTACGCCCGGAATGGTCGGATGACGATCGAGAGGCCTTGGCGGATCACTTCCTGACCAGCTCTTTCGGGGTAGCTCTCGATCTGCCGGATGACCGCTCGATCGCTGGCGATCTCATCTGGTATCGGGCCGACTACGGGTACGGCGATCCGCTTCGCTGGAGCCCCACAGCGATCGAGATCTTGATGCTGGACTGGTATCCGCGCAAGATCGTCGCCGATCAACGGTATCTGCGGCGCATGCCACTCGTCTTGCGTGATTTCGTACGATTCGCACACAACGAGATTGGCCTCGACGAGGAGCTGACTTCCGAGGCTCTGCATGCGATCGAGAAGTACGAGTATGAGTATCGACAGGCAACCAGCAAGCCGCGACGGCAGGGGCCAGAGGCGATCTTTGAGGCAGTAGGCGCTCTTGCTCCGCTGGATGATGATCTTGCCGACGATGATCTTTTCGATCAGGACGACCTCGAGATCTTTGTGTTGGATCTGCTGGCCGATCAGGTCGGCTGGCCATGATCAACTTGCTGCGCTGACGACCGAGCCGCTTCCGGACGAGCCGTTTGATTGGCGCGGACTGCCCACCGAGATACGTGATCGCGTCGCCGAGGTACTTGTCCTGTGTGACGACTCGCTGTGATCAGCATTTCGATGTCGAACACCGTACGGCTGTGCGGCGAATGCTGCATGACGTCGCGGTCCGCGATCCGCAGATCTCTCCTGCGGCGGGCAAAGGTGGAGACGGCGGCTGCGGCGCTGTGCTGGATGGTTGGCCGGGCTAACGAGTCGGTTGGCTATGTCGGGTTGCAGACGCAAGATCTGATGCGCACGTTCGGGCTGAAGTCGCCGCCCAGTACGCGGGCGTACACGATGCGTCAGGCGATCGGAGCAGATAGAACAGAATGGCCCGGCTCGCTGGGCTCGGCGCGCTACCTCACCGGGGCTCGCCGCCAGTCGATCGTTACGCGCCGTGATCAGGCGTACGAGCCCGTCTGAGCGTCAGATTCGGTGCGGGGCTAGGAAGATCAGCTCAGCCGTCCGTATGCCCGGTTGGGCCTCAGCCGTATCACCACACCGGTGGATCTGTCCAGCATTCGTGAGCACTTCGGAGGCACGAGGTTGAGCTCGAGCTGCCGGACGTGCAGAGTCCGCGGCCGGCGTCCAATGGAACTTGACTCGTGATCGTTCTCGACACCAACATCGTTGCTGCCCTGATGGCCAATGGACTCCGCTGACCAGCGGAACACACTTTCTCAATCCGTCGCCAGCGCTGATTTATCGACACAGCATGAACCACGAGGCGAATTCCTCAGCCAAGAATCTGGAATGGCTCTGGCAAGGGTTGCCAGCCGCGTAGCTCGCGTGCCCGGCATCCAGCCAACCCCCAGAGCAGCAAATTATCGACGGCGCCGCCTGTTGTAACCAGCCTGGTCGATGACCGGCGATACGTCACACCGTGCCTGCATTTTGCCGGCAATGCAGATCCGTACCCTTGAGGACACAGCGATTCCGCGGGCGTTGGCATTGCGGGTACTGGCCGAGCCACTGATCGTTCACCACTGCGAGTCTGAGTACCCCGAGTCCTGGTCCGGCATTGCAAGGTACAGCGCCGCGGTTGTGATGATGTAGTGATGGATAGCGATGTCGTGCAGCTGCACAACGGAACCCGCCTTGTGACTGACATCACGGACCTGATCATTCAGTTCTGTCGTAAGCGGGGGACGGGTTGTGTCATGTCTTTGTTCCGCATGCAACCGCGGGCGTCGCGTTGATCGAGACTGGGAGCGGCTCTGAGTTCGATCTCGAGGACGCCATTGACCGGTTGCTTCCCCGCGACGGCAGCTACCGGCACCGGCACGGCAGCCGCGGTCACGGCCGTGACCACGTCCTGCCGGCCTTCGTGTCACCGTCGCTCACGCTGCCAGTGCTTGACGGCCGGCCCACACTCGGTACCTGGCAAAGCGTGGTGCTTGTGGACACCAACGCCGATAACGCTGACCGGAATGTGCGGCTCAGCTTCATCCAGGGTTGACTCGACCCCGACCACCGGCCAGACACTCGATGTCGACGAAGATCAAGGTGACCAAGGTGATCAGCACGGTGAGTCGGTGAGTCGGTGAGTCGCGCCTATCGTTGGACTACGTGGCTAGTTGATCATGGTCAAGAGAACTACGTACCACGCCCGCTAAGACGGGCGTAGGAGGTATGTGTCCATCACCCAGCCGCGGAGCTCGCGGATCGCGGCTCGCTTCGCTCGGATCTCCTTGATGACCTCGCTCAGCTGGCCGGCGATGAGCGACTCATCAGGTAGTCCGAGCTGGGCGCCCCAGTAGATCGTGAGGTCACCGAACTGGTCGAGAAGCTCGCTGCATGCAAGATCACCGTCCAGCATGACCACCACATCGCCGAGGGCAGGAGAGTACTCATCAAGCAGCCGCCGTCCAGTGGTGATGTGGATGGGTTTGCCCACTCGGTTCAGGATGATCTTGTGTCGCGCGGCGAGCAGCTGAATGCTGCTGATGCCTGGGATAACGGCCAGGTCGAGATCGACGGCGTGATTCTTGATCAAATCGACGATGCGGATCGTGGAGTCGTAGATCGCTGGATCGCCCCACACCAGGAGACCAATGGTGCCGCCATCGTCCACCTCGGTGGCGATGATCTCGGCATAGCGCCGAGCTCGAGCCTCATGCCAGGCCGCAACGCCTGATTGATACTCGCGCGCTATTGCGCTCCCGATCAGCTCCACGCTCGGGATCCGGTACTTCGACGAAGCGGTAGTCATCATGTGTGATCACCGCGCGACAGATTTCCTTACGCAGCTCGACAAGGTCGTGCTTCGCAGCCCCTTTGTCGGCGACCAAGAAAACGTCGACCTGGTTCAGTGCCGCTACGGCTTCGCGAGTCAAGTGATCTGGATTCCCGCTCCCGATGCCGATCACCAGCGCCCGAATCGTCACAGCTGCGCAGCCACCCGTGTGCCCGCCAGCAACATGGGAAGATCGACATGTCTTTCTACGGCGTCCGCCAGTTTGTTGATCATGGTTTCACGGCGCGCCGCGTACGCCGGCGTACCTGGATCGGGACGCCACGGCGATCCAGTCACCGCAGCGATCTCGGCCAACCAGAAACGCCTGAAGTCATCGTTCTCGAACGCCCCATGCCACATGGTTCCCCACACGTGCCCCTGCCGGCAGCCATCGAGGAATGGCTCGGCGTCACCCCAACTCTGCAATCCCGTGGTGTATCTCGTACGCCTCGACCTCATGCCCGCACCAGGCGCCCGTCGGCCGTCCGAGCACCTTGCCGGCGCCGAAATTGACCTTCACCGGAAGTAGGCCGAGTCCCTCGACCACTCCACGACCCGACTCGATCGAGTCGTCGATCACACGCCCCAGCATCTGGTATCCCCCGCAGATCCCCAGTATCGGCTCGCCATGTCGGGCACGGGCTTCGATCACCGGCGCTAGCCCAACGTGATACAGCCACTCAAGATCGCTAACGGTCGATCGAGACCCGGGAAGCACGGCAAGATCGGCACCGCGAACGGTCTGCGGGTCCGCCGTCACGAGCACCTCCACCCCGGGCTCCGCGGCCAGGGCCTCCACGTCGGTGCCGTTGGACATTCGTGGCAGTCGGACCACGGCAACTCGCAACGTGCCCTCCGTTGCGTTGTGACGTCGCCATGCAGCCACCTCGAGCGCGTCCTCCGCGTCCAGCCAAACGTCGGGAAGCCACGGGAGCACGCCGGCGAATGGCACGCCGGTCCGCCGGGTGAGCTCCTCCAAGCCCGGCAGCAGTACGCCGACATCGCCGCGAAACTTGTTGATCAAGAAGGTCCTGACCAGCCGCCGATCAGTGGAATCCAGCAGGGCCACCGTTCCATACAGCGAAGCAAACACTCCGCCACGATCGATATCGCCCACCACGACGACGGGCAGATCCTTCTTCCGCGCCAAGCCGAGATTCACGTAGTCGCTGGCTCGCAAGTTGATCTCCGCGGGAGAGCCGGCGCCCTCGCAGATGATCACCTCGAAGCGACTGGCGAGCTCGTCGTATGCGGCAAAAGCCGCGGCTGCCAGATGTTCGCGGCCGTTCGCGTACTCCCCGGATTCCAAGGTCCCGCGCGGTTGGCCTCGCAGCACGATGTGCGAACGATGGTCAGAGCCTGGTTTCAAGAGCACCGGATTCATAGCCGATTCCGCCGCGATGCCGGCGGCCTGTGCCTGCAGGTATTGAGCGCGCCCAATCTCTGCGCCATCGCTGCAGACGCACGAATTGTTCGACATGTTCTGCGCCTTGAATGGCGCGACTGCAATGCCTCGCCGCGCCAAAACGCGGCACAACCCGGTGACGATGAGCGACTTGCCTGCGTCCGAAGACGTGCCGGCGATCAGGACGCCGCTCGACGCGCCCGTTTCTGAGCTGCTCGCGCAATTCCGAGGCTCGCAGCCGTCGACGCTTTCGCTCCCCACCGGCGCAGTGTACGGCGTGTCCGCGGAACGGTCGGGTGCTTGCCGGATGGGGGTCGGTTATGTTTGGCTTTACCTTTGCCGTTATCAAATCGTGACCTGCTCGGGGGTCGTCGTACGCGATGGAGGCACCGTGACCGGCGTAGGACTTCGAATCGCTTCTGCGAGCGCTGCCGTGATCGTCAGCGCCGCTGTCGCCGGAGCTGCCCTCTACGGAGGCGCAGCCCTTAGCGATCCGCGGGAACCCAACGGAGACGACCGGCTCATCGCTGTCCCGGCAGCCCCGTCGTCCTCGCCATGGGAAACCCCATCGTCGTTGTCCACTGAGACTCCTTTGCCGTCGCGTAAGGCGACTCCTAGCGGCGACTCGCTCGCTCAGCGGGCCCGCGCATACTCGCGGACTCACAAGTGCAACATCCACCAGAAGGGCAGTGCGTGTTATCGCCCGCTCAAGTCCCACGCGGCGGCGCCGATACGGGATCGAGCCGAGACCAACGACGACCAAACGCCGGTCGCCGATCGCCTCACCAAGCCACAGCGCGAAACCGACCAAGAAGCCAACTCAGAGCCCAAAGTCAACGCCGAGCAAGTCCGCGTCCAGCGCCTCCGGCTATGACACACCGCTCCGACTGGGCGGATGCGGTCCTCGACGAGCTCAATGACGAACGTGCAGACCACGGGCTGCCGGGCTCTGAAGCTCAATAGCAAGCTCGTCTCCTCTGCGCACACCCACAACCTGGCCATGGCAAAAGCCAACACGCTCAGCCACCAGCTGGGCGGCGAGGCCGCGCTTGGTTCCCGAGTCTCTGCCGCGGGATACCAGTGGAGCATGGTCGGGGAGAACATTGCCTACAACAGCGACCGGTCGGAAGGCGGCGTACTGGCCGTACAGAAGGCGATGTACAACGAGAAGCCACCTGACGACGGGCACCGCAAAAACATCTTGAACAAGAAGTTCGATGATGTCGGGATTGATGTGATCAACGACTCGGTGCACGGCAAGGTGTGGCTGGTCACCGACTTTGGCAGATCCTGACTCTGTCCCTCGGCTGGATCTCTCCGACTCCGCTCTTTGGGGCCGCCGCGACCCACGTTCACCTGGATTGCTGGCGGTCTGCACAGTTTCAACCTGCGTAGACCGTCAGCAACCTGGGTTAACGCAGTTTTCTGACAGAGGGCTGGGGACGCTGCACCAGCGCGATCCCGGTCAAGATCAACACGCCGCCGATCAGCTGCATCAGACCAGGTCGCTGACCAAGCAGCACAAAGGCAAAGGCCACCGCGAAGATCACCTCGGTCAGCGAGACGAAGGATGCCAGGGAGCTGCCGAGACGGCGCACCGCGACAATGCCGGTCGGGTAGGCGAGCACTGCGCTGATCAAGATCAACAACAGTGCCGGAAGCCACCAGCCGACGGACCGATCCGCCAAGGTCGCTACGCCGGCGTGCGCAGCGAGCGGCAGGATGCCGGCGGCTGCGGCAGCCAGCAAGATCACCGCTCCGATGCCGGTTCCGGCGGTCGTCAACAGCAGCGGGTGGATGGTCTCATCGGTTCCGTTGTCTTCGCTGAGGAGGAAGTACGCGCTGAGGCACAACGCCGCGCCGAGACCCCAGCCAACACCGACCCAGTTGAGCGTCAGCCCGTCACGCAGGTCGAGGACGAAGGCGAGACCGACGATTGACAGACCGGCGCCGGCAAGCACCGGCGACGCTGGCCGGCGGTGGGTCCGGGCCCAATGCCAGGCGATCAGCATTATCGGTGCCAGGTACTCCAGCAACAAGGCCACACCAACCGAGAGGTACTGCACAGCGCTGAAGTAGCAGAGCTGAGCCAGCGCGATCGCCACCAATCCGTACGCAAGTATGCGGACTGACTGCCGGCCAGTTGGCGGTCCGATCCGTCGGAGAAGAAACAGCGCTGGTATGAGGAGGATTGCGAAGGCGCCGCCCACACGCGTCGCTACCACAGCGGTGGGTGACCAGCCGAGATCAAGTAGTGAGCGGGCGAGGGAGCCTGGAGAGCCCGAACGATGCGGCCGAAACAAGCGCGAATGCTGGCACCGCCGCCGTAGGCTCGATCGGCAATTGTCCGGGTGGCTTCCGGAGCAGTCGTCGTCACGTCCGGCCTCCTAGGATCGATCGCTGAAGTCATGAAGTGTCATGACTAAAATTGAGTATGCTAATTACACTAGAGCACATGATGTCAGGAGTCAAGATGCTTTTTAGTCATGACACGGAGGCGTCGCTCGCGGGAGCCGCGGCCTTGGTGAACACCGTTGGCCTCGACGGCGACACCCTGGTCACGCTCGCTGATCTCGATGGCTTCCTGGCCGATAACTCCTACTCGGGGGTCATTCGCCGAACATCCGACGAGCTCGAGTCGGTGCGCGCACTGCGCGGGCGCCTGCGCAGATTCTGGACAGTCAGGGATCGTGACGAGGCGGCGGCACTGGTCAACGAAATCCTCGACGAAGCAGACGCCCGGCCCTACCTGTCCCGCCACGACGAGTGGGATTGGCATCTGCACGTGACTCGACCAGATGCGCCGCTAGCCAACCGGATCGCCGCCGAAGCGGCGATGGCCGTTCTCGATCTGATCAGAGCCGACGCCTTGGGCCGGCTCCGGATCTGTGCGGCCGAGGACTGCGAAGATGTGTTGATCGACCTTTCCAAGAACTCCGTCAAGCGTTACTGCGACACCGGCAACTGCGGCAATCGGACCAACGTTGCTGCATACCGCGCGCGTAAGCGCCAACAGAGCGCATGAAGCCCTCACGCCGGGCGGCCGTTCCGCCGTTCGCGGTGATGAGCATCCTCAACCGGGTGGCTGAGCTTCGCGCCCAAGGCCGCGAGGTCATCTCGCTGTGTGCTGGCGAGCCGTCTCAGGGAGCGCCCTCGGATGTTCGCCGCCGCGCCGCCGAGCTGATGGTCGACCGTACGCCGCTGGGATACACCGAGACCTTCGGAATCAAGCCCTTGCGTCGCGAGATCGCAGCGCACTATCAGCGCTGGTATTCGCTGGACATCGACGAAGATCAAATTGCACTGACCACAGGCTCGTCGGGCGCCTTCTTGCTCAGCTTCCTGGCCGCCTTTGATCATGGTGACCGGGTGGCGTTGACCCGCCCGGGCTATCCGGCGTACCGGAACATCCTTAGTTCACTGGGATGTCACGTGGTCGAGCTGGCCTGCGGTCCAGCAGAGCGTTTTCAGCCGTCAGTGGAGATGCTGGACCAGAGCGCACGCAGCCGCGCCGTTGGCGGGTCTGGTGGTCGCCTCTCCAGCCAATCCAACAGGGACCATGATCGCTCCCGATCATCTTGCCGACCTCGCCGGCTGGTGTCGTGATCATGAAGTCCGGCTGGTCAGTGACGAGATCTATCACGGCATCACCGACCACACGATCACAGCCAGCTGCGCCTGGGAGCATGATCGCGAATCGGTTGTGATCTCCTCGTTCTCCAAGTACTGGGGGATGACGGGCTGGCGGCTCGGGTGGAGCCTGGTGCCGACCGACATGCTGGCCGCTTTCGATGCGCTGGCAGGCAATTTCGCCCTGTGTCCGCCAGTGCCCGCCCAGCATGCGGCGATCGCGGCCTTCACCGAGGAGTCCTATCGCGGAAGCCGACGCAGCGGTGGCGGGATTCGCGGATGCCCGCGCGATTGTCCTGGACTCGATTGATGATCTTGGCTGGACCGGAGTTGCTCCGGCCGATGGCGCCTTCTACGTCTACGCGGGCATTGGCGGTCAGCTCGGTCCACACCCGACTCCGAATCCTGGTGCGAGGCGCTGCTGGAGGAACATGGCGTAGCGCTCACTCCCGGCACCGACTTCGACCAGCGGGACGGCGGCACCGCTATTCGACTCTCGCTGTCCGCCGGCCCGGAGGCCGTGGCTGCGGCCCTGATCCGCATCCTGCGTTTCCAGGAATCCCTGGAAGGTGCGTCCTGAGCGCTGCCACATACTCAGGCTGGCGTCGCGGAAGGGCGCGTATGGCACTCGACAGCTCAGCGCCTACGCCCTAGCCTGAGCCGGTGCAGGGTCGAGTTCCGCAAGCTCATGCATGCACGGCAGGCTCAGTGTGCTTACAGCCAAAGAGATAGGACATGCAAGTTGTTTTTCGCCTCTGAAGGCGAGGCGGTACGTTGGGGTGCGCGGCCGGCCCGGTGCCACCCACAAGGACAGCCGAGCCAGTCGAATCCGCTCGCCATCACGCGGCGAGCCGGAGCATAACCAACGCCCCGGAGGGTGGTGGTACCACCCAGAGCGGCGATCCCGCACCGGGACCGATGAGATGCGGAAACCACCGCATCCGGTGACGAGAGGATGCGCCAATGAGCGACGCCAGCGGTGCGAGCGGAGAGGTCGAGCTGGTCCAGCTGCTTACTCCTGAGGGTGAGCGGCTGGAACACCCCGAGTACTCCTTCAGCGGCGACGATGATCAAATCAAGAGCTTCTACCGCGACATGGTGTTGACCCGCCGGGTCGACTCGAGGCGACTGCCCTACAGCGCCAAGGCGAATTGGGATTGTGGGCCTCGTGTCTTGGCCAGGAGGCGGCGCAAATTGGTTCGGGGCACGCGCTTGGCAAGCAAGACTTCGTCTTTCCCACCTATCGAGAACACGGCGTGGCCTGGTGCCTGGGTGTCGATCCACTGGATGTACTGGCGCTGTTCCGCGGAGTTGATCTTGGTGGCTGGGACTCGCAGAAGTGCCGTTTCCACCTCTACACCATCGTCATCGGGGCGCAGACGCTGCATGCCACCGGATACGCGATGGGCGTCGAGCGCGACGGCCTGGTCGGCACCGGCGATCCCGACCGAGACATGGCGGTCGTCGGTTACTTCGGCGACGGTGCCAGCAGCGAGGGCGACGTCAACGAGGCCTTCATCTTTGCCAGCTCGTACAACGCGCCCATCGTTTTCTTCTGCCAGAACAACCAGTGGGCCATCTCCGAGCCGATCGAGCGCCAGTCGCGAATTCCGCTTATATCGCAGGGCTGCTGGCTTCGGCTTCCCGGGCGTACGGGTGGACGGCAACGACGTGCTCGCGGTTTACGAGGCGACGAAGGCGGCCCTCGAGCGCGCGCGTACGGGTAGCGGTCCGTCCTTGATCGAGGCCTACACGTATCGCATGGGCGCGCACACCACCTCCGACGACCCGACGAAGTACCGGCTCGCAGACGAGCTCGAGCACTGGCGGCTGAAGGATCCGATTGAGCGGGTGCGGGCGTACCTCACGCGGAGCGGCAGCGGCGAACAGGCCTTCTTCGCCGATGTAGAGGCTGAAGCATCCGACTATGCCGCGGACCTTCGGGCCCGTTGCCTGGCCCTCCCCGACCCGAGGATGCTCGACTTCTTTGACTACGTGTATGCCGAGCAGACTCCCTACCTGGAGGAGCAGAAGGCCAACTACGCCGAATACCTGGCAACATTTGAGGACGTCACCGCTGAGTCGCCCGAACGGTCCCGGCAAGCGCAGCCGGCTATCCGGGAGGTGTGCACTGATGACCGCGCTGACCGTGGCCAAAGCCCTCAATGCGGGACTCCGCAGGGCCCTGGAGGCCGATCCGAAGGTTGTGATCGCAGGCGAGGACGTCGGCAAACTCGGCGGCGTATTCCGAGTGACCGAAGGGCTGCAGAAGGATTTCGGCGAGCATCGGGTGATCGATTCGCCGCTGGCTGAATCGGGCATCGTCGGCACTGCGGTGGGCATGGCGCTGCGCGGCTACCGGCCTGTGTGCGAGATCCAGTTCGATGGGTTCGTCTATCCGGCGTTCGACCAGATCGTCAGCCAGGCCGCTCGGTTGCATAACCGGTCGCGAGGGCAGCTGCGGATGCCGATCGTGATCCGGATCCCCTACGGAGGAGGCATCGGAGCCGTCGAGCACCATAGCGAATCCCCGGAGGCCTATTTCTGCCACACCCCAGGCCTGAAGGTCGTGACGTGCTCCAATCCGGTTGACGCGTACTGGATGATTCAGCAGGCCATCGCCTCGGACGACCCGATCATCTTCTTCGAACCCAAGCGCCGCTACCACGAGCGGGCTGAGGTGGATGAGTCCAGTGACTCCGACGCCATTGCACTCGGGGCGGGTGGTTCGATCCGGGACCGATGTGACCTTGATCGCTTACGGACCGATGGTCAAGACCTGTCTGGACGCTGCCGAAGTCGCCGCCGAGGAAGGTCGTGATCTTGAAGTGATCGATCTCCGGACACTCTCGCCCCTGGATATGACGGCGGTTTTCGCGTCGGCGCAGAAGACTGGCCGCGTGGTCACCGTGCACGAGGCCCAACTGAATCTCGGTCTGGGTGCTGAGCTTGCGGCACGCATCACTGAGCAGTGCTTCTATTTCCTGGAAGCGCCGGTGCTGCGAGTTGCCGGCTTCGACATTCCGTATCCGCCGAGCCGCGTTGAGGACGACTACCTTCCTGATCTTGATCGGGTTCTCGATATGGTCGACCGCTCGCTGGCGTACTGAGGGGAAGACGCATGGCCTTGCAGACATTCCGGCTGCCGGATCCGGGGAGGGTCTGGTCGAGGCGGACATCATCACCTGGCGGGTCGCGGTCGGCGATGAGATCAAGATCAACGACATTCTGCTGGAGGTCGAGACCAGCAAGTCGCTGGTCGAACTGCCCAGCCCGTACGCCGGCACTGTGACCGAGCTGCTGGTCGGTGAGGGCGACACCGTCGGCGGTGGGTACGCCGATCGTCAAGATCGACGACGGAGTCGTGGATGCAGCGAACAACGCAGCGGAGGCTCCGACCGACGACGGCCGAGGAGCGCGCCGAGGTGCCCGAGACCTGGTCGGCTACGGGCCGCGTACCGGGACGGCCAAACGTCGCCCCCGGCGCAGCGCCGCGGATGGTCCGGTGGAGGCCCACGATCAGGTCGCGGACACCTTCTCCACCCAAGCACCGGTGTCACGGCGTACCGATGGCCGGGAACCGTTACAGGCCGAGCAAGGTGCCCCGACAGGTGCCCCGCTGCCGGGCCCTGGTGAGACCGGACCGACGCCGGTACCGTCCGGTGGTGCGGTTCTGGCCAAGCCGCCGGTACGCAAGCTTGCCAAGGATCTAGGCGTTGATCTTGGAGAGATAATCGGCAGCGGGCAGGGCGGGGTGATCACCCGCGAGGACGTCACTGCGGCAAGCGCCCGGCTGCGGCCCGAGCCCTTCGACGAGGTCCGTCCTGAGCTTGTCGAGGGGCTCGGGACTACGCCTGTCGAAGCCGGGCGAGCGCCCCGCGAGGATGTCCGGATCCCGATCAAGGGCGTACGCAAATCGATGGCCGACGCAATGGTGCGTTCGGCGTTTACCTCACCGCACGTCTCAGTCTGGCTGGACTGCGATGTGAGCGCGACGATGCAACTGGTGGAGCGGCTCAAGGCTCGTCGTGAGTTTGCTGATCTTCGGCTGTCCCCGTTGTTGATCATTGCCAAGGCAGTGTGTCTTGCATTGGGACGGACACCGGAACTCAACTCGTTCTGGGATGAACCGGCGCAGGAGATCGTGCTCAAGAGCTCGGTGAACCTCGGAATTGCCGCCGCAACGACGCGCGGGCTCCTCGTACCCAACATCAAAAGCGCTGAGTCGCTCAGTCTCGTCGAGCTCGCGGCCGCAATCCAGAGATCGTGACGAGGGCGCGTGATGGCAAGACTCAGCCTGCTGACATGGCGGGCGGCACGTTCTCGATCACCAATATCGGCGTCTTTCGCCGTCGACGCGGGTGCCCCCATTCTGAATCCAGGGAATCCGGCATCCTCTGTGTCGGCCAGATTGCGCGCCGACCCTGGGTCGTTGGAGAAGGATCCGAGGAGCGGATCGAGCCGCGCTGGGTGACCACTTTGTCGGCTTCCTTCGATCATCGACTCGCCGACGGCGCACAAGGCTCGACCTTCCTCGCCGACGTCGCCGCCATCCTCAACGACCCCGCACTCGCGCTCCTGTTCTAACGCCTCTCCTAAGTCGCGGGTTACGAGGTGGAGTCAGCTTGCTACTAGTTCCTGGTCGCTGACCGGACGACCGGTGTCGACGAGCTCTTGAAGGGCTTCCCCGTCGTCCCACTGATTGACATTCATCGCAGCCGCCACGGCACCGTCCTCGGAGCCAGAAGGCCGTGAAGTCCAGGACGCAAGGTCCCCGCACCACGAGCCGGTCCTTTGCCGGATCGGCGAACCCGCGATACTCACAGCCGAGGTCGTACTGGTCGGAAAGAAAAACGGACGCAGCACGTACGGGCTCCCGGCACCAAGCAGGTTGGCTGCGACATGGTTGCCTTGATCTTTGGCATTCGCCCAGTGCTCCCACGAATGCGATGCCGATACTTAGGATGATCTTCGGCCGCGACGTCGCCCGCGGCGTAGATGTCGGATCAGAGCTGCGCAGTGTTGCGTCGACTGCGATGCCGCCCTCGGCAAGCTCAGGCCCGCCGCATCAGCGAGGGCGATGTTCGGCGCAGCGCCGACTCCGATCAGTACCGTGTCGGCCGGTACGGATGCGTGGCCCTTGATGTGCACCGACGACACCACTCCATCACCGGCAAAGCCAGTCACTCCGATACCTAGCCGCAGATCCACGCCATGATCACGATGAAGCGCCGCGAAGGTTGCGCCGACCTGCTCACCGACCACGGGCAGCAGAGGCTGCGACCGGGGTTCGATCACGGTCACCTTGGCACCGTGCTCACGCGCAGCGGCGGCCGCCTCGCAGCCGATCCAGCCGGCTCCGACGATCACGATTGCGGCGCCTTCGGTGAACCGCTCACGCAGCGCGAGGGACTCCTCGAGGGTTCGCAGAGTCAGCAGTCCTTCAAGATCAGCACCGGGGACGTCCAGCCTTCGTGGCGCCGAGCCGGTCGCGATCAACAGCTTGTCGTAGGGATACTCGGTGCGACTCGCCACCACCACCTTGCGACTCCGATCGATCCGGGTGGCGATAGTCCCCAGCCGCAAGGAGATGTCCTTGTCGGCATAGGTTGCCTCGTCGCCGACCCAGTCCGGCTCATCGGTGTTGCCTAGGAGTACGGCCTTGGAGAGTGGCGGCCGTTCGTACGGGAGCTGACTCTCTTCACCGATCAGCGTGAGCTCGCCCTGATATCCCTGATCTCGAAGCGCGATGGCGGCCGATGCTCCGGCCAAGGACGCTCCGACGATGACGATGCGGGACGGCTGCGAGCTGGTGGTTTGAGTCATGCCTCCAATCGTCTCGCGCCTAGCACTCCGAGCTAGTACCGGCCTAAGCCGTGTCGCAATCGTTGTCGGCCTAGGCGGTCAGTAGGCAGCTTCGTCGAGATCCATGATGGCAAGATCAGTGGCCTCGGCGATGGCCCGCTCCGCGGCCAGCTTGGGCAGCACCGTACGCGCAAACCATCGGCCCGAGCCGACCTTGCCTTCGTAGAAGGCTTTTTCCGCCGGAATGAGCTCCGCATTGAGCCGATCGAGCGCTACCTCCGCGCCCCGGAGCAGCAGCCACGCGCAGATCACGTCGCCGAGTGCCATCAGCAGTCGCGTAGTGTTCAGACCCACCTTGTAGACGTTGCGGGGATCACTGTCTGTTGGCGCAGCTCGCGCATCGCGCTCCATGGATCCGCCTACTTGGTGCGCGCGATTATCGGCGCTCGCAGCTGTGGGGCCACCCGGCACCGACGAACCAAGATCGTTGATCATGGCTGCCACGATGGCGCCGACATCGTCGAGGCCCTGTTGCAGCAAGGCGCGTTCCTCTTTCAGCTGACCATTGCCACCCTGGGCCGCGATCCACTGAGTGATCTGAGTGGAAAGATCAGTAAGCGCGCGGCCCTGATCCTTGACGATCTTGCGGAAGAACAGATCCTGGCCTTGGATCGCCGTCGTGCCCTCGTACAAGGTATCGATCTTGGCGTCCCGCACATATTGCTCGATCGGATAGTCAGACAGGAATCCCGACCCACCGAACGTCTGCAGTGACTCCGTCCCGAGCAAGACCCACGAGCGTTCCGAGCCGTAGCCTTTGACGATCGGCAGCAGCAGCTCATTCAGCCGCTCGGCCGCGGCGTCCGTGGTGCCGTTGGCTCGTGCGATCGCATTGCGATCTTGAATGGTCGCGGCATAGAGCAGCAGTGCCCGCAGTCCTTCGGTGTAAGACTTTTGCGTCATCAGGGAACGCCGCACATCAGGATGATGGGCTATTGTCACGCGCGGTGCGGTGCGGTCTGCAGCCTGGGTGAGATCAGCGCCCTGGACCCGAGTCTTGGCGTACTCGAGTGCATTGAGATAGCCGGTGGACAAAGTGGCGATTGCCTTGGCGCCGACCAGCATTCGCGCGTGTTCGATCATGTGGAACATCTGCGCGATGCCGTTGTGCACCTCGCCCAGCAGCCAGCCCTTCGCGGGCAGCTCAGTGCCTCCGAACGTCAGCTCACAGGTGGCGGAGGCCTTGATTCCCATCTTCCTTTCGAGGTTGGTCGCAAAGACGCCATTACGCTGCCCAGTCAGCTCGCCGGTCTCAAGATCAAAGTGGAACTTGGGCACGATAAACAGCGACAGACCCTTGGTGCCCGGTCCGCCCGCGCCCTCGACGCCCAGCGGCCGGGCGAGCACCAGATGGATGATGTTCTCGGTCAAGTCATGTTCGCCGGAGGTGATGAAGCGCTTGACGCCCTCGATATGCCACGTGCCATCCGGCTGGGGGATCGCCTTGGTGCGTCCAGCGCCGACATCAGAGCCCGCATCAGGTTCGGTGAGCACCATCGTCGCACCCCACTCGCGCTCGATCATGATCTTGGCGATGCGTTGATCACGTTCCTGTCCCGTTGCCCACAGTGCATACGCGAACTTGGGACCAGCGGAGTAGAGCAGCACAGACGGGTTGGCGCCGATATTCAGCTCGTGAACTGCCCACTGCACCGATGGCGGAGTGGGGTGGCCGCCCAGCGCTTCGGGCAACTCGAGCTGCCATGCTCCGGAGTTCATCAGCGCGCGGAAGGACTTCTTGACATCCTCAGGCACCGTCACCGTGTGATGCTGCGGATCGAAGACGGGAAGATTCCCATCCCCATCGGCGAACGACTCAGCAAGCCTGGTCCTAGCGAGATGATCGACCTCGGCCAGGATCGCCGAGACGGTAGCTCTGTCGAGATCGCCGTAAGGCTCGGTACCTAGGATCTCTTCGCGTCCGAGCACCTCGAAAAGGTTGAACTCGATATCCCGGACATTCGACTTGTAATGACTCATCCGGCACCTCTGAATAAGTTACTCCTCAGTAACTTCCATTATGCTACTCGTCGGTAACCAAACCAAGGACCGGGCGGGTTAGATTGAGTCTTGAGGCAGTGCGCAAGCGCTTGGGCGCAAAGCGACGGAGGGTAGATGCGCAAGGCTCGGGAAGCCGACGAGGCGAAGATCGCCATATCAGAGCCGGACGATCACGCCGCTGGAATCGCCGGCGTCGCGGTGGCGCTGAAACGTTCGCTGCAGAAGATGGGACCGAGGCGGTCCGCGCGTACGCTGCTCAAGGTCAACCAGGCCGAAGGTTTCGACTGCATGAGCTGTGCCTGGCCTGAACCGGATCCGGGACATCGGCATGCGGCCGAGTTCTGTGAACAGGGCGCGAAAGCGGTTGCCGAAGAAGCCACGACGGCGCGAGCGACGCCGGAGTTCTTCGCCCGCCACAGCATTGCCGACCTGGACCGCCACGATGAGCATTGGCTCGGGCAGCAGGGCCGGATCACCCATCCCATGATCAAGAAGCCCGGAGCCACGCACTACGAGCCCGTTGAGTGGGACGCAGCTTTTCGGCTGATCGCCGACCAGCTCAACGCACTGGCGAGTCCTAACGAGGCGATCTTCTATACGTCTGGCCGGACCTCCAACGAAGCGGCCTTCTGCTACCAGCTGTTCGTACGGGCGTACGGCACCAACAACCTGCCCGACTGCTCCAACATGTGCCACGAGTCGACGAGCGTCGCGCTCGCGGAAACCATCGGCGTCGGGAAAGCGAGTGTGACGCTGAACGATGTCCATTCTGCCCAGCTGTTGATCCTCGCCGGCCAGAATCCCGGGACCTGCCACCCGCGGATGTTGACGGCGCTGGAGAATGCCAAGCGCCGGGGTGCCAAGATCATTGCCATCAACCCGCTCCGAGAGGCGGGATTGATCAATGTCCGCAATCCCCAAACGCCGCGCGGTTTGGTCGGCAAAGGCACCGATCTTGCCGACCTGCATCTGCCGATCAAGATCAACGGCGATTTGGCGCTCTTTCAGGCATGGGGTGCTCTGCTCCTGGAGTGGGACGCGCTCGATCACGACTTCATCAGGCGGCACACCCAAGGTTTCGAAGCTGGCGAGCCCACGTGTCGGCCATCGATTGGGAGGTCGTGGAGGCGACCACAGGCCTCTCCCGGGAACAGATCACCGAGGGAGCGCAGCTGCTCCGTGAGTCCGATCGAACGGTCTTCTGCTGGGCGATGGGCCTGACGCCAGCATCACAATGCGGTGGCCACGATCTCGGAAATCGTCAACCTCGCTCTGGCGCAGGGCAATATCGGTAAGCCAGGCGCCGGGCTGCTCCCGGTACGTGGCCACTCCAATGTGCAGGGCGACCGGACGATGGGCATCTGGGAGAGTCCGGCGCCTCGCTTCCTCGACCGGCTGCAGGCCGAGTTCGACTTCGAGCCGCCCCGAGAGATCGGCTACGACACGGTGAATGCAATCCGTGCGCTGCGTGATGGGCAGGCCAAGATCTTCATCGGGGTTGGTGGGAACTTCGTGCAGGCCGCTCCAGATACTGAAGTGACCGTTGCGGCGCTACGCCAGGCGCAGCTCACCGTGCATGTTTCGACCAAGATCAACAGATCTCACCTGACCTGCGGCACCACTAGCGATTGATCTTGCCGACACTCGGGCGTACGGAGATCGATGTGCAGGCAAGCGGTCCGCAATTCGTATCGGTGGAGGACTCCACATGTTCTGTGCACGCCTCGCGCGGACCGCTGACGCCGGCCAGTCCGTCACCTCCGGTCGGAGGTCGCGATCGTCACCGGCCTTGCCGAGGCGACGCTGGGTGATCGCTACGGCATCGACTGGGCGGCGATGCGGGACGACTATCGCCACATTCGCCGGCACATTGCGCGGGTGGTGCCCGGCTGCGAGAGCTATGAGGTCAACGTCTCCCGACCAGGCGGCTTCGTGCTGCCGCATCCACCGCGAGACTCGCGTACGTTTCCCACGAAGTCTGGCTTTGCCGAGTTCACGGTCTCGACGATTGAGGCGCTGCAGGTGCCACCTGGCCATCTGATCTTGCAGACTTTGCGCAGCCACGATCAGTTCAATACCACGATCTATGGATTCAGTGATCGTTACCGCGGCATCGAGGGTGGTCGCAGGGTGGTGTTCGTCAATCCTCGCGACATCGAGGAGCTGGGATTCCATGATCGCGAGATCGTGAATCTCGTCACGCATTGGCAGGGTGATGATCACGTACGCCGAGCGCGGGCCTTCAGGATCGTGTCGTACCAGACGCCGCGCGGTTCGGCTGCGGCGTACTACCCCGAGACCAACCCGCTGGTCCCGCTGGACTCGACCGCCATAGGCAGTAACACGCCCACGTCGAAATCGGTGATCATCCGACTGGAGCGATCCGGGACACGTCAGTCGATCCATCCTGGCGTCCCGCAGACGCTGGACAAGACTCCGACTACCGTTCCGTGACATGAGTGATCATGCGAAGCAGCTGTTGGTGGATGCCTTCGGGCGGGTACGCGGGCTCGTCGTCAACCTCACTGACGGCCTGACTGACGAGATGGCGACCTACCGCCCAGATCCTGGAGCGAACTCGATCTCCTGGCTCATCTGGCACCTGAGCCGGATCCAAGACGATCATGTCGCCGACCTGGCGCACGTCGAGCAGGCTTGGCCGGAATGGCGGGAGAGGTTCGGTTTGCCCTTTGGCAAGTGGGCTACCGGCTATGGCCAGGGCCCGCAGGAGGTTGCTGAGGTCCGCGTAGGCGGTGACCTTCTCGGGAGTATCACCGGGCGGTCCACGAGCTCACCATGCGCTATGTGGATGGCATAACGTCGGCCGAGCTGGATCGGATAGTCGATACTCGCTGGGATCCGCCGGTGACCGCCGCTGTCCGGCTGGTCAGCGTGATCGGCGACACGATGCAGCACCTGGGGCAAGCCGCCTACGTACGCGGTCTGGCGATGCGGCGGGACATGGCGTGGCATCACGCGGATGCCGCCGATCGCTAGTGCCAGCCCCGGGGCCGACCCGGGTGTAGGAAGGCAGCATTAGGCTGACGCAGGTGACGGAGCCCGTAGCACAAGAACATGATCGCGACGTAGAACCGCGACGTCTCTACAGTGATCTTGCCTCGTGGTGGCCCCTGATCTCCGCGCCGGAGGAGTACGTCGGGGAAGCAGCGTCCGTAGCCTCACTGCTCCGCACCGCCAACCCGTCGACTCGAACAGTTCTCGAGCTTGGGAGCGGCGGCGGCAACAACGCCTTCCATCTCAAGCGTGAGTTCGAGATGACCCTTGTCGATCTCTCCGATGAGATGCTGACCGTCTCCCGCCAACTGAATCCGGAATGCGAGCACATCCAGGGTGATATGCGAACAGTGCGTCTCGACCGGACCTTCGACGCGGTGTTCGTCCATGACGCCATCGATTACATGATCACCGAGGTTGATCTGAGGCTGGCGGTGAGCACCGCGTACGAGCATTGTCGGCAGGGCGGTGTCGCCGTGTTCGTGCCCGACGACATCGTCGAGAACTTTGAGCCGGGTATCGATCATGGAGGACACGACGCCCCAGACGGCCGGGGCGCCCGCTACCTGTCCTGGTCCAGCGACCCGGATCGGGGCGATACCTCTACTCGAACCGACTACGCGTTCATGCTGCGGTCGAGCGACGGTTCAGTGGATGTCGTGCACGATACGCACGAGTTTGGCCTCTTTCCGCGGGCGCTTTGGCTCCAGGTGCTCGCGGATGTCGGATTTCGGCCGCGCTCGGTCGCGGAGATGACCAGCGAGGACCGACGGCCTCGAGAGTTCTTTGTCGGTACGCGCATCTAGGATCGCGCGCGGGAATCCGCCGTCGTCTGCTGTGCCGATCACCCTGTCCAACAACAATTCATGCCTGCGAACAAATCGTGCCTGAACATCATGCCTGCGAACAAATCATGCCTGCGAACAAATCATGATGGAGTACCTCCATGACGTCCGCGTACGTGCTCAACGGCCCGAACCTCAATTTGCTTGGGATGCGTGAGCCCCTCATCTACGGCAAGGCGACCTTGGCCGATGTGGAGCATTCCTGTCGGGAGGTGGCGGACGAGTTGGGCTGGAGCCTGGAGTTCCGCCAGACCAACCGGGAGGGCGAGCTCGTCGATTGGATTCAGGAGGCCGGCGAGGCTCAGTCGGCAGGTGAAGCTGTTGGGGTGGTCTTGAATGCGGCCGCCTACACGCACACCAGCATTGCGCTGCATGACGCCATCGCCGGGTCGGGCGCCCGCGTGATCGAGGTGCACATCTCCAACGTCCATCGACGGGAACCGTTCCGGCATCTCTCGTATGTGTCCCCGGTGGCCGCTGGGATCATTGTCGGACTCGGAGTAGCTGGGTATCCGCTCGCACTTCGCGCGCTCGCGGCCTGAATACATGATGTTTCCGTCGACGACTTCGAACAGCTCAGCGCGGCATCATCGAGGTCGCGTCGCCGAGAGGTCGGTGGTCCAGAGGCCGACCGAGTCGCCAGCCCGGATGATGGCATAGAGCCGGTCGCCCACGCTGGTCGCGCCAAGTACCGAGCCAGCCGGGGCGCCGAAAGGTCTGCCAGCCGTTAGCGCTGTCTTTCACCAAGAGTTTGGTGCTGCCAGCATGGCTGAAGAGCACGCCTGGCCGTTCGCTCCACAAGACAGTTCTCGGCCCGGGCCCATCGGTGTCGATGTCCATCGACGGCAGGGTGGAGTCGCGCATCGCAGTCGCGTCGGCGTGAGCCGGGTCGAAGCTCCACAACGCCACCTTGCCGTCGGCGTGGCCGGAGACCCAGCAGGTCTGTGTGCAGCGGCTCGACAGCGCCTCGCTGTGCGTGCCGGCGTCCGGCAGTTGCCGCAGAGTCAAGGGCTATCGTGCGTTGGCCAGGTCCACACGGAGGCTCGTTGCTCTACGCCGTCGCCGAAGGTGATCACAGAGCCTGAGATGATCATGGCCGAGCCGGCGGCCGCCGCGGCGCGGGGGCGACCTGGACCTGAGGCGTGTTCGCAAGCGCGGTGCCTGCAGAGCTCTGCCGGACCCAGCGTTCCCCGCGCGGCAGCCAGATTGCGGCGTCCAGACCGCCTGCCCGAGCGGCCCAGCTGCCCGGCGATGGCCGGCCCTTGGGAGGTGAACACGATGTCGAGAAGACTGCCGGCGCTTTCGCCGCCGAAAGTCTCGAATGTCTGCGGTTGGTCGTCCAGACCCTGCTTGGATCCGGTCCAGACAGTCCAGCGGAAGTTCGCGTGGGCGCCGCCATGTGCCGCGCCGAGGGCGACGACCTGGTTGCCACGGGCGGCCACCGACACCATGTCGGCGACTTTCGCGTACGGGCTGTTCGGATGCAACGGCACCGGACTGGCGGTCCCTGACGCGTTCACGACGAAGAGCACTGGATGATCTCCGCCGGCCGTGGCCCGTCCACCGACCAGCAACTCTCCAGTCGTCGTGCTCAGCGAAGAGGCTGCGACTGAGTCCGGCAACGAAATGCGACTCCAGCTCAGTTGGCGAACCGTTTCGGTAGGCGCGGGTGGTCTGGGAGCTGAGCAGCCGCCGAGGATGATCATCAGCAGCAGTGCCCCGCTCAAAAGGCCAGTCTTCCGGGATTGGGCGTACCGCCGGTACGCGTTGGGTGCCTCGGCATGATCGCTCCGAGTCTAGGCTGACGACCTTGTGCTGGACTCCTGGTGGCGGATGTGATCGCGCTGTGGCGCGAGGTGGTGCTGTGCGCGGCGCAGTTCTAGCCGGGCGGGCAATCTGGTCAAGATCGGTACGCCGCGTCGCACGCCGCGAGCGCAGCATTTGTGGAAGAGTGAGAAGCAGGCAACCGCTTGTGTCTTGGAGTCACGAATGCTTGCCCCCTGCTTGCAACCGAGGATCCATACGCCGCTGCGTCGATCTTCAGCCAAGCTGGCTGGAAGGTCGAATACGAGTCCGTCAGGGACCAGGAGCAGCCTCGAGCCTGCCTTTCGCTGGCTCGTTCGCGCGTCGAGCTGGTGCCGCCAAGTGATCCATACATCGTGCCGCGTGGTGTCGGCATCGAGTTTCAGATCCACGTGCCGCCACGCGAGCTGAGTGGGCTGTTTCTCCTGCACCGAGCTGCCGGCGTCGTCTACAGCGAGATGCGCGAGCGGCGGCCCGGAGAACGCGGATTCAGGGCCGAGATCATCGGATATCGCTTCCTCATCCTCGGCGGTGACCCTGACCCGGATTTGGCCCTGATCGCCACCGACCCCAGGATCGTTGCGCTCGCGGACGGCTTGCGGGAGCGCGACGGGGAGGATGCGCTGACCGACACGGCGTTGCGCCTGGCTGAATGTTCCGGCGAGAGTGTCAGAGGCTCTGCGGCTCGCTATGAGCGAAGGCCTGGGCTTCGGTGCTCCCGACGAGCTCGGCCGACAGCTGGCCGAGGTCATGATCACGGCAGCAATCCTTGCCCGGCAGCTCGGGTTGATCTTGAGAAGCAGGTCGAGGCGAAGCTGGGCAGTCCAAGCTGGAACGCCGAGCACTGAGGTGCGACGCATCTGAGACCCGTGCATTAGATGCATCCGGGGCCGCGTGCACTAACGTGAGCAGCGTCCGCAAATCTCCAGCGGACGGGCGTGAACTGGGGGCCATGAGCGAGACTGACGCTGAGCAGCCGGCACCTGAGGCGCATGAACCAAGTGAGATCAGTTACGACGAACAGCGCTACCCAGCGCGGCCCAAGCGACTGCGACCGAAGGGCCGGCTCCGGGATCTTTTCACAATGGGACCGCGGGCCGAGCGCACCGGGAAGCCCAGGGGCGACAACTCCGCGTACGTCAGCTGGCTGATCGAGCGGTCGATGCTTGAGGATGCAAAGAGGTTCGCCACCCTGTTCTCCGGCCAGGGCAGTATGTGGCAAAACCCCTTTGCCAACCCGGATCCCGCGGGCAGCGATCGAGAAAGGCGTCGGTGTGGTTCACCGCATACCCGATTTCCATGATCACCAAGCCCGGCACCTCGTTCCTGGGCACCCTCGGCGACGATGATCTGTGGGCTGCCTTCGAGGCGATCGGCATCGACGGCGTCCACACCGGTCCTGTCAAGAAGGCCGGCGGACTGGTGGGCTGGGATCAAACGCCGAGCGTGGATGGGCATTTCGACCGGATCAGTAACGCAGATCGACGAGGCCTTCGGAACCGAGGAGGAGTTCCGGTCCATGTGTGAGGTGGCCGCTGGCCATCTCGGGATGGTGATCGACGACATCGTGCCAGGCCACACCGGCAAGGGCTCGGATTTCCGGCTGGCCGAGATGAAGGTCGGCGACTACCCAGGCGTCTACCACATGGTCGAGATCGATCCCAAGGACTGGCACCTGTTGCCCATCGGTGACCAGGGGCGATTCGATCAACCTCGACATCGAGGCTGAAGATCAACTGGCCAAGCACGGCTACATCATCGGGCGGATGCAGCGAGTGATCTTCTACGAGCCTGGTGTCAAGGACACCAACTGGAGCGCCACCGCGCCGGTGCTCGGGCCAGGATGGTGTGGAGCGGCGTTGGGTCTATCTGCACTACTTCAAGGAGGGCCAGCCCTCGATCAACTGGCTCGACCCGAGCTTCGCCGGCATGCGACTGGTGATCGGAGATGCGCTGCACTCACTGGGTGATCTTGGTAGCGGTGCCCTGCGGCTGGACGCCAACGGCTTCCTTGGCGTGGAGAAGAGTGCGGAGGACTCACCTGCCTGGTCGGAAGGCCATCCACTCTCCGAGGCCGCCAACCAGCTGATTGCCAGCATGGTCCGCAAGGTCGGCGGCTTCACCTTCCAGGAGCTCAATCTCACCATCGACGACATCCAGAGCTCCGCCGAGCGTGGAGCCGATCTCTCCTACGACTTCGTCAACCGGCCCGCCTATCACCACGCGCTGGCGACCGGGGACACCGAGTTCGTCCGCCTCACCCTCAATCTTGGCGATGCAACACAGGCATCGAGCCGGCATCGCTGGTGCACGCGCTGCAAAACCACGACGAGATGACCTATGAGCTGGTGCACTTCGAGACCCTGCATGCGCGGGATACTCTTCACGCTTCCGCGGCGAGGAGCTCACGTGGTCACGAGCTTGCCGTAACCGTCCGACAGGATCTTCTTGATCATCTGACCGGTGAGGCGGCCCCGTACAATGCGACGTTCACCCAGAACGGCATTGCGTCGACGACGGCAACGATCATCGCAGCTTCGCTGGGCTTTACCCGCATCACGAAGCTCACCTCGGAACAGGTGGAACAGATCAAGCAGGCCCACCTCTTGCTGGCGATGTTCAACGCGCTTCAGCCAGGGGTGTTCGCTCTGTCTGGTTGGGATCTGTGCGGGATGCTCACGCTGGACCGCAAGCAGGTCGGACGGCTGCTGGCTGATGGTGATACGCGCTGGATCCACCGCGCGGCGTACGACCTCATGGACTATCGACCGCACGCAAACGAGTCGCTGTCCAAGATGCCGCGCGGCGTCAGCCTCTATGGTTCGCTGCGCGCCCAGTTGAAGGACAGCTCGTCGTTTGCCCGCCAGCTCGCCAAGATTCTGGCGATTCGCAAGCGCTACGGGATCGCCAGCAGCGTCCAGCTCGATGTGCCGCAGGTGTCCAACAAGGCGATGCTGGTCATGGTGCACCAGCTCAGCGACGCGGAGCAGGTCACGGTGTTGAACTTCTCCGCGCATCCCATCTCGGGCAGCGTTCACTCCGAGTATCTGGTGCCAGGCAGCGTCTTGGTCGACATGTTCACCGATCAGGAGATCGGTGAGGTCGACGACTTGCACACCTTCGCGATCAATCTCGGAGCCCACGAGGGCAAGTCGGTATTGGTGCTGTGTCCAGGTGATCATCTGGCCGAGGCCCATCCGCAGGTGACGGAAAAGATGAGCGTACGAGGGGAACGCTCACGGGCGAAACCGGCCGAGCTTCGGGCCGTCATGACGGGTTCTTGACCTTGGGGCGCAGAGCTTTGAGCGGTGCTGCGGATTTCGACCGTTCGGCGGCGGTCAAGGAACACTGGTGAACTGACAATCCGTCGCCGTCGTCCTTATCGGTGAAGGATGAGGGCAGGGCAGGACGTGGCGACGGCGTTGAGCCCGCGGACGACAGCGGGCCAAAGGTCGGGAGGAGTCTCGGTGGTCGGCGGACAGCGTGAGGCTGCGCTGCAAGAGCTGCACGACCGACATGCGAGCGAGCTATGGCGGTTCGCTATGCGGCTGACCCACGATCGCCAGCTCTCCGAGGACGTAGTTCAGGAGGTATTGCTCAAGGCGTGGAAGGATCCCAGCCTCGGCCAGCGCGATGAAGCTGCGGCTCGCGCCTGGCTCTTTACCGCGTCCCGGAACCTGATCATCGACCGCTGGCGCAGTGCGGCGTCGCGACACGAGCAGCGAATCGAGGAGCCGCCGGAGGAAAGCGTCGGCGATGCGACAAGCGTGGTCCTCGACCGATGGCTGATCGCCGAGGCGTTGAGCAGCCTGTCGGTGGAGCATCGCTCCGTCATCAGCGCCGCGTACTACGAAGGCCGGTCGGTCGCGGACATCTCAGCGCGGCTCCGAATTCCAGAGGGGACCGTCAAGTCGCGGCTCCACTACGGACTCAGAACGCTCAGATTGGCCCTACAGGAGAAAGGAGTGACTCGGCCGTGAATGCAATCCCCGACAAGTTCGCGCAGTGGGATGCCGCGTACGTCCTGGGCGCGCTCTCCTGCAGAGCGGAGGGGAGTTCGAAGAGCATCTGGCCAGCTGCCCGCCCTGCCAAGCCGCGGTTTCCGAGCTGGCTGCCATTCCCGGTCTACTGGCGCAGGTTTCGCCGGCCGATGCCGCGATGCTAGTCGATGACAGTCGACAATCAGACGGGGCACGGGGAAACATCTGCCTCCGGCGTCGATGAAACGGAGCTGATCGAGCCCGCGCCGCCGCCTTCGTTGCTGCCGAAGATGATCAAGAAGGTGCGGGCGCGTCGGCGCCGCATGCTGGCCGCCGTGGCGGGGATCGCGGCAGCGGTCATCTTGGTGATCAGCGGTGGTGGCAGTCGCTGCCGGACTGCTCCCGCTGCGGCCAGGCGGCCCGCAGCGCATCGCCTTCTCGCCGGTCGTTCCATCGGGGATCACGGCGATCGCCGATGTCGTTCCTGCCAACGACGGCACCGATATCAAGTCGAGTGCGTGTACGCCGAAGTCAACGACCCGCGTCCCGGCGGCGGCCACGAGAACTATTCGATCTTCGTGGTTGACCGGTCCGGCCACGCCTCGGTGATCAAGGAATGGCCTGCAACGCCGAACAAGCAGATGCGTCCAGCTGGCACGACGCCACTGAGGGTCTCGCAGATCGCTGATCTCGAGATCAGGCAGTCAGATACCAACGAGGTCCTGCTGCGCGCTCCGGTCCAGTAGCCAGCGCGTCGTTCCAGTGCGGCCGCGCGCGCGACCGCATCACCGAAGTCAGCCGCGAGAAATCTCGGCGCTGAGCGGCAGGTCGATGACCGAGCGGCCCGCGTAGAGCTGGTACGTGCCAGGCTCGGTTGCCCAGGCGTGAGCCGCGCTGTCCCAGTGGCGGAAGTTGTGGTTGCCGAGGGCAACGGAGGCACTCACAACTTCGCCAGCCGCCGCCTCGACAACCGCAGAACCCACCAGCCAGCGTGGCGCCCGCTCGACGTCGGTCTGTCAGGTCGGCCGGCGTACACCTGCACGACCTCGCGGCCGGCCCTTGCCCCGGTGTTGCGTACGGTGACCGTCGCGGTGTCGCCGTCGACGGCCATGCCTTCGTACGCCCACGTCGTGTAGCCCAAACCATGACCGAACGGGAACGCGGGCGTACGGCCCGTTGCGAGATACCAGCGGTATCCGATCAGCAGGCCCTCCTGGTACGGCAATTCGCCTTGGACCGGCGTCACCGGTGGCAGCCCTTCCTCCGAGCCTGGCCAGCTCACCGGCAGACGACCGCCGGGCTCGATCGCCCCGGTCGAGCACGTCGGCCAAGGCGTTCCCGAACTCTTGCCCCGGGAACCAGGAGACCAGCACCGTGGCCACGTCATCCGCCCATGGCAGGAGCACGGGTGCGCCCGGAGTTCACCACGACGACGGTGCCGGGGATTGGCGGCGGCGACCGCCCGTACGAGCTCGTCCTGCCGGCCCGGGCAGCGCCAGAGCTGGTCCGATCGAAGCCCTCGCTTTCGACCTCCTCGTTGGTGCCGACGACAACCACGGCCACATCAGACTCAGCCGCCAAACTCACGGCACGGTCAAACTCCGGCTGCTCGTCAATCACCGGCGCAACGTTGAGTTGCACGGTCAGCATGGTCACTTCGGCGCCGCCGAGCGCGGCCACCACCAGTCGGCCGATATGTCAGTTGGACAGGCACGTCCTGTCCTGCCTCTAGCTCGATGACCGCGAGCTGCTGCGGCGGCTTCATGATTCCCTCGACCATGTCGGCATCGGGTGGGAGCTCGATGGTCTCGTCGAACATCACCTCGCCGTTGATCACCAGCTGGAACTCGCCAAGCCCGGACGTGCCGACCGTGTAACGACCGGACTCCGGCACCCGCAGCCGAGGTGGCGATACGCACATGATCAATATCGCTGGCTGTCAGCTCATCCTGCACTGGCCCCCACCACATCATTGCGGCCGCCTGCCGCCGCTGCCGGCCCAGTTCATGATCGTCGGCAGCGAAGAAGATCACCTCGGCCCCGGGCCCGCTGCCATCCGGAAGCTGGAGCAGCTGCTTTGCAGCGATCTCAGTGCGCTCGCTGCTGCGGACCCCGAGCGCGTACGCGATCTCGACCCCGTCACCAAGCGCGGAAGCCAGTCCATCGAGCAGGGAAACCACATAGGACGGGAATACCGTCGCACTGCCGCCACCGAGGGTTCGAGCTGTCGCGGCATTGGGGCCGATCACAGCGATCTTCTTCAGCGAGCTCGGTTCAAGAGGAAGTGTGCCGTCGTTCTTGATCAAGACCATTCCGGCGGCCGAGGTCGCGCGTAGCTCGGTCTCCAGCTCGTTCTCGCTCCAGCGCCGAGCCGGCGGTGTCGCCGGGTCCAGCCCCTCGAGCGCACCCACCCGGGCCGCGAGCCGCAAGAGCCGGAGCACGTGCCCGTCGATCGCCGACTCGGACACCTCGCCGGCGCGTACCGCATCAAGCAGCCATTCACTCCACGGACTCACCAGGTCCCGGCATCGCCAGATCCAGCAGCGTCCTCGCCAGCTGCTGCCACCGAGCGAGTGGCGTACCAGTCGGACATGATCACGCCGTCGAATCCCCACTCGCGCTTCAATACGTCGCGTTGCAGCGGATTCTCGGTCATCGTCGTGCCATTGACCTTGTTGTAGGCCGCCATGACCGCCCAGGCACCGGCCGCAACGATCCGCTCAAAGGGCATCAGATACAGCTCGCGTAGACACCGCTCGTCAACCAGCGCGTTGACGCTGAAGCGGTCAGTCTCGGAGTCGTTGGCAACGAAGTGTTTGACGGTGGCAGCCACCCCTCCGCCTGCAGCCCGTGCACGTACGCGGTGCCGATCACGGCCGTCAGCTCAGGATCCTCGCTGAAGCACTCGAAGTGGCGGCCGCCGTACGGAGTTCTGTGCAGGTTGACCGTCGGTGCCAGCAACACGTCGACGCCCTTACGACGCGCCTCACTGGCAAGCAGCCGGCCCATCCGCTCGACACCGGACCGGATCCCAGCTCGCCGCCAACGCGGTAGGTGAAGGCACGTTGGCCGATGGGCTCCGCTCGTCCCAGGTCTCCCCGCGGACCTCCGCCGGCCCGTCGGACGTGACGAGACGCCGCAGCCCAATCTCCGGGATCGGATGCAGCGCCCAGATGTCAGCCCCGGTCATCAGCCGAACCTTCTGCTCGAGGCTCAGCTGCGCCAGCCTGCCAGCGATTTCTGCTTCATGATCGACTGCTGTGGTCTGGGTCATGGTGCCCATCGTCTGGCAGCCACTCCGCCGCCGCTAAACGCCGCCGCCAGGCAGGTTCCAATACCAGTCGACGAGTACGGCGATGCTGACTAGACGATCAGTAAGGAGTTGATCAGCACCGCCCCGGCAGTCGACGAGCGACCACAATGGCGCGCGGAAATGCTCAGCAGTCACCAAATGCCCCCTGGTTGAGAAGCCACTGAACAGGATCGGCCGGATCATCGTTGACCAGGTTTGCTGAGGCCGCGGATCGGCGGATGCGGTTCTCACGATGGCTACCACGAAGAATGATGTGGCGCCCGGAAGTTGAGATCGACGTGACAAGATCTGTCCGGAACCCCCGACCTTCACCGATCCAGCCGCGCACTGCCGCATCTCTCTCGGCGCGTCCCGATCCCTCGCTGTTTAGCGTCCAAAGGCCGTGGCGTACGTGGGATCTTGCGGGCTTCAATGCATCCGCTTTGGTGATGACGACGGCTAACTTGATCGAGAGCTTGTACCCCTGGTCACGGATGCGCCACTCGCGCAGATTCTGGTCAGCAGCTCGAGCATCCTTTGGGTCCTTATCCAGAGCGGACATTATCGAGAGTCGAGGTCTACTTGTTTCCGCAGGCCCGCAAGAGAGAAGGGATCAACGCACAGAACGACCCCTTTGATGAACCAAAAAGTCAGCCGGGACAGCGCCCTGGGTTGCCGCAGATCTCTCCGGCGCTGTCATAGAGATAGACCAGCCGCCGCCGCGTTCCGGTACCGATAGATGTTGTGGCACCAGGTCGCGTAAACCGTCGTCTTGCGCATTTCGTCGCGATCGCCAGGTTTTGGCTTGTAAGAAAGCGCCTTGAAGCCTTCGTCGGCCCAGAAGTGTGTTGCTTTGTCCTCGTCTCCGCTGATGCCGTCGTAGAGCCGCTTGACGCTGGCGAACATGAAGACGGACTTGCGCCGTGACCTGGGCGCTTCCGGCGACTGGAATGTGTAATGTCGGGACGCTGTAACTACAAATACGCCCAGGTAGCTTGCAACCACAGTGCGGGCACTGGCTAGCTAGCCTGAGTTTGCCCAGTAGCGTCGGCAGCACGCGGCCACACTGACAGACCTGAAACAATACCCGCAGCGGCCCGGCACAAGCCGCTTGTGGGCCGCATCGCAGCCCGCCTCCGCTGCAGCGTGATAGACCGGTTCGGTGACCTGCCCCGCATGACGGGCACTCTAAGGTGATCCCGCGTATCGCCAGTACGGTCAGCTCGATGCCCATCAAGACGAGTCCGAGGATGCGACCTAAGAGGACCAAGAGGCCAGGAGCAGAATTCCGGCGACCATCGCAGTGAAGGCTAAGATGACCCCGGCCGCTACTGCCGACGACGAGACCAAGCGTCAGAGCGAGACGCGCAGCAGATGAAGCACCACCACGCTGTCATATTGATTGAACCGATGCCAGCCCCAACCAACCCACTGTCCAATCCTGCTGACTGCCACACGCGAGCTCTGATCGACAACTAAGCGGAACTCACGGGATGCGCTATACAGGGCCTGAAGTATTTTCGATACGCGGGCTCACCGCCCCTCCTTTGGGCGGATGCGGAGTGCGTCCAGGCGAGGCCTCCCCACCAAAAGCCGCGTGCGCCTGATACGGCGGTGAACTCGGTCATGGCGACGATCAGGCCGGCACCGCGCTACCGAGGGCTCTTGTGGAACGGCAATCAGAAACCCAGCCGTTATGAGCAAGCCTCGCCAGGACAACGCAAACGAAAAACAACAAGGAAGAAGAGCGGCATGATCTCTAGAATGCCTTTGCCGACCGACCTGGCAGGCGCGCAAGGATCCCGGCGCGTTCATGCCGCTGCCGTCGGCCATATCGCTTGAGCCCAGCTTCTGACCTCGCCGATGCGCTCGAGGTGTCGTCGGCTCGCACGGGCGAGGCCGGAGGCCAAGACCGGTCTCAGAAGGTCATTACTCAGCGCGCGCGCCTCGTCTTCGGCCCCGCAGCGCCCGTACTTGAGCCCAGGCTGACGCCACACCGTGATCAACGTTGCCGCGTGGTCCGGTTTGGCCGTAGCCACGTCCTCTTCTGCGCTGCGTGCGTAGAACTCAAGGAATCTTCTTGTCCAGCATCGGTCAGCGACAAAGCAGCCTTTGCCCGCGTGCGCAGGTGGTCCATAGCCACTGGAGGCCCAACACCCACGCCGCCAACGCAACGTAGTACTGCCGCCAGGAAGCGGGCCATCGGCCAAGCGGGCACTGCCGCATCCCCCACATGGCCGACTGGATCGCGGTGTCGCATAGGGCGGCTGACTGGTGAAGTAACCGACCAAGCTGACAACATCGACAACTCGGCGATTGTGCTCGCTCAACAAGCTTCGATCCCGGGTCTCGACCTCGCTTCTCCCAGCAAAGTTGCGAGCATGAAGTCGTCGGCGGCAGCGAGGGCGAGTTTCGGCATCAGCAAGAAGTCGCCGAACGATGTGGTCGATCGGCAAGCCCCGTACGCCGTAACCGGTCGACTGGGAGGTTCCTGGACAGCAAAGCCTCGGCCTGAGCGGGAGCTTGGCGGGGAAGCAGGCCATAGCAGCGATACCAGCAGCTGCCACTCGTCTGGACTCTCCAATGCCAGCTTCGGGCAACCCGGGACGAGAACATCGATCGGATCTATTGCAACCGGAGCCCGCGAGTGACGCCCCGCGGCGAGCACCAAGCTGTTCGCGCAATCGCCCCGCCAGCAAGCTCCCGGCAGCCGCGGGCTGCAGGCTCCCGCGCTCAGCGAGCTCGCCGCCACTGTGAAGTCGTCGGTCGTCTCCAGCACCAAGACGGGCGAGACGGTCGAGCGCAACATCTCGAAGGTCCGCGCTGGCGGGGCTGCCGGAGCCAATCTCGAAGTTCCGGAGACGGACCGTGCCAGAGTGCCGGTAGCAGCACTCTTGCGAGCGAGATGAGACGCTTGTCCGCCAAGCCGCGAGAAGGGAATCCACAGTGGAAGTTGTCAGCCGCACCCGCTGCGATCGCCTCCACGTGACCGACTGGACGTATTGCTTCAGCAGCGGGCCAGGGATGGGCGCGTGGTGCGCGCTTGCTTCCCGCAGCTGAAGAAGGCTCCACCTCGGGAGATCCTGAAGCCCTCCGATGTCCCGCACGGCACCGACCACTCGGTCCCACGGTTGCGAGGCAGAGGCCAAAGGGCGATCGCCGCACGGCGAACTCCTGCGGCTACATCGAGCACCCCGGACTCGCGCCACATGATCGACACCGGGAACGTCTCCGAATAACACTGCACAAAGCGGGCGAAATGATCGCGCCTCGCTCGGGCTCAGCGGCGGATTCGCTGGCGCACTCTGCAGGAGTCGCACTCGGACCTTCCCATTTCCACAGCTGTCCCATGACGCGCTCGTACTCACCGAGTCTCGCATCGGCCAACGGGCATCGGGTTGACGAAGATCGATAGTGCGGTGAAGTTGCCGTAGGTAGGTACCGTCACGTCAGGTGTTGCAAAGGCCAGCAGTGCGTGGTGCGACTCTGGCCGAGTAGTGAAGGTCGTAAATGACACCGACCACGCCATTGCCGTTGAATGCGGGATCCGCGATCGACTGCTGAGATCCAATGCGCTGCGGAGGCTGAGTCTTCGACGATGAGCACCAAACGACCAGGCGTCGTCCATCGAGTACGTCTCGCGCGTGGCAGCGAGCAGACCACCCAGTGTGGCCGCGAGCCGGTTCGAGGCGGCCGTGAAACTCCGCTGTCGCCTGGGTCCAGCGGCATCGCCTGCCACGAGCTCAGCCGGGGGCGACGGGTTCCCGAGGAAGCCGGTACGCGTCGAAGAGCAATACGTAACTGAACGAAGTACATC